>Ga0315910_10000879_pt1 | contig 28503 bp, 24 predicted proteins | sample EdamamesoilMG_FD_204470 | JGI IMG/M metagenome (GOLD analysis project Ga0315910, IMG submission 204470) | Garden soil microbial communities collected in Santa Monica, California, United States - Edamame soil | ecosystem: Environmental > Terrestrial > Soil > Garden | place: USA: California... | reverse complement strand
CACAATCATTTCGGCACGCAGCCCGACGTCGAGGTCGACCTCGACCGCTGGAAGGATGACGACATCCTCGAAATCGTCCTCGAAGCACGCTCCACCCTCGCCGTGCGACTGCTCGACGGCGAAACCCCGCTGCCCGCGGCCAGCCTGCGTTTCCTCGCGCCGCACACCCAACACATCGTCAGCGTCCAGACCACCGACGCGCACGGCGTGGCGCGCTACGGGCCCGTCGCCGAAGGGAGCTACATCGTCGCGGTCGAGCAGCCTGGCGTCTGGTTGACGCAGACCACCGTCGAGGCCGGCGACGACGGCGCGCCGCGCGATGTGCAGGTCCGCCGCGTGGGGGCCTTGCATCTGCAATTGGCGTCCTCGACGCAACAGAGTGTCGCGGGCATTCACGTCGAACTCGTCTCCGCCGATAGCGGCGCGACCCTTTCCGACTGGTTGGCGCGCGGACTGGTCACGGTCGACGGCGGCGTTGCGGCCACCGACGCCAGCGGGCTCGTGCGCATCCAGGGCCTGCCTCACGGCGAGTATCTCGTTCGCCTGACGAGCACCACCGGCACCTGGGCGGCCGGCCGGGTCACGGTCAACCCCGGCGCACCGACGAACGCGCAACTCAGCGTTCCGTAGTGCTCCAAGGACGAACGCGCCCGGGAGCCCCACGGTGGAACTCCCGGGCGCGCATTCGCGGAGAGCTTTCGCCCCGCGTGCTCATGTCTCAGATCCCGACGGTGTATTCCAGGCCGTCCGTCAGCATCGAAGCGTCAGGCACGGCAAATCCAGGGTCGCGGCCCCACCATTGGCAGTTGATGACCGAGCCGGGTGTAGCCAGCCACGGAGTCGGGGTTCCGCCCAGTGCGCCGACCGCGAACGCGTTCATGTCGATCGAGTAGGTGCCCGTGCAGTCCGGCGGCAACGTCGGGTGGCTGCCGTACGAGTTCTGGTACGGAGCGCGTCGGGTCGGCGGGTTGACGCACATCGTGCCGCCTTGGAAGGGCAGAGCGCTGGCGCCGCTGTTGCCGTAGACCAGCAGTCCGTTCTTGTTGTTGCGCACGTTGCTCGCCGACACCACGAAGCCCGAGCCGGCGGTTGCGCTGGGCGTGCCCGAGAATGCGATCGCCGGCGTGCAGCCGTTCGACGTGAGCTTGGCCGTGCAGTAGACCGTCGGCGGGGCGGCGAGCGTGTAGGTCAGCGAACCCACCAGAGCGCGCGAGCTGAAGAAGCTGCCCCCGGTCGTGAACGGAATGGTGCGCACGTCTCCGGTGGTCAGCGACAGGTTGGCGTCGGAATAGACGCTCAACGCCGGCGTGCCTGTGCCGAAGTAGCGCGGGCCGACGCCTGTGAATTTGACCGCCACTCCGGTGACCTGACCGACGGTGAGCGGAATGTCGGGGATGTCGATCGGCAGCGAGATTCCGCTGGCGGTCGCGCCTTGCGTCGCAGGCACGGAACCCAGCGACGTCCAGCCGACGGGCGAACTGCCGGGGCCCGAGCCCACTGGGCCTCCGAGACCGGTGCCGACGATGGTGAAGACTTCGACGCTGAACACCGCGCCGGCGGCGGGCTGGGTCCGGCCTGCCGAAGGCCTTCGAATCTGCGCGGGAGGGCCGGAGCCGATCGGGCAGGCCGCCCGCGCGTTCGCGCTTGACGGCCCTCAGCCGCTCGCCGAGGATCGATCGCATGCGTCCCACCCGTCTCCTCCCGCATCTTGCGGGCTGCGTCCTCGTCGCCATGACACCCGCCCTCGCGACGCCGACGCCCCAGGGGGGGCCGCCGCGGCCCAACGTGTTGATCCTGCTGGCGGACGACTTCGGCATCGACCAGCTCGGGCTCTACAACCCTGCCGGTGCGCTGCCGCCGCCGAGCACGCCCACCATCGACAGGCTGGCGGCCGAGGGAGTGCGATTCACGAACGCCTACGCGCAGCCGCTGTGCTCGCCCACGCGTGCCTGCCTGATGACGGGGCGCTACGCGTTCCGCACGGGCATCGGCACCAACGTGCGCTCGAACAACACGGCGACGCCGCTGGGGCCGATGTCGGTCACGGAGATCACCTTGCCGGAGATGCTCGACGCCGGCGGCTCGGGGTACATCCACGCCGCCGTCGGCAAGTGGCACCTGGGCTTTCACCAATTCCTGGCGATCTCGGGCAATCCGCAGAGCAACGGTTTCGAGCACTTCGCCGGCACCAAGGGGAACTTCGCCACGCGCAGCACGCCGCCGCAGAACTACTACGTTTGGCCGAAGACGGTAGACGGCTTCACGCAGAACACGAACACCTTTTCGACGGTCGACAACGTCGACGAGGCGCTGGCTTTCACGACGGCGCAGGGCAATCAGCCCTGGCTGTGCTACGTCGCGTTCAACGCGCCGCACGTGCCGATGGTGCGTCCGCCGGGATTCGCGCTGCCCAATGCGGCGCCGGTCGCTGGCGAGGCGTGGTGGCCGTACCACCGCGCGATGATCGAGCATATGGACAGCGAAATCGGCCGGCTGCTCGACACGCTAGAGGCGCAGAGTCACGTGGCCTTCGCGCGCACCCTGGTCCTGTTCGTGGGCGACAACGGCACCGGCGGCGGCACATCGGGGCCGACGCAGCTGATCTTCCCGCCCTTCGACCCAATGCGCGGCAAAGGCACGGTGTTCGAGGGCGGTGTGCACGTGCCGCTGATTGCCAGCGGGCAGATGATTGACCAGCCGGGGCGTACGAGCGACGCGCTTGTGCACGTGGTCGACCTGTTCGCGACCGTCGCCGATGCGGCGCAGGTCGATCTCACCAGTACCGGGGTGATTCCCGCGGGCCGCACGATCGACTCGGTGAGCTTCTTGCCGGTATTGACTGACGCCGCGCTGCCGGGGGCGCGCCAGTACGTTTTCTGCGAGACCTTCTCGGAGAACAACCCGCTACCCGGCGCGGCGCTGCTGCCGCGGCGCGCGCTGCGCGACGCGCGCTACAAGTTGATCCGCGACGATGCGCAGTCCACGGGCCAGTTGGTGCAGCTCTTCGACCTGATCGTCGATCCCTTCGAATACGACGACCTGCTGACCCAGCCGGGCGGCCCGACTCCGGTGCAGCAGCTCGCGTTCGCGAACCTGTCGGCGGCGCTCGACGCGCTGCTGCAGAGTCCCTGAGCGAGTTCAGCACGAGCTTTGGCGCGAGGCCGAGGCGTTCAGCGCGGCGGCGCGGCGATCCCCGGCGCTGAGCTCGATCGTGTGAAGGTCACCCGCTGCGTGGCTCAGCGATCCGCGATGAAGCGCTCCAACTTGGCCCGCAGCGTGTCGCGGGCCGCGCGGAAGCGTTCGTGCTTCTGAACCTCGCTGAGCGTCGGATCCTCCGTCGCCGGGTCGGGGATCGGCCAGTGCAGGCGGCGCGCCTTGCCCAGGAACAGCGGGCAGACTTCTTCGGCGCAGAGCGTGATCACGGTGTCGACGCTTGCGGGATCGATGTCGTCCACCGACTTCGAATGCTGCGACGTGATGTCGACGCCGATCTCGGCCATCGCGGCGATCGCTAGCGGATTGACGCGCGAGGGCCGGCTGCCCGCGCTCTGCACGATCGCGCGCTCGCCGAAGAGCTCTCGCGCCAAACCTTCGGCCATCTGGCTGCGCGCGGAATTCGCCACGCACAGGAACAGCAGGCGCATCGGAGCGGGCTGCAAGACGTTCAACTCCTGCGTTGCGCCGCGTCGCACGCAGCGCCGACCGCGAGCGGCGTGTCGGGAAAGAAGCGCGGCTGCGCCCACAGCGCCACGTGCACCAGTCCGATCAGCACCGGCACCTCGACCAGCGGCCCGATCACCGCGGCGAAGGCCGGCTGGCTCTGGATCCCGAACGTGGCCACGGCGACGGCGATCGCCAGCTCGAAGTTGTTGGAAGCCGCGGTGAAGGACAGCGTCGCCGACTGCGCGTAGTTCGCGCCGACGCGCCGGCTGATCCACAGCGAGAGCGCGAACATCAGGACGAAGTAGATCAGCAGCGGCAGCGCGATGCGCAAGACATCGAAGGGCAGCTCGACGATGCGCTGTCCTTGCATCGAGAACATCACCACGATCGTGAACAGCAGCGCCACCAGCGTGAGCGGCGAGATGCGCGGGACGAATCGCGTCTGGTACCAGTCCAGGCCCTTGGCTCGCGCGAGGAAGAAGCGCGTCAAGAATCCGGCCGCGAAGGGCAGGCCCAGGTAGAGCGCGACGCTGCGCGCGATCTCGCCGATCGTGATGTCGACCACGGCGCCCTCCAGTCCCAGCCAGCGCGGCAGGATCGTGGCGAAGAACCAGGCATACAAGGGGAAGAACAGCACCTGGAAGATCGAGTTGAACGCGACCAGGCCGGCGCAATACTCGGTGTCGCCCTTGGCCAGGTCGTTCCACACGATCACCATCGCGATGCAGCGCGCCAGGCCGATCAGGATCAGGCCGAGCATGTATCCGGGCTCGTCGCGCAGGAAGATCACCGCCAGCGCGAACATCAGCAGCGGCCCGATCACCCAGTTCTGCAGCAGCGAGAGCACGAGGACGCGCCGATTGCGGAAGACGCGGCCCAACTCCTCGTAGCGCACCTTCGCCAGCGGCGCGTACATCATCAGGATCAGGCCGACCGCGATCGGGATCGAAGTCGTGCCGACGCTCAGACGCTCGAGCGCGGCGCTGAAGCCCGGCACGCCGCGGCCCAGCGCCACCCCGGCGGCCATGGCCAGGAAGATCCACAGCGTCAGGTAGCGGTCGAGGAAGGCGAGCTTGGGGCTCGGAGCGCCTGCTGCGGTGTTCATGCTCGGTAGGGGCCTTGCAGGGGGGCGCGCGCGCGTCGCCGGAAACGGATCTTCACGTGAGCGGCAGGTCCTGCCAGCCCGGGAGCCGGGCACGGCGACGCGTGACGCCTGCGCTGCATGGCCATCGTCGAACGACGATCCATCGAAGGCCTGAGCGCAAGCCTCACAGGCCTCCGATCAGGGCGCGCAGGCGCCTCAGCGCGCGCGGATCCACGCAGTAGAACGCACGCGGACCGCTGTGCGTGCTGCGGATCAGGCCCGCCTGCTTGAGCAGCTTGAGATGCTGCGAGACCGTCGATTGCGCGAGCGCCAATTCGCCTACGAATTCGCCGCAAACGCAGCTATTCCTGCGCGCGAGCAGGCGCAGGATCCGCACCCGCGCTGGGTGGCCCAGCACTTTGGCGAGGCGCGCCAGCTCCGCGTCCGCCCGCGCCCCCTGGATCGGGCGCAGGTCGAGCTTGTCGCCGAGCGGCGGGCAAATCGCGGCTTGGTCGGGGGACTGCGCGCTCATCGTCGGAATACGATAACACTGGATCCCGGCGCGAGCTTGTTCCGGCTTGGCCCGAGCCTGGAATGGCGCCACGGGGCGGCCCTCGCGCTAGGATGTGCCCAGGCGCCCGGAGCCTCGGGAGCAGACCGCGAGCAAGCGCGCGTCCCCGGCGCGCTCGCGCTCGGGCGCCGCGAACCCAGGAACCCATGAACCCCGTACCGAATCGCTCGGATCCGCCGGCGGGCTCTGGACTCGCCTCCCTGGATCGTCGTGAACCCCAGGTCGAGCTGAGTGCCGGCGTGCTACGGGCCGTGCTGGCGTCGGTGCTCGACCCGACGATCACCATCGACGACCACGGCCGGATCCTGCACGCCAGCGATTCGGTGAAGGACATGTTCGGCTGGACCGCCGCCGAGTTGGAGGGGCAGAACATCCGCATGCTGCTGCCCGAGCCGCACCACAGCCAGCACGACCAGTACCTGGCGAACTACCGGCGCACGGGCATCACGCACATCTTGGGCCGCACGCGCGAGTTCCAGGTGCTGCGCAAGGACGGCGAGCTCATCGAATGCGAACTGTCGATCGCGCGCACCGATCCGCCCGGCGCTGCGCTGCCCGTGTTCACCGGCTCGTTCCGCGACATCTGCGCGCGCAAGCGAGCCGAGCGTGCGCTGCGCGACAGCGAGCGGCGCTTCCACGCGATCTTCGACCAGTCGTTCCAGTACGTCGGCCTGCTCGCCCCCGATGGAACCCTGCTCGAGGCCAACCGCGCCGCGCTGGCCTCGGGCGGTCTGGTGCGCGAGGACGTGATCGGCAAGCCGTTCTGGGAAACGTACTGGTGGACGGTCGACGAGGCTGCCGCGCAAAGCTGCAAGGACGCCGTCGCGCGCGCCGCCGCGGGCGAATTCGTGCGCTTCCAGACTCGCCATCGCGGCCAGGCCGGCGAGGTGCTTTCGATCGACTTCTCGCTCACCCCGGTGCGCGACGAAAACGGCGAGATCGTGCTCTTGATCCCCGAAGGCCGCGACACCACCGAGATCGAGCGCGCGCAACGGGCGGAGACCCAGATGCTGCGCGCCATGGCCACGATCGGCGAATCTGCGGCCGTTCTCGCGCACGAGATCAAGAACCCGATCACCGCGGTCAACGTCGCCTTGCGCGCGGTGGCCGACCAGCTGGGCCAGGACCACCGCATGATCCTCGAGGATCTCTCCAGCCGCATGATGCGTCTGGAGCGCATGCTGCGCCGCACGCTGTCTTTCGTGAAGCCGATCACCGTGCGCAGCACACCGGTCGACCTGATCGGCGTGATCCAGGCTTCGGTGCGCCTGCTGCGGCCGCTGATCGTCAAGTCCGGCGTCGACGTGCGCACGCGACTGCCCGAGGAGCCGCTGGTGCTGCGCGGCGACGGCGGCCTGCTGGAGGAGGTGGTCACCAACGTGATCGCCAACGCCATCGAAGTCTTCGAGGGTCGCGCCGGCGGGGGCGTGGTCGAGGTCCGCCTCGACCGCCTGCCCTCGGGCAGCGCCTCGATCGTCGTCGAGGATTCCGGGCCCGGAATTCCCGACAGCCTGCGCCACACCCTGTTCCAGCCCTACGTGACCACCAAGGCGCGCGGCACAGGCCTGGGTCTCGCATTCTGCAAGAAGGTGATCGAGGAGCACCAGGGTACGATCGCAGCCGGCAATTCTCCGCTCGGTGGCGCGCGCTTCGAGGTCATCCTGCCCGCGAGCGCGACGAAGGACCCCCGCAAAGCCCCATCATGAACGAACGCACTCCGGTCAAGCTCTATCTGGTCGACGACCAGGCGATGCTGCGCGCGGCCTTCAAGAGCCTTTTGGCACGCGATCCCCGCTACCAGGTCGTCGGCGACGCCGGCGACGCGCGCGAGGCGATCGCCGCGGTCGGCGCCCTGAAGCCCGACGTGATCCTGCTCGACATCACCATGGCCGGGCTCTCGGGGCTCGACGCGATCCAGCCGCTGCGCGAGAAGCTGCCGGCCGTGCACATCCTGATGCTGACCCACCACGAGGGCGAGAGCTTCGTGCAGCAGGCGATGAAGGCCGGAGCGAACGGCTACCTGTCGAAGGACTCCGATCCCGACGAGCTGCAGGTTGCGATCGAGGCGGTCATGAAAGGCCGTCCCTACCTTTCGCCCAAGGTCGCCGGCGGCCTGCTGGCAATGGCGCGCGGCAACGAGAACGCGACCTCGGAACTCTCCAGCCGCGTCGGCATGCTGACGCCGCGCGAACGCGAGGTCTTCCAGTTGCTCGCGCTGGGCAAGAGCAACAAAGAAGTCGCGCGCGAACTCGCGCTGAGCCTGGGCACGGCGAAGAAGCATCGCGAGAACCTGCAGCGCAAGCTCGACTGCCACAGTGCCGCGGAGCTCGCGCGCCTGGCGATCAGCGAAGGTCTGCTGCGCTCCTGAGCGCGCTCAGGCGGCCATCACGCCGAGCACGATCAGCACCGGGATCACGATCGCCACCAGGGCTTCGCCCGCGATCATGCCCGAGGCCAGCGGCAACATCCAGCGCTCGACGCCCAGCGGATCGGCGCGCCGCGCCAGGCGGTCGATCACCGCGCCCGCGAACATGGTCGCGACCGCGCTCGCCGGTACGAGCATGCCGATGCCGATGCCGGTGGGGGAGGGCACGAAGCTGCGCCACTCCTTCTTCTGCTCGAGCACCGTGAACAGGATTCCGAGCACCACCGCGATGCACAGCGCCCACAGCGCGCTGGGGTGCAGCACGCCCAGGCCTTGGGAGAGCAGCTTGGCGAACCCGACCCACTTCTGCGAGATCGGGCTCTGCAGGCCAGTCTCGCCGCCGATGCCGTAGATGTCGCGCAGCACCGGGTAGACGAAGGACAGCGAGAGCGCGCCCACCGGCACGGCGAGCAGTTGGACCCAAGTCACGTAGCGCGGCGTCGAGCCGACCATCTCGGCGGTCTTGTAGCTCTGCATCAGGCCCTCGGATTCGGCCACGATCGAACCCGTGACGCCGCTGGCCAGCATGTTGGCCTGCACGTTGCCCGGCGCGATCAGACCGAAGACGCCCTGCATCAGGTTGGACAGGGCGCTGATCGGACCCCAGTTGGTCTCGCCGAAGACCCGCAGCCCGACCAACATCAAGGGAAGCGTGAACAGGACGGCGAGCAGCGTCAGGCCGACCGAGAGGCCCAGGCTGAAGCGCTGCACGAGCACCAGCGCGATCGTCGAGAGCAGCGAACCGATCACCACCCAGCGCATGGGGAAGTCGCCGCTCTGCACGTTCGCGCCGGTGAGCTGCGAGAAGGTGCGCGCCAGGATGCGCCACTTCAGGAACAGCGCCGTCAGCCCGCCCGCGACCATCATGCCGGTCGCCGGCCACATGACCCACAGCAGGATGTCCGTCTTGCGCGCGTCCTGCGCGATCACGCCGGCCTGAGCCAGCAGCACCGGCGCGATCACCCAGGAGAGCAGCAGGCCGACGAACATGTTCGCGCAGATGCGCAGGCCGATGATCATGCCCGAGCCCAGGCTCAGCAGGCTGAGCGAGAAGCCCACGCCGGTGACGCCGGAGAAGGAGTTGAGCGGCAGGATGATCGTTTCGACCACCAGCTTGCGCAGCGTGGCGAAGGACAGCGCGGCCGCGGCGAGCAGGCCGCCGACCATCGCGCGCGCCGCGGTGCGCGCGCCGCTGCCGCGCGAATCGAGCACGATCAGGGTCTCGCCGGCCGCGAGTCCGTCCGCGTAGGGCAGCTTCTCGTCGACGATGAAGTGCTGGCGCAGCGGCACCGCGAGCAGTACGCCCAGCGTGCCGGCCGTTGTCAGCCACAGGAACGTCTGCATCCGGCTCAGGCGCAAATCGACGCCGACGCTCGGATCCTGCGAGAGCATGTCGAAGGCCGCCAGCACCGTGCACAAGAACGCGGTCTGGCCGGCGATCAGGCCGGCGGCCTGCGCCAGGTTGCTCTCGCGCGCCAGACTTTGCCCGCGCGCGATCAGGCTCAGCGCGAGCCAGCCGAAAAATGCCGAGACCACCGCGATGTTGGGACCGAAGCCCAGCTTCAGCACCACGTAGGGGTAGGAGCTGCCGATCAGCACGGCGACCAGCAGCGCCACCACGACCGCGCGCACGGTGAGCTCGCGGCCGCGGGGAATCGGGGGAACGAGCGCCGGGCCTTCGTCGCTGTGCATGACCCGCGAGCTTAGAGCACGCGACCGCGCACATCACGCATCCTGCGGCGGCGGATCAGTCCGCGGAGTTTGCCTGCGAATGCAGTCCGAGGCGCACACGGTTGAGCAGCCCCAGGAAGGTCGCGAGCTCGCGCTCGTCGAGGCAGTTCAGGACCTCGTCGTCGAGCCGATCGACAGGCCCGTCGAGCGCGGCCAGCAGCGCGACGCCCGCCGGCGTGATCCGGCAGTGCACCACGCGCCGATCCTCGCGGTCGCGCTGACGTTTCACCAGCGCCTTGGCCTCGAGGCGGTCGATCAGGCGCGTGATGCCCGGCGTGCGCTCCAGCATGCGCTCGGCGATCGCCAGCGTGGGCAGTCCATCCGGCTGCGCGCCGCGCAGGATGCGCAACACGTTGTACTGCTGGTGCGTCAACTCGCCGTGGCCCTGGAACAGCGCCTCGAAGCGCCCGCGCACGGCTTCCGTGGTGAGCATCAGCGTGACCAGCGCCTCCTGATGGCGCGAGCGGAAGGGCTTGGTCTGGCGGATCGCCTCCTGCACCGTCGGGCCGGAGGCTGCTGTCGGTTTGCGTCGGGTGGCCATGCTGCTCGTTCCTTTGCGCCTGGGATCAGCGGCCGGCCGCGCCGGAGGAGAGTTTGCGGTCGAGCGAGAGTCGGCCGCCGCCCGCCACGATGACGATCAGCGCCAACCCCAGCGCGAGCAGATGGTATTCGAAGCCCTCGCCCGCCTGGCTGCCGCTCCAATTCATGAAGAAGCCGTGCTGCGCGTGAACGCTTTGGATCGCCACCGCCATGACGCCGGCGACGCCGAGCGCCGCCACGCGCGAGCCCAAACCGAAGATCAGTCCCAGCGCGCCGAGCGACTCGGCGGCGATCGCGAGCAGCGCGAAGATCCACGGGATGCCCATGCTCCCGGTGAAGAAGCCCATGGTGCCCTCGAAGCCATGGCCGCCGAACCAGCCGAAGGTCTTCTGCAGGCCGTGGGGCAGCATCACGCCTCCCAGGGCCAGGCGGGCGATGAGCGGGGCGGAGTCGTTCGAGGTCGAGAGCAGTCGGCGGATCATGGTCGCTTGCTTTCCTGAAGGAGGTCGGGCGGGGTCGAGCGGCGCGACGGCGCCGGAAGCCCGCCCCGGGAAGACAAGGTTTAGATCTCAATAGTTGACTAGTCAAGTAAATCTCCGGCAAGCGCTGGGGAGCTACCCGGAAGGGGGAGAAGGGGAGCGCCAGCAGCTGGGCTTGCGGCCCGGCCCGCCCGCCTCGCCCGGCTAGCACGGCTCACCCGGCACGCACGGCTCACCCGGCTCGCACGGCTTACCCGGCAAGCACGGCACGCGCGCGGCGCTCGACCTCCGGCGCGCCCCGCGGCCGCCCTAGGGCTTCTGCCACGGCTGGTAGAAGAGCAGCGTGTTGCCGTCGAGATCCTCGAAGTAGAGCAGCTTGACCGTCTGCGGGATCTCGATCACCTCGCCTTTGAGCTTGACTTTGTTGCTCTCCAGCCAGCTCTTGGCCTTGAGCAGGTCCTTCACGCCATAGGACAACGCGGAGCCGCCGTTGTGCATCGGCGCCTTGCCCGCGTCGACTTGTTTCAGGCCGAGCAGCGTGTCCTTGACCGGCGTGGTCAGCTCGCACCAGCCGCCGCCCTCGAGCTCGTAGAACAGCTTGGCGCCGAGCACCCTCTCGTACCAGGCGCGCGAGGCCTGGATGTCGCGCACCTCCAGCGCGACGGTCAGCGAGCCCTCGAATTCGATCGGCGGCGCGGCTTGGGGCTGCTTCTCCTGCAAGGCGGCCAGCCAGGCAGGCGCGAGGGCGGCGGACAGGCACACGGCGAGCGTCATGGTCTTGAACATGGAATCTCCTCGGGGTGGTGGAAGGCGGGGGTGGGCGGCGCGGGTGAGCCGCGCTCCGGCCGAGGACGTGCGCGGGCCGCGGACCTCGACATCGAAGTCGAAAATCCGCGCGCGCGGTGCTCAGCGCTCGGAGGATTCCTCCACGGCGGCCTCGAGTGTCTCGCTCCAGTGCTGCAGGAAGAACTTGCGCTCGCGGTCGAGCAGCTGCGGCGAGCTGCCGACCAGCGGCCGCAGCACGGTCATCATCTGCAGCGTGGTCACGAACAGCACCACGCCCCACAGCGTCGTGACGCCGGTGTACTTCGCGCCGATTTCGGCCAGGCCGTTGCGGATGATGCGCTGGCTGCCGAACAAGGAGATCGTCCAGACCAGCAAGTGCAGCGCGCCGACGAAGGGCACGAGCGTCGACGAGGTGGAGAACACCCAGGTCACCGGCGCGAAGCCGCCCAGGAACAGCGCCGTCGAGGCCGAGGTCCCCAGGAGCAGCACCAGCACCTGGGACATGCGCACCTGCGCTCCGCACAGCGAGAGGCAGATGTACAGGCTGGGGAAGCAGATCGCGCCGCACAGCGCGGTGCCCAGCGCGATCTTGGCCGGCGCGGCCCACCATTGCGTGCCACCCGCGAAGCTGCCGACCACCAGCCCGTAGGCGAGCAACCCGGCGAGCGCGAGCAGCGAGAGCCGCAGCAGCGTCGCCGGCAGGCCGTCGCGCTCGGCGGCGAGCAGCAAGGCATCGGGACGGCGCAGCAGCAGATCGATCGCGTTGCCCGGCGGCGCGCCGCGCTCGCGGCGCGAGCTGGCCCGCTCGGGCGCGGGCGGCGGTTCCGGCGGTTGCGGGGCTTGGGGGGCGCTGGCGTCGGACTCATGGGCCATCGTTCACCTCGATACGTGCACGAACATCAGGAACAGCGATTCATAGAAGGTCCCGCGGAAGGGGTGCTCTCTCAGGAACTGCACGTCCATCCCCGGAGTGCCGAACCACGGCCGCAGGATCCAAGACAATTGCGCGCCGACCACGAGGTCGATCAGCAGCCACAGGCCGACCACGCGCGAAGCCGCCCGCGGATCGATGCACCAGCCGCGCAGCCAGCGCTGCTGGCGCAGCACCGCGACGCTGCCCGCGAAGGCGACCGCGCCGACGTGCAGCAGGCCCAGGGCCGCGTGGGCGAAGTCCGCCGAGCGCGAACCGGGCGCGGGCAGGCTCAGATCGAAGAGCAGCACGACGGGCGCGAAGGCCGCGAGCACGACCGAGGCCAGCGCGAAACCGCACAAGACCGCGCGCAGCGAGGCGCCCAGGCTCAGTTCGAAGCCCAGGCGGCGCGCGACCAAGGCGCGCAGCAGGCCGTCGACCAGCGCCGTCGAGAGCAGCAGCAGCGGGAGCTTGATGGCGACGAAGGCGGCCAGCCGCGGATCGCGCCAGGCGCCGATGCAGGCGCCGTAAACCGCGGAGCAGACGATCAGGATCGCGAGCGGGCGCAAGCTGGAATCCGCGCGCGAACGCGCGATCCAGCCCTCGGCGACGCCGCTGTCCTCGCGGCACAATTCCAGGGCGGAGCGGGGAAGGATCGCGTCCATGGGCCAGATACTTTGTACCGCAAAGTAGAGGGTTGCGCAAGGCCGCAGCTCCAGGTCCCCTTCGCGCGGGCGCGCGAGCTCGGCCGAATCCGCGGCGCGCGACCCCGCTCCCAGGCGGATGGACCAGCGCCCGGGAGCTGCTGGCGGAACTTGCCGGCCCAGCAGATTGCGCAGCGCAGCTCGAAGACGCGGCTCGTCTTCCGGCGCGCCGGCCTTGTCCAATCGCGCGCCGCGGCTTCCAATGAGCTTCCCGTCCTCGTCCACCTGCCCCGTTCCCCTGGAGCCCCCATGCACCGCAGCCTTTGGCTTTCGATCCTCTCCCTGGTCCTCGCCTCATCGACGGCCAGCGCGCAGCTTCCCTGTCATGCCGAGTACGACGACAACGTCTTCGCCGACAACGTCAGCATGGGAGGTCCCGGCTTGACCGTCGCGATCCAGTTCGTCGCGCCGACCAGCTTCAGCGCCACCTCGATCGAGGTCTTCACCGGCGAAGGCAGCGGAACGAATGCCGTGCAACTGTGGTCGCACGACGCGGGCCTGAATCAGCCGCTGGCCACGCTCAGCTCCGGTTCGTGGAGCATGAGCGCGGTCAACGGATGGCAGGGCGCGAGCCTGGCCGCGCCCGTGGCGCTGAGTGCGGGAACGACCTATTGGCTCGGCTGGGCGCCGGTCAACGGCGCGCAGGCCAGCGTCGACACGTCGATCCCCGGCAATGGTCAGTCCTACCGCGGCAGCTTCAACGGGGGAGCGAGCTGGACCGGTCCCTTCCAGACCAGCAACCACTGGAAGTTCAAGATCTTCGGCGCATGCAACGCGCCGGTGATCTACTGCACGGCGAAGACCAACTCGCTGGGCTGCATCCCGACGATCGGATCGTCGGGGATCCCCAGCCCGAGCGCGACCTCCGGCTTCGTGGTCAAGGCCACGAACGTGATCAACAACAAGAACGGCCTCTTGTTCTACGGCGTCAGCGGCCGTTCGGCGATGCCCTTCCAGGGCGGCACGCTGTGCGTGGCCAGCCAAATCAGGCGCACGCCTGCGGTCAACTCGGGCGGCAATCCTCCGCCGAACGACTGCTCGGGCGTGTTCTCGATCGACATGAACTCCTTCGCGCAGGGCCTGCTGGGCGGAACGCCGCTGCCGGCGCTGAGCGTCCCCGGCACCATGGTCGACTGCCAGTGGTGGGGCCGCGACCCTGGTCTGCCCGCGCCGAACAACACGACCTTGTCCGACGGACTCGAGTACGTGATCTGAGCTTGCGCGCAGCGGCGGACGCGCGTTTCGCGCGCCCGCCGCGGCGGCCTTTGGATCGCGCGGACTCTGGCGCTCGTGTCCCGCGCGGGTCCTGGGCGGCGAGTCCACAGGCCAAGGCATGCTGCCCGGCCCGCCGAACTCGCGGCCGCGCTTTCCTTAGACTAGGCGCATGCCCGCGCCGATCGACGAGGCCGGCCAGCCGCGCGACGGGGCCTGCATCCTGATGTTCGCCTTCGACATCGGTCAGGGCATCGATCTCGAGCGCGCCCGCCAGGCGGTCGGCCGCGGCAGCGAGCCGCAGAGGTTCCGCCACGCGATCCACGCGCCCAGCTACTTCCAGTTCCAGCCGGCGCCGCTGCGCCTGGCGCAATCGGGCACGCTGCGCATGCCGGATCGGCCTGCGCTCGAGGCCACGGTCGACCTGCTGCTCTACGATTTCGGCGCCGTGTCGGTCAGCTACACGCTGCGCTGGCGCGGCAGCTGGAGCGAGTGGATCGATCTGGGCTGCACGCTGGGCGAGCAGCCCGCCTGGGCCGCCGACGCCCGGACGCGCGTCGAGGAGCTGGCGCGCGCCATCGGTCCCTGCATCCACAAGTTCGGCATGCCGGACGTGGTCGAGGATTACATGCTCTTCGAGTTCGATTGGGCGCCGCAGGCCGCCGGACTCGAGCGCATCCTGCTCGAGCACGGCGACAGTCTTGCGCGACTGCTGCGCGCCGAGCGCTCGCCGCTGTCGCAGCAGGAAGTCTCGGACGCGCTGGGCACGCGCGTGTCCTTCGGGCCCGGGGACTTGGCGCTGGTCGACTGGAACTCCTCGATCCTCTTCGACGACGCGCCGGCAGACGTGCGCGCGGTGCTCGAGTTCGCCAACGTGCAGCTGCTCGAGCTGCGCTTCCTCGATCGCCAGCTCGATTCGAGCCTCGACCAGGCCTTCGAATCCCTGGGCCGGCGCGGCTGGCGGCGGGTGTGGAGGCCCGCGGCCTTCGAGCACGACCTCGACCAGGTCTCGCGCCTGCAGGTCGACGCGGCGATCCTGTTCGAGCGCGTCGGCAATGCGCTGAAGCTGCTCGGCGACCAGTACCTGGCGCGCGTCTACCGCCAAGCCTCGCAGCGCTTCCGGCTCGGCGAATGGAACGCGAGCATCCTGCGCAAGCTCGACACGCTCGACGGCATCTACCAGAAGATCCAGGACCGGGCCGACGCGCGCCGCATGGAGTTCCTGGAGTGGATCATCATCGTGTTGATCCTGGTTTCGACCGTGCTGCCCTTCGTGCTGCACTGATGCAGCCGGGGCAGCCGGGCCAGCCGGGCCAGCCGGGCAGCCGGACTCACTCCTCCTGGGCCACGCAGCGCACCACGTCGAGCGAGGTGATCACGCCGACCAGCTCGCGCTTCTCCAGCACGAACACGCGATGGATGCGCTGCTCGCTCATCAGCTTGCACACGCGCGCGAGGCTCGTCTCCGGACTCACCGAAATCACGCCGCTGCTCATCCAGTCGCCGACGGTCTCGCGGCCCAGCACCTCGGGGCTGTAGCCCTGCTTGTTGCGGATCACCTCGTCGCCGATGAAATCGTCCTCCTCGTCGGCGTAGATCTCCGAGAGCACGTAGTCGCCACGCCCGGTGTCCAGCCGGTCGGAACTGACGTGCGCGCGCTGCATGATGTCGGAGACCGAGAGCACGCCCACGGGGTGGCCTTCCTCGTCGACCACCGGTGCGCCGCTGATGTGCATCTCCTCGAGCAGCGCCAGAGCGCTGTCGATCGTGTCGGACGGGGTCAGCCGGGCGACTTTTTTCTGCATGATGTCGCGGGCTTTGAGGCTGTTCAGGCGTGTCATGGCGTGGCTCCTTTTGCCACATGCATCCAACGCCTTGCCGCGGGTGCACGCTATGGGCATTTGTGCGCAGCCGCGCGGCGCTGCGGCAGCAGCACGCGGACAGGCGCGCGGACTACGCACAAGAGAGCATGGTCAGGAGCGGCGCGTCGATTCGAGAATGAAACGAGGATGCCGTCTCGCAAGCGACCCGTTGATATCCCGTTTTCGCCGCGTGCGCTGCCGCCGCGCGCGCTCGGGACCGTGCCGGATCCCGCTCCCGGGGCTCCGCGCGTCGAGGAGAGCGCGGCCGAGTTCTCGATCTCCAATCCCGTGCGGCGCGTGCTGCCCTCGATCGGCTGCACGCCGCTGCTGGAGATCTGCCTGCGCCATCGCGGCCGGCGGCGCTGGATCTTCGCCAAGTACGAGAGCCTGAACTTCACCGGCAGCATCAAGGACCGCATGGCGGCGTGGATCCTGGCCGAGGCCTGGGAGCGCGGGCAGTGGCGGCCGGGGATGGAGATCGTCGAAGCCTCCTCGGGGAACACCGCGATCGCCTTCGCGGCGCTCGGTCGCGCGCTGGAGTCGCGCGTGCGCATCTTCATGCCGGTGTGGATGAGCTCGGAGCGCGTGCAGATCCTGGGGGCTTTCGGCGCGCAGCTCGAGCGCGTCAGCGCGGAGCAAGGCGGGTTCCAAGGCAGCATCGAGCGCGCGGCGCGCCATGCGCAGGGACGCGCCGACGTGTTCCTGCCGCGGCAGTTCGAGAACCTCGCGAACGTCGAAGCCCATGCGCGGACCACCGGACCGGAGATCCTCGCGCAGCTCGCCGTGCTCGGCCTGCGCCCCGACATCTTCGTCGCCGGCGTGGGCACCGGGGGCACGGTGATGGGCGTGGGTCGCGCGTTGCGCGAGAGCTGCGCGCGCGTCCTGGTGCACCCGCTCGAACCGGCGGAGTCGCCGGTGTTGAGCAGCGGCCGCAAGCTCGGCCATCACCGCATCCAGGGCATCTCCGACGAATTCATCCCGGCGATCGTCGACCTGCAGAAACTCGACGCGCCGGTCGCGATCCACGACGGAGACGCGATCCTCGCGGCGCAGAAGCTGGCGTCGGAGATCGGGCTGGGCGTGGGCATCTCCGCCGGCGCCAACCTGCTCGGTGCGCTGGCCAGGCTGGAGCAGGCCGGCGGCGACGCCGTCGCCGTCACCGTGCTCCCCGACAGCCACAAGAAGTACCTGAGCACCGACCTGTTCCGCCCGCAGATTCCCGCGCCCGACTGGCTCGCGCCGCAGGTCGAGTTCGAGAGCTGGCGCGCGATCGCCTGCGCGCGCGCCTAGGCACGCGCTACCTGGCCAACTCGTAGTTGGTGAATCCCGCCTCGTCGGTCACTTCGCGCACGATCCAGGGCGCCAGCCAGGCGGGGGCTTCGGCGGGCGCGTCGACGTCGGGCAGCTCGACCTCGGCGAGCCACAGCTCGCGGTCCTGGAATTCGTCGATCTCCCAGATTCGCCCGGCCTCGTGCACCGCGTGGCGCAGCTTGCTCACGCGCCGGCCTTCGGTCAGCGGCCAGAGCAGCTCGAAGACGCGCGCGCTGGTCGGTTCTTCGACCTCGATGCGCTGCAGGCCCTGGCCGAACTTGATCGTGCGCAGGTAGCGCACCGCCTTCGGCGTGCGCACGCGGCGCAGGCGCTCGCGCAGCAGCTTGCCCGGCAGCCAACCTTGGTCGATGTCCTGCACCGGCGTTCCCGCCGGCAGCTGCGGCCGGCCGCGCAGCAGGTACTTGCGCTCGATCTCCAGCGTGCCGCGCGCCGCCGTTGCGGCCGACTCGGCGACCCGTTCGACCGCGGCCACCAGCGCTGCCGCGCCGTCGCCGAGCCAGTCGCGTTCCAGCGTGCTGAACAGCGACTCGCTGCGCTCCGTGGCGCGCCGGCGCAGCTCCAGCAGCCCGGCGTGCTCGCGCGGACGCCGCCTGCGCTCGAAGGCCGCGGCCGAGGGACGCCGCAGCGTGGCCGACGCGGGCGCGAGCGCGGTGTGCTCCAGCGCTTCGAGCAGCATCGCGCGCAGCACGTGGGCATCGTTGAGCTGGCCGAGCAGGTCCTGCAGCCGTTTGCAGAGCGCTTGCGCCGGTTCCGGATCCTCCAGGCGCTCCGCCGTGGAGTCGATCAGGTAGCGCAGACGCTTGAGCCGGATGCGCGCCGCGTGCGCCTCGGTGCGGCAGTCGAGCGTGGCGACCGCCGCCAGGCGTTCGACGAGCTCGAGGCTGTGTTCGCGCAGGCGCGCGGCCAGCGCGGCGCCGAATCGGGCCGGCGCCGCAGGCCGCGTCAGGTCCACTTCGGTGCGCAGGAGCGCGAGCCTTGCGCGCAACGGCTCGTGCAGCTTTTCGAAAGCGTCGCGCGCCTGCTCCAGGGCCTGCGCCCGCGCGCTCGCGCGCTGCGCCTCCAGGCGGCCGACGATCCAGGCCAAGCCGCTGCGCTGCACGGGCCGCAACTCCCCGGATTGCTCCTGCAGCCAAAGCAGGGCGACCTGCGCGTCGCGGCTGGCCGAGGTCGCGGCCTGGATCCCGGCCAAGCCGCGGCGCTGCTTCTTGCGCACGCTGGGATCGAGCTCCGCTCGCCAGGCGCGCAGCGTGCTGCGCAGGCGCCGGATCGCGACGCGGAAGTCGTGCAAGGCATCCGCGTCGGCGGGATCGGCCAGGCGCTCGAGCGCCCCGGCCGCATCCTTCAGTTGACGCAGGCCGATGCGCCGTGTGGCCTCCTCGGGCGTGAGCAGCAGCAGATCCGTGGGCAGGCCCATGCGCGGGTGTTCGCGGCCGGCGAAATGCCCCGCCGCGGCGCACACCGTAGCAGCAGCCTGCCCCAGCGTCGAGGCGCGCGCGCGGCGTCGTGCTCGGCTCGCACGCGCCGTTGTGCGCGCGCGAGCTGCGTGGGTAGAGTGGGCCGCGCATGTCGTCGCCCGCAAGTCCGGTTTCCGCCAAGCCCTGGAGTCTGCGCGCGAAGCTCGGCTTGCAGCTGCTGCTGATCTTGCTCGCCGCGTTCTCGGTCGAAGGCGGCTATCGGTTGTTCCTGCTCGCGCGCGGCGAGGGCTATGGCGCGCGCAGCGCACGCGCACGGCTGGTCGAGCTCGCCAGCCCGATGCGCGACCCGCTTCCGCAGACGCTCGAGCCCGCGGACGCGACGCCTGCGCACCCCGCCCAAGCGCCCGGGCAGGAGCGCCTGATCCTGCATCCGTTCTACGCCTTCGAGAACGCGCTCTCGATCCAGTCGCTGGAGAACGAGCTGTTCGGCTTCCGCCACGGCGAGTACGGCGACGAGTACAAGATCGCGGTGATCGGCGGCTCGGTCGCCGGCATCTTCGGCGTGCGCGGCAGCGAAAAACTGTGCGCGCTCCTGGAGGCGGATCCGCGCCTGGCGGGCCGCAAGGTGCACGTCTTCGGACACGGCCGGGGCTCCTTCAAGCAGCCGCAGCAGCTGAACCTGGTCAATTACCTGCTCGCCTCGGGCGGCCGCTACGACGCGATCATCAATCTCGACGGCTTCAACGAGGTCGCGCTCTCCGGGCACAACCTGTGGGAAGGCGCCAGCCCGATCTACCCCTCGGTGTTCCGCTGGGCGCACCTGGCGCAGGGCGCGAAGCTCGAGGCCGCGGACCTGGACCTTTTGAGCAGCGCGTGGAGCGCGCGGCGCGAAGGCCTGGAACTGGCGCAGCTCTCGCTCGCGGATGGGCGCATGCACAGCGCGATCCTCGGCCGCGCGCGGCTGCGGCGCATGGACAGGATCCGTGCGCGCTGGGCGCAGGCGCAGGAGTCCTATGGCAAGCGCCTGCTGGAGCGCGACGCGGACTTTTCGATGCGCGGGCCCAGGTTCGAGGGCGATCACGAGGCGATGCTCGCCGCCGTCGTCGTCGGCTGGGTCGAGAGCTCGCGCAGCCTGCAGGCGTTGTGCGACGCCCGCGGCATGAGCTACCTGCACGTGCTGCAGCCCACGCTGCACGACAAGGGCTCGAAGCCCTTGACGCCGCAGGAACTCGCGTCCGACAACGCGCACCAGTCGTGGATCGAGGCCGTGGGGCGCGGCTACCCGATGCTGCGCGCGGCAGGCGCGAGCCTGCGCGCCGCGCAGGTCAACTTCCTCGACGCCTCGATGATCTTCAAGGACACTCCGCAGACCCTATACTTCGACGCCTGCCACTTCCGCGCGCCCGGGGTGGTGATGCTGGCCGAGCAGGTGGCCGCGCGGTTCCTCGAAGTGATGCGCGAGCCGGCCCGCGCGCGCTGATCAACGCTGCCGGCGCGCGAGGATCTCGCGCAGGCGCGGCTCCAGCGCATCGGCGACGACGCGGTGTCCCGCGGCGTTGAGGTGCGAGTCGCCGCAGTCGAGGAACTCGCCGGCGGAGCTGCGCTCGAGCAACTCGCGTTCGAAGTCCTGGACCTCGACGCCCAGCTGCAGGCCGGCCTCGTGCAGGCGCAGCGCCAGCGTGCTCTGGAACCTGCCCTGCGCGTCGAGCGCGGGCCTGGGGTAGCGCGGGTCGAGCAGGCAGGGATCGTGCTGGTGGGGGAGCGTGATCAACAGGAGCTCGCAGCCGATCGCGGCGCATCCCGCGCGCAGCTGCTCCAGCAAGGCACGGATCGCCGAGCGCGGGTCGACCAGCGCCTGGCAGCGGGCTTCGAACAAGGCGCGCTCCGCCGGCCGCAGCTCGCGCGCCTCGACCGGCAGCTCCTGCCAGCGGATGCCCTGCTGTTGCAGGGAGAAGCGCAGCGGGTTGCCGCCCGAGAGCGCGAGCAGGCACAGCGCCGATTGCGCGAGCAGCTCGCGGCGCAGCGGATCCGCCAGCCGCGCGATCACCCCGCGCTCGTCCGGCAGCGGCCGCGAGTCCACGCGCCACGTGCCGGAGGCATCGGCCACCAGGCGCGGCTTGCGCATGTCGTAGCGCAGCTCCGCGCCCACGTCCTGGAGGTCGTTGAACACCAGGCACAGCACGACGACGTCGGGCTCCAGCGCGCGCAGCCGATCCTCGAAAGCCCACAGCTCCTGGTCGGTGCCCCAACCCGGCGTCGAAGTGTTCCAGACTTCGGCCTGCGGGGCGAGGCGCTGCTCCAGCAGCTCGGAAAATCGCTCGCTGGCGTCCACGCCCCAGCCCCAGGTCAACGAATCGCCCAGCGCCAGGATGCGCGCGACGCCGGGAGCGCGACGCGGCGAGCGCTCGCGATCGCGCCAGCCCTGCGAGTTGATCCGCACGCGGTAGTCGAGCGTCCCGTCGACGATGCGCGCGCGCGCCAGCGGCCGATTGCTCCAGCCCAGCCGCGGATCGAAGCGCCCGCAGATCTTCCATTGGCGCGCGATCGGCTCGCCGGAGCGGAAATCCGCTCCCAGCCAGGCGCGCGCGGCGAGTTCGCCGGCGGCCAGGGCGAGCAGGGCCAGCCCGCAGCCCAGCAGCGCGGCGCGCGATCGCCTGCTTCGCGAGGCCTGCTTCGACGTCGAGGCTTGCATCGTGGCCGGATCGGGCGCCGAGTCCGCGAAGGCGCCTGCCTAGTTGCGCACCAGGCGCCGCACCGCCGTCGGCTCGAGCGTCTGCGCGCATTCGAGCTCGACGCGGATCGTCGAGGAGCCCGGGACCGGCCGGGGAAGGAAGGTTGCCGCGGGCAGTCGCTCGCCGTCGATCCAGGCGGCGAGGCGCGGCGGGTAGCACACGACGACAACTTCGTGCGCCGCGCCCGCGGCGAGCGTGACGGGCATGCGCCACTCGCCCTCGGGCGTGATCACGGCCAGCGAAGCGCCGTCCGAGGCGGGCTGCGCCCCGGCCACGGCGGGCTCGAGCGGGATGCGCAGTCCGCCGCCGCCCAGCGGCAGCGATGCGCCGTGACGGCGCTCGCCGGCGCGCTCGAGCTGCGTCTCGACCCAGCGCGAAGTTCCCAGCTCGCGGATCCTGATCTCGCGCCAGCGCATCTTCGTGTTCTTGCCCGAATGCACCTGCAGGCCGATCACGCCCTCGAGGTCGAGCGCGTCGAGGAAATCCGCGGTCGGCACGTCGTTGACCCAGGCGCGGATCCAGGGGCCGTTGCACTCGATGCGGTAGCGATTCCACGCGCCCGGCCGGAACGCCGCGCGGCCGTGTGGATTGTCGGAGAGGTCATCGAGCCAGCCGCGCCGCGCCTCGTCGTAAAGGCCGCCGGACCAGGCGCGGTCGGAAGGGTCGACCTCGATCTGGTAGCCCATCAGGCGCTGCGCCGCGGTCTCCTGGCTGCGCACCTGCACGCCCGAGTTCCCGGGCGCCTCGTTGAGCAGCTCGAGCTCGAGCACGAAGTCGCCGAAGCTCGCCTCGCTGCGCAGGAAACTCTGCGACCCGCCGCCGACCTCGCCGCGCAGTTCGCCGTCGACGACGCTGAAGCGCGCATCGCCGAGCGCTCTCCAGCCGGCGAGCGTGGCCCCGTCGAACAAGGGCCTGGAGGCGCCGGCCGTCCGGCGCAGTTTCATGCTTCGATATTCGAAGGCGCTCGCGCCGGGCAGCAGAGCGACGTGCCAGCCCTCGGCGCGCTGCGCGGGCCTGAGCTCGATCGGGCCGGCGCGGAAGCTGGGCATCCCGGCCTGGGGATCGCGGTCGAAGCGTTGTTCTCCGAGCAGGGCCAGCGCGCTGCCGTCGCGGCGCAGGACCACGCGGCCGCTCGACCAGGCTTGCCCCGCTTGGGGATCCTCGCGCCACTCGAAGTCCAGCTCGAAATCCGTCTCCAGCGGCTCCCAGCTCGCCGGCGCGCTCGCGCCGGCCGCGCGCCGCAGCACGCCGGCTTCGAGAATCCAGCCTTCCGCGGGCAGCGCCCATTGGGCGCGCGCGCTCTCCGCGCTGATGCAGATCCATCCACCCGCCCGCTCCCATTCACTCAAGCCGGTGGCATCTTGCGCGCAGGGCCGCGCGGCGATCGACAGGAGCAGCGCGACGAGCGGGTGCAGCATGCCGCCATGCTACTCGCCGCCCCGGGCCATGCGCCCGCGCGGCAGCTCGCGGCGCCCTCGGTAGGACTTGGGTTGGCTCGTGCACAAGCCCTCCCCGGCCGTCGCGCGCGCTCGCCGGCCTCGCTATTCTCGTGCCTCGCTTCCCCCTCCAACGCCCTCCCCCGAGGCAACTCCATGATCGCCGCCTGCCTGAGCCTGCTGCTCTCCCTTCCCGGCCTGTGCTCGCCGCTCGCGCAGGACAAGCTGCTCACGCCCAAGGACGTGGCCGGCCTGCGCAACGTGGCTTCGACCGCGATCTCGCCCGATGGCGAGCGCGTCGCCTACACCTTGAGCGTGCCGCGCGAGCCGCTGGTCGAGGAGGACGGCCTGCCGTATTCGGAACTGCACGTGATCGACCTGGCCGACAACCGCGACCGGACCTTCGTCGGCGGCAAGGCCAACGTCAGCCAGGTGCGCTTCTCGCCCGACGGCGAGCACCTGTTCTTCGTCGAGAAGCGCAGCGACGACAAGTTTGCCTGCCTGTACCGACTGTCGCTCGATGGCGGCGAGGCGCAGCGGGTCGCGAAGCTGGAGTCGGCGATCACCGCCTACAGTGTTTCGCCCAGCGGCGAGCGCGCCGCGGTGATCGCGACCGAGCCGGAGAGCGCGAAGCGCAAGCAGAGCGCGGAGAAGGGCTTCAAGCAGGAGATCTACGAGGAGGACTTCCGCCTGCCGCGCGTGTACGTGGTCGAGCTGGAGCAGCTCGAGATCGCGCCGCGCATGCTGGACAAGGTGCCCGGGTGCCCGAATCAGGTGATCTGGAGCCCGGTGGACGATCGGCTGGCGCTGGCGCTCTCGCCCACGCCGCTGATCGACGACGAGATGATGAAGAGCCGCGTGCACGTCGTCGACGCGCTGACCGGCGAGGGCATGACGCGCTACGACAACCCGGGCAAGCTCGGGCAGATCACCTGGAGCCCCGACGGCCAGCGCCTGGCCTTCGTCTCCGCGCAGGACGAGAACGACACCGCCGCGGGCCGCATCCTGTGCGTCTCCACCAGCGTCGACGCCCCGGGAATCGTGGACCTGCTGCCGAACTTCGCCGGCCACGTCGAGCGCCTGGCCTGGCTCGATTCGAGCCGTCTCGCCTACGTCGCCGCCGAGGGCGTCTGGAGCTCGCTCGGCGTCGTCGACGCCGCCCGTCCGGGTTCCGAGCCCAAGCAGGTGCTCGGGCCGGGTGGCGTGGTCGTGACCGATCTCGCCTGGGCCAGCGGCGGTAAGCTGTTCTCGCTGCTGGGCAGCACGCCCTCGCACCCGCCGGAGTGCTTCACGCTGCGCATCGGCGACGTGGCCGCGCAGCGCCGCACGCGCTCGAACCCGATCTTGGAAGGCGTGCGCTTCGCGCTGCAGGAAGTCGTGCGCTTCAAGTCGCGCGACGGCAAGTTCGAGCTGGAAGGCGTGCTGATCCGCCCGCTCAACGAGAAGCCCGGTCAACGCTACCCGCTGATCCTCAACGTGCACGGCGGGCCCGAGGCCTGCCAGTCCAACGGCTGGCTCACCGGCTATTCCAATCCGGGGCAGGTGGCGGCGGCGCGCGGCATGGCGGTGCTGCACCTCAACTACCGCGGCAGCACCGGGCGCGGCGTCGACTTCGCGAAGTCCAGCCAGGGCGACGCGGCGGGCGCCGAGTTCGACGACCTGATCGACGGCATCGATCACCTTGTCGACAGCGGCCTGGTCGATTCGGCGAAGGTCGGCGTCACCGGCGGTTCCTACGGAGGTTATGCGACCGCCTGGCTGTCGACGAAGCACAGCGAGCGTATCGCCGCGGGCGTCATGTTCGTCGGCATCTCGAACAAGATCTCCAAGGTCGGCACCACCGACATCGCCAACGAGGAGTTCCTGGTCCACTCGCTCAAGCGTCCCTGGGACGACTGGGATCACCTGCTCGATCGCTCGCCGATCTTCCACGCCTACAAGTGCAAGACGCCGCTGCTGATCATGCACGGCAAGGACGACCCGCGCGTCAATCCGGGGCAGTCGCGCGAGCTCTACCGGCACTTGAAGCTGCACGGCCAGGCGCCGGTGCGTCTGGTGCTCTACCCCGGCGAAGGCCACGGCAATCGCCGCAGCGCCTCGCGCTACGACTACAACCTGCGCCAGCTGCAATGGCTGGAGCACTACTTGAAGGGCGCGGGCAGCAACATGCCGCCGTACGAGCTCGACTACGAGAACACGCTTTCCGCGCAGTGAGTCCCCAAGACCAGAAGGGCCATTCCATGAAGCTCGAGATCCTCGCACCCATCCTGCTCTCGTTGAGCTGCGCCTGTGTAGCCACCCGGAGCGACGTGCAGCGCGACCCCGCCGACGCGGCCCAGGCCTTCGAAACGCTCAAGTCGCTCGCGGGCACCTGGCGCGGCACGGCAACGATGGGCACGCAGCAGCATTCGGTCGACCTGTCCTACGAAGTCGTTTCGGCGGGCTCGGCGGTCATGGAGCGCCTGTTCCTGGGCACGCCGCACGAGATGGTGACGATGTACCACCAGGACGGCGATCGCCTGCTGCTGACGCACTACTGCTCGGCCGGCAACCAGCCGCGCATGGAACTCGTCGGCTGGAACGCAGGGCCCGAGACGATCATGAGCTTCGCCTTCACCGACGCGACCAACTGGTCGAGCGAGGACGAGTTGATCATGCACGACGCGCGCATCGTCAAGGTCAACGCGGATCACATCACGGCGAACTGGACGGCCTGGATGAAAGGCAAGCCCGACCACACCGCGAACTTCGACTTCCGGCGCGTCTCGGCCACGAAGACGTCGGTCCTTTTCTCGGCGTTCTGAGCTCCGCCATGCGTCATCCTGCCGCGCTCGCTTGCATGGGATTGCTGAGCCTGTTGAGCGCCTGCGGCGCGCGCGGATCCGGCGGCGAAGGCCCGGCGCGCGCGGAGTTCCAGGCGCAGGCCCAGGCCTTCCTCGACGCGTATTCGGCGAACTACCAGCGGCTCTACACGGCCTCGAGCGGGGCCGAGTGGCTCTCGAACACGCACATCGTCGAAGGCGACGACACGAACTCGACGCGCACCAAGGCCGCCAACGAGGCGATGGCCGCGTTCACCGGTTCGATCGCCAACATCGAAGCGGCGCGCAAGTTCCTGGCGCGCGCGGAAGACCTGAGCGCGCTACAGAAGAAGCAACTGCAGAAAGTGCTTTTCGCCGCCGCCGACAAGCCGCAGACCGAGCCGGAGCTGGTCAAGCTGCGCATCGCGGCCGAAGCGGCGCAGACGGAGAAGATGTACGGCTTCACGTTCAAGCTCGACGGCGCCGAGCTCTCGCCCAACGACATCGACGGGGGATTGCGCACGGAGACGGACCTGGGCAAGCGGCGCAAGATCTGGGAAGCCTCCAAGGAAGTCGGCGCGGCGCTCAAGCCCGGCTTGATCGAGCTGCGCCGCTTGCGCAACGCCGGCGTGCGTTCGCTGGGCTACAGCGATTTCTTCGCGTACATGGCCTCGGAGTACGGCATGACGACCGAGGAGCTCGCCGCGAACGTGGCGGCGATCAACCGCGAGCTGCGGCCGCTGTTCAGCGAGCTGCACACCTTCGCGCGCCACGAGCTCGCCGCGAAGTACGGCCAACCCGTGCCCGAGCTGATTCCCGCCGACTGGCTGCCCAATCGCTGGGGCCAGGACTGGTCGGCGCTGGTCGACGTGGCCGGCTTCGACCTCGACGCGCCGCTGCGGCAGAAGGGCGCGGACTGGCTGCTGCACCAGGCCGAACGCATGTACACGAGCATCGGCTTCGAGAGCTTGCCGGAATCGTTCTGGCGGAAGTCCTCGCTGCTGCCGGTCGCCGCCGACGCGGGCTTCAAGAAGAACACGCACGCCTCGGCGTGGCACGTCGACCTCGACCGCGACGTGCGCTCGCTGATGAGCGTCGTGCCCGACACCGAGTGGTACGAGACCACGCACCACGAGCTCGGCCACATTTATTACTACTTGAGCTACACGAACCCCGACGTGCCCGTGCTGCTGCGCGAGGGCGCCAACCGCGCCTACCACGAGGCGGTCGGGTCGCTGATGGGGCTGGCGGCGATGCAGCCGCGTTTCGTCGAAGCCGTCGGACTCTCGAGCGGCGCGAACAAGCCCGATCCGCTGCAGTTGCTGCTGCAGCAAGCGCTCAAGTTCGTGGTCTTCATCCCCTGGTCGGCCGGCACGATGTTCGAGTTCGAGAAGGCGCTTTACGCCGACGAACTCCCGCCCGAGCAGTGGAACAAGAAATGGTGGGAGCTCGCGGCCAAGTACCAGGGCATCGCGCCGCCGACGGCTCGCGGCGAGGAATGGTGCGACGCGGCGACCAAGACGCACATCAACGACGACCCGGCGGGCTACTACGACTACGCGCTGTCCTTCGTGCTGCTGTTCCAGCTGCACGACCACATCGCGCGCAACATCCTGCACGAGAACCCGCGCGACACGAACTACTACGGCCGCAAGGACGTCGGCGATTTCCTCAGGTCGATCCTGACGCCGGGCGGCAGCGTCGACTGGCGCCTGCTGCTGCGCGAGAAGACCGGCTCGGACCTGTCGGCCAAGGCGATGCTGGCCTACTTCGAGCCGCTGCGCGCCTACTTGGCCGAGGTCAATCGCGGGCGGAAGGCGACGCTGCCTCCGCTGTGATCGCACCCAGGCCGGCCGCGGCGTTGACGCAGTAGGAAATCACGTAGCCGTCGGCCGCGAGTTGCGTGGCGGAGATCGCCGCGGCGAGGTCCGCGCTCCCGAAGCCGGCGGCGGGCAGCACCGCGAGCACGCTGGCGGCGGCGGTCGGCTCGAAGGAAGCGGGCAGCGCCTGGGTCGAGGCGCGCTTCCAGTGCGCGAGCTTGCGCACGCAGTCATTCGTCGCGTCCTCGGACGGCGGCGCGGGCAGCAGCACGACCGCGATCTTCGGCGAACGCGCGCGCAGCAGGCTCCAGACCTGGTCCTCGCGCGCCGCGCAGCCCTTGGCGACGCAGGCGCGCGAAGCGCACGCGCTCCCGCGCAGCGCGGAAGGTGCGGCGTCCGAGGCCACGGGCAGCACCGGCGCGCCGCCGGCGAAGCCGCGCACCGCGGCGACGAAGCGCGCGGGAGCGCTGGCGTCGAAGCCGGCCTGCGTCTCGCAGACCGCGAAGGCGCAGCCGCATTCGAGCGGCGAGCCGCTCAGTCCGCTGAGGAAGATCGCGTCGGCCGGCGGCCGCTCGCGCAGCAGCCTGGAGACGCGTTCCAGCTGCGCCGCGAAGCCCTCGGCGCCGGCGATCGACACGCAGCTGGAGCCCGCGCCGCCCTCGACCGCTTGCGGGTGCTCGCGCGCGAGCCGCGGCGTGTGCGCGAGGTCGATCCAGTAACCGACCGACACCCCGCGCGCGCGCAGGTCCTCCCACGCGGAGCTCATCGCGCGGAAGGAGCTGTCCTCGTCGAGCGCCAGCACCACGGCGTTGGCCTCGTGCGCCACGTCCTGCCGCTGTGCGCCCGCGAGCACCTGCGGCGGGCTGAACATCTCGGCGCGCAGCGCCTCGAAGGGAAAGCGCGCGCGCCGCGGCGGCCCTGGACTTGCGCAAGCGAAGCTCGCAAGCACGAGCGCGACACCAGCGTACGGAACCTGCCTCGCGGTGACCCCACACCCGGC
>Ga0315910_10000878_pt1 | contig 28503 bp, 22 predicted proteins | sample EdamamesoilMG_FD_204470 | JGI IMG/M metagenome (GOLD analysis project Ga0315910, IMG submission 204470) | Garden soil microbial communities collected in Santa Monica, California, United States - Edamame soil | ecosystem: Environmental > Terrestrial > Soil > Garden | place: USA: California... | reverse complement strand
CGTAGGAGGCGGGGGCGGCTCGGGCTCGGGCTCGGGCTTGCGTGGGGGCACCACCCTCGGGGGTCTGACCTTGGCGAGCGCAGCAGCCAGCTCGGAGGCGCCGGCGACCGTGGCGCCTTTCCGGTGGAACTGGCGCTCGTCTGCGCTCATCGCGTCAGAGAGCTCAGCCACGGCAGCGTGAGCGCGCTGCCGAAGCTCGGTAGTCTTGTGGCTCAGCGCTTTCTCGAATGCCGGGGCAAAACACGCGAAGTCGATGCCGGCTTTCACGAGCCTTTCGGCTGCAGCCAATGACGGTCGCGCTAGCTTCGCAGTCTTGCCCCCCATGCCTTTCACCACCCGCGCCACGATGTCATCGAGTGAATGCCCGTTCTCGAGCAAGCGCGCGAGTCCGGCCCGGGCGGCGTCGCCCCGGTCTTGAGAATGAGTGAGCACGCGCTCCAAGTGCGCCTTGTGAGCCTCGGGAGGAGAAAAACCGTCGCGCAAAAGGTCGAGGTAGATGCGAGCAGACTCCCAACGGATATGCAGCGTGCGCGCGACGTCGTCAGCGACCCCAGCGAAGCTTTCACCGTTCTTGTGGGCACAGTCGAGGGCGAAGGCTGCTGCGAACCAGCGACCGTCGTCTTCCGCGAGCATCTCGAACAGCGCCGGGAATGCGGGTGCGATGGGCATGCCGCTGCGCGCCGCCAGGTAGAGCGTGTCGGCGGCTGCTCGACGGAGCGGCGCGGGCTCGTCGCTGTCGAGACGACGCGCCAGCAGCTCCGCCAGCGGAGTCAGGCTGGGCGACCCCCGCCAGCTCAGCACTGTCATGATCTGCCAAAGCTCGTCTTCTGAGCCTCGAGCCCAGTCGCACAGGCGACCGAAAGCGTTCTCGAAATAGGGGCCCGGCCGCGCTCCGAGGGAAAAAGCCCAGAGCGCGGCGTGCTGCGTGGCGCCGGCGAGCGACGGGATACGCGTCGAGAGTTCGTCGAACTCGGCTTGTGTGGCCGAGGCAGCAGCGATGCGGTTCGCGAGGGCGAACCACTCTAGAGATCCTCTTGCATCGCCCCCGCTGCCTTCGCTGCTACCCATGCGGGCTCCGACTCGTGCAGAACTCGCAGCGTTGCTTACTTGCTCTTCCCGCGACCACGGGGGGAGTTCCAACGAGGCTTGATGTGTACCTTGAGCACATCGCGGAACAAGCCGATATGGGCGCAATGGTCGAGGGTGTCGTTGCCCGAGTAGCCGCGGACGTGGAAGTTGCCCTGCGAGTAGCGCGAGATCAGGTCGAGGCCCATGGGGTCAGCGCCGCGCGGCTGCGTCGTGCGAGGTCGCCCGCCGAGCTCGTGGATAAGGAAGTTCGACGTCTCGGTGGTCGAGGCGTAGCCGGGGGGAATGATCGATGAGTGACTGACGAACATGAAGCGATCGCCCCTGGCAGCGCGACGCGCATAGTCGATGAACGGATCGAGCTGGGCTCGGTTCAGGCTCGAACCCTGGTAGCCGCTGTGCAAGCCGTCGAGCAACACCACGGTGTCGACCTTTTCGCGACCGTAGCTGCTGGCGAGGATTTGACCCACGGCGCCGTAGCCGGCACTCCATCCGCTGACGCCAATCTTGCGAGCGTAGGCGTGCTTGCGACCGGCAGCGGCTGCGACGGCTTCTTCGACACCTTTCACCAGGCGTTCGAAGGCCTGCGTGCCGCGAAACGTGGCCTCGTAGGGACCCGACCCGATGCCCAGCGTGACGCCCACGAGTACGGCGCCGTCCATCACCTGCACCCACTCTTTGCGGACCGCTTCGTGCCCATGGAAATGGAACATGACGTCGAAGCCGCCATTGGGAGTGAGGCCGCCGCGCTCGGGCATGATGAACTGCCCCATGGGGATCCCGCGGCTCCAGCGGCGATAGATCCCGAAACCAGGGTCGGGGGTGTTGCATGGGTTCACGCCGCGTTCGCGCGAGGTTTTTTGAACCTGGGTGGCGCGGCCAGGCTTCACGGCCACGAACCCCTTGGCGCCAGACGCCGAAGGCTGCTTCGGGCTCTCGGGGCCCTTGCTCGCCGGCCCCTTCAGCTTGTAGCTCTTGTCCGGGATGACGAGCTTTTGGCCGGGGACGATCTTGTCGGTTTCAGCGAGCGAGTTACGGTCACGGATGGCTTCGACGCTGACTCCATAGCGCTTGGCGATGCCCCAGAGCGAGTGGCCTTGGGCGACCTCGTGCACCTGCTCCTTCGCCTCGACGGCCAGGGTCATGAGGCCGAGCGTCAGACAGACGAAGGCGACCCGCCGTAGACTCCGTAGCGCACGCATGGGGGCCCACGTTGCCCCTCGCCAGCGAAGGTTTCAACTTATTGACGCATTTGGCCGGGCTCGCCGGACCCCTGCCCAATAATGCATTGTAACTTCAATAACTTGCTGGATGTTGCATGGTGCTGCAATGCAACGTGCCCAAACCCAGAACCAAGTCGGAAGCATGGATCCCGACGACTTGTCGGTTCGGGAACAGCTGCTCGAGGATCCGCAGCGCCACCCGATCGTTCGGATCGTTGAAGGTGGGCACGAGCACGCGTCCGTTGGCGATGTAGAAGTTGGCGTAGGATGCCGGCAACCGCTGGCCGTCGTAGACGACCGGCGCCGGCATCGGCAAAGGCACCACCTCGAGTTGCCTGCCCTTGGCGTCGCGCGCCACACTCAACGCTTGCTGGGCCGCGCGCAGGGGCCCCCAGTTGCGATCGGAGCGGCGGCTTTCGGTGCTGATCACCACGCGCCCGGGAGCGACGAAGCGAGCGAAGTCGTCGACGTGCCCCGAGGTATCGTCACCGGCGATGCCGGACCCCAGCCAGATGACACGCTCGATGCCGAGATTGTCACCGAGCACTTGTTCCATCTGCTCACGACTGAGATGCTTCGCGCGAGCGCGGGGACCGGTGAGCAGACATTCCTCGGTGGTGAGCAGTGTGCCTTCGCCGTCAACGTCGATGGATCCCCCTTCGAGCACGAGAAACCCGGAGCTGTCTTTCGGCCGAATCACACGCTTGCTGAAGCGTCGCGCGACCTTGACCCCCGCCAAGTTGTCGAGCTCGTGATTGTGGTAGCGGGCCCAGCCGTTGAAGCGCCACTTGACCGCGACCACGTCGGACTTTCCCGCGCCGCTTCTCTTGCTCACGAACAAGGGCAGGTAGTCTCGCGCCCAGGAACGATTGGTGGCTGCAAGTACGAAGTCGACTTTTTCGAGGTCGACGCCAGCGCGCTCGAAGGTGCGCTCAGCCTTCTGTCGTTCGACACGCGACTCGACCAAGAGCCGCACGCGTTCGCCTTGGCACAAGTAGCGCGCGATCTCGGCGTACACCCAGGGGATGACCAAAAGTTTGCCCGGCCAATCCGAGCGATGGTGCGGCCAGGCCAACCACGTTGCCTCGTGCGGCTCCCACTCCGCGGGCATGCGGTAGCCGAGCAGCTGGGGCGTCGCCGTCGGTCGAATCGAACTCGTTCGCCGCTCGTTCACTCGTTGCCTTCTAGAAAGCGTCGATCGATGCCTGCGTAGGCGTCGATGCGTCGATCGCGAAAGAACGGCCAGTTGCGTCGAGTGGCCTCGGAACGGCGCAGATCGAGCGGGACCACCAACACCTCTTCGCCTTCACCGGCCTCTGCCAGCACCACTCCGAACGGATCGGACACGAACGAGTGCCCCCAAAACTGGATACCACCGTTCGCCGAGGGCTCGTGACCCACGCGATTGACAGCCACCACGAACACGCCGTTGGCGATGGCGTGGCCGCGCTGCACTGTCTTCCAGGCGTCGAGCTGGGCCGCTCCGAACTCGGCTTTGTCTTGGGGCAGCCAACCGATGGCGGTCGGATAGAACAGGATCTGGGCGCCGCGCAGCGCCGTGAGACGCGCCGCTTCGGGGTACCATTGATCCCAGCAGATGAGCGGCCCCACCTGCGCGTGAGGCGTGGGCACCGCCATGAACCCTAGGTCGCCCGGCGCGAAGTAGTACTTCTCGTAGTAGTTCGGGTCGTCCGGGATGTGCATCTTGCGGTAGAGCGCGAGCCGCTCGCCCTCGGGACCGAGCACCACCAAGCTGTTGTAGTAGACACCCGCCGCCCGGCGCTCGAAGAAGGGCGTGATCACGGTGACGGAGTGCTGTTTGGCGACCGCTGCGATGGCCTGGGCCGTGGGACCGTCGACCGGCTCTGCCAAGTCGAAGATCGCGGCGTCTTCGGACTGACAGAAGTAGGGCGAGGCGAAGAGTTCTTGCAGGCACACGATGTGCGCGCCGCGCTCGGCCGCATCTCGGATGCCGGCACACGCCTTGTCGAGGTTCTTCGACTTGTCGTCGCTCGTGCTCATTTGCACGAGACCGACGTTGACGATTTTGGGATCGCTTGCCATTTCGACGGGAACACTACTGCGCGGTCTTACGAGTCGCAATCGCGCCGTCACGTGAGCTCGGGAGCCAAGACGCTGGGCGTTGCCCCAGTGAGTGGCGGTCCGAGGCGATTTTGGCACATCGATTTTGCGGAGCTGCCTTGCACTAGCCCGTGGAGCCGGCATTCCAGCCTGAAAAGGCTCGGCCGAGGCAGTCCTCGCACCCCGCGCGCGGCGCATGCTACACGGGGGGCGAAGTACAAGTATGAGTGGAGAGGAATCCGATCCCGCAGGCCAGCGGAACAGTCCTGACTCGGCGCCCGTGACGAGCCCGTCAGAGCCGGCGTCTGCTGGTGAGGAGCCGAGCGCTGACCCGAACCCAGCGCCAACGCTCGCGGCGGAGCCCGCGCCTGCAGTGGAGCTCGCGCCCGCAGTGGAGCCCGCGCCTGCAGCGGAGCCCGCGCCTGCAGCGGAGCCCGCGCCTGCAGTGGAGCCCGCGCCTGCAGTGGAGCCCGCGCCTGCAGCGGAGCCCGCTCGCGCGGCCTCCGGCCCGCGCGCGTGGCTGGAGCGCTTGCGAGCGCCGGGGTCGCCAGCGCTGGCGCTCAGCCACGACGCGGACGTGGCGCGAGCCCACTCGGACCTCTGGGGCATCGCGGCCCGCTCGGTAGTGCTCGGAGCCCTGCTCGGCATCGCCCTGGTCGCGTGGGCGCGGTTCAGCTTCAACGCGCCCTGGCTCGTCGATTTCCTGACCAAAAACCGCCTGGAGATGGACATACGCATGGGTCTCATCGGCTCCATGCTGGCTGGTGGTGCGGTCGCAGCCGCCGCCGTGGGCGGCACGCTCTACTGGTGCTTCAAGAAGCAGCGCCCCTTCAGCGAGGTCGAAGCGTGGCTCTGGCTGCTGTCGCCGCTGACCCTGGCACCCACGCTACCTTTGTTGCTCCGCTTTCGCGCTTGGGAAGACCGGCACGACGACATGCTGCCCGCGATCTTGTTCGTGGGCCTGGCGTTCGAGGTCTTCCTGTATCGGTCGCTGCGCGCAGTGCCCCCGCGCGCCCGGCAGGCCTGGGAATCGGCCCGCACGGAGGTGCCCGAATGGCTGCGGCGGAACGGACCGCTCGTGATCGTCGTGTCGGCCGCCGTCGCCTACACCGTCTTCATGAGTTTCTATACCATCCGCTGGCACCACAAGCTGGAGACCGGAAACTACGACCTCGGGATCAACAACAACCTGATGTACGGCGGGCTGTACGGCGACATCAACCAGAGTCGCATCGTCTTCCCTCACGATCCGGCAAAGTACGTCTCGAACCACCTGAAGCTCGGCGCGTACGCGTTTCTGCCGCTCTACGCCCTCTGGCCGCGCCCCGAGTTGCTCCAGATGATCCAGTCGGCCGCGCTTGGCTTCGGCGCCGTGCCGCTGTTTCTGTTCTCGCGTCGCTGGGTCACGCCCTGGATGGCTGCGACGATCGCACTCTGCTGGCTCGCCTACTATCCAATTCACGGCGCCAATTTCTACGAAGTGAAGTTCGTGCCCATCGCTTCGTTCTTCGTGCTCCTGGCGGCCTGGGCCGCGGACGCCAAGCGCTGGGTAATCCTGGGTGTGGCCTGTGTCATCGGAGTTCTCCTGCGCGAAGACATGCCCGTCGGCTTCGCGGTGCTCGGCGCGTTCTTGCTCGCGTCGGGGCACCGACCGAAGGCGGGGCTCATCATCGCTGGCGCCGCCACCGCGTGGTTCGTGCTGGTGCGCTTTTACATCATGGACGCGGCCGGTGAGTGGTGGTTTCCCAAGATGTACAAGGACCTGTGGGTCGAAGGGGAAACCGGCTTCCCCAGTGTGATGAAAACGCTGGTCTCGAATCCGCTCTTTGCGCTGGAGCACATCCTGATCGAGAAGAAGGTCGTCTATCTCTTGCACCTGCTGGTGCCACTACTGTTCTTGCCGGCGCGTCGCTGGTACCTGTGGGCGGCGTTTTTGCCGGGGGCGATTTTGACGCTGCTCGTCACCGACTACAAACCGGTGAGCATGTTCTCGTTTCAGTACGTGATGCATTGGGCGCCGTACATGTTCCTGGCCATTCCACTGGCGCTCGTCGCTTACCAGCGAGAAACGCCCGACGGCTCGAGCAAGGCGCGCGCAACGCTCGCAGCGATAGCCTGCACCGTCGGCGTGCTGTCGTACAACTACGGCGCCTTCGCTGCACGGGACGGGGCCCTCAAGTCTGGCTATCACGACGTGACTTTCTCGTTCAGCGACGAGGAACGCCAGCGCTACGCAGATCTGCAACAAATCGCCAAGAGCATCCCTCCCGACGCCTCGGTCGCCGCATCGGAGAAGATTGGCCCGCATCTGTCGTCGCGCCGTGTCTTCTATTCGCTGAGGCGGGACAGCTATCACGCCGATTACCTGATCGCCCGAAAGCAAGAGCTCCGGCTCGACCGCACGAAGAGCGTGATCGCCAGCGCGCTAACCGGCGGAGAATACGGCGTTTTCAAGCGAGTCGGAGAGTTCGTTCTGATGCAGAAGGGATACTCGACCCAGGGCAACCAGGCCATCATCAGCGAGTGGCGCTTGCGATCGGCAGCCAGCTCGACCAAGCGTAGTTCGCGGACACCCCGCGGCGAAGCCGACGAGGAATCCCCAGACTGGGGCGAAGAGGGCGCGGAGCCTTCACCCCCAGATCAGGAAGATCAGGAAGTTCGGGAAGACCAAGACGCAGACTGATGGCGACCGCAACACAGCTCGATCTGAGTATCGTCGTACCCGTGCACAACGAGGCCGAGAGCCTGCCGCATCTGGTGCGTGAGATCCACGAAGTATTCCAGTCTCGTGGGCTCAGCTACGAGATCATCTGCGTCGACGACGGCTCGACCGACGATAGCTTCCGCTGGTTGCGCCAACGCCAAGTCGACGACCCCGCGCTGACGGTGATTCGCTTCCGGCGCAACTTCGGTCAGACCGCCGCTCTACAAGCAGGGCTCGACAGCGCACGCGGCCGCGCCGTCGCCTTGATGGATGCCGACCTGCAGAACGACCCCGCCGACATCCCCGCGATGCTCGAACACCTCGCGCGAGACTGCGACATGGTGGCGGGCTGGCGCGCCGATCGCAAAGATGCGTTCTTCAACCGCCGCTTGCCCTCGATGCTGGCCAATCGCGTCATCAGCGCCACCACCAAGGTCAAGCTGCACGACTACGGCTGCACGCTGAAGGTGATGACCTGCGAAGTGGCGAAAGAGCTCCGGCTTTACGGCGAAATGCACCGCTTCATCCCCGCTGTCGCCAGCTGGATGGGCGTCTCGCTGATCGAGATGAAGGTGAACCATCGTGCCCGCAAGTTCGGGCGCAGCAACTACGGCATCAGTCGTACGCTGCGGGTGGTGCTCGACCTGATCACGGTGCGCTTCATGCAAACCTACCTGGTGCGCCCGATGCAGGTCTTTGGGCTCGCCGGGTTCGTGAGTGCGGCCTTGGGGTTTTTGATCTGCAGCTGGCTCGCAGTCGAGAAGTTACTCTTCGACCACGAACTAGCCGACCGCCCACTCTTGCTCTTGGGTGTGCTGATGATCGTGGTCGGGGTACAGCTGGTGTCGCTGGGGCTAGTGGCGGACGTGGTATCGCGCACTTATCACGAGTCACAGGACAAACGCCCGTATCACGTGCGCGAGAAGCTCGAGGGCAGCGGAGCGGGCGTGAGCGGCGTCGATGCCCCACGCCCAGCGCTCTCGGAGCGACAGGGCGAGCTCTCGATGTAGTCGCCGATCTCAGCAGCCTCCGAGTCCGAAAAAACGCCGCGCATTTCCGGTGGTCGCTCGCGCGACCTCCTGGCGGCCTCTACCCATCACGTGGGCGACCCCGTCGAGCACGAGCGGCAACAGCGCTGGTTCGTTGCGCCGGCCGTGTGACTTCTTCGCCTGAGGCGGCAGCAAGAACGGCGCATCGGTCTCGATCAGGAGCCGCTCGAGCGGCACGCGCGGAAGGGCTCGACGCAGGTCGCCCGCGCGCCGCTCGTCGAGCAACCATCCGGTGACCCCAATGTGGCAGTCGAGCCCGAGGTAGCCGTCCAATTCGGCGGGGCTGCCGGTGAAGCAATGCACGACCGCACCCCTCAAGCTCTGGCGGTGCTCGCCCAAGATCGCGAGGAAGTCAGCATGCGCCGCTCGCTCGTGCAAAAAGACGGGCTTCTGGAGCTCGGCGGCCAACCCGAGCTGCGCAGCGAAGCAGCGGCGCTGCGCCTCGCGCGGAGAGAAGTCGCGATCGTAGTCCAGACCGCACTCGCCCACCGCAACCACGAGGTGCTCGCCCGCGAGGCCACGTTCCGCGAGCAACGTGCGCAACGTTGCGAGCGACGCCGCGTCGAATTCGGACGCGTTGTGGGGGTGAATGCCGGCGGTGGCCCAGAGTTCGCCGACGTGGTCTCGCGCCAGCAGCGCCGCGGCCCTGCTGGTCGCCAAGCTCGTGCCGGTCACCACCTGCGCGACCACCCCCGCGGCCCTGGCGCGCTCGATGACCTGGGAGCGGTCCTTGGCAAACTGGCGGTGCGTCAGGTTCACGCCAATGTCGATCAGTGGCTCTTCGGATGCGAAGCTCATGGGGATACCTGCGCGGCTGCGAGGGTGCTCGAGCTGTCATAGATCGCCAGGAGCGCGCGCACCACACGCTCGCGATGCACCGCAGGATCCCAGCGAACCAAGCTGTAGAGCGCCGCGCCTGGCGCGCGAAAGTAGTATTCGTCGCTGCCGGCGATCGAGCCCAGTCGCGGCCGCTGCAGCACGTGAAAGCGCCCGCGGGAAGCGGCGAGTGCGATCAAGAGGTAGGTGGTTTCGAGCTTCACGCTGCTCCAGCGTTGCTGCACCAGAGCCATGGGCTCGGACCAACGCTGGCGAAGCCGGGCTTTCAGTGCGCGCGATTCGCGGGTCAGCTCGGCCAGGTCAGCTCGCATCTGCCGCAGGCTGGCGGAGCTGAAAAGTAAGGGCTCGGTGCTTGAAGTTGTATGCTTGTCGTTCATGATCTTCCTAATTCATTCAAAATGGAGATAGACGCTTCAGCTGTACGGAGCGCGTAGCTCCGCCAGCACTCGCTCTGCGAGCACGCAGTTCGTCCGAGCGCGTCGGGCTCGTTGTACCGAAGAGTGAATTGTGAGAGGTGTCGGCGAGGACCGTGAGTGCGGGGGGCGCCCGCGCGCGCGCGGCACTCACGCTCCCGTCAGTTCCACCGGAGTCGCGGTTGCGGGGGCCCGAATCGAACGAGCTTCTCCAGGCGGCTAACCTGGTGTAGGGGCCATTCCTACCACCCCGCTGTAAGATCTTCGGAGACGTGCGGCGCGTCGCACGGGAGCGCCGCTGGCGCAATCCAGCGCAGCCGCGGGCGGCCACTTCGGCTCGCACGAATACGGCAGCATTTCCCCTGTATTTTCGAAGACCTCTGTCCCCAAGGACTGACCGAAGCCGAGCGTCGAAGCTTCCGCAGCCACCCCCACTTCCGAGCGCACCCCGCCCTCCGCGACCACCCCAACTTCCTCCGCCAGCGCCCGAACTTGCGAGCGCGGCCACCCCGATGATCCGCACACACGTGAGCGTACGAGGTTCTGCCTGCTGAGGCGTAAGGATTACTGTCGCTTGGAAGACTCTAGAAGCCGGGCACCACCTTGGTTCGTTGGTTCTAACATTAGTATAGTCGCTTGCAGGCAGCTGCTCAAGTCGTGCCCGCGATTTTGGCGGCTGGGGCGGCGCGGACCCAGCCGCGTTCACGCACTGCGTGAACGCCCTGGTGTGGTGAAACTGCGATTTCAAGTCCAGGCCGCCCAGGAGACACAGCCCGCTGACGGCAGGTCGCCACTCAGGGGTCACGCGCGAATGGGGTTGGGGCGTTGGGGCCCCATGAGCCACTGCCGCAGGCGCGAAGCGCCAAGGACATGGAAATAGACAATGACCAGCACCGCGACAGGCGGGTTGCCCAATAGCGAAGCAGGCCCGCCAATAGTCTCCGGTACGGTGTTGAGTCCGTGAGTTTCCGAGGGGTATATTGAGGCTAGGTGACGTCGAAGAGGGAAGCTTCGGAGCGCGAACGAGGATTCGCGACTCTCGGTGCATTGCACCAAGAAGTGGCTCGCCTCGAGCGAGAGCTCGGCGTCGAGCATAGCGGGGCACCGCCCGACTCTCGTCCCTCGAATCTCAGCGAATGGCTGGGAATCCTGCTGAACGACTACGGCAGCGACTTCATCTCCGTGCACGAACCGAACGGCGACTACGTTTACGCGTCCCCGTCCTGCAAACGGCTCTTCGGTTGGCTCGCGGACGAGCTGTCGGGCACCAATGCTTATGAGCTCTTTCATCCGGACGATCTCGCGCGCATCGCTCAAGATCACGCTGCGCACGCCGGTGAAGAGCAGTCCATACGCTACCGCCTACGCTGCAATTCCGGGGCGTACCGCTGGGTCGAAACGCACAGCCGCGCGCGCACCACAGCGCGCGGTATCGAACAGATCGTGTGCATCACACGGGACATACACGATGAACACAACGCGACACTCAGCGCTCGTGCGGCAGCGATGGTGCTGGCAGAGCAAGAGCGCGTATCCATCATGGCCGGCGTGGTAGCCGCGCTGAGCCACGAACTGAACAACCCGCTAATGGCAGCGATGGTCACGCTCGACGGCGTCTCTGGGGCACCCGGCGAGGCCGCCGCCATCGATGTGGCGCGGCAGGCGGTGCAGCGCATGAAACAGGTGATCTTCGAGATGGTTCATGTGCTGCAGGGGGACTGGACCGAACGCACACTGGTCGATCTAGCTGCAGCGAGCGAGCGCGTCGGCGCCCTGTTGCCTCGCACACGGCCTTGCCGCGTCATCACTCGGCTCGAACCCGCTCCAGTGTTCACTACGGAAGCCGTGCTATTGCAGTGTTTGTATCACATTGCCTTTTCACACATCGAAGGCGTGCCGTCTGACGTACCCGAAGTCGTACTCAAGATCCGGGTGCATACGCTCGCGAACGAAGCCGCCTGCGAAATCAGCAGCGCCGCCACCCAGTTACCCAACAGAATGCGAGCCGATCTGGCCAGTATTCGCTTGGGGCGCGGCGCGCGCTGGGCAGTGCCGATGCAGCTCGCCGAAACCCTCGCAGAGCAACTGAAAGGGCGTATCGACAACACCCTCGGACCCGAGGGGCTCACTACGCGGCTCTTGCTACCGCGCGAGCGGGCGGCGGCTTAGAGCGCTCTTAGTCAGCTGACGCGGCGCCGGCGCATCCTGAGCTCGAACACCAGCGCCACGAGACCACACGTTAGCGCCACACCGATCTGTATGACGTATAACCAGAATACGGCGACTGATCCCGCACCGATCACTTCGGCGCCGGGTCGATACATCGCGAGCCCTGCGTAGACCGAGATCTGAAAGGTCCCGAAGAAGCCCGGCGCATTCGGCACCAACATGCCCAACGCGAGTACCCCGACGACGGCGGCAGCCTGAGCGACCTCGAGCCCGTCGAGCCCGGCGGACCGCATCAAAGCCCAAGTCCCGACCACGTGGAGCGCCCAATAGGATGCAGTGGCGAGCAGGAACGGCACCGAGTACTTGAGCTGCCGCAAAAAACTGAGACCGCTGGCCAGATGATCGACCTTGTCCGCCAGCCATCTCGCGAGTTTCGGCGAGACGATGCCGATCACGACCTCGGTGGTGCGCCGTGCCCAATTGCGCCAGAGGTAGAAGACCACCAAGGTCACGAACAAGACGACGAACAACCCCGCCACCGAGTAGGCGGCCTTGGGCACCAACGCCGCCGGCACCGGCAGACTGCCAATCTTCTCCGGCAGGGGATCCAACGGTATCGCCAGGGCCAGCGAAACGAAGAGCAGCAAGCTGGCAAACAGACCGTCGACGACGCGTTCGGCGGCAACGGTACCCATGATCGCCCACGCCGAGAGCTTGTCTTTCTCGCGAATGAGCGCCGGACGCACGGCTTCTGCCAATCGGAACGGAAGCGTCACTGAGGCACCGAAGAAAAGAAAGTTCACGAGCAGAATGCGCCCCCACTTCACCGGGTGCACTGGCGCCAGCAGCCAGTGCCAGCGGGCCGCACGCAGCGTCAACACGAGCAGGAAGGAAAATGCGTAGCCCACTGCGACCGCGGGGTCGAGGCGCGCTTGGGCAGCCGGATCTGGCAGAACGGGCAACGCGCCTTGATGGAGCACCCAGACGAGCCCACCCGTCACCACGACGGAGGCGAACAGCGCAGCCCGATGCTCCCGAAGAAAGGCTCGAACGGGTACTCGCTCTGAAGTCGTCGATTCCGTGGCGGATTGCATGCTTCGCTCGGGGGGTCCTACTAGTCGACAAACGCCCGAGCTGCAAACGCCGGCGGAAGGGCTGGCGGTTGATGCCGCGAACATGCGGAAACGTGGAGGTCAGTGGTCATCCGTCGAGAGGTCGGATACAATCGAGGGGATGGTTAGGCGGTACGAGGGTCGAGCCGGTTCTTGGTGGGTGGCCGCCGCGTGTCTGTTCGTAGCCTGTGGGGGGCGCTCTGGCGAACTCTACAACGATTCCGTCGCTTCCACTGGCAGCTTCGGACCGGGCGGTAACGGTGGTGGCGGCAACAGCGGCGGCGGCAGCGATGGTGGCAGCGACAACACAGGTGGCTCGAACGCTTTCGGTGGCGGCCCCGGCAGCGGAGGCTTCGCGACCGGAGGCTCCGCCACAGGAGGCAGTGGCGGCGATCCTTTTGGCGTCGGCGGCAACAACCCGTTCGGCGGCAGCGGCGGCGTCGGCTTCGGTGGATCTGGCGGCAGCCCCTTTGGCGGCAGCGGCGGCGACACCGGAGGCAGCAACACCGGAGGCAGTGACACCGGAGGGGTGGGCGGCGTGGCAGGCATGGGCGGCGTGGCAGGCATGGGCGGCGTGGCAGGCATGGGCGGCGTGGCAGGCATGGGCGGCGTGGCAGGCGTGGGCGGCGTGGCAGGAACGGGAGGCGGTGGCACCGGAGGCAGTGGCGGCAGCAGCACGACCAGCGGACCTTTGGAGTGCCTGGGCTGCGTCGCACAAGGTTGTCCGTTCCTCGTGGACTGCGCGCAGGACCCCGTTTGCTACGAACGACTGCTGTGCACCATCAACGAGTGTTTCGAAGGCGAACCCAGCATCCCGTGCTTCATAGACTGCAACGATGGCGACCTACTCGCTGCGCAAGCGCTCGCCGAAGCCCTGAGCTGTGCTGCGATGACGTGTGGTGACAGCTGCGACTTCGAACAGTAGCGTTCCGGCCCCAGCGTTAACTCGGCGGCACTTGGCCCCACCCCCACGCACACGGATCCGGCCTGCATGTGCGACAGCTTCAGTTTCAGCCAAGAATCCGGCGTGCGGCGTGCCTAAAGGACGGGCGCTAGCGAGCAGCGCCGAGGGCCACTAGGCTACGAGGATGCGGACGCGGACTGTCATCGTTGCTCTCTTGGTGGCGTTGGGGTCCACCCTGCCCGCAAGTCATGACAGCTACGCCCAATTCAATCCCGAGGGACGGCGGAAGCCGCGTCCCCGACCGCCAGCCGCGCCTCGACCCCAAGCTGCTCCCCGACCCGCCGCTCCGAAGCCACCACCCGTCCCGACGGACGAACCCGACGAGGCGGGAGGCCAGGCCGAAGCACCCCAAGGTCCATCGAACGATGCGCTGATCGCGCGCTACGCGGCGATCGTGATGAGTCAGCCGGGGGCGCAGTTTCCGCTGCAGCGGCTGGCACAGCTCTACCGCGAACGAGACGGCAGCCTGGACAAGTTGGTGAAAGACTTCGAGGCGCGCGCCGCACAACCGGGCGCGAGTCAATGGAACGCACTGGTAGCACTCGGCGGTATCTACAAGCAGGACGGGCGCACCTCCGACGCCATCCGGACCTACGAGAAGGCGATCACCGAGCAGCCGGGGAATCCCGCCGCGCTCACGGCCCTCGCGCACCTGTATCAAGAGAAAGGGCAGCTCGAGCCAGCGCGGCAACGCTTCGACCAAGCCGTCAGCAAACTCACGGGGGCCGATCGCGAACAAACGCTGCGGACGCTGATGCAGCTTTCGCTGGATCTGAACAAGTTCGACGATGCCAAGCGCTACCACCAAGAGTTGGTACGCCTCGCGCAGGGCTCGTTCTTCGTGCGGGCGGAGCTAGGTCGCGAATTGCTCCTGCGCAACGACTACGAGCGCGCCGTCCAGGAATACGAACAGGTCGTCAAGGCAGCAGCTGGTGACAACCGCGTGCTGGCGCCCGCCCTGCGCGACCTGGGCAAGGCATACGCGGCGCTCGGCAAGCGCGACGAAGCGCTGAAGCATTTGAAGCGCGCCCTCACCATCGCCGGTGCCCAAGCCGGCGTGCGCAGCGAGATCTACGAGATCATCGTCGAGGTGTATCGCAAGGACGAGAAGCTCGGCGAGCTGATCGCAGAGCTGGAAAAGCAACAGGTCAACGACTTCGAACGGCTGCGCCTGCTCGGCAGCTTGTACGAAGAAACCGGCAGAATGAAGCTGGCCCTGACCACTTACAAGCAAGCGCTCGCCAAGAACCCGAATGACGTGGGCACACGCGTGAAGGTGGTTCAGCTGCTGCAAATTCAGGGTGAGCTCGACCTTGCCATCAAGGAATACGAAGCGTTGATTCGCGCGGCCCCTCGCAATCCCGACTTCGTGTTCCAACTGGCCGAGGCTTTGATCCAGCAGGGCGACCGAGCTCGCGCCCTGGCGCAGCTGAAGCAACTCGAGGCGCGTTCTCACGACGATGAAGAGATCCTGGCTGCGCTGGCTGACTTTTACGAGCGCGTCGAAGAAGGCGATCGGGCGCTCGCCATCCTGAAGCGGCTCACTGAAGTCGGCTCGCGCGATCCGCGACACGTCGTCGAGCTGGGCGACCGCTATTGGCAGCAAGGTCAGAAAGACAAGGCGCGGCAGACCTGGCTTCGCATCAAGGCGCTGGTGCCCGACCGTGCACGTGCCTTGTTCACGTTGGGGGAAGTCTACCTCGAGCACGAGATGCCCGCCGAAGGGCTCGAGGCGCTGCGCGAAGCCGTGCGTCTGAAGCCCAAAATGATGCGGTATCGCAAGGCCTACGCGCTGGCGCTCGAGCGCACGGGCGCCTCAGCCGGCGATCGTGCGGAACGCTTCAAGCAGTACGACGAGGCGCGCGACATCTGGGAAAAAGTACTACAAGAGTCCGGCGACGACCCGCTGCTCGCCCGTGAAGCCCGCCAGCACATCGTCACCCTCTGGGGTCTCGCGGGGCAACTCGAACAGCGCGAACGGCCGCTCGCACTGCGGCTCGGCGCAAGTCCGCCCGATCTGGAGGCGGGGCGCCTGCTCGCCGAGGTTCAATTCCGGCTACGCCAATACGTGCGCGCGGAAAAGACGCTGCGCGAAATCGTGAAGCATGCGCCGGGCGACACCGTTTCGCTGCTCCGACTCGAGCAAGTGCTGGTGCAGCAGCGCAAGCTCGAGGCAGCCATCGAGGTGCTGCAGCGGCTCACCCGGGCCGAGCCCAAGCGAGCCCGCGAGTACTACCAGCGTATGGCCAAGTACGCGGCCGAGTTGTACAAAGACGACCGTGCCGTCGAGTATGCGGCGCGCGCCGTCGAGCTCAGCCCCGACGACGCCGAAGGCCACAAGAAGCTCGGCGAGATGTACCGGCGGCGCCAAGACACCGACCGGGCGATCGCTGCCTTTCGCCAGGCCATTGCCAAGAACGATCGTCTGTTCGTGGTTTACTTTCAGCTCGCCGAGCTGCTGCTCAGCCAGGGTAAGGCCGACGAAGCAGATCAGCTGTTGCGCCGCGTCGTGCGCGCCGCGCCCGACGAAGAGCTGGTCGCACAAGCAGCGCGACTCAGCATGCAGGTGAACTTGGGGCGAGGCACGCTCGAATCGCTCGAGAAAGAACTGTTGCCGGTGGCCCTGGGCAACCCTGGGCGGCCCTTGTATCGACGCCTGCTCGTCGAGGTTTACGGAGCCATGGCGTTTCCGCTGGTGCATCAGGCCGAGAGCGGCACGCGCGAACAAGCCGAACAGGCCCGCGCCGCGTTGCGCCGCATCGGTGAGCGCGCGGTCAAGCCGCTCTTGGACGCGCTCAACGACGACCGCGATGCGCAGCAACGCACCGCCATCGAGCTCTTGGCTCACATCCAGAACAAAGGTGCCGGGCCCGCCCTGTTCGCCTACGCCACGGGCAACGGTGATCTCGAGATTCGGGTGCGCGCCATGCTCGCCGTCGGTGCCCTGGAAGATCCCGCTATGCTGCCGCGGCTCGAAAGCGTGCTCGTGCACGACGGCGTCATCAAGAGCGACGAATCGGATCCGGTCGCGGTTGCGGCTGCTTGGTCGGTGGCACGCGTCGGCAACAAGAAGGCGGTGGCGCTCCTGCGCCGGCTGCTCGACAGCGAGGCGCCGAGCATTCGGTCCCTGGGCGCGCTCGGGCTCGGGTTTCTGCACGCCGACGCTCACGCCAAGGCGCTCGAGGCGGTGGCTCGTTCGCTAGATGCGGGCCCTGTGCCACGCGCGGCGGCAGCGTTCGCCTTGGGCGAGCTCGGCTACAAGAGCGGCAGCGAAACGCTGGCGCAGCTCGCAGAGTCCGCAGACCCGCTGATCCGAGCGCAAGCCACCTTGGCGCTGGCCCGCCTCGGGGCGGCGTCGGCACCGAGCACCATCGCGCAAAACCTGGTGAGCACGGATCCAGAGTTGGCGCGCACCGCCGTTTCGGCGGCCCTCGTCTACACCACGCGGCGTTACGAGCTGCGAGGCGACCCGCTGGATACCTCACAGGGCCAGGTTCAGGTCGAACAGGTGTTGGAAGACCTGATACCGACAGGCTACAGCGCGACCGAAGAGGCCGAGGCGTTAGTCAAGCTTCACGCGCCCATCACGGAAGCGGCCGTAACCGCGGCGCAGAGCTCCCCCGAACGCGCGCGCGCAGTGCTCGACTTGCTCTTGGTCCGCGACGGAGAACCAGCGTTCGGGGCGCTCACTGCCCAGATCGACGAGGTCGCGGCGCAGCCGAAGCAAGCGGCGCTGAAGGTGGCCGAGGACATCGCGTCCGCTGCCGTGACCCCCTTCGTCATGTTGGCGCATCATCCCACGCCGGACGTGCGCGCGACGAGCGTGCGCTTCCTGGCATTTCGCCCCGAACCCGCCGCCAAGCAGGCAGTCGTCGACACCCTGATGGACCGCGACCCTTCGGTGCAGCGCGCGGCGCTCGAGGCGGTGGCGCGGGCGAAGAGCCCAGCGCCTGCCGCCGCGGTGCGCCGTCTCTTGCGGGACAAAACGAGCTGGGCGGTGCGTGCGCACGCGGCCCGCACGCTGGGCAAGCTCGACAGCCAAGGGCAAGGTAAAGCCACAGCAGACGCCCTCACCGAGTGCGCCATCCGCGACGACTACGCGCTGGTGCGCCAGGCCGCCTTGTCCGCGCTGAACCAGGTCGACCCGGCCGCGGCGCGGCGCGTGGCAGAGCAGCTCAAAAAGCAAGATCCCGAGCCCAAAGTTCGAGAATTGGCCACCAGTGTGCTCGCGGGTGCCAGCCCGTAAGCGGCCGTGCTAAGGGGCGCTTGTGCTTCCTGCGCGCACCCCTCGCATCGGCCTATCGTCGCTCGGGCTATGCTTGCTTTCGCTGGCCTGCACCGATCTCTCCGAGTTTCAGTTGGACGAAAACGAGGCGTACTGCGGATCGATGGTGAGCGCCCCGCTGTTCCAGAGCGGGTTCATCCCCGAAGGAGGGAAGCCTAACCTGCGTTTGCGGCTGCACCTGGACGTCGATGCACTCACCACCAACCCGGGAACGCTGACGAGCGACGACCGCACGCGCGGCTTGTGCAAAGCCTCGGATCGACCGCTGTTCGACGAGGCGCCGCTGCGAGCGATCCCCGAGGTTTTGCACGACCCGATTTCTACCCTCGAGTTCGGGCAGGGGCGCGAGCACAGCTTCTTCGCGTACGTCGACTCGAGCTGCCAGGGCACCATGCTGGCCGTGGTTTCGTTGATGAAGAGCAAGAACGTCGAGGTGCGTCTGTTCAAGCCCGCGCCGATCGCGGACGGCGATGCAACCGCGGCGGAATCGTCGGGCTACGCGCTGTTTTATCTGGAGCCATACGAAACCGCCAGTTGTGGTTACTGAGCGAGCTGCTATAGGGCACCCGAAACCATGAAGCGCGTGTTGGGAATCGAGACCTCGTGCGATGAGACCGCAGCCGCCGTAGTTCGCGGCCGGCGCGTGGAGAGCGACGTCGTTCACAGCCAGGTCGCGTTGCATGCGCCCTACGGCGGCGTCGTCCCCGAGCTTGCCTCGCGCGATCATCTTCGCAACATTCGCCCGGTGATCGAGGCGGCGCTCTCACGCGCGGGCTGTTCGCTCGCCGACATCGACGGCATCGCGGTGACTTGCCGCCCGGGGCTGTCCGGCGCCCTATTGGTAGGCATGCAGACGGCACAGGGGCTGGCCTGGGCGGCGCACAAGCCCATCGTCGGTGTCGACCACCTGATCGGGCATCTGCTCGCGGTGTTCTTGGAGTTCGACACGGCCCAGGCACAAAGCCCCGAGTTTCCCTTCATCGGTCTGTTGGCTTCGGGCGGGCACAGCGCCCTGTACAAGGTGTCGGGGCCGCTCGCGAGCAACATCGAAGAGCTCGGCGCCACGCGTGACGACGCCGCCGGCGAGGCCTTCGACAAGGTGGCGAAGCTGCTCGGGCTCGGCTATCCAGGCGGCCCCATCATCGACAAACTTGCCGCGCAGGGCGATCCCGAGAAGGTGATCCTCTCGAAGCCCATGCCGCAGAAGAGCGCCCTCGAGTTCAGCTTCTCTGGGTTGAAGACCAACGTGCTGCGCTGGGTCACCAAACACGGCCGGCCTGGCGACGATCAGACGCTGCGCGATCTGTGTGCCTCGTTTCAACGGCGCGTGGTCGACGCGCTGCTCGACAAGGCGCTGATCGCCGCCAAACAAGCAGACATCGGGCGGCTGGTGATCGCGGGCGGCGTGGCCGCCAACCGAGAGCTACGGACGCGTGGCGCCGAACGCGCGGCGGCGCAGGGGCTCGAGTTCATCATCCCGCCCTTCCGCGCTTGCACCGACAACGCCGCGATGATCGCCTACGCTGGCGCGATGCGGCTCGAACGAGGCGAAGACGACTCGGGCCGGCTCGAGATGAGCCCGCACACGCTGTTGCCGACGGTCACGCGCAAGGGCCGCGGCCGGCGCCCCGCACCCGGCACTCAGTCGTCGTCGGCGTAATCGGCGGCCTTCGCGCCCGAGTCTCCAACTTTGGGCGGTGGGGCGGAAGCGCCCGCCTTGAGCGGTCCGATGCTACGCGCGACGCGAATCGCATCGCTCAGGCGCTTCTGGTGCGTATCGGCGAAGCCCATCTGGTAATCGACGAGACCGCCGTTCTGCCCGACCACGACGACGAGCGGGACCGCCTGAAACGGGTTGTACGAGGCCGAGAAGCGCGGATAGGCGAGCGCGCTCACGACGGGGAACTTTACGTCGTGCTCCTTCAGGTAGCCGGGCACGTGAGGCCAGGTTTCGGCGTCATCGACGCTGACCATGATGGTGGTGATGGGACCGAGCTCGTCGAGCACCCGCTTGAGCACGGGCATCTTCATGTCGCAGACCTGACACCAGGTCGCGAAGAACACGACCACGAAGGGCTCGCGGCCTACGAGGTCTTCCGACTTCAGCTGGCGGCCGTCGAAACTTTCGACGGAGAAGTCGGGCACCGGTCCGTTGTCCATGCCCACGAAGCGCAAGCCGTCGAGGTCGAGCGACTCGCGCGGAGCGGTCGGCTCGTTGTACAGCGTCGCCGGGCGCTGGAGGCTGAGCGCGCGTTCGATGGACGCTTCGAGGTTGGGGTTCTTGGCGGCGTGCGTTCGAGTTTCGGGGGCCTGAACCGTTGGGGTGGCCGTGGATGCGCAGCCCGTGCCGGTGAAGATCAGCAAGGCGAGCGCTGAGCAGAGTCTGGTCACCCTTTCAATATGTACTGGGTGCGTCCAGGCGGCACGAGGCACCCAGCCGTTTTGTAGTCAAACCTGAGCCGTTGTTTGACGTTTCACGAGGGAAACGTGAACTCGGATCCAGGCGAGAGCCTGGCGGCGCCGGCTTAACTCGAGTTGCGATCGAGCCGTAGATGTATGGGCTACTCTTCGGGTGCGCTGATCAGGAACTCGGCGAAGTCGTTGCGCAGCCGCACACGGTAGGCAGGTACCTTGCCTCGGAACTGAAACGTGACCTGCGCGCCAGCGGCCGTGTTGCTGGTCTTGACCTGAACGATGCGCTCGTCGCGCCGCTGGATCGCCCGTCCCGACTCCATCACCTTGCGTCCGGGGACCACCACGGTGAACCCAGAGTCGTTGATGCTGCCGCTGACGGACGCGCCTGCCGCGTCGAGCCGCAACTTGTGGATGGTAGGTAGGTGCATGCGCCCCCTGCCCCACGGCTTGACATCCGCCGGGTTCACTTGGGTTGTCGCTGCGGCAGGAGCTTCCTCGGGCCACGCGGCGTCGTCGACAGCGGCTGCGGCAGCCGCCTTCTCGGCTGCCTCTTCGTCTCCCGGCGCCAGTTCGGGCTCGAGCGGGGCTGGCTCCATCGTGGCCATCGGCGTGGGCCCGAACAGCGGCACGTTGGCGACGATGCCGCCGGAGTCGTCCGCGGCCTTGGCCGCGGGCTTCGGTGCTTCCGGCTTCGCGGAAGCAGCCGGCTTCGCGAGCGCCACGGAGCTCGCGGGCGCGACGGCAGCCAGCGGGGGCATCGCCAGCGTCTCGGCGGGGCCGTCGACATCGCGCAGGGCGTAGGCAGCGGTCGCACCGATGACGGCAAGCCCGCCGGCCACGAGCGCAACGCGCGAGCCGCGACGCCGCAGCGTCGCCGTCTCACCGCTCGTCGCAGCGACGGCGCCGCCGCTCGCCGCACGCGGCGCTTGCGAGGGCGCCGCTGAGCTCGGCGGGCGCGGCCCGCCTTGCGGTCGCAGCTTCTGAAACGTACGCGGCCCGGCCGGTGGTGGAGCGGTCTGACGCTTCGCCGCCGGCGGCTCTTGCTTCTTGAGCTCCGCCAGCTGCTTGCTGGCCCCCTTGAACAGGCTGCCGGCGCGAGCGGCGGCGGATTGTCCGAAGCGCGCGAGCAGCCGGCTCGTCACCTTCGCCGCCTGCGCCGCACCTTGTGCGGCGTTGCCGAGCCGATCCACCGCGAGGCGCGCCTGGTCCGCGGCCTTCTGCTCGGCCAGCATCTCGGCCTCTGCCTCGCGGGCGGCCACCTCTTCGGGGTCGTCCCGAACGGCATCGTCGAGCCCAGCTGGGTCTTCGGGGTACGGAGAAGCCTCCGCCTGGTCGACGACACTGGGCTCCGGAGTCGCATCCTCCGCGTGCTCGTAGCGGAGGGCCACGACCAGCTCCGGAATCTGCGTCCGCGGATCCACGCGAACATCGACAGCGTCGATCCGAGCACTCAGTCGCGCGCCCATAGTGACGTCTTCGATCTCGAGGTGCCGGCCGACCTTCAAGAACTGGAGCTGCGAGCCTACCTTCACTCGGCGGCGACTGGCATCCCGCACGTTGGCCTTCATCGGGGACCCGAGGCCATCGATGTGCAGGCGCACCTTGGCACCCGAAACACAGGGTTCGGGCGGCGCGGGCGCATGCTCGGGTTCTGGTTCGGCCGCCAGTTCTTCGCTCGGCTCGGGAGGCGCCACGCCGCAAAGAGCGCGCAGCGCGTCCACGCTTTGGCTATCCAAAGCGGTGAATTCAATCCCGAAATCGCCGCCGGTATCACCCTCGCGCCGCCAGGCAACCACGCCCTCGACCACGATTTCGCGCCCCTGGTTCTCGAAACGGCAGATCAGCGGATCGCCCACGTTGGGAACGTAGGTCGTTCTGACATGCATGCCGCGACCGCTGACGTCCAGGCTGCGGCCCTCGAAGGCGGGTACTCCCGGCTGATTTCCGCAGATTTCGACCAGAGTGGCCACCGAGACCCGCTTGATTCCCTGAACTCGTCGTTCGTCGCATTCGCTCATGAGTTGCCTCCCGATGAGCCTTCCAAGCAAGCTCACCAAGCTAGGTTTCGCGAGTAGAGCGGATCGCGCGCTTTGGCCAAGTTTCGGGCGTTTCAGCCGAGAGTTGTCTCGCCGGCGAAAGCTCGTCTATGACGCAGGGAAACCTCACCCCTTTCCCCTCGAAAACAGGAACACGTCTACTCTATGGCGCTCACCATCGTGGTGCGCTCCGGCGACAGCGAATCGCCACCCAAGATTACCTTCGACGCTCCCCGGGTAGTCATCGGGAGAGGTGAGGGCTGCGAGGTACGCCTGCCCGATCCGAGCATCAGTCATCGCCACGCCTCGATTCGCCAGCGCGGTACGGAGTACATCGTCGTCGACGAAGGCAGCACGAACGGCACGTACGTGGGCCCGCTGTTGCTGTCGCCACAGGCGTCACGCGTGCTGAAATCAGGAGATCGGATCCGCGTCGGTCGAGTCTGGCTCGAGATCGTGCTCGAGCACGTTCCCGCGACACAGCAACCGCAACTCGCCACCAAGGAGATTGCCCTGGCTCTGGTAGCCGACGCCTTGAAGGCGCAGGGCCAAGAGGCAGAGCTCGTGCTGTGCGTGACCGAGGGCCCGGACGCAGGCTTGCAGCTCGACATCGCAGGCTTCGGCAAGCGCTACGTGGTCGGTCGTGGGCAGGGCGCCGATCTGCGCGTGACCGACGTGGATGCTTCTCGGCGCCACGTGGAGCTCGAACGGCAAGGCGACCAGATCAAGGTGCGCGAGCTCGGTTCGAAGAACGGATCGCTGCTCGACGGCGATCCGCTCGCCGAGACTCTGACCGTGTGGAAGCCCGGGCAGATCCTGAGGCTGGGCGCGAACCACCTCAGCTACACCGATCCGCTGAGCTCCGCGCTCGCGCAGCTGGAGGCCGCCGAGGACGAACGGCTCGACGCCACCGAAGAGCTCGCGGCGGCTCATTCCGACGGCACAACCAGCGATGTGGAAGCCCGCAGTGTTAACGCAGCGGCGCCGCAAGGCCCCTTGGTCGAACAACCGCGCACCGCGTACAAACCCGGAAGAAACCGCTTCGCCAACGCTGACTTCGTGGTCGCCATCCTGGCCTTGTTCGTACTCGTGGTGAGCGCGCTCGGCCTGTACTGGCTGTTCAGCGGCGATTAGCTGACCCCTGTGTTAGACTCGGCCCATGAGCGCGCCTCGCTTCGTGGTCGATCCGCTGGACCCTCGGGCGCCCTCGAGCGAAGTTTGGGAGCAACTCACGGAAGCCGAGCGCCGATACGTGCTCATGACCCTTCCCTCCGAGTTTCCGTCGGCCGATCCCCCTGAAGGCGACCCACATCGCATCCCCAAAGAGAAAGCATTGGGCGCGCTGAGCGAGTTCTTCCGCAGTCGGCAGCGGGGCGTATACTTGTCCGCCGAGCTCCCCGTCTATTATCCGGATGAACGCGTGTTCGCCCCAGACTTGATCGCCGTGCTCGATGTCGAGAATCACGAGCGTATGAGCTGGGTCACGAGCCACGAGGGCAAGGGTCTCGATTTCGCCCTCGAGATCAGCGTCGCGGGCAACAAGAAGAAAGACTTCGAAGATAACGTCGTACGCTACGCGCGGCTTGGGATACCCGAGTACTTCGCCTTCGACGTCCCGCGCCAACGGCTCATGGGGTGGCGACTCGCGCGCGCCGATGCGCAGACCTACGAGCCTATCCGCCCCGAGGGCGGCCGCTGGCAGTCGCGCATCCTCGATCTGGACTTGTCGCTCGAAGCGGGAAAACTCCGATTCTTCAGCGGCACCGCCCCGCTGCTCGACGCACAAGAGCTCATCGTGCGGCTGTCGACCATGGTGGACGAAGTCCTCCACAAGTCGGAAGAAGACGCCCGTAGGGCCGACGCAGCCGCCGCCAAGGCCGACGCAGCCGCCGCCAAGGCCGACGCAGCCGCCGCCAAGGCCGACGCAGCCGCCGCCAAGGCCGAGAAGCTGGCGGCGCGTCTGCGCGAGCTGGGTGTCGACCCAGACCAGGTCGCTTGAGCTACCTCACTCGAACGCGACGCACCCACGCCACGAAGTCGCGCAGGTAGGTCTCGAGTCGCTGGCGTGTTTCGGGGTCGGTCAGGGTGCCTTGGGCATCGAAGCGCTGAGCTGCGTTGCCCACCACGATCTCGGGATAAGGGAACACCTGACTCGCCATGCCCAGCAAGATCTGCTTCAGCTGACCCTGCGCCCGCGCGCTGCCGACGGCGCTCCCCGATGCGCCGATGACGGCCACGGGCTTGTCGCGGAACACCGAACGGTAGGCGGGCCGCGACGCCCAGTCGATGGCGTTCTTCAGAACCCCAGGTGGCCCGAAGTTGTATTCGGGTGTCGCGATCAGCACCGCGTCCGCAGCGCGCACGGCTTGCTTCAACTGTTCGACCGGGCTCAACGCCGCAGCGTCGCTGAGATCGGCGTCGTAGAGCGGCAGGCGGATGGAACCTTGAGTGAGTTCGGCGTCGTGCTCGCCGAGGAGCTGCCCAGCAGCCTTCAGCAAAGCCGTATTCGTCGAGCCTTGCCGGAGACTGCCAGACATGCCGAAGATCGTGAGCCGTTCCACTTATGCCCCCAGATCGAACAGCAAGAACTCTGAGGCGGCTTTGCCGACGATGTCGACTGTCGCCACCTCTTCGACCGCCGCGCCGTCGCCTGCGTCGAGGCGAACGCCGTTGACTTCGACAGCGCCCCGAACGACTTGCACCCAAGCCCCGCGATCGTCGCCGAGCTGATGGCTCAGCGCTGCCCCAGGCTCGAGCTTTGCGGTGTAGAGGCGTGCATCTTGTTGCAGCACGAGGGCGCCATCTCGCTCGTCGCCGCTGGCGAGCAGGCACAGCTGGTTATTGCGCGCGGCCTCGTCGATCGTGCGCTGGTCGTAGGCGGGAGCGCTGCCGCGTTGGTTCGGCACTAGCCAAATCTGCAGAAACTCGAGCGCTTCACGGGAAGCATTGTACTCGCTGTGCGTCACACCGGTGCCAGCGCGCATGTACTGAATCTCACCAGGCGTCACGATCGAACCATTCTGCATCGAGTCCTTGTGCTGGAGGGCGCCGGCCGTGACGTACGAAATGATCTCCATGTCGCGATGGCTGTGCGGCGGGAACCCACCCCCGGGCTGCACGGCGTCTTGGTTGATGACCCTTAGGCTGCGATAACCCATGAAGCGTGGGTCGTAGTACGAGCCGAAGCTGAAGGTGTGCGAGCTCTTCAGCCAGTCCAGTTCGAACTGACCCCGCTCCTGACTCTTGCGAACTTCCAACATGATCTCTCCTTTGGGGAAACTGCGATGAACTGCAAGCTAAGGTCGCAACAGTAGACACGCAACGCATACTCATGGCATATGTTCCATGCTAATTGCGCATATATCTCCTGAGAAAAAAGTGAGTGATACCGCTACGTTAGATCAGTTGCGCGCCTTCGTGGCGGTGAATGACAGCGGGAGCTTTTCTGCGGCAGGCCGAAAGCTCGAGCGGGCCCAGTCCAACATCAGTCGCAGCGTCGGGCTGCTCGAGCGCGAGTGGGGCCTGGTGTTGTTCGATCGCAGCGGGCGAGCCCCTGTGCTGACTGCTGCAGGCGCAGCGCTGGTCGGCGAGGCTCGCGCCATCGTCGAGCGCTTCGACGCGCTCGGCGAACGCGCTCAGCGCTGGACCAACATCGACGAGCCCGAAGTTTCCTTGGTAGTCGACGGCGTCTTCCCGGTGCACGCGCTGGTCACTTTGAGCGAAGGCTTCCAGCGCGTGTTCCCCGAAGTAACGCTGAAGCTGCGCACCGAAAACCTCGGCGCCGTGATTGCGGCCGTGCGTGACAAGAGTGCCATGATCGGTGTGTCGAGCCCAGTCGCGCAGCGCGTACCAGGCTTACGCCGCAAACGCATCGGCGAGGTTCGTCTGGTGAGCGTATGCGCCGCGAAACACCCACTGGCGAAGCACACGGGCCCGGTGCCGCTCGAAGCGCTCCAGGCACAGGTGCAGATCGTGCTCCACGACAAGAGCACGCTGACCGAAGGAGTCGATCTCGGCGTGCTGGGGAGTCGTACGCTCACCGTGGCCGATCTCGGCACCAAGCTGGCGCTGATCGCGGCCGGCATTGGCTGGGGCAATCTGCCCGAGCATATGGTGGCCGAGCCGCTCGCGCAGAACACGCTGGCGCGCCTCGCGCCCGAGCCATGGGGTCCGAACGAACACATCCTGAGCTTGACTCGAGTCGTGCGCGTCGAGTTCGCACCCGGCAAGGCGGCGAGCTGGGTGCTCGGCGAACTCGAGCGCGTGTGCGGCGGACCTGAGCCAGTGTAGCGCGGGCTGGCCGAGCCCTGGCTTCGTCAAGCCTGGGGGAACGGAGCGCTCTTGAGGGTGCTGTTGAGGACGCGGGCTTGCTCGGGACCAGCAGGCGCGTTCCCCACGCTGCTGAGCAACGTGTCACGCACGGACAACAGCCTTCCTGCGCGTTGCCGCGAGATCCCGACCGTCTTGGCCGCCGCGGACACGTTGCCGCCGTTGCGGCGCAGCTCGGCCATCAGCCGCTCGAGCTCGTCCTTGTGCCGCTGAAACCAGGCGGCACGACGCGCCCCCAGCAGATCTCTGGCCTGCGAGCTCGGCACCGGCTCGGGTAGGGCAGAGTCTGGCGCAGGCGGAGGGGGAGGTGTCGATCGACGCATCGCGCCGGTGTCGCCGTAGACTCGTTGGAGCAGTCGATCGAGATCGGCGTAGTTCAGCTTCACGCCGCCAATCGTCGCCAAAGACGCCTGGCTCGCTACCTGGGCGAGTTGGCGTGTGTTCAGCGGCCAGTCTTCGAGACACAGCGCTTCGCAGAAGCCGGCGGTCAACGAACGCGGATCGCCTCCAGCAGCAATGAAGAGCCGCGTGAACAGCACTGGGATCTCTTCGCGCCGCTCGCGCAGCGGCTTGAGCCGAATCGTCCCCCCCGCCAAGCGCGCGAGCAGATCGGGACGGAAGCGACCGGCCTCGACCAACTCCAACAGGGGGTGCTGGCTGGCAGCTACCAGCCTAAAATCCACGAAGCGAGGCGCGGTTTCTCCGACCCGCGTCACAGCCGATTCTTCCAAGGCGCGCAGCAGCTTCGCCTGCAGCACGAGCTGCAAGTCGACGATCTCGTCCAGCAGCAAGGTGCCTCGGTGCGCCGCCTCGAACAAGCCTTGGGTCGAACGAAGTGCCCCCGTGAACGCGCCCTTGGCTTGCCCGAAGAGTTGCGCCTCGGCGAGGCTCTCGGGCAAAGCAGCGCAGTTCAGCCCGACGAACTCTCCTGGCCGCCCACTGAGGACGTGCAGCGCCTTGGCGTACACTTCTTTGCCAGTACCCGTGGCGCCTTCGAGCACCACCGGCCAGGCAGTGCGCGCCAGCTCTTCGAGCCGTGCCCAGCCAGCGCGCGCGCGCGGCCCGACAATCACCCCTGGCAGCGGCTCCTGAAACAAAGGCCCGGCTTCCAGGGCCGACTCCGAATGCACGCAAACGCCCACATGGTCGCCCACCCGCACTACGTCGTTGTCGGAGAGCGAGACCTTGTCCGCGGGGCGGCCGTTGTGCGAGGTGCCGTTGGTGCTACCCAGATCGGAAAGGATGTAGAGCGGGCCCGAGCGCCGAATTTGCGCGTGCATGCGCGACACGCGCTCACCCAACAAGCGCACGGAGCACTCGGCGCCGCGACCGAGCGTTACCAGGGACTGGTCGAGCGGAGTCATCGCCACCCGCGGATGCACCCAGAGGATGCTCAGCGCGGGCGCGTCTTCGGCGACGTCCCTGCGAGAATCGGGTCGAGTGTCGTGGAGGTCCATCGGCACCAGAAACCTATCACTGAGCGATTGCATGGCGACTCCATTTCTGAGCAGCGAGGCCGTTCCAGCCCCCTGCACTTCCGAGCCGCGGCAGCTGTTCCCGATCGAAAGCGGCAGACATCACAAGCGTGCCAAAGCACTATCCATGCCCACCGAAAGTGGCTGACATTTCACGGAGTGTGCGAGCGATCGGCGTGAGACGGCGTCCGAATCCGCAACCCGCATCCAGCTGACGCACGTAGGAAAACCAGTGCAACTCGCCTACTTGGCAGCAGTTGAGTTAGTCATCTAACCCAACTTAACCTTGCTCGACTTGCCCGAGTTTAGTCCAGCCAGGCGCGA
>Ga0315910_10000877_pt1 | contig 28503 bp, 16 predicted proteins | sample EdamamesoilMG_FD_204470 | JGI IMG/M metagenome (GOLD analysis project Ga0315910, IMG submission 204470) | Garden soil microbial communities collected in Santa Monica, California, United States - Edamame soil | ecosystem: Environmental > Terrestrial > Soil > Garden | place: USA: California... | reverse complement strand
GTGTCGCTCGGCGCTCGCAGTGTGCCCGACACAGCTTCGGCCTCGCTCCTACCCGCGGACGGCCCAAGACGCGCCTCAGCACGCGAAATCAAACTGGTCGGCGCTCTAGGGGCCCGCGGCCGCGCCGTCGCGGCGAGGATCTGCGACTCCGACGATCTCGAGGTCTCGGTGCGCGACGAGTTGGAGACCTCCCACCTTGAACGAGTAGGCGTCGAGCGGAAGCAACGTGAATCCTCTGCGCTGGAGCCGGGTCAGGCATGGCTCTGAGAAACGAGGAGCCTCGAGGAGGACCTGTCCGCGGGGGGTGACGTGCAGGCGCGGGGCGTGGACCGCCGTAAACGGATCCTGGGATCGGAGGCGGACGAGCACGCCGAAAATGCTCGAGACCATCCGTTCCGAGCCGGTCGAACCCAGCACGGCAGTGGGGCGGCCTTGGGAGAGGACGAGGGTGGGGGCGGCATTGGAACGCGCTACGGCGCCCGGGCGCAGGTAGTAAGGGTGGCTCGGGCGATCGAGGTTGTAGGTCTTGAGGTACCCGTTGAGGAGGAATCCCAAGCCTGGCGTGAACACCTTGGCGCCGAACGAACGCTCGATCGATTGGGTGAGCGCCACCGCGTTTCCATGGCGGTCGATGACGGAAATGTGCGAGGTCTCGCCTTCCCCGAGCTCGGGTTCCACGGGGGCGAGCTTCGCGGCTGCGTCGTGGATCGACGCGTCACTCCCGAGTGGCGCCGCGAGGTGACCGCGCTGCGACGCGATGCGATCGATGCGGCCTCGCTGGATGATCCTCGCCAGCAGCTCGATGCCTTCTGGAGTTTCGGGGTCGAAGTCTCGCGGCGAGAGCCGCTCGAAGAGGCGGAGCATGTGCAACAGCGTGGCTCCGCCCGCCGGGCGATCGATCGTGTGGACCTCGTCGCCGAAGAACCGCGACGCGATCGTGCGCGAGGGGACCGGCTGCGGCGACGCGCGCAGATCCTCGAGCGTCAAGAACCCACCGTGGTCGGCGACGTCGGCCGCCAACATCGCTGCGATCTCGCCGCGATAGAAGTCGCCAAGGCCAACCTCTGCCAGGCGAGCGAGGGTTGCCGCGAGCTCGGGCTGACACAAGGTCGTCCCCACGGCGGGGGTCTTCCCGTCGGGTCGCAGGAACAGCGCACCGCCGTTGTGCTTCCGCAGCTGCGGGCGGTAGCGCTCGATGAGGGCGACTTGGAGCGCGGTGAGAGCGAACCCCTCCTTGGCCAGTGCGATCGCCGGCTCGAAGAGGCGTTGCCGGGGGAGCGTGCAGTAGCGCCCGAGGACGACGTCGAGCACCGCGGGATACGAGGGCACGGCGACGGCGCGGTGGCTCGAGTAGCGACGCGAGGCCAACACCGCCTCGATGGTGACGCTCTGCGGCGCCCGGCAAGGCCCTGCGACCGCGAAACTTTCCCCGGCAAAGTGGCCCGTGAGCATCGCCATGCCCCCGATGCCGGACCCCGCCGACTCGACGACCGACAACGCGAGCGACGTCGCGACCGCCGCATCGAACGCGTTGCCCCCTTCCGCCAGGACCTCGAGCCCCGCTTGCGTCGCGCGGTAGTGGGCTGCCGCGACCACCCCGAAGCTCGAACGACCCGTCCATCGCTCGGGGGACGACCGGAGGGCGTCCCGGTCGAACATGGCGTCGTCACTGCGCACCCCCTCAGTGTCGGAGAAGCCCCCGCACCTTGTCGAGCAGTTCGCCGTGCTCGAACGGAGGCTGGATGAAATCCACCCAATCGCCCGCGTGTGCGACCGCGTCGTGATTCGCGGGCGCCGCCCCCATATAGAGGAGGGGGATGTGCAGCCCGGTCGCCTCGAGTTCCTGCTCGAGGTCGAGCTGCCCCATGCGCCAGCGGACGTTGGCGATGATGAGATCGACGGGGCCACCTGCGCGGATGATCTCCAGGGCTTCGAGCAGGTCGCTCGCGGTCATCACCCAGTATCCGACGCGCTGCAGCGATGAGGTCACCGCGTTCCGGAGGACGCGCTCTTCCTCGATCAGGAGGACGACGCCGGAGGTCATGGCGTCCGCGTCACCCCGCTCCGTTTCGCGGGGCCGCGCTTTGTCGGGCACAGGCTCTTCGTTGTAGGGGAAGTAGAGGGTGAACGTCGAACCTTCGCCCGGGACGCTCTGCACATCGACGAATCCGTCGCTTTGCTTCACGAAGCCGAAGATCGACGCGAGACCGAGCCCGGTGCCCGAACCCTTGGGTTTGGTCGTGAAGAAGGGTTCGAAGATGCGGCGATGCAGCTCGGGGGCGATCCCGGCTCCGCTGTCTCGCAGCGCGATCGTGACATGTGGGCCCGCGCCTTCCACATCGGTCTGCGCGACCGTGACGTCGATTGCGCCTCCCCCTGGCATCGCGTCGCGGGCATTGATCGCGAGGTTCACGATCGCCTGTTCGAGCAGAGCGCGATCGGTACGGAGCAGGAGTGGAGCGTTCCCCGGCATTCGCAACCGCAGCTCGAAGTCATTGCCGAGGATCCTCTGGATGAGCGGTACGACGTCGGCGACCGCCTGCCGCACGTCGATGACGCGCGTGTCGAGCAGCTGCCGGCCCGAGAACGTGAGGAGCTGGCGCGTGAGATCGGCCGAGCGTCGCAGCGCATCGCGAATGACCGAGAGGGACTCGGCCCGATGTCGCGTGCTGCCGGCGCGGTGGCTCAGCGCGTCGTCATCGAGGTCCTCGACCGCGGCGAACATCGCCGTCATCGTGTTGTTGAGGTCGTTGCCCGTCGATCCCGCGAGCTCGCGCATCGCATCCATCCGCAACTCTTGACGCAGCCGCTGTTCGACGCGCTCGCGATCCTCGAGCCGCCGCGTCAGCTCGAGCGCCATCGGCAACTGCGCGGCGAGCATCATCAACTGTTCGACCTCGGGTCGAGAGTACGCGGGTTCCGAGACGTCGCGCTCGATCACGAGCGACCCGATCCGTTGATCGGCGAGGTGGAGTGGCGTGATGAGCACGCGCGGGTCTTCATAGAGCTCTTCATCGCTTCCGTGCTGCACGTGGGCCAAGAGCGCCTGGTAGCGCGGATCGGTCGCGTGCCAGTCATGCCCTTGATTGGTGAGCGCCACGAGTAGCGGCGGGGAGGGCTCGAGCTCGAACGACAGCAGCCCGCGCGTGCCTCCGATGGCGACCAGAATCTCGCACAACGCGAGACGACTCTGCGTCCGCAGATCGGGTGCCCCCTCGGTCGCGCGCAGCAGCGAGTTGAGTTGACGGCGTGCGATGGCCCGCGCGTCTTCCAGCAGACCTGGCTTGAGCGCGGACGCCTCCTCGTTCGGCAACCCGAACTCCTCGCGGACCCGCGCGAGCCGGACCTTTGCGCCGTAGTCCTGGGCGATCAACGCCGCGACCTTGGCCCGATCCAGGGCCGCGCCGTTGCGACCCTCGCGGCGCAGGATGTGGGCCTCATAGCGCGCGACCGAGTAGAGCACCCACGGGGCGGTCTCCTGCTCGCCGAGTTCTTTGGCCTGGGCCAGGCGCTCCCGCGCTTTCGTGTGATCGCCGTGGAGGAGAGCGAGCAAGCCTTCGAGCGCCTTGAGGTGGGCCTTGAAGGCCGCCACGCGTGCGATCTTGCGGTAGTCTGAGAGCGCGGCCTCGTAGCGCTCGAGGTCATCGTGCAACGTCGACGAGCTTGCCCGCAAACAATCGTCGCCTCGCGCATATGCGACCACGAGGTAGTATTCGGCGAGCAGAAGGTGTGCGCGGGCCGGGGAGTGTCCCTCTCCTTCGAACTCCTGGACCAGCTCGCGCAGGGCATCCCTGGTCGGCTCGTTCGCTGCCACCAGGGCGCGTGGCGCCCAGCTTGCAATGCGGCAGAGTCCGCGGATAGGTTCGCTCGTCGTCCCCGCGACATGGCATCCTTCGTCGCGTTCTCGACCCAAGACGGAGAGCTCAGCCAGACGGCTGTGGACGAGCATATGGGGCTGCACGGCGGGCATGCGGCTATAGCGGGAGACCCTGCGATAGGCCCGATCGAGCCAAGCCAGCGCCTCTGCGGGTCGCCCTCGTACGGATTCCATGGCTCTCGCGCTAATTGCGACTCCAGCGAAATCCCAGACGTTGAGCCAATGTCCATAGACATCGAGGCATTGCTCCGCAAGCTCGAGCGCCCTATGCCATTGCCCACCCCACACCTTCGCGACGAAATCGGCCTGGCAAACATCGGCCACGGTGGAAGGCTGCTGCAACTGCTTTGCCATGGCCATCGCCTCGGCGAGCGCTGCGGCGCCAGCGCGTTGACGGCCGACCACAGTCATCAGTGCGCCATAGATCGCCCGTGTCCGCGCGACCGAGGATGAGGGCGCCATGCGGTGTGCGAGCGTTTGCAGCGAGCGAGCGCTGACCAGGACCCGCAGGGGCTTGTTGTATTCGATCCCAAGCCGTGCGTTTTGGTGGTGTAGCTGACAGAGGAGCTCCCGCTTGCGTCGTTGCTGCTGTTCCTCTCGCCCCCGATCCCCGCGATTCAGCGCGTTCTGAAGGGTCTCGAATAGGGCGGTGGCGAGCTTGACGGGGCTCTCGGTTGGCATCGAATCGCCGAGCTCCGAGAACGCGGCGTCCAAGATCTGCCAAGCTCGAGCGGGGTCCGTCTTGAGCTCATACACCCAAGCCTGCCGCGCGAGGATCTCGGCGCGCTCGACGCCCCGGCACAAGGGGAGCGCACGGCCCAGATTCTCGAGGCTCCCGTCGTAGTCTCCGATGGAGATTTGGCTCTCCGCCATGGCGCGGAAAAACGCGGGGCTGAGGGGCCCGTCCAGGTGCTCGATGCACTGCAACCCGATCTCGAAGAACCGTATTGCACCCTCGTGATCGAGTTGGGCGGCTGCGCGAAAGGCTGCACGCTGGGCCGCTCGGAATGCGGCACTCGGGTCGTGTGCGAGCCCTCCTTGTTCGTAGTGCTCCGCGATGGCGTAGAGCACCTCGATATCCGAATCGTTTGCGTCCTCCCACGTCACTGCCGCCCGGCGGTGAAGTTCAGCGGTTGCCTCCGGTCCGAGACGAGAGAGGAGGGCCTCCCGGACCGTTGCATGTACGAATCTCGGGCGGCCTTCGACGTGTTCGACGAGTCCGGCTCCACGGGCCTCCACCAACGTGAGCTGGATGTCTTCGGTCGTGATCCGGAGCATCTGCGCCAGACGCTCCGGGTCGAACAGCGGAGCGGACACCGCGATTGCCTCGAGCACGCGAACGACATGCTCCGGAAGTTGATTCAGGCGTCGCTCGAGCAACGCAAGCGACCCCCGCGGAAGCGGGATCTGCCGCAACCGGGGCGGATCGAAGCGCCAAGAGCCCCACTGTGGCCACAGGGCACCGCCATCGATGAGGGAACCGGCGACTTCGAGGACCGAAAGCGGCGTCCCGTCGCTGAGACCCGCGACGCGTTCCACCATCTCGGGGTCCAGGCGAGTCTCACCGAGGTAGTCGCGCAAGATCACTTCGACGCCTTCTTCGCCGAGCGGCGAGAGGCTGAGGCGCGTGAGTTTCTCGGTTCCGAGTGCGTTGACGAATCGCGTCAGCACAGGCGAGGGGTCATTGCGTGCCGTACAGAGCAATAACAGAGGCACGTGCGTAGCCCCGAGGGCGGCGCGGACGAGAACCTCGCGACTCAACGGATCGAGCTGCTCGAGGTCGTCGACGCAGATGGCGAGTCCGCCCTGGCTCCTCGCCAAACCGAGCAACAAATCGGAGGTCGCTTCCGGAAACGCCGCGTGTTCGCGATCCGTGGGCAAGTCGGTGGGGGTCAGGCTTTGGCGCAGGCGCTCCGAAAGACGTCCGAGGATCGCGAGCGTTGGCCCGGGGATCGCTTGCCGCAGTTGTTCCAACCGCACTTCGTAGGGGTCACGGGCGCTGGAGCTATCCAGGAAGGCCTCGATGAGGGCCCGCACCGTATGCAGCGGCGTCGTGCTTCGGGCTGAGGCGCTCAGGTACAGGAGCTCGTCTCGGCCGCCCGCGATCACCTCGCGCAAGAACCGACTCTTTCCGCTACCCGCGGCGCCTTGAATGAGCACCATCCCGCCGTGCCCCGTGAGCGCTTGGTGCTCGAGGTGGCGTATGCGGCGAAGTTGGGCGTCTTGACCCACGAGCGGGAGCGGTTCGTCCAACCGCGCGACGGTGCACGACGGACGGGGGGGAACCTCTCCACGGGCGACCTGCTCGAGCGCCGACCGCACGTGACGCGCAGACGCATACCGAGTGCTCGGGTCCTCCGCGCAAAGATGCGACAGCAATGTGGCGATGGGCTCTGTCGCACGCTCCTCGCTCGCGATCGCGTGCTCGAGGATGCGCCCCACGGAGTAGAGATCTGCCCGCGCATCGGCGAGCTGCGGGTTCCTCTGCTGCTCTGGAGCGACGTAGCTCTGCGGATTGGGACCCGTGGCGAGGCCCAGGATCGGGCGCAACTGGGTCACGAGGCCAAAGTCGACCAAGCGAAGCCTGCCGTGAGGCTCGAGGAGAATGTTGCGTGGCTTGATATCACGGTGCACGAGGCCGCGCGCATGGACGGCCTCGATGATGTCGACGAGCTCTCGACCCAGATGAATCGCGTCATTGAGGGCCAATGGACCGCGCTGAAACCGAGTGGCGAGGCTCTCGCCCTCGATGAGCTCCATCACGAGATACGGGCGACCATCCGCGTCGCCGACGTCGAGCACACGGGGAATGCCGGGATGTTTCACGCGCGCCAGCGCGGCGGCTTCGCGACGAAACCACTGCGACACGCGGCCACTGCGGCGGGCGACCTTGACCGCGCAGGCATGCGGACCCCGGCGCCCGCGGTAGACGACCGAATACGGCCCGCGCCCCAGCTCATCTTCGATCTCCAGTCCGGGGATCGCGATCTCGCTTACGCCATTCAATGCCCTGCTGCATGTAGCATCGAAGACGAAAAGCTGCGAGGGTACAAACGTGCAAACCGGACCTCGGACGAAAAATCACGAGGGGGCGCGTGAGCACACGATCCTTCGGCCAGTCGTCACGCGATGGGATGGGCCCGCAACGGGCTCTCGACCCATTCGGGTCCGTCCCCAAACGTGAGAGATAACGCGCCCTTACACACTGCACGGGCGACGTGATGGCCCGGAGGAGCGGAGGACAGGGTAAGCTCGGCGTACGCGACGGGAGCGCTCGCTCCCGTATCCGGAAGTCGCATCCGGGTGTGCGGACACTGGCCGTTTAGCCACCGCTCCAACCGCTCCCGTCCTTCCGGACAAAGAAAAGCGTCGAGGTGGAAGGTCGGAGTCGGGGAGGGCTCCGGGGCGAGCGTGGGCAGCGGATCCTCGGCGAGGAACGCAAGATTCTGGACGCACTCGCGGATCGCCCGTCGAAGGCTGGCCTTTCGATCGGATGCCGCAGCGAATCCTCGAAGCAAGGGGAGGTCAATGCGGTCGGGCAGGCCAAACACTCCGACGACGTCCAAGTCGTCTGCCCATGGTGACGTAGCAAACGCGAACGCTCGCCATACGTAGCTCGCGGTCGGCGGTGCGAAGTCTCGTGGGATCTCGATCGGGGAAGGTGGAGCTTGTGAATACCAGGCTCGGAGCACCGCGTCCCGCTCCGCGAGCTCACGGCGCGCCGCTTCACAAGCGAGCGCCCAGGTCGCGCCGGAGGCTACCCCGTTCGACAGGGAATGCTGCCATCGCGGGTCTTCGGAGACGGGAAAGACCTGCCGACGCGCCAACGGGTCACGGACCGTTCCATCGGGATCAACGCTCTCGAAGCTCTCACGAGTCGAATCGCCGTGTGCCTCCAAGATGGCGATCCGCTCGAACAGCTCGAAACGAGCTCTGGGCAGGGCCTCGCCCGCAACGAGCGAGGCCGCCGAGCCGAAGGATGAACGTCCGTCTCCCCGCTCCGCGGAAATGCCCGCGCGGTGGATCTCGATGCCGTCGATCCCAAAAACGTCGTCGATGAGCTCCGTGACGGACCAGCCCCCAAACAGCGGGGTCGAGACTCGGAGCTCCGGGTCGTCCGCCCTCACGAGGCGAGCATCTCCGCACAGGCTTGGTCGAACAAGCCTGTGAAGTGGCGCATCGTCGCTTGCACGGCGGGGAGCAAGTCGGGGTCCGCGACGAGGTTCTCGATCTCGGCAAACCCGTGATCGGCGTGGTCCGCGTCTAGCTCCACATGCTTCCAAACCGCGCTCAGCGCGTTGACGGACACCCCACACCGGTGAACCAAGTGATCGACGAGCTCCCCGCCCAGGAGGACCGTGAAGAACTCCGCCCACAGGATGTACGCCACGTAGAGGCGGGGATCATCGTCGATGAGATTGTGTAGGTATTGTGCAAGTGCCAAGATCGACGGCACCGGGGAAGGTGCTCGGTCCAAGCGGAACTGCCTTGCGAGACATTCGATGTCTGCCTCCGCCCACGCGTCGTGGCCGACCTCTTCTTGCAGTTTGTGCGTGAAGTAGGCGGCTAGACCGGGGGCTCCGCGCTCTTCGGCGATATGTCGCGAATGGCGCAAGTACTGCGGAGTCAGCGAAAGCATGAACCGCAGGCTCGCGAGATATCGCGCCAGAGATTCCATTTGCAGGGTGCCGCTGGCTGCACTCTGCAAGAATGGGTTCAACGAGCGCGTCCGCTCCGCGTGCGCGAGGATCTCTTGCTTAATCGATGTCGTCAGCATGGCTCAGATATCCAATCAGATGCAAACTTGTGCGTACTTCTTCTTCATGTCATCAGCTCCTTTCCTCGCCAGTAGAGTGCGAGGTCGTTGAAATGTTGTGCCGACTTGGCGCCCACGAACCGGCGCAGAATTGGCGGCGAAATGTAGCATCGGCGGTTGGATCCAAAAAGACGGTAAATCGTAAGACCGAGCCCCAGCGTACGCTGCTGTTCGCGCCCGTCACGACGCCTCCGAGCCTGGTTTGGGTGATGATATTGGCGATGTTGATGGGGGAAACATCACCCTCGAGCTCAGCAACGCCGACCTCGCGTAGCGCGTCCCCGATGCGGCCAAACAGGGCCTGGACGAACGGTCGTCCACGGTAGTCCGGCAGCAAGGAAAGCGTGCGAATGTAGTACCGTTTCCAATCGGTGGGTTGGCCGACGAGCAGGCCAACGACGTGGTCACCGTCGCGAAAAATGAAGAAGTCGGAATCCTCGAGGAACCGGCGTTTGCCAGGTGTCATGGGATCGTCGACCCAACGGTGGTCGTCCTCGGAGATCCCAAATAGCTCGGGGTAGAAACGAGCCATGAAGGGGAGCGCTTCATCGAGCGTTCCGCAATCCACCCGGATCCCCTCAATGTGCCAGGGAAGGATTCTGCGAAACGAGAGGTCGAACCAGCGCTCCGTCGAAGTCCGCGCGATTTGATGATCCGAGGTCGGCGGCGCGCTCGGAACAGCGTCTGGGGACTTCATGGAGCCAAGATAATGATGGGAGGCACTCTTGTCAAAGCGAATATGCTCGGCGATGCACGTTCGAGCGGTCGCTTCACGACCCCCCGGGCGACGATGCGGTTTCAGATGGGTCGCTTGTACCATGGAAAAGCAACATAAACGTGGTGGACTTTGAAGTGCGCAGTGGCAAAATGGCCAGCAGTGCGATGTAAAGCACGCTGTCTCGGGTGGGCGTTGGTGTTTTGGCACAACTGCGTTGTTAGGTATGAATCAAGACGCTGATTTTTTCGTAACTGTGCTGGCTTCAGTTGATCGTGATTATCGTAGGTGGCGGTCGTCGGGACGCCGTTCGAGCTCGGAAGGGTGGCTCCAAGCGACAGCGGGAGGGTAGCGTGGCTCGCGAGGGCGCGCTGCTTGTAGCCCATGTGCCATGCACGTGTGATGCTGCGTCGCCTCGATGCACCCAGCTGTCCTCGAGCGACCCCGGAAACCGCATGCGGAAACGGAGCGGTGGAGCGGATGGGGCGCTTCCGCCCGGTCCGACCTCAGAGTTAGAGATGGCAGCTCTCGGTGTCCCAATCTTGGCGCATTCGCCCCCACCCTGGAAAAATCGACCCATGGCGCTCCCCGACCCGGCCGAAAGTACAGGGGAGGGGTCCTGCGCTCCTGGTAGGTTTGCCAGGCCGTGTCCACCAGCCGCAACCCAGTACGCTCGCTCAACGAGTTCCAACTGCCCGATGCACCGGTCGCGGAGCAACCAGCGGAGACGCTCCGGGTGCTGGTGGTCGATGCCGACCTCAAAGGGAAGGGGCCTACGCAGCTTCGTGGCGCTCTGGACCGGGCTGGCTACGAGGTCCTCACGGCCGAGTCCGCCGAGGCGGCGCTTGCACTGCTGGACCGCGTGAGCGATGTGCATGCTGCGGTCATCGATGATGAGTTGCCCGACCGCGTGTCGCGGGGCCTCGTGCAGATGCTGATGTCGCGGCGCCCCTTGTGCCGGTCGATTTTGGTGACTTCGTCCACGGTCCAGCTCAGCGGGCCGGACCTTGCCCGGTCCGCGGCGCATATCTTCTTAAGGAAGCCGAAGACCGTGCAGGAGTTGTTGGACGCGATCTCCCGCACGGTTCGCTCGACGATCGATTGGCGGAACGCGCTCGATCCGGCAGCTCGACCCAGCCGTGGACGGCGAGTCTCTGGGGAAGCTCCGCTGCCGATTCACTTCGAGCTCCAGCGAGCGGTCAGTCGCCTGCGCTTCATCGCCAATCTTTCGCCGACCGAGACGATGGTGGCGTGGCGCTTGCTGTGGGGCGATTCCAACCGTCGCATCGGTGATCTGCTGGGGAGCTCCGAGCGCACCGTAAAATTCCATGTCGCCGAGGTGCTGGCACGTACGGGGGCGCGTTCGCGCGCGGGGCTCTTGCGGGTCCTCCTCGAAGACTCGGGCATTCGCGATCCATGGGACGAGCGCGGCGGCCCTGCCACGTCGGGCGGAGTCGAGAGCGCGGGCGACGACGAGTAGAGCTCCGCGGCGCAAGGTCCAAGCCGGAGGAACGGCGTTGGCGCGCGTCAGGCCGACGCGGAGAGGGAGCGGACCGCCGCTTCAGACGACCTGCAGCGAGCCGCGTACGGTTCGGAGCCCGTGCTGGCTCAGACCCTCGCGAAGCTTGCGGGCGCTCGATGTCCCAGCGAGCAAGCCTCGATAAGCCGTGACCAGGTGCGCGACCTGGGTGGCGGTCTCACGCAAGCATTCGATCCTGAACCGTCGCACGCCGAGCTCCTGGAGCGCGGAGACCTCGTTGGCCGCGCTTTGTGGGGCGCCGCGAAACACCGTGTTGCGGCAGCCGACGTCGGCCTCGAGCGGGTGGAGTGCCCCGGTGCGGTCCCTGAGCTCCAATCGGTGGTGCTCACAGGGTCGTCCGCAAGTGCGGAAATCCGAGCCCTGCGACAGCATCGCCGCGAACACGCAGTGCTCCATATGAAAGAAGGGCATGGGGTGATGGACGACGAGCTCGAGGAACGGCGCGAGGTCGGACGAGCTCGCGAAGCGGCGAAGTTGCAGGGCGTCGAGATCGTGTGCGGCCGTGATGGCGCACAGCCCTCGTTCGAGCAGCTCGCGCGCGGTGAGGCGGTTCGCGGCGTTGAGCGAGAAGTCGCCGATGAACTTCGGGCCGTCCCAGCGGGCATTGAGGAGGCCCAGCGTGCGGACGAGGACGTACGCCGGTTGGAGGCGCGCGAGGAAACGTTCGATCTTCTCTTCCCCTGGTTTGCGGATCCGCGGCGGACATACGCCGATCCGATCTGCGTAGAGCGGCTGGAGCTCGCGGAGCGCGTTCCCGGTGCCGGTCAGATCGAGAAAGTCCAGGTAGATCCCGTCGGCGCCGGCTTCCAGCGCTGCTTTGGCTTGCACTCCGTTGCGAACGAGAACGAAGAGGCCTGCGTTTGGCGGCTCCGTCGGCAAAGGTGCCTGCGTTTCTCTCAGCGCTTCCTCGAGGGAAACCGCGGCTGGGCGTGCGATCGGAGCCCTCGCTTCGAGGAGTTTCGCGACGACGTCCCGGCGCATCTGATTGAGCTCGGATGGGGGAATCATCAAGTTGCCCTCGAGATCGCTCTCCAAGGTCGCGAGCTCGAACGGCGAATCACCGAGCCGTCCGAGCTTTGCGCCGAGCTCGACGGTGTCCAGCGCTCGCGCGCGGGCCTCGACCAGCGGCATGCGACTCGCCGTCGCAGCATGGTGGCCCCGGTCGTCCCACGCTTCGAGCATCAGCGGTGCGTCGATGCGTCCTGCCACGCGCATGCGGACCGGACGACGCGCGGGCGGTTCGTGGGTGAGGGGACGCAGGAGGTGGGGCGATCCGCTGCGAAACACGCGGCAGCCCACGAGGTCGGCGGACGCTTGGCGATCGGGGCCGAGCCAGACCCAGACCCCCCGGTTCACGGCCTGCATCGACCAGACGTGGCCCCCCAGGTCGTCGCGCCCGGGCCCGCCGAGCACCAGCAGTCCATCGCCGCATTGCAGCGGTTGCAGCGGTTGCAGGAGCAGCTCACCGCGAGGAGCCCGGACCTCCAAGACCGTGCCGAGTTCCACACCGCGATGCGAACAGCTCTGCGCCTCCACGAGGATCTGGTGGTCCACGCCTCCGAGGAAACCTGGCCCGCTCCCCCGCGAGTACGCCTGATGCGCTTGTAGCTGACGATGATGCCGACGCGCCGTGTCGCCAGACGAGGTGAGGGCATCGTCGATCGCTTGGCGATAGAGGCGGACGGTGGCTGCAACGTACTCGGGACTCTTGAGGCGACCCTCGATCTTGAAGGAGGCGACCCCGGCCTGCATCAGGGCGGGCACGAGCTCGCTGGCGTCGAGATCCTGAGGGGACAACAGATAGGGCCGTCCAGGCAGGCTCCGCGCGACGCCGTCCACGATGAGTTCGTATTCGAGGCGGCACGCCTGGGCGCAAGCGCCACGGTTGGCGCTCCGACCTCCGATCGCTTCGCTCGTGAGGCACTGCCCCGAATACGAAATGCAGAGCGCCCCATGAACGAAGACCTCGAGCTCGACCTCGACGCGTCCGGCGAGCTCGCGCTGGATCGACGCGATGTCGGCGATGCTGAGCTCGCGTGCGAGTACGACCCGGCGAGCGCCGAGCCCCGCCGCGAACTCGACCGAGCTCGCGTCCGTACAGGTCATCTGTGTCGAAGCGTGGAGGTGCAGCGCCGGCGCGAGCCGTCTCGCGAGGCGGGCGAGTCCGAGATCCTGCACGATGATCGCGTCGACCCCGGAGCGCGATGCTTCGGCGAGGATCGAGGCGACGTCTTCGAGCTCGTCGTCGAACACGAGCGTGTTGAGCGTGAGGTACCCACGGGCCCCCCGGGCGTGGATCCGCGCCATGATGTCGCCGAGCTCCGCGACGGCGAAGTTGCGAGCGCGTGCACGCGCGTTGTGTCCCTCCACGCCGAAATACACGGCGTCCGCCCCCGCATGGAGGGCCGCTTCGAGGGCTTCGCGGCTGCCTGCCGGCGCCAAGATCTCTGGGGCGCGCATGTGCTACGGCTTGTACCAATGCGCCTGCACGTCGTCGATGGAACCTTCGAGCTGTATCGGGCTCACTTCGCGCCGCGTCCCGAATACCGCGCGCCGGACGGCCGCGACCTCAAGGCCACCGTGGGGATCGTGGCGTCGCTCATGGCGCTGCTGCGCGACCCGGACGAAGCCGTGACGCACCTTGCCGTGGCATTCGACAACCCCATCCGGTCGTTCCGCAACGACCTGTTCGCTTCCTATAAGAGTGACGAGGGGGTGCCTCCCGAGCTGCGCGCCCAGTTCGACTCCGCCGAAGCCGCCGTCGAGGCGCTCGGCGTCGCGGTCTGGTCGATGGATCGCTTCGAAGCCGACGACGCCCTCGCGACCGCGGCCGTTCGCTACCTCGGCGCCGCGCAGCAGGTCCGGATCCTCAGCCCCGACAAGGATCTCGGCCAATGCCTCCATGGGAACGCCGTCGTTCAGGTCGATCGCATGCGGCGCAAAGTCATCGACGAAGGCAGTTTCCGCGAGCGATGGGGGATCGCGCCCGCCTCCATGCCCGACTTCCTCGCCCTCGTGGGCGACACCGCGGATGGAATTCCGGGAATCCCTGGGTTTGGCGCCAAGACAGCGGCGACCTTGCTCGCCCGCTACGAGACGCTCGAGAACATTCCCGACGATCCCGCCGCCTGGTCGGTTTCCTTGCGGGGCGCAGGCCGCCTCGCGGAGGCGCTACGCGAACGTCGCCGTGACGCGATGCTGTACAAGCGCTTGGCGACGCTCGTCGTCGACGTGCCGCTCCCCCAGACCTTCGAGCAGCTCGCGTTCGCAGGGACTGCCGTCGCGGAGTGGGGAACGTGGTGTCTGGCGGTGGGCAAGCCCGAGTGGGCCGCCTGGACTCGACAGATTGGCGCCGATGACGCCACAGCGGTCTAGGTTTTCTGATCGAAATTACAGAAAGATCCTCCGGGAGGTGCCCATGGCCCCCAAGAGGCCCTATCCCGCAGTTCCTCCCTCTGATAATTAACGGAACGTCGAGTGTGGCCTGACCGACCGGGTTTCCCCCCTTCCGCATCCACCCGGTCGGTCAGGCTCCCGACCCTACATCCTCGGTTGGCCTTCGTGAGCCTCGCTTGGCGCTCAGCCTTCGCAGCTCCCTGGGGGCCGCGCGGTGTGACTGTCCTTTCGGACACCTCCGCTTGGTCCCGCCAGGCAACCCGCTTTCCTTCGGGGCTCCCGCGAACCATTCGGGAGCACTGCGATCACGTTGGACGAGTCGAGTGACGCGTTCGAGTATGGCACCGATCGTCGCTTCCTAGAACGGCTTGCCCAAAAAAGAAATGCGTCGCTGACAATTCGGCCATGCGACCATGGCGGTCATGTCCGACGACGTGGCCACCGCTCACGGGTGTTCCGCTGGCCGCCGCTCTGGCCTTCCGCGCGTCGTGGGCGTGTTCGCCTTGGTGCTCGCCGCGTCGTCGGCTCTTCCGCTGACCCCCGCGGGGCAAAGCTTCGTGGGTCTCTTGCTCGGTGAGTTCGGCCGCGGATTCCTCCCGGGCTTGCTGATGCTGATCGGGTTTGGTTCGCCGTACGTCTTTGGCTTGGCCGTGGCCGCGGTGACATTCGTCGTCTGGCCCGTGTTGCTTGCCCAGCGCTCGTTGCAGATCCCCGTCGCGCTGCTCCATGCACAGCTCTGCTTGGTCGCGCTGGTCGTCTGGCGTTCTGGAGATGTCCTCGGTGGACCCGCGCTGCTCGGCTTCGCGGTCGTCGGTGGTTTGGCGTTCGTCGTTCACAGCGCGCGCACGTACGCCGAAGCGGACGGTCCATCGATCGCATGGCTCGTGCGGTGGGGAGCCCTCATGATCAGCGGCGTCGCGTTGTGGGCGAAGCTCCAGCGGTTCGCCGAGATCCCGTTCCGCATCGGCCTCGATGTCGCCTGTGCCGCGGCCGTCAGCATCACCGTCGCCATGGGCAGGCAGAGCTTTCGCGCGGCGATGCGCCACCCCAAAGTGCCACCCTGACCCGGTCAGAGCGCCGAATGGATGATTAATTCTTCATAGAATATTGGGTCAATCGTCGGTCCCAGCAATGCGCCCAATGCTGCATGGCGCTGGGCCGGCCTGCATCGCCCGCATCTGGGGGCTGGCCACCCCGAACGGGGCTACGCGTGCCCAGGAAACACTCTGGAGGGAGCCAAGGTGGCGGTCCGAACGCGCTTGGGTATGGTTAGCCCGTGCTTCCCCTGATCCGCTTCCTCTTCGTCGGCTCCCTCCTCGCGTTCGCTGCGATGTACTCGCCCCCCGCCCACGCACGCCGCGGCCAGATCGCCCAAGGATCCACAGGAAACCGCGCCAGCGTCTTGCGTCCCAAGCCCACGCGGACGGGGCATGAGATCGGCGTCGAGAACCGCTTCCCCATCGATCCCACCCTCATCACGCTGCGCTTCCGCTACCGGTACATCGTGCCTGAGAGTGCCGCCCAGGGCCCTCTCAGCGGCTTTTGGTTCGAGTTCGCCGGTGGCCCCACGTTCCCGTATGGCGGAGGAGACGTCTTTGGCAACGTCGCCTTCAGCCTCGGCTACGAGTTCGATCCGTTCCGGGATCTCGCCCTCACGTTCTCCCCGGTGGTCCACAACGACCTCTACTTCTTCACCCCGGGGTGGAATTATACGTTCCTCGGCGGTGCCATCATTCGCCTCTATCTAGGCGGCCACTTCGTGCTCTTCTTCGAGCCCGCGTCGTTCGGCTTCGTCGTCCGCAGCGACAGCTCGGCCGACTTCGCTTACCAAGCCGGCCTCGGGTTTGGATACAAGTTCTAGCCACGGCGGCCACGGCGGAGCGGGCGTCTGGTCGCGCTTATGATCGAGGAACTCACAGTGGTCGCGCCCACGCTTGCGACCCGCGCCTGCCAAGACACGCTGAAATCCACAGCCTGCGTGCAGCCCGAGGTGCATTTGTCCGCGACAAGATTCGCGGGCACGTGGTAGTAGGCGACGCCATGCGGTCGATTGTGTTGCTCGCCTCTGGTGTTTCGTTCCTAGCCTTGCTGCCCGCGTGCCAACCCGCCGGCTCCGCTGTGACGGGCGGGGCGTCCGACACGGCGGACGACGATGGCGAAGAGGACTCCGAGGACTCGGAGGAGTCCGACGAGGGCTCGGGCGAAGACGACGAAGAAGAGTCCGGCACCAGCAGCGCTGACGGCGACGAGGACGAAGAAGAGGACGAGGACAGCACCTCCGGGAACGACGAGGACGACGACACTTCCGGAGCCAACGCCAGCGACCCCGACGACGACACCACCAACGGTGACGAAGACCCGAGCGCCGACGACACGAACGATGAGTCGGACACGAACGACGAGTCCGATACCGATCCTGATCCCGTCGACATCGATCGCGACTGCCCGGCCTACGAAGGCTTGATCGCCGACTTCGAGGAGGAATCCCCCGCCGTTCTCCCCATCGAGGGCCGTCTTGGCGCCTTCGAAGGCTTCAACGACGACGCTGGCACGCGTACCGACACCGTCGAGGACGAGGGTTCCGAGGAATGCAACAAGGGCGTGTTCCACACCACCGGTTCCGGCTACGAGAGCTACGTGGGCTTTGGCTCCACCGTCGCTTCCACGGGCCTCGTGGATGACGCCTACGAGCCCGCGCCCTACAACGCGAAAGAGCGCGGCTACGTGGGGATCAGCTTCCGTGCCAAGGCCGGCTCTGGCCAGGAGCACACCGTTCGCTTCGCCGTATCCACGCCCTGGACCGAAGGTTCGCCCTATCCCGGTCAAAGCTGCCTCGACGAAGAAGGTTCCACCACCCCCTGCTGGAACCACCCCGGCCACTTCCTCGCCGACGAGGAGGAGGTCACCTCCGACTGGCAGACCTATACGTTCTGCTTCGACCGCGACTTCCACCCCGAGTGGCTCCCCACCGGCGACACCGCCGCCCAGCGTCAGAGCATCGGCGAGGAGCTCCTCGGCATCCAGTTCAAGTTCAACCAGTCGTTCACCACGGACGGCGAAGTCGTCGACAAGTCCGCCTCCTTCGACTTCTACCTCGACGACGTCAAGTTCGTAACCTCCGGCTGCGACAAGCCGATCTTCGAGTCCACGGGCGGCGCGTCGGATCCGTTCGGGACCAACGAGGCGATCGGGTCGTGCATCCTGCCGACCAACGTCGAGGGGTACAACGCGCAGATCAGCGAGGCCTACGGCCGCTGGAAGAGCCAGTATGTTCGGTCTGATGGTCGCGTCGAAGATCCGCAGAACAACAACCGCGTCGTTTCAGAAGCGGTCGGGTACGGGATGCTCATTGCCGCCGCGATGGGTGATAAGGAGACCTTCGACAGCATTTGGGGATGGGCGATGGGCCAAGGTTCCCCTGGTGCACTCCTGGGCTGGAACAATGGCAGCGGTGGCTCCGCAACGGATGCAGACACCGATATGGCTTACGCACTTCTAATGGCCGATGCACAGTGGGGCGGCTACGCGAGCGCCGGCAACGCGATCGCGCAGCTTGCCCTCAACGCGGATGTCGAGGACGGGTCCAACATCTTGATTGGCGGTGACGGTTTCCCGGGCGTGACAAATCCATCCTATTTCTCGCCGGGCTTCTATCGATCCTACGCCTCGAATTGGTCGGCAGTGATTTCCGCCACGAGCGCCACACTACAGCAATGCGCGGGAACTTTTGGTGGTTTGTTGCCCGATTGGTGCAACACCTCGGGGCAGGCAATCCCCCCAGCAGGTCAGGTGACCGCGCCCGAGGTCTGCACGGGAGACGGTATTTGCCTCGCCTACGACGCTTCGCGCGTCCCGTGGCGCTTGGGCTTCGATGTCTGCACAGGCGGCTCGAGCGGCCAACTACTCGACTCCTTCATGTCAAACCTCCTCAGCAAGGATTCGGACCTCGAAGGAGGATCGCGCATCGACCTGCTTTCCGCGGGATGGAGCTCGACGGGCCCAAATTCAAACGGCGTGGACAATCCGATGGCCTTCATCGGCCCTGTCGGTGTCGGCGCGATGGGCCAAGGGGATCAGGAAATGCTCGACCGCGCGTTCATTGCGACCCTCGATATCATCGAGCGGCCCGAGTACTACGGCACCTACTTCGAGACCACGGTCGCGATGCTGTCGCTACTCACGATGAGTGGGAACTGGCCGACGCCCTAAACCCGCCCTCTTGAAGGCCCCCGACTACGGTTGATCCGCCCCCACATACGTGGGGGCTCCTGGAAACGGGAGTGCGTCCGCGCCGTCGATGTCGCGGCGGGGGTCGCCGAATTCCCAAGTCGCCACTCCACCGAAGCTCTCGCGGCCTTCCTCGGCAAGATGAAGGTCGCATGTGGGGTCAACCGCTACAAACCACGCCGGCGTCCACGGTTGGCCGGGACCTACAACGGCGGACACTGTGTCCCACAACGCGACGGTATCGACCACAGATTGCTCTCCGATGAGCGCGGGACAACCCACTGAATCGCCTTGCTCGGAAAGCACAATGGCGTTCCGCAGCACAGCGATGGAGCTGGGGTCGCATTCAATGCTGACGGGAGCCTGGACGCCTGCGTCTGGTGCTCCGTTGCCAGCAATCGTGGTTGCGAGGAGGTCCACCTGACTCTGGTTCACGCGCAAAGCCCTCGCAGAAGAACCGGCTCTGCCGTTGCAACCGACAATCGATGCTACGGCGGATAGTTCGCTATCGGAGACATAGATGGCATCACCAGCGTTTAAGACGACTTCAGTCTCACGGATTTTGACGCGAGAGCGGCTCGTGGCACTGATTGCGACATCCCGCATTCCATCGATCCGTACCTGGTCAAGGTAGAGGCGAGATCCGTCAGAGACGACTACTCCGGACGGAGCTGTTCTGAGCCTGATCCGACTGATAGATAGATGAGCGTTGTTCGATGCCCGCACGATTGGAGCGTCCTGGGTCGACACGCCGGCAAGGGTTGTTCCTGCCTCACCGACGATTGCGACCGTCCTTGCAACGAAATCGATTGCCTCGGGATAGCTGCTGGCCGAAGCTGTTCGTGCAACTCGGACTACGATTGGATTCTGTCCCGCATTGTCGAGAAGGGCGGATGCAATGGAACAATATTGAGGGCCGCCCGAGACCTCGCATTCTGCTACGTGGACCACCGTGTCCTCCCCAAAGCACGTGCCTGTCTCGAAATCGCATGCGGAGCTCGGGCAATGATCGTGCGAGAGGCAAGTTGCACTGCATCGGTAGTTGTCGTCGCAGTGTTCGCCTTGGGCACAATCAGAATCTATCAGACAAGGGACGCAACGCCCCCAATCAGCGTGGCACGTTTCGTCTAGAGTGCAAAGCTTGTCTGGCTGGACGTCGCATGATGCACAAGTGCCATCCATGCAGTAAGGGGAAAGGTAGGGGCACGCAGAACCTCGTCCGGACCTGCACTCGCTAGACATACCGGTCGAGGACTCCATTTCTCCAGGATTGGATTGCGCTTCGGTGGAGTCTGCGTTAGACGCCATTGGAGAGCCTGAATCTGTGGTGTCCGCGTCGTATGATGGCTGCGTTGAGTCGATCGCGCTACCTCCAATAGAAGAGCCCGGTGAAGATGTCGTGCTCGTGCTCGTCCTCGTTCCTGTATCCGGAACAGACCCCGTGCTCGCGTGCGCATGAATGCAGTCCGGATCTCGTTCCTCATCGATACAACCGCCGTTCCTAGCCGTACAAAGACTACAGATCATTGCCGGACCACAGCGTTTCTCTTCCCAGTTTGCGCAGTGGTTTGGGTCCTCAACGAGGCACGAGGCGCAGACCAAAAGAGTGACCGTCGGGGGCCAGATGCGGGACTGGTGCATTGCGAAGAAAGCTTGGTGTTAAGTATACCAAGAACCTCGCGATGGGAGGCGCTTTGTAAGCGCGGGAATGGCTCACCGCCATGAGGGGGGCAACCGTGATGTGGCGCCGTTGACGCATGCTGCGAAGCATGCGATCCCCATCGGTCGCGTGGCCTAGAGTTCCAACGGACCATCCGATGGTACGCGCCTCTTGCGCACAGCGAAAACGTCGAGCCACAATCTGGCGCATAGAGAGTACGGGCGGGTCAATCGAGGCTTACTTCTGCTCTGATCTCCTCCGCTACTCGGAGGACCACGTTTCCGTTAGAGTAACGTCTGAAGCCCCCTGATACGGGGCTTGCCGCAAAAGATGTGCCACGAAGATCGAGCTGCACGACATCGCCCGCTGCTCCACGTATAGTCAACTCCGCGCGACCGGCATCCGCCGTAAGGTGGCGGCGTTCGAGGACCAACGTGTTGTCGCCGGTGCCGCTGATGTCGACCGCCTCAATGTTGTAAAAAGCGTACGGTGGCGTCGAACGCAGGTCAAGCACTTGATCCGAACCGGCCAGAGCAACGGTATCATAGCCCCCTCCGCCATCGATGCGAAAAAACAATGCCTGCTGAAGGGTTATGATGTCGTCTCCTGGTCCTGAATAGACTGTGTCTCTTCCTCCGCCTGTGAAGATCTCGTCGTTTCCTGGACCCCCGACGAGGGAATCACGGCCAGACGTGCCTGAAAGAGTATCTCCTGTGGAGTCTGCAAGGCGTGCGGTAGAGAGCAGGTAGTCTCCGCCGTAGAAAACGTACGCTCCGAATCTTGAATACGATTCTATTTCCGCGACGCGGCTTGCACCTACTATGATGTCCTGGAACGTGTCGCCGTTGACATCTCCCGTCAGAGTTGCTCCTCCACTGCCCACATAACCTCGGTCGATCTCTCCTTCAAGTACGAAACCGCCGATGCCGGCCGCGAGATCCTCCGGCGGGATCGGCGACGAAATGGGATTCTCGGCACCCCAAACTACGTAGACGCGTCCGCCAATGCCTTCGTTCTCTGCTCGAACGAGAATATCGCTAAACCCATCGGCGTTCAAGTCGCCGCCGTGCCCAACTCGAGCGCGGGGCAAGGAGATTGCGAATCCCCCCTGCCCTGACCCCACTTCAGCAAGATAGATGTTGCCGGGTGGGTTAGGGCGGCCATACACAACGTACACGCTCCCCGTGACGAAGGCGTCTGTAATCGAAAAGTCTGAAAAATTGTCTCCGTTGACATCCCCGGCGGATGCAATGTCTCCGGTTCCAATGCCTCCTCCAGGAGGAGCGTCGATCGAAAAACCTCCTACTCCCCTTGCGACGTCGGCTAGGGAGACCGACGTTATTGCGGGTCCTCCAAAAACGACATAGCAACGTCCTGATGCGGATGTTTCCTCAATAAAGAGCGTAGACAGGACGGCAACGTCGGAAAATCCGTCTCCATTGAAGTCGCCAATCCCGCTTACCCGAATCCCTGTTTGGACGCCGTCATCTTCGGAAATCATCGCGAATCCGCTGTTTCCGCCGGTCGCGTCGGGAAGCGGGAAACTGGAAGAGCCAGCGGTCGGGTTCCTTCCGAACACTACCCAGCTTCCCCCTCCGCCAACGATGATATCTCCGATGCCATCTCCGTTGACGTCTCCGGCAGTACCGAGCGATCCACCCAACCTGATCGATTCCGGTCCGCCGTCTACGGAGAACCCGAGACCCTGGGTCAGAATCTCGTCAATGGACGTGAGCCCGGTTGGGCGCGTACCTGCGGTTCCATAGAAAGTGTAGATCTGTCCCACGTTCGACGCGGTGTTGATGTCGACGCTTTGCGCTGCAATGATGGCATCGACAAGTCCGTCCCCGTTGATGTCGCTGCCTCCCGCGACGGAATAGCCAAACTGGTCCGTTCTAGATCTGCCTTCCAGGGCGAAGCCCGCTGGGGATCCCAGTGCAACGCCAGATAGTTGCACTGGGGAGTCATGTCCTGCGGCGGCTCCGAAGACAACGTATGCGGAGCCCTGATCGGACGAACCACCTCCGTATGCACCAAGGATGAGGTCCGAGAATCCATCTCCGTCCAGGTCACTCATCGCGACGCTTCTCGCCGAGAAGTCGCTGACCTCTGCACCGATGACGACGAACCCGCCCTGACCTTCCGCTACGCGGGATAGCGGAACGACACGCGGGGTCACCATGATCCGAACGGTTGCTACCGCTTCGTTGCCGCTTTCGTCCAGTACAACATATGAGAATGTATCTTCACCCCAGAAATCCGTATTTTGTGGCGAGTATGTGAATGCCCCGTTTGGCAAGATGTCGATGGAGCCGCCAGCGTTGCTTTGTGCGGTCAGGACCTCCGCGAACAACGCTTGTCCGTCGATCGACCGGTCGTTTGCGAGGAGACCGTCGGTCGCAACAATGTCGAGGACGTCTCCTTGGTCTAGACGATATTGATCGTTAGCCGCGAGTAGGGAAGGTAGGGCGGGGCCGGTGCTTGCTCCTTCTCCGGAAGCATCGACGTTGGCACTCGTCGACGTGGCGGTCGCCGGTTCACTGGGGTTTCCGTGGTCCAAAGTGTTGCTCTGCGTCGAACTCTCGTCCGCGTCGCTTTCAGTTGTGCTCGTGTCCGGGCCGCGGCTTTCTGTCGAGGTCGCTGCTGCTCCAGAAGAGCTCGCCGTGCTCTGCCCCCCTGTCGAAGTGGCTGCTGTCGATGGGCCCGAAGTTTCAGTGCTCGACGACGTCGCCGCAGTGCCCGACTCAATAGTCGCGCGGTCGTCGGGATCGAAGCAGGCGAAGACGCAACTTGAGGTCGCCAGGACGAGTCGACATGACGCGAGGCAAGGACGAGTCATGAGCCAACCTTAGCAGCACGGGGCGGTGCGTGACAAGTGACAGGGTCGGTAGATTTCAGGAAAGTCGCCGCCTTGACGATTGCCTACATTGTGGCTCTCTTGACGGAGGACGCGACCGTCGTTGAGTCTGACTTTTCGATACGAGCCCAGTTGCGTGTGCGACCGGACCAAGGAGCCTCCGCAAAATAAACGCTACCTTTTGGCTATTGGGAGAAACGTGTGGTTCCACTTGCCATGAAAGCCGTCGCGCTTGATTCGAAGGATCGCCATTTCGGCGTCAGTGACCTCGCGCCCCTTCTGGTACGTTCGGGTGTCGAGATGAGCGTAGACCTTCAGGCCAGTGTGGGTCTTGGTCGTGCTGATGAGATCAACAACCGTTTGATAGTTGGTGAGCGGCCGTCCGCGCCAGTTCGACCTCCGTACGCAAGTTCCTCCGCCCGGCCCGACTCCAAGTCTCCAAGCCCTCGCAGGATCGTCGACTTCGCGATCCCCGTCGCACGGTGGACCGCCGCTACTCCCCCGCGACCGTACAGCTGTGCCTCGGTCTCGAGGCCTTGGAGCAGGCGGCCGCGTGAGGTCGTCTGGATCTTCTTGAGGCGCTCGGAGATCTCTGCGACACCGATCGAGCGAACCTCGCCGTCCCTCTTGCGGCCGCGGCCCTGCACCCTCCGCGCCATGAGGTCAAATCAGCTCCCCATCGAGAGACAAGACGTCAACGAGCCTGCGTGGAAGAACGGTCGATGAGCCTTTGTCGACCATGAAACCAATCCCCGCTGGGATGCCACCACCTGGGACATGCGCCGCGAGTACCCAACAGAATTCGTGCTCCTTGGCCCGAATGACGAAACGCTCCTCTGCGACCTGAAATGAATCGACGAGTTCTCGCCACGCGGGGTCCTTCCGGATCAGTTCGGTCGCTTCGTCTTGCGACAGAGGAGTCTCAGACGACGACCACTCCTCGAAGGCCGAAAAACCAGCCTTCTCGACCGCATCGCGAAGGGCGGCCATCGCTTCTCCTGAGCTCGTTGGCTCTGTGGCGACAGGGAGCGGCGATTCGTACGTGTCGGTAGAACCGATCAGCCTGTTCAGCGTTCGCACGGCGGAGCGGGAGGGGTGGTTGGGGTAGATAATCAGCCTTCTCATAGCAAACTCACGGATGCTCGGGAGGAATCACTGGATACGCCTGAAAAGGGCCAACCTTCGGTTCTGGAATTTTTCGTCCGACCTGTGGGTCGTAGAAATAGGACGTCCCATTCGGCCGGACCCTTGCCCACAGAACATGACTAGGGCTTCCATCGATCATTCGATTGAAGACAACGTAGTCCCCGGGTCCTCCTAGCGTGGATGACGCCTTGCCGAACGTAACTCCCGTCTGCTCGGTGATGTAAGAAAGCGCTCGCGACGGTGTCCTAAAATGCGAGTTCACCGGCCCAGGATAGCGATCCGCGGGTAGAATAAAGCTTCTGTTTTCCACCGCATCCACGAGCGATGTTACGCAACGGACGCAGTTATCCATCTCGTCTGTTGGATTAAAGGGGGAGCGTCGGGGACCTCTATCGCTCCCGATTTGCGGTCCCGTGGTCTGCGTGGTGCCTCCGCGAATATACCTCGCGACGCCGACAACAAGTCCCGCGATACCAGCGACTTCGGCTCCGAAGCGCTGCTCGTCTTCGGGTGTTGACGTTCCTGCCAATACGCGACCTGCACTGCGGATGGACTCCGAGTACGCACCGCTCGCAATCGCGTAGCCAACACTGGCGACGGCAAGGCCAACGAGGAGCGGCCAAGCAGGTATCCCGAGTCCGACGGCAACACCCCCCAAGAACTGCGTTGCGACTGTGCCCATGGCGTAGCCGCTCAGCGCTCCCCAGGCCGCCCCGCCGGCAATGTTCAGGAGCCGGTTGCCCCGGCTTCGCTGTGATGCCTCGATCGGCGGGAAGGCCTCTGTGGGGTTCGGGTGCGTTTGAGACGGGTTGTACTCGAGAGGAATGCCGCGGTTTCTTCCCTGGACATCGCCAATCCCAGGGATGGAAAAGGTTGTGGTATGGGCGCTACTAATCGGACCGTTGGGTCCGGGAACTGTGACCTCGATGGACTCCTTGAGGGTGAATCCGCCGCCGGAAAAGGTGGCGGTGCTTTCGTAGGAGAAGGCGCACTCCTGCTTCGGTGGTTGTGCTTTGGTCCCCGTCCGATCGCGATAGCCTAGGGGGTCATTTGCGGCGTACCGGTAGCGATTCACCCCATCGCCGAGGCCAATCGGGTCGGGTGAGATCCATCGCCCGAGCCACGGCGCGTAGTACCGCGCTCCGTGCTGTGCGAGGCCGGTCTCCTCGTCGCGCTCCATGCCGGTGTAACGGTAGCGGTTCGGAGACACCTCGATCCTACTAGCATCGCACGCACGGAAGGAGGTCGTTCCGAACGGGTGGTACTCCTCGAACGAGATCACCCGCCCGCCCTCGTCGACCTCGAGCGCGACGGAGCCGAGGTGGTTGCTCAGCTGGTGCCGCACCAGGTTCTCGTGGACGTCCTTCCCCTTCTTGCGGGTCTTGAACTCGAGAACGAGCCCCCCGGCGACGTGCTCGGTGATCGTCTCTTCGGTGACCTCGCCACGACCGTTGCGTCTCTGGAAGCGTTCGGCGCCCCCGAGGTAGAGCCGTTCTTCCGCGACGCCGCGTCCCTTCTCCACGAGTTTGCGGACACGCGACCCATCGGCGGCGTACTGGAGCGAGACGTTCTCGGTGCCGTTGCGCGTCCCGACGAGACGTCCGAGGTCATCCCAAACGAGCAGCTCGAGATGCGGTAGGCGGTCGATCTGGCCGAGCGGGGTGTAGGCATAGAGCTCGTGCGCCTCGGCGAGGTTGCTGCCGGTGGCGACGAGGCGGTTGCTGTGGTCCGCATAGGCGTAGTCGCGGGTCCAGGCGTCGTGCGTGTGCCGCGACCCCGTTTGGTGACACATGCGCATGATGTTGCCCACGGCGTCGTAGTGGTAGGTCTGCGTGTAGCCACGCATGGCGCCGGGGTTGTTGGGGGAGAGGCTGCGCTGCGGGAGCGTGGGTCGGTAGCTCCGCGCGCCCGAGCGTTGGCCGGCGTGCTCGCGGCCGGTGGCTTCGATGAGGCGGTAGAGCGAGTCGTAGCGGTAGCTGTTGGCGGCTCGGACTTCGGCGTTGTCGAAGTGCACCGTCGGCTGGGCGGTGTCGACGATGCCGACGATGTTGCCCATCGCGTCGTGGTCGAGTTCAAGGTTTTGAAGGAGGCGGCCGCGTGAGGTCGTCTGGATCTTCTTGAGGCGCTCGGAGATCTCGTCGTAGGTGTAGGCCGTCACGGCGGCTTCGCCCCGGGTCACTTTGAGCGGGCGGCCGAGGTGGTCGTAGTCGTCGACGCGATAGACGAGGGCGTATGCGCCCGCCGGCGGCTCCTCGAAGGTTTCGTCGGGCTCGTCACCTCGGTCTGGGTCTGTCTTCTTCTCGGCTTCGTTGCGAGGGTCCTGCTGGGGAGGCGACTTGCGCTTGGCGACGCGCTGCACTTCCACCGTGGCGAGCATGCCGGCTTCGCTGTACGTGAAGCGCTGCCAGAGGCCCGTCGGGGACCGACTCTCTAGGACGCGGCCTTCGGCGTCGTACTGGAAGAGCGAGACGAAGCTCTCTTCGCTCAGGACCCGGTTGGCGAGGTCCTCCAGGCGCTCGACGGAGTCGTTGTGACCGAGGAAGCTCCAGTCGGGCGCGGCCGGGGTCTTGGTTGGGCGGAAGATGACCTTGGTGGGGTTGCCTTGGAAGTCGTACTTCTCGAAGGTGGTGAGGCCGGCGCTGTCGTACCGCTGGTAGAGACGGCGTCGATGGAAGGCTGTGCGTCCCTCGTCGAAACGCGAGGATGGCAGCTTCGGAGGGGACTCGCGTTTGCGTTCGTCACCGCCAATTGAGGGGCAGTAGGGGTCGTCCTTGACGGAGCACTGCTTGCGAGTGCCGGTCTTGCCAGAAAAGGACGATGCGTCGGCGAACACGTTGCGCTGCAGCAGTACCTCTTGGCCAGAACTTCCAAGGCCTCCGCCGGTTGTAGCGAACGCTCCCGCGCCGAGCCCTTGACCGCTGGGTAGTCCGAGGCCACCTACGTCTGCGGGGAGGCCTCCGGAGGGCAGGCCCGCGCTGCCGGGCGTCGTCTTTACGACGAAATCCACCGGGCGGCCCTGGACGTCGTAGGTCCACCGGAAGAGCCTCCCCATGGCATCCATGGCACGCAGCGGCTGCCCCTGCACGTTGAGCAGGGTCAAGCTCGTACCGGAGTCCATCGAGGTGACGGAGACCGCCTGACCGAGCATGTTGTACTGCGTGCGCTCGATCGTCTCGCCGCGAGCATCGACGACCGAGAGCACGTTTCCCTGCAAGTCGAGCTCCCGCTGGGTGAGCAGCTGCGTGTCGCCGTGGTCGTCGCGAAGGTGCTCGATCGTGGCGTAGGCCCGGCCCAGGGTGTCGAACTTCGTGACGGTGGGCGTGTTGGCGTGGGCGAGGCTCGAAGCCTTGGCCGCCGCGGAAGGGCCGGCGGCGAGCCAGTCGCTGTCTTCGACCGTGTCGTTGCGGTCGAAGGCGCGGGACTCCCAGGGGCCGTACTCGATACGCTCCAGGGTCCCGTCGCGGTAGACGACCTTGGCGGGGCGCTCCTTCGCGTCGTAGTAGGTCGTGCGGACGAGGTTGCCTCCGGTGGGTTCGTAGCCGGAGCCGTTGCAGAGGAAGGGGCTGTACTCCGCAACAGTAAGGCCCTTGTTGTTGACCACCGTGCGGCCGCTACCGTGCCATCGGTCGCCTTCGCGGCGTTGCTTGACCTGCAATGCGCGGCCCGAGCCGTCCATGTACGTGACTTCGAGGCGGACCTTTTTGGAATTCTTCCCAAACCCCATGCGAACGTGCTTCTCGACGTGCACGGGCTTTCCGTCTTTCTCGAAGGCGGAGAAGTGGTAGGTCGTGAGGACGCCCTGCTTGTCGTCCGGGTTGTCACCATGGGGTTTGCGACGGCGAGACTTCGTCGTTCCTACGTCGATATCGCTGGCGCCGTCGGGGCTGCGTGTCGACTGCCGCACCGGGAGGCCCAGCGCGTTGTAGGTCACCTGGGTGATCACGCCGCTTGGGTCTTCGGTCTTCGCTGGGGCGAGGGCGTGGAGGTCGTAGGTCGTCGTGGTCGCGTTGCCTTCGGCGTCCTGGGTGCGGGTCACGAAGTAGGAATCCTCGTCGTACTCGAGGAAGGCGTCCGCGGTGTCGAAGGGCGTCAGCACCTCGACGGGGAGGAAGAAGCGGTCGGCGTCGTAGAGCGTGCGCTTGTCGAGGGTCCACCAAGCACCCTGGTGCTTGATGTAGCCACCCTCGTGCATCACGGCGGTGAGTTTGGGAAGTGCTGCGGCCCAAGTGGCTTCGGGCTCGCCAGTGGCAAAGGCCTGTGTGCGGGTCG
>Ga0315910_10000876_pt1 | contig 28544 bp, 25 predicted proteins | sample EdamamesoilMG_FD_204470 | JGI IMG/M metagenome (GOLD analysis project Ga0315910, IMG submission 204470) | Garden soil microbial communities collected in Santa Monica, California, United States - Edamame soil | ecosystem: Environmental > Terrestrial > Soil > Garden | place: USA: California... | reverse complement strand
GCTGTCTGTCTCCGGCATTCGCGTGGAGCGTCAGTTGGCGCTCATTTCCAAACGCGACCGGCCGTTGTCTACGGCTGCGCTGACCTTCCGTGAGCGGTTGCTCTCGGCCGCGACCTAGGGCCGCGCCTGCATGCGCGTCATTGACCGCACACGCCTAGGTACGCTGCGCGCAGCGCTAAGTCCACGCTGGTCGTCGGATCAAACGGAATGGTGCGTGCCACACCCAGATGGAGCTTTTCATTGGTGGGTGGAGTTCCACGCGGTGCAGCCGCCTGGTCTGCGGAAGGAAGGGCTGCTCCGCTCGGCTGCTGACTCGCGTCGCGCAGGTGACCCGGTAGGTCTTCCTCGCGCAGTGCGCCTAAGGCCTGGCTTGGGTCGTATCCAGGGTCAACCCAGACGTGTGGGCTGACCCCGTGGGCCTGTGTCGTCTGCCCCGACGGTGTGTAGTAGAGCGCTGTAGTGAGCTTGAGTGCCCCGCCGTGGGCGAGGTGCAACAAGGTTTGAACGCTGCCCTTGCCAAAACTGCGTGCTCCATACACCACGGCGCGGGCATGGTCTTTGAGTGCTCCGGCCACCAGCTCGGCGGCGCTAGCACTGTACTCATTGATCAGGACAACAAGCGGTCCCTGGGTAAAAGCCCCGCCATTGCGCGCCTCGTCCACGAGCACGGTCTGTCCGCGATGGCGGGTGGTGAAGAGCACGCCTCTGCTCAAGAACTCGTCGGCGAGCGCAGCTGCTTCTCGCACCAAGCCACCAGGATTGTTGCGGAGATCCAGGATGATTCCGGCCGGCTCGCCCGCCTCTGTTCTCATGGCCGAAAGGCCATCCAAGAACTCACGATGTGTACCTACTTGAAAGGCCTTGATACGAAAATAACCGATACCACCTTTCATGAGCTGGGCTCGTACGCTTTGCACCGCAATCTGTTCACGCGTCAGCGCGAGTGATTTGAGCTGCCGCGTGCTCACTTGGCGGATCACCAAGCGCAGCGTGGAGCCTATCGCGCCGCGCATCAGCGCAACGACCTCCTGAGGCGCGATGTCGATCACGAGTTGGTCGTCGATGGACACAATCTGATCACCCGGCATGATCCCAGCGCGATCGGCCGGCGAGCCTTCTACCGGAGCGATCACAATGATCTCACCGTCCGTAAACTCGACCTCTACCCCGATGCCTCCAAACTTGCCCGAGGTGCTGCCCTCAAAAATGCCAAGGTCTTGTCGATTGAAGTAGCTGGAGTGGGGGTCGAGCCCAGTCACCATGCCCCGCATGGCACCATCGATCATCTTGTTCTGGTCGGGTGCCTGGTAATACTCGTGCTCGACCACCTCGAGCGCTTGACCAATTTGCGTGAGCACTTCATAAGGGTCGGTGCTCGTCCCCGGGGGCTGGGAGCGGCCTTGGGCGTAGCTCGGGCCGACCCAAAATCCCAGTGTCGCGCCGCACAGCACCGCAGTTGTCCTTTTGAGCAACCAAGCGGGCCACCGGCCAAGGGGCTGTGTCGCAGTGGGTTGAATGGGCTGGAAAAGCCGAACTAGTCGGGTCATTGGTCCATCCGCTCACTAGCGCTGGGCCGCTCCGTTTACCACGCAGCCAGGTGCTTTTGGCCGCGGCGTCGCGCCCTGCTTAGCGAACTGGTCGCGGACTGTGGGCAATCCTGCTCCAATTGTGCATGAGTTTGAACATGTGTCGTTGCCAGGCAAGCGACAATTATTTACCCTGGTGATGCATGGGCGACAGGGGTGCCGAAACTAGGGCGGTGTCTCACTGTCAGTGTTCCATTTCCGCGACGGAAAATTTTCAAAGTTCTTCCCCTAGCTGAGGTAGAGAAGTGGCAGACGATTCCACAGCGAACCGAACAGGCAGCGACAAACGGAAGCAGAGCCTGTATTTCCCAGAAATTATGCTCCAGGAGATCAAGGATGAGGCGGCTCGTCTCGACCGTTCTCTCTCCTGGGTCGTCCAGCGCGCATGGAAGCTGGCGCGCACGGAGATCCGCAAGATCCCCAGTGTGAACGATATCGACGAAGACGACGCCGAAGGGCCGTGAGCAGAACCGTGACCCAGTCCTCTCCAAAACGCGGGCCTCTGCGCGAAGAAAGCGTTGAGGCACTTGGAGCGGTACTGGGTCTCCTCACCCACGACCTGAGGAATCCGTTAGCGGCGTTGTCCAGCAACGTGGGGTTCCTCAACATGATGGACAACTCGTTCACCGAGGAGATGCGGGAGGCACTCGTGGACGTGCAACTGTCCATAGAAGCACTGTCGCGCATCATCGACTCCGTGGAGCTCATCTCCCACGATCTAGGCGGACATGCCGCGCCAGAACCGACACGCCTGCGCGTGGCGGACATGCTCAAGAAGGTACTTCCTCCGGTGGAGCGAGCGGCGGCCAGCCATGGTGTCCAGGTGACCGTCGAGCCGTTGGACATGGCCTTGGAGCGCATCCTGGTGGGGGAAGTCTACTTTTCGCGTGCTTTGATCGCCCTGTTGCTCAACGCCATCACGGCGGCACCGCCTCGTTCGACCGTTCGATTGGAGGTGGTGGAGACCCCAGGTGAAGTGGTGTTTCGGGTCAAAGATGACGGCGAAGCGCTGGATCCGAATCTAGCCGATGCCGCGCTGTCCGCTGCCGGACAAGTCGATATCAAGACGAAGAAGGCGGGGCGCTACAGTCGCGGCCTGGGCTTGTACGTTGTCGTGCGTTGCGCCGAGCTCGCTGGAGCATCTCTGCGCGTTGGCTCAGGCAGCAAGGGTAGTGTGTTCGACTTGGTTGCCAAGCGCGCCACTTGAACATGGCCATGAGCGACGCGGCGCCGAACACTTTCGACGCCGCGAGCGACAATCGTCGCGCCGATGTGGCTTATGGCTTCTTGGTCACTTTCAAATCAAAGCGGTCAGCGTTCATCACCTTGGTCCAGGCTGCGATGAAGTCGTCGACGAACTTCTTCTTTGAGTCGTCGGCCGCGTACACTTCAACTAGAGCGCGCAACTGGGAGTTGGCGCCGAACACCAGGTCCACATCGGTGCCCGTCCATTTGACTTGGCCGGTCTTGCGATCACGCCCTTCATACACTCCCGACTGACCCTCGGCCTTCTTCCACTCCACACCCATGTCGAGCAAGTTGACGAAGAAGTCGTTGCTCAGGGTGCCCGGTGCGACCGTGAACACGCCATGCTTGGAGTTGCCATAGTTGGCATCCAGCACGCGCAGGCCCGCGACGAGCACGGTCATTTCCGCAGCCGTCAGGTTGAGCATGTCGGCTTTCTCCACCAATTGCTCGGGCGCATTCAGGTCGCTTGCTCCTCCAACGAAGTTGCGGAACCCATCGGACTTGGGCTCCAGGAGCGCAAATGATTCCACGTCCGTCTGCTCCTGGGTGGCATCAGTGCGACCGGGCTCAAAGGGTACGGTGACCGTAATGCCACCCTTCTTTGCTGCGTCCTCAATCGCCGCAACACCGCCGAGCACAATCAGATCAGCCAGTGAGACCTTGCGGGCACCCCCGTTGAACTTCTTCTGGATCTCTTCATAAAGCGGAAGCACTTGTGCAAGCTGAGCGGGTTCGCTTACGGCCCAATCCTTTTGCGGAGCCAGGCGCAGCCGGGCGCCGTTGGCACCACCGCGCATGTCCGTGCTGCGGTACGACGCGGCGGCTACCCAGGCTGTTTCGATGAGCTGGGCGGGTGTGAGTTTGGATGTGAGTAGCTCGCGTTTGAGCTTTCCGATGTCTCCAGCATTGATGAGTGCTTTGGGCGCATCAGGGACCGGATCTTGCCAGAGCTGGGGCGCTGGCACTTCCTTGCCGAGCAAGCGCACGCGGGGGCCCATGTCACGATGCGTCAGCTTGAACCACGCCTTGGCGAACGCTGCTTCAAACTCCTCGGGGTGTTCATGAAAGCGCTTGGAAATAACCCGGTATTGCGGGTCCTCCTTCAGGGCAAGGTCGGTGGTGAGCATCACGGGCTTGTGAAATTTGCCGGGGATGTGTGCGTCCGGAACTGAGGGAGGTACATTGCCCTTGGGGGTCCACTGCTGTGCTCCGCCCGGGCTTTTGGTGAGCTCCCAATCGTAGGTCCACATGTTGCTGAAGTAATCGTGAGACCACTTGGCGGGGGTCATGGTCCAAGCGCCTTCGAGACCGCTGGTGACCGTGTCGGCGCCCTTGCCTGCGCCGCACTTGTTCTTCCAACCAAGGCCTTGTTGTTCCACAGGCGCGGCTTCTGGTTCTGGTCCCACGCATTCGCTGGCCTTGTGTGCACCATGCATCTTGCCCAAGGTGTGCCCACCGGCGATCAGGGCGACGGTTTCCTCATCGTTCATCGCCATGCGCCCAAACGCGATGCGAATGTGTTTGGCCGCCAGCAGCGGATCTGGATTGCCTCCGGGGCCCTCTGGATTGACGTAGATGAGGCCCATCTGAGTTGCTCCGAGCGGTTTGGACAACTCCTTGCCATCGGCCGAAAAGCGCTCGTCGGCGAGCCACTTGGTCTCTGGACCCCAGTTGATGTCCAAGGGCTCGTACACGTCCTCACGCCCACCACCAAAGCCCAAGGTCTGAAAGCCCATGGACTCGAGCGCCACATTCCCGGCCAGGATCATCAAGTCTGCCCAGGACAGCGCGCGGCCGTATTTCTTCTTGAGTGGCCACAACAGGCGACGGGCCTTGTCCAGGCTGGCGTTGTCGGGCCAGCTGTTGAGGGGCGCAAAGCGAATGGTACCCGAGCCAGCGCCACCACGCCCATCCGTCACGCGGTAGGTGCCGGCGCTGTGCCAGGCTAGGCGGATCATGAGCCCGCCGTAATGACCGTAGTCAGCCGGCCACCAGTCTTGTGAAGTGGTGAGAGTTTTCTCGATGTCCTTCTTCAGTGCGGCAAGGTCCAACTTGGAGAACTCTTTGGCGTAGTCGAAGCTGGGGTCCACTGGGTCGCCTTTGGGCGAGTCAGCTTTGAGGACGCGGAGATCCAAACGATTGGGCCACCAATCGTCGATACCGTAGGGCCCGCTGGACGACTTTTCGCTCGGAGGTGCCGCTGCCGGATCGGCTGGCAAGGGATCTGAAGCCACCTGCCCTGGATCAGCGGGTGACTTGGCTGGCGTTGTGGAACTCGACGGTGCACATCCGCCGATTGATACCGACCACCCAATGACCATCAAAGCGGGCCACACGCTTCCCATCCGTCCCATCCGCATCATGCTACTTTTCCTTTCGTTGACTCGATCAATTCCGGCTGCGCGCGAGCCTGGTTCCCCAAAATGGCAGAGGCTGGCCCGTCGCTTCCCGGCCGGATGCTAAGGACTGAGGGTCGTAGTTCCAAGTCAAGAGCAGCACGGTGCGCGAATGTACCTGGCCCGTGGGCCGTGGACTCAATTCCGGCGGCGATCTCCGGGCCGAGCGGGAGCTAGGGTTGAAGCAACACCACCTCTTCGGGTTCGCGAAACAACACCTTACCCGTCTCGCCCGGACAACCAAAGCACGTGCTCATGTGCAGGCGGGGCCGGATGGACTCGGCGTAGGCGAGCGCCACTGGGCCCGGTTCACGCTCCATGATGAACGAGCCGGCCAACTTTCTCTCATTGTTATAATCATAGTAGACGACGACGAAGCTGGTGCGATGCGAGTCGTGAGCGACCACCACCAAGAAGGTTGTCCCAGTGCTGGGTTGCCAGAGCAGCGGCTCCGTGGTCAGCGTGAAGCCCTTGCTGTCGCCGGGGCCGCGGGCCAGCACCGTGGCAGCGGCTTCTGCCTTGAAGAATTGCGCCTCGTCTGCGTAGGGCGCGGTACGCGGGTCAGAACGCAACAACGCGCGCAGCTCCGTCACGCTCAATTGAGCGCGCTGGTAGGCCGGCCCCAAGCTGGGCTCGCGGATGGTCGAGGCGTTGGGCGCCCCGTAGCAACAGCGGAAGCCGATTTCAGAGGGGATCGCCCCGCCGGCGGTGTCGGGCTTTTTGTCGGCGAAGCGCCGAGCCGCGCAGCGGCGCTGGTCTGCGGGTGTGCTCGTCAACGCCCCCCGCACGACCGGCTCAGTTGTGTGCGCACTGTCGCGGCCAAAGGTGCTGGCCGTCCACTCGAGCGACTGCGTCATTTCAAACACATCAAAGCCGGACCGGCATGTTCCGGATCCCGCACAAGGAGTCTCACCCGAAGGGTAGAGGGTACTGGATGGTCCACGACATGCGCGCTCCCATTCTGCTTCTGAGCACAAGCGACCTTGCTTGGTCGCGCACAACGTCTCGGCCTCATCCCGCGAGATAGCACGTTCAGGTTGTCCGTTCTTGCCTCGGAATAGGTGGCTATCCATGCGGAAGGGACCGAGACGTAGTGGCGAGGCCCCGGGTTCGAGAGCTGGTTGTCTGCCCGGTTCGCCCGGCCGACTTCCCATAGTGAACTCACCGATCGGAATGTGAACGATTTGTGGTTCCTTGGTGGTCGCGTCGTCGGCTGGGGCTGGGGCTACGGTGGGCTCCGGGGCCGAACGTCCCGCTTCTCGGTCGCAGCCGCCTGACACAATCATGGCGAGTGTCAAGGGAAGCAGCGCGCGAATTGACCTGAAAACGTCGGGCATGTACGCGTGGGATCTGCCTTGAAAAGGCCTCTGGGATCAACCACATCAGCAAAATTACTGAGCCGCGCGATGATGTCATTCATGTCACTCGTGATCTGCAAAAAAGGCCTGCTAGGCTCCCAGCCATATGACGCACCCGTTGGTAAGTGCTCTAGCGCCGATGATGGACGGCGAACTTGACCGCCTGCATCGCATCGTAGCTGAGTGGGTCTTACAGTCTCAAACTGAGGGTGAGCGTGCCACGCTCCGTTATTTTGGGGCGGAGCTTGGGGCAGTGCAGCGACGTATCCGTTTGCGGAGCGAGCCTCCCACCGAAGAAGAGATCGAGATCGCGCTCACTGCGGTACTCGCACTGGTGCAGCGCAAGGCCAGGGCGGAGCAGCAGTTGTCGTGAGCGATTTCCAGGTCGGCCCGCAGACCTTCGTAACGATTCGCTACCAGGTGTTTGACGCCGAAGGCGAGGTCGCGTCCGTGGCTGAGGTCATGGGATTTGTGTTTGGGATGGGGGGGCTTTTGCCCGAAGTCGAGCGGGCTCTGGATGGACGAACGACAGGCGATCAGCTTCGTGTCGCGCTGAGTGAAAAGCAGGCGTACGGGTCCCGGAATCCCAAGCGGATCTTGGAGGTCGACCGGGAGGATTTTCCCGATGATGTCGCTCCCGGAGACCGGTTCGAGGTGGAAAACGAGCACGGGGGTCTGCTGGTTCTGCATGTGCTCGATGTTCAGCCCGAGTTCGTGGTGGTCGACACCAATCATCCCCTGTCCGGTCAAGCCGTGGAATTTTCCATCGAAGTGATGGAGGTGCGACCGGCGAGCGAAGACGAAATAGCCGGCGCGCTGCTGTGCCTCGAAGATGATCAAACGGACTCCGCCCACGGGGCGGGCCATCCCGTCCCGGACGTCGCCCCCTCAGCGCTGATCCGCCGTCGCAACTGAGCTGCGCGGGTGCATCCGGGAGAGGGCGCGGCTCCGGCCTGGGGGACATTTGTGCCGCAAATCAGGGATTTGCCAGCGGGACTGTGATTTCTCTGGCTGTGAGCCAGGGTCGTACTATGTTCGCTGCCCCTCGGGCGGTCCGGTGTAGGCCGGTTGGGCGCAGGCCGGTTCGGAGGTTGTGAGTCCCAGCGAGTTCAACCCCCCGTGGACACCAAGTTCTGGAGTTTTCAGATGAATATCGAAGAAGAGTTTCGGTTTGACGTACGGATCCGCGAACGCATGCTCAAGAAGGGTGCTGTCGGGAAGGAAGAGTTGGAGCGCCGTCTGTCCGCGCTGCCCGACAAAGCGGAGCAGGCTGAGATCATTGAACTCGATCCTCCTGGCGTAAACTCACAGGACAGCTGAGGAATAAGGATCACGTGTCCGGCACGGCTGACCATCCAACGGCGGTTGCGGAAGGGGAGCTCCCTGAGGTGGATTTCTCTACCTTTGTGCTCTCGCTCGCGCACTCGGCTCTTGTGCACCTTGGTGTGGCCCCAACCATCGACGGGGAACGTGCCGAGCGCGATCTGACTTTGGCCAAGCAAACCATCGACGTGCTAGCCATCCTCGCTGAAAAGACCAAAGGGAACTTGACGGGGCAAGAGGAGCGATTGATGGAGCAGCTGCTCTATGACCTCCGATTGCAGTATGTCGAAGCCAGCAAGTGAGCGTGTGTGGGCTCGTTCATGCTGGGGGACGTTGGTAAGCGCCCTCACGCTGAGCATCAGCTTGGCCGCTTGTGGCTGTGATTTGGCTCAAAAGGCCGCAACTCTTGCCTTGGATGAGGAGACCAAGCCAGCCCCGCGCACTGCGCCTGTGCCGGTGATTCCTCCGCCCGCAGTTGCGCCAGTGAGCCCGCCGACAGCGCCCTCTCCGCAAAATGTCATCCCGCCCGTTGCGCCCGTCGTGCCTGCGGGCGGGAGCCCCATGAGTTTTGCCGACCTGGCGGCACGTGTCGACGAGGCGGTCGTGTACGTGCGCACGATCCAAAGCGAACGACGTGGGTTTCAGCGTGTGCTGCGGGATGGCAGTGGCTCGGGATTCGTATTTGATTCCGCGGGTAAAATCCTCACGAATCATCACGTGATCGCCGGTGCACATGCGATCGGCGTTGAATTCAAAGACGGACGCTCGCTGCTGGCAGAGGTCGTTGGTGCCGATCCGTTGACGGATTTGGCCGTATTACAAGTGCCCGCACAAGGCTTGTTGGCCTTGCCGCTCGGGGACTCTGAGCAGCTCCGGGTGGGCGATTGGGTGATCGCGATCGGCAATCCATTTGGCTTGGAGCACACCGTTTCGGCCGGGATCATTTCGGCGAAGGAGCGCACCAGTCGCGACGTCAACCTGGGCGACCCCGACGCGTACTACAGCTTTCTGCAGACGGATGCGAGCATCAATCCCGGCAACTCAGGCGGGCCGCTGGTGGATTTGTCCGGGCGAGTGGTGGGCATCAACACGGCCATCAACCAAGGTGCTAACAACATCGGGTTTGCCATCCCCGTGAACATGATCTCTGAGCTTTTGCCCCGGCTGCTTCGGGACGGCAAAGTCAATCGAGCGGCCATTGGCGTACGGGTCGACGATGTTGGGCCACAAGACACGCAGCGTCTGGGCCTTTCCGATCGTGATGGCGCCCTCATTGTCGAAGTGGTGCAGGGCGGACCCGCACACGCGGGCGGGGTGCTGCCGGGTGACGTGGTCGTCAAACTCGACGGGCGGCCTATCCGTAGCCCTGAAAGTTTGCGATTTGCCGCCAGCTTAGCTCGTATTGGACAGGTGACCCAAGTGGAGGTGGTGCGCAACGGCCAGCACAAGATCCTGCAAGTGACTCCCGTGGCGCTGCGTCGTTGAGAGCTGCAGTGTCGTTGAGAGCTGCAGTGTCGCTGAGAGCCGCAGTGTCGCTGAGAGCTGCGGGCCTTCGTTCATCGTTCGGGCGTGCTGGAGCGATCGATGTCGACAATCACGGTGCCACCTACGTAGGGCTTGGTCTCGTAGCGCGTGATGCGGCCCACCTTGCGTACGATATCGGCCATGCGCTGGGTTTCACCCATGATCACCTCAACCGCATGGGCGAGATTTGGTTCTGACGAGACGGCGCGCTTGAGATACTCGGCGTAGCCCATGACGCTGGTCAAGGGCTGGTTGAGCTCGTGGGCCGCAGCACCAGCGACTTCGGCAATCGCGTCTTGGCGTTGGCGGTCCTGGAGTTGGCGTTGGGCCTCGGCGAGCCGCGCTTCCATCGCCAGGCGGTGGCGGATATCCGTAAAGATCCCCACGGTGCCCACCGGACGGTCGCCATGCATCACCAGGCTCGCAGACAAATTGACCGGGACACGTTGCCCCTCTTTGGTGAGCATCTCCACTCGGTCCTCAGTCAGCCGTCCCACACCGCCGCCGTCCTGACTCTTGATGCGACGCATGATCTCTTTGGCCACACCTGGTGGGTACAGGCGATCCACGCGCATGTTGCCCACCACATCCTCCCGCTCGTAACCGAACAGTTTGCACGCTGAGCGATTGAAAACCAGCACGTTACCGCGCAGGTCCGCGCTCACGATGCCATCCACCGAGCTTTCTATGACGCGTTCCAAGAATTCCTTGGTTTGTGAGAGCTCCCGGGCCATCCCACGTTCTGCGGTGACGTCCCGCAGCGTGGCGAGCACGGCGCGGTTATTTCCCAAGATCTCCGAGAAGTTGACGCACACAGTGATGGCATCGGTCTGGGGCTGTGCTGCCAGTCGAAAGTCGAGCCCAGAAGGATACTGTCCGGCTGAGAAACCGGCCACTACGTCGCGCAACGCGGGGTGCTCCCTCGGGTCGGTGAGGTCCAAGAGGCTCACTCCAACCAGTTGCTGTCGCTGTTGATGCGTAAGATGGGCCGCCATGGGGTTGGCAAACAGAATGCGGCCGTGGTCGTCCATGACCAGCATGGCGTCACGCGAACTCTCGAAAACGTCGAAATACCGACTCAACTCCTTGAGGCGTTGTTCGTCGCGGGTGTGAGCAAAAAATAGTGCGCGTGCCTCGTCGCGCAGCTCACGTAGCACGCGCGCGTTGTCGAGTGCGATGGCCGTTGCGCTCGCCACCGCCTGAGCGTGCATGATGTCGTATTCCGTAAAATCTACGCGCGCGCTGCGCTTGAGACACAACACCGCGATGGGCGCGCCTTCTACTCCAATCGGTATGAGCGCCATGGAAGAGAACGCCAAGCTGCCTTCAGCTTTCAGTACATCGGTGAGCAAGGTGCTTTCGCTCACATCACGGATAACTAATACTTGACCAGTGTCAAAGACCTGTTTCACCTCTGGGTACTTACTGAGGGAAAAGGTGTGGTTGCGTAGCGTTTCGTCGTCACTACTGGCTACCACGATGCCCCGGTCGTCGGTTGTCGCGGTCCCATCGCTCACTTGCTTGAGCACGATGCTCCCGCGGTCGACCTCGAGCAGATCGGCCAGGCGCGCTACGACCGAGAACAAGATCTCAAAAATATCCTCGCGATTGGCCAGGGAGCGGGTCAAATCAATGAGGGCCGCGAAATCCGCCTCATGCCGAGATGTTCGGAGGGAGCTCATTGAAATGGGCGTGACGACATCGCGGCCTTGGCTCATCGTTTGAAAGGATACCACCGCTTATGCGTCTTACGAACGGAGCCGCGCAACGGCCGCTTTCTAGCGTGCGCTGCGGCGGGCAACGTCGGCCGTGTTCAGCTGTGTTTGCGGTGTCGCGGACATTCCTCAACTGAGAGCACGCTAGGGCACTGCGTGCTGGGACCAGGCGCTGCACGGCGCGCGCCCCAGTGAGGGGTGACTCGACATCCGTCCTCGCGACACAACCTCCACGACCCTGCAGGCCCATGGTCCGGACAGATGAGAATGCTCAGCGCTGAGCTGTCACCTAGCCGCCGGACGAGACAAGGAGAACTCACGATCCTCTCCTCTGTCTGGCCCAAGGTAGGCAGAGGTGATCTTTACACCCCTAGCACTCCTCCATGAACGGGAGTATACCCTGGAATCCGTCCCCAGGCGCTGGTGGCCGCCGGTGTGGGTGCCGGCACCGGTGAAAACGATGATATGGTCATTAAGTAAGGACGACGACGGGCTTGAACCCGCAGTGCCGCGTTTGGCGGCGTCCCGCGTCCCCACCCAGCCGGGTGTGGGTCGTGCGCCGGTGGTTCGTACCTCTAGTCCCCCCGTGACGCCCCTCCCTCCGGTGCCGCGCCGCATCATCACCCCCGTTCCCCAATCTGGGTCGCAGCGTTCGGTTGTCCCCAGGGACGGCGCGGCCGCGCCGGACACGTTGGCACCGCAGAACAATGCCGCGCCACTGCCGCGTGGACGGGCCCTTCCGCCGCAAACAGTGATGGTGGATCCCCGCTCCCAGGTCCCCGAGCGCTCCCAGGTCCCCGAGCGTCGGCGGTCGGATCGGCCGGCTCCAACATCGGAGCGGCCGAGTCCGGTGTTGCAGCGGCCCTCCCTAGATCACTCTCCTGCCGCAGAACCGCGGTGGTCGCCTGAACCGGAGCGGTCGTCTGAGCCCCAGTGGTCCGAACCCCAGTGGTCCGAGCCCGAATGGTTGCCGCCCGTCCCGCCACGATCGTCTGAAGAGCAGCGTGTGTTGGAGGCGCAGCGGTCGTTAGAAGCGCAGCGTGTGTTGGAAGCGCAGCAGTCGTTAGAAGCGCAGCGGTCGTTGGAGCAACAGTGGTCCCCCGATAGACCATGGACTCCTGAACTTCAGCATGCCTCAGACCGAAAGCGGCCGTCAGAGCGACCGCGCGCTGCGGAGCGACCGCGCGCTGCGGAGCGACCGCGTGCTGCGGCGTCCCATCCCCCCGTGGAGGCGACCCGCATCCTCAGCGCACGCAAGGTGGATCGGTTGCGGGCGCAACTTCAGCAGCACCATCGCGCTCATCGCGTTCGCTCCGTCACGCGTCTAGTCACCTGGGCGGCCGCTGGCGCCTTGGCTGTGGCGGCTGGCGGGATCATGGCCGGAGGTGTGCTGCCGCGCTTGAGTGGAGGCCACGATTCCTCCGTCCCTGTCCGGGAAGGCAATCAAGTGCGGAGTGTCAGCAGTACGCCCCACCCGACCCGCGGGCTCCAGCCGGTGCTCGAGCCAGCACCGGGAGCAATAGCTCCGCGGACACACGCAGTGCTGGTGAACGGCGAGGACCCCCGCGCGTCCCAAGGATCGGCAGCGTCCCGTGAGCGTTCCAGGGCTGCTCAGCCGCCTGCTGACGTTTCTGGAGCTGCCCAGCCGTCCAGAGCCGAGCGGTCGGCGCCCGTTGCGGGATCTCGTGCAGCAGGGGCCACCCCGCGTGCGGTCTCACTCTCGGAGTTGGTTGAGGAAGCCGACGTCGAATCACCCGACCGGGCCAGTCGTCGTCGCAAGTAGTCGACACCGAATGGTGGACGGTCGCGGGCTGGCTGCGCTCGAACGCGGCACTCGCTGGAGCGCGGTGGACCCGTTCGACTACGATGACTTTAATAATGACTATATGGGCCAGTGTGTTCAGGCGTGCGCTATGCTCCGTGTTCCATTCGATATGTCGGCGGAGCCACATTCCACCCCGGCCAAATAGTCAGTTATTTCAGTGCGTTGACGTGAATTGGCACTCTCGAGCCAGGCGATGGACAATTTCTGTCACCCCACTCATCCGTGGTTCTCTGGGGATGTCTCACCTCACCGGCGTTGGCGTCCGTAGTAGTCATCCATAAAATCATAGGCTTCCCGGATTTGTTGGCCCTGGTCCCCGAACCGAGGAAAATGGCACGTTCACTGCATTATGACGAATCAACGCCGACAGTCTCGGGCTCGAGACGCGGTGCCGTCAGGTCAGCAGCTCACCCGTGAGGTCGCGCCGGCCGGCGCGACTTCAAACAAAACAGGAGTATTTGAGATATGGCTATCATCAAGAAAATTACTAAGCGCGGATTCACCCTCATTGAGCTGATGATCGTGGTTGTCATCATCGGTATCTTGGCCTCGCTCGCCATCTACGGCGTGCAAAAGTACGTCGCCAACTCCAAGAGCGCAGAAGCCAAGACCATGTTGGGCCGCATCTCCAAGGACATGCTCGCTTTCTTCGAAGGTGAAAATCAGAAGTATGAGGTTCTGGGCTTCGGCGCTTCTGCCGACATCACCCGTTCGCTCTGCCCCCCTGCGGCTCTCGTTCCGACTGCAGTACCGGCTAAGGCCAAAGGTATGCCCGAGTCGTCTTCGTTCAAGGACGCTGCAGGTTGGGAGTGTTTGGGCACGACCTGGAGTTCTCCGACTTACTACAGCTACAGCGTGACGTCATCGCAAACTGGCGACCTCACCTCGCTGGTTGCCGCGGCTGACGGCAACCAATTCACCGCCCTGGCCAACGGCGACCTCGATGGCGACGCGGCCCTCTCCACCTTTTCGCTCGGTGGCAAGGTCCAACAGGACGGCACGGGTGGCCCCTTGGTGCTGACCCTGGCCACCACGATCGACGAAAAAGATCCTGAAGAATAAGTCTCACTCCTTAACCATTCGACAATCCCTCGGCCCGGTGCTGGGGGTTTGTTGTTTTTGTCGTTGTTTTTGTATTGGGGGAAACAGTGGGGACGTGCCACAACGCGCTCCGTTCCGCATGGCGCGCCCATCTCTTCTTCGCCAGCTTTGGAGTGCGACGGTGCTCTACACACTGTTCGTGATCTTGTTTGGCGCGGTCGTGCGCATCACGGGCAGCGGAGCGGGGTGCGGTCAACATTGGCCCACCTGTCACGGCGAGATTGCTCATTTACCCCAGAGCATCGAGACTGCGATTGAGATGACCCATCGCTTGACCTCCGGGCTAGCGATGCTCGGCGTGTTTGTGCTCACCTGGTTGTCGTTCCGTCGCACCCCGCGCGGTCATGGGGCACGCGCTTGGGCGCTTTCCTCATCCGTATTCATGATCACCGAAGCCCTCGTTGGGGCCGGCCTGGTGCTCCTGGAATTGGTGGGTCACAACGACTCGGTGCCCCGCGCCGTAGTCATGGCCGTCCACCTCCTGAACACGGCGGCGCTGCTGTTTGCCCTGGTTGGCGTGACTTGGCTCGTGGACAAGCCGGCGATAGCGCGGCTCAATCTCTGCTCGGGCTGGTCCGGCACTGCCTGGCGCAGCGGATTTTGGAGTGGCCCAGGGTTTGCGGTGGGGGCGCTCCTGCTGCTCGCCGTCTCAGCCGCGGGCGCCGTCACGGCGTTGGGTGACACCGTTTACCCCGTGGGGGACCGCTCAAGCTACCAAGTGGCGCAGTCGCTCGCAGCTGGACAGGCACACTACTTGGAGCAATTGCGGGGCATACATCCGCTGTTGGCGGTGGCCGCGGCGGGCTTCTTCCTTGCCTTCGGGGCGCGCCTTGCGTCGCGGCTGGGGCGCGCCATCGTGCACACCACCCTGCTTCAGCTCGCGCTGGGTGTGCTCAACATCTATCTTTCAGCGCCCGGGTGGATGCAGGTGATCCATCTGGCGGTGGCGAACCTGCTGTGGCTGCTGTGGACCGCGGCTTGGTTCACTCAATCGGCCAGCGCAGAACTAGCGGTCAGCGACCAAGCAACCGAGTGAGTGGCAACAAGGAGAGAGTGGGACAACATGATGGATGCAGTCGTTGGCTACGCCGAGCAACATTGGGAAGAAACCATCAGCGCGCTCTGCGCCTTTCTCAGCGTGCCGGCGATCAGCTGTGATCCCGACCATTACGCGGACGTGGCGCGGCTCTCCAAGATTGTGGCGGATGAATTGAGCGCGCTGGGATTCACAGCCCAGGTGCGCCACCTCGACGACGCGTTGCCGCTGGTGGCGGCCTCGCGCAGGTGCAAAGACCCAAGCGCGCCTACGCTGCTCATCTATGGTCACCTCGATCTTCAGCCGGTCAAGGGTGAGGCCTGGTCCACACCCCCGCACCAGGGCACTCGTAAAGCGGGGCCCGACGGGGAGCGGCTGTATGCGCGGGGCGCCGCTGACGACATGGGCGGCTGGGTGTCGCACTTGGCGGCCATGCGCGCCTACTTGAATACGGTGGGCGAGCTACCTCTGCACATCAAGCTCATCATCGAGGGCGAAGAAGAGATTGGGTCGCCCAATCTGGAACGCTACATGGACGCATTTGCGGACGATTTTTCTGCGGACATGATGGTGCTCACGGATTGTGAAAATCCCAGCATTGACCTGCCGGGGCTCACGACGTCGCTGCGTGGGCTGTACGAGGTGGAACTGGAGTGTGAGGCATTGTACAGCGACGTTCATTCGGGGCTGTGGGGCAACATGGCGCCGGACGTTAGCTCTGCGCTCGTGCATTTGCTGGCGCGGCTCAGCGATACTCATGGCCGTCCTACCTTTGGTCGGCGCCAGGTCCCCGACTCGTTCAAGCAGAGCGCCCGCTTGATCCCGCTGGACGATGAAGTGATCCGGCAGGGCGCGCACCTGGTCGACGGAGTCGATCCGCTTCCCGAGCAGGGGCTCACTCCGGCAGAATGGCTGTGGCGCCAACCGGCCATCACCGTGCTATCCACCACGTTCCCGCGCCCGGACAGCCACAAAAATGCGCTGCGCGCGCGTGCGGCGGCCAGCCTGTCCATCCGCATTCCACCTGGTTCCACCCGTCAAGAACTGCGCGCGGAGCTCGAGCAATTGGTCCTTGTCGACCCACCCGGCGGAGTGCGCGTGCATTTGAAGGAGCGCCCCGGAGGCGCCGAGTCATGGCTCTACGAGCCGAAGGGCCCCGCGTTCGCGGCGGCCGATCGCGCCTATGAGAAAGCTTGGGGCACGCCGCTGGTGCAAATTGGTATTGGCGGCTCCATTCCCTTCGTGGCGCTGTTTGGGCGGCGCTACGCGCACCTGCCGCTCATCCTCAACGGCGTGATGGACCCCAAAACGGGCGCGCACGGCCCGGATGAGTCGCTGCACCTCGGGATTTTCAAGAAGGCCATCCTGGCCAACATCTACCTGTACGATGAGCTGAGTCGGGTCGTAGGTTAGCTGGGTTTCCGGGGCTCTCAAGCGGAGGGCGAGGCCACTCCTTCGCCCTCCGGCTTCCCGGGCGGGGGCTCGACAGCGACGCAGTTCATTTCGAGCGAGGTTTGGACGAACAACGATTTGGAATTCCGGGAGCGCCGCCTATGGGGGTCCTCCGGGCTGCGGAGCGGCCTCGCCCTCCGCTTGAGAGCGTCGTTCTATGAGGGAGGGCGAAGGAGCGTCCCCTGACTTCGCCGGGAAAATGGGGGGCGACATGGCCTGAGCCGTCTTGAGCGGCAGCCTTCACCGGCCCCCTCATCACGAAAGAAAAACGCCCCACCGAGGAGGCTGGGGCGTTTCTTTTTGGGGCACTCACGAAGAGCTCACTGCAAGCCCGGGGCTCTGCAGCGAACCGTGGGGCTCACTGAATGTCGACGCAGAAGTCTTCAATCTTGAGGTTATTGACGGGGCCTTCCCAAATTTCCGAGCCGATGGCCACGGACATGATGTGCGTGCCGGGCACGTTGATGCCGTTGCTGGCCGCGTGATCGAAGAACTCCTTCATGTCGAAGGACAGCTCGTTGGTCGGGCTGGACTCAGGTCGCGTGTAGTTGGTGATGGGGGCGTTGTTGACGGAGCCCGTCCACACGTCCCACGTGCCGGGGACGGACCCCACGGTGACGTTGGCCTTGGTCTTTTGACCGGCGGGTTGTGCGCCAGACGGGTCGCGGAACCACACCATGAAGTAGCCGGAGAAGTTGCCGCCGCTGTTGCTGAGCCACACGTCGTAGGCGATGTTGTACTTGCCGTTGCCCTGGGAGTGACTCCAGCGCAAGCCCGTTTGCAACGAGGACAGGGAGCTGATGGCCTTGGGTGAGCTGAGACCGCACTCCTTGGAGTTCTTCTGCGAATAGTTGCCGCAGAACACTGTGGGGTAACCGGCGGGCACGCCTTGACCCGTCTCGCTGCCGTCAAAACTCACGATTTCATACGCCGTGCCTTGAGTGGTGGTCTTGATGGAGTGGCCGCGCCAACCGTCGCCCCAGCCGTTGGCGATGAACATGTAATTGACGCCAGCGCGTTTTACGTTGGTCTCAAAGTACTGGTCCGTAGACGTGGTGCCTGGATTGACTGGCGTGTCACCCAGGTTGCACTTCTCCGTAGCAGGAGCGCCACCACTGCCGGGTGCGCCGCCGCTGCCCTGGGGAGCGCCACCGCTGCCCTGGGGAGCGCCGCCGCTGCCCTGGGGAGCGCCACCGCTGCCCTGAGGAGCGCCACCGCTGCCCTGAGGAGCGCCACCGCTGGAGGTGTCCACGCCGGTGGTGGAGCCTTGCATGGTCGCGGTGATCACGTCCGGCCTGAGGTCCCCATTGGTGTCCGCGCTGTCGCCGCGGCCGTCACCGTCGATGTCCAAAAGCAGAGCGTCAGCCACGCCGTCGCCGTTGGTGTCCACTCCTGGACCATCCCCAACGCCGTCGCCATTGAAGTCAACCTCCACCCAGTTGCCCTTGCTGTCGTTGACGCGCGTACCCACATCGTCGGGCACGCCGTCACAGTTGTAGTCGTCGACGGTGCACACCAGCGGATCGCCGCCACAGGCGATCAAGAACAGGGGGCCGAGAAGTGAAGCTTTGATGAGTCTCTGCATGATGACCAAAAGTGTGAAGGGGGAAAACCAGGCTGCTTTACTTTGCTTGATCGCGGAAGCGCTTGCCAGGGCCTGAGTTCGAAAATGCGCAGGGGGTGGTCAAAAAGTGACACCGCCGGTTGAATTTATTCGTCGTCGACGCAACTACGATAGGAACGCATGTGGGCAGAATGAGGCAAAAATCTAGAATGTTTTGCATTTATCACGGCAACGGCAGGCTCATCACACAGCGCGTCGCACGCTGTATCGGAGCGCCCAGCTGCTCAAAAAAACGAGCCAGCGCAGTCCCAAACAAACCAAAGGCCCCGAGCTGTGCGCTCGGAGCCTCTGTGTGTGGTGTGTGAGAATTTGGATTCACCAAACACTCACTCGGACTCTAGGTCAAACTCAGTAAACGCTCAGTGAGTTCAAGCAGAACTCCACGCCGGTGTACTCGGTGTTTTGCTTGGTGACGAGCTGCCACTGGATCTGCCACAGTTGGGTCAGGTCGATGGTCTTCTCCGCCGCCAAGGACTCATCCCAGCAGCTGTAGGCCCATTGCGACATGTCGATCTTGTTGTCGCCAAATTCGACCGGGGTGCAGAAGTCGTCGTCCGAGTCCTTCATCTTGCCCTTGAAGCGCATGGTGCCGTCGAACACGCCGGAGATGTTGAAGGAGAAACCTGTTGAGGTCGTTCCGTCCCAAACTGTCTGCACGCTCTCCTCAATGACTTCGCCATTCTCGTCCAGCGTATCGCCGGTTTCATTGAGGTTCAGACCGATGCCGCCGCCCCAGATGGCGGACCACTGGCAGCCCGTAGCGGTGTCCTCGCCGTCAGCTGCGTCGCACTCCATCTTGTCAGCGGTGGTGACCGCCGCGACGGTGCCCGTCACGCACAGCGTGGTAGCGTCAGCAAAGTCATCCGGGGCGAGGTCGGTGTGCGTCAGGCCGTCTTCAACTAGGACGCCGTCCTTCATGCTGTCCTCGAGCACGAAGAAGGCACCCTGGATGCCCTTGGTGTTGGCTGCGCCGTCTACCCAGGACACGTTGGCGGTGTCGAGCAGTGCCTCACCGTCGGTGTTGGCCAGGCCGCCCGTTCCGGTTTCCGTGGTCGTGTCGGTGGTGGTGCCGCCGCCTGCGCCCGTGGTGGTGCCGCCGCCTGCGCCCGTGGTGGGAGCGCCGCCTGCGCCCGTGGTGGGGGCGCCGCCTGCGCCCGGGGGCTGGACGGGGATACCGGTGGTCCCCTGGTCACAAGCAATCGCCAAGTAAGTTGCGCACAGCGCGCCCACGATAGTGATGGTCTTTTTCATAGTCACTTTTGTTCCTTGTCATCAGTTTCGACGGGCAGGACCGCTGGGCCCTCAAGTAATGCCAGTCTAATTTTCTTAAGCGCGCGGATGGTCATTTTCGCGCGCTGGATCGATCCAGTCGTGCCTGGGTGGGCCCCATGTGGTGATTGTCTGCGGACCTAACCGGAGCACTCCAATTTCGAGAATCCCCCCAGCCGGTGGACTGAGGGGCCTGCAAATACCAAGACCCAACGCTGCATGCGAGGGGTGTTCTCACCAATAATTAGCTGAAAAGATCGAATTGGCTACCGTGAGAGTGCACGAGAAGGGGTCCATGGCAGGGGTCGGAAGTATTCGGGATGAATGAGAAGTGCTGAGGGCACCATTTCCATACAGCCAGAAAATTACACTCACTTCTGGGGCACGATTTGACCGCCCACCCCCAAACAGCTAAGAGCCGCGTCCCTCGATGGGTCCAAGGCCCATCACCCTCGACGCTGGTGCAGCCTGCGCCCGGTGACCACGACATGGGGTCGTGCCCGCCGCGCTCGGTTTGGATCAGCCAATCAGGAGAACATACATGAACTCGAATCTGGGCGTGGTCGGCCGCAAAGTAGGCATGACCCAAATCATCGAAGAAGACGGCACCGTTGTCCCCGTGACCGTAGTGCTCGCGGACTCCACCGTGCTCGGCAAGCGCACGGTTGAAAAAGACGGTTACGACGCACTCATCGTGGGCGTGGGCGAGCGCAAAGAGAAGCGCACCACCAAGCCGCTGGCTGGCATCTACAAGGCCGCTGGCGTGGCCCCCAAGCGCGACATCGTCGAGCTGCGCTGCACCGCAGAAGAAGCAGCTGGTTTCGAGGTCGGCGCGCTCATCCGTGCTGATGCAGTGCTTGCTGAAGGCCAGTTCGTCGACGTGCAGTCGACCTCCAAAGGCAAAGGCTTCCAAGGCGTGATGAAGCGCCACAACTTTGCTGGCGCTCCCAACTCACACGGTACTCACGAGTACTTCCGTCACGGTGGCTCCATCGGTACCAACATGACCCCCGGTCGTACCTTCAAGGGCCGCAAAATGCCCGGTCAGATGGGTAACAAGACCGTGAGCGTGCTCAACCAAAAAGTCGCCAAGATCTTGGCGGACGACAACTTGGTTTTGGTGCGCGGCGGGATCCCCGGTGGCAAAAATGCCCTGGTTTTGGTGCGTGGCGCCATCAAGAAGAAGAACGGCGGAAAATCCGCTTGATGGGTGCAGCGCGGGTCCAGTGGCTCCGCGCTGACGTTCAGTCATGACCGCTTTCGACGCGCCCCGTGCAGCTCCCCCGCTGCCCCTGTGGCGCGTCGAACGCATTTTGTACGACCAGGGCGGACTGCTCGTGGTCGACAAACCCGTCGGCTTGCCGGTGCACGGTGGGGATGAGGAGCTCAAGGACGATTGCGTGACGCGGCTGTCCGCTTGGCTCAGCCAGCAGGGGCGACCCAGCGAGCTCTACGTCCATCAACGGCTCGACCAAGCCACCAGTGGCGTGTTGTTCTTCCTCACCGATGCATCACACAATGCCGAGTTTGCCCGCGCCATGGAGGAGCACAGCATCGAGCGGCGCTACTTGGCCGTGGTGGAGCGCGCAGCTGAGCCCCGGGCGCAGACCGGGCGTGCCCAGCGTGGACGCGCGGAGGGCGCAGCGCAGAAACGCGGCGGGTCGCGTCGGAGTGATTTTGTTGTGGGGGGCGCTCAGGCTGGCAAAAGCGCGCGGCCCCGGGGGCCCGTCACTTCACCGCCCGAGCGCTTTTTTGAGGGCACCATCGAGCTGCACTTGAGCTTCGAGCGCGGGCGCGCCCACGTGGTCCCCGCCCATGCCCCCGGGGCCAAATCGGCGGTGACCCATGTCCGCGTGATCGAGCAGCGCGCGTCGCGCGCGCTCTGCGAAGTGACCCTGAGCACCGGGCGCCCCCACCAAATCCGCGCCAGCTTGGCCCACTTGGGCACGCCCGTGGTGGGTGATGCCCTTTATGGGGGCGCGCCGCACGAGCGCGTCCTGTTGCACGCGGCATCTATCTCCGGTGGGCCCTTGCCGCGTCCATTTGCGGCCCCGGTCCCGCCTGAATTTGCGCGCGCCCTGCTCGAGACTCCCGCGTCCGTCCAGGCGCCGCCCGCGACCGCTGAACTGAGCCGACGCGCTCTGGACGCGGCGCTCTTGCGCGCGCGCTTGGCTGAGCACACGGGCGCGCTGCGTTTGATCAATGGCGCGCCCGATGGTTTGCCCGACTGCACCGTGGATGTGTACGGCGACTTTGCCACCATTAGCCCGTATTCGGCCGCATGGGACAGCGAGACGCTGCGCAATTTAGCAAAAGTGCTGGCTGATTTGGGCCTGTCTGGCGTGTACGTCAAAGAACGCGTGCGCGCCGATTTACGCAAACAAAACGCTCACGCCTTAGCCTCGGATGAGCCCGTGTGGGGGCAGCGCGCCCCTGACCAATTCGTCGTGCAAGAGCACGGGATGCTCTTGAGCATTGAGCTGCACGACGGGCTCTCCACTGGCCTGTTCGTGGACATGCGTGAAGCGCGCCGCAAGATGCGCGCCTGGGCCGCAGAGTACCCAGCGCCGCGCTTGCTCAATCTGTTTTGCTACACGTGCTCCTTCAGCGTCGCCGCGGCGCTGGGCGGCGCGCGCACCACGAGCGTGGACTTGTCCGGCCGCGCGCTCGCGCGCGGCCGGCGCAACTTCGAGCTCAATGGGCTCAGTCCAGATGAGCACCGCTACTTCAAGGAAGATGCGCTCAAGTTCCTGAGCAAGTCTGTGCGGCGCGGCGACAAGTATGAGCTCATTGTGCTCGATCCGCCCAGCTTTGCCACGGTGGGCAAGGGCACCTTCAGCGTGAGCGAGCAGTACCTGCAGGCGGCGTGCGACTGTTTTGCTCTGCTTGCGCCGGGGGGCCGCCTCTTGTGTGTGACGAACCATCAAAAAACGAGCGCGCGAGCCCTGTTCAGGCTGGTGCAGGAAGCGGCGGAGCAGGCGGGGCGCGCACTTGCGAGCATCCGCTTGCTCTCCGCAGCGCGTGATTGCCCCGATCACCGCACGGGGCCATTCCCGAGTAAAGCCGTGGTCGCGCAGGTCAACGGGTGAACACCTCCCATCGCTCGTCGCCCATTGCTCATCGCGCCCGCGCGAGTTCTCCCTCTCCCTCTCCCTCTCCCTCTCCCTCCTTCGGGTCTTGTGGAATGAGGCAGGGGTAGAGGTAGCGCGCGAGCGAGTGGGGTGGGTTGAGAGGGGCGTGCTTTCAGTGAACCAGCTTCATCAGGGTGCCGATGATGCGATCAAATCGTGGCTCGATGTTTGATGGAAGGTCCCGAATGTATCCCATTGCGAGAGCGACTTCGAGGCAGGCAAGACTTTCGCGAGCTGAGCCGAGCGCAGACTGATAGCGGCACGAGCGATTCTTATCGCGACTGTACGTTCCCTCGGCGACGTTGAGCGCGATGCTGCACGAAGCGCGCCGCAGTTGCCGAGCCAAATCCGCATGACATTTACTGATTTGAGCGGCAATAGGCCGAATGACTGCCAGAGTTTCAAGAATGAATGGATAGATGTTGAGCATGAAGGCCTCCTTGGCGAAAACATCACGCCCCTCCCACCAGGCGCCTCGCAGGATGGATCAAGGCTGCGCAGCACGACGCGCCAGCGTCGCTCGGCCTTGAGCCGTCCGAGGACGCCGGTACGCTCAAAAATCTCCATCGCCCATCGCCCATCGCGCCCGCTCTCCCTCTCCCTCTCCCTCTCCCTCTCCCTCCTTCGGGTCTTGTGGAATGAGGCTGGGGTAGAGGTAGCGCGCGAGCGAGTGGGGAAGGAGCGGGGTCGGGAGGAGAGCGAAGCGGGGGCGGCGAGCCCTGATTTCCTGCGCCCCGTCGAGCTGCGATGGCCGCCGCGCCTTGAAAAGATTTGTCAAACCGTCCGGAAGCGAACAAGGTAGCCCCCATGAGTCGCAATCGCCAAAATCCCTATGCGGGGCCGGACCCCAAGACCATCGAGGCGAAGAAGAAGGGTTACCCGGCGCGCAGCGTGTTCAAACTGGAGGAGATCCAGCACAAGACGCAGCTCTTGCGTAAGGGCATGCACGTGATTGATTTGGGAGCGGCGCCGGGCTCATGGTCGATGTACGCCAGCCAGCAAGTGGGGCAAAACGGGCGGGTGCTTTCGATTGACTTGACCGAGATCACCCAGGCGTTCGAGCGCAACGTGACCGTGGTGCAGGGGGACGCGTTTGACGTCTCCAACGAAATTTTGGAAAAATTTGCGCCCTACGACGTGATCCTGAGCGACATGGCGCCCAAGACCAGCGGCATCAAGCTGCGTGATCAGGCCATGAGCTTTGAACTCTATGAGCGCGCGCTGCAGGTGGCGACACTACTCGGCAAGCCCGGGCAGGCGTCGTTCGTGGCCAAGATTTTCATGGGCCCTGACTTCGATCAGGCCATCGCGCTGGCCAAGCAGACCTTCAAGAAGACGCGCGTCATTCGCCCGGAGGGCGTGCGCCCCAACAGCAAAGAAGTGTTCTTGGTGGGGCAAGAGCTGAAGGTCGGCGGCTACGTGCGACCGCCTGTTCAAGCGCCCCAGTGAGCCACATTGCGGCAAGACACAGCGCGCGGCAGTGCACTGCAGCGCAGCTGACCCAGCTCATCGCGGAGGCGAGTCTTGCTCCTGGGCACCGCGCGTGTGACTTTGCTTGGGTGGCCCTTTATGCTCGCCGCGGGAGGACCTCATGAAGCTGTTTCCATATCTGAATTTTCCGGGCAAGACTGAGGAAGCCATGCGCTTTTATGCGCAGGCGCTAGGGGGTGAGTTGGGTGAGATCCACCGTTTTGGGGAGATGCCGGGTGCGGACCAAATTCCTGATGAGCTCAAGGACCGCGTGATGCATGTCAGCTTGGACGTGGGCCACGGATTCCTACTCATGGCCAGCGACACCATGCCGGGCATGAGCCCGCCGCACGTGCCGGGCACCAACCTGACCATCTCGATTCAGCCGTCCAGCCGTGAGGAGGCGGACCGCGTCTTTGCTGCGTTGGCTGAGGGGGGCGAGGTGACGATGCCGCTCGCCGACCAATTCTGGGGTGACTACTACGGTGGTCTCACCGACCGTTTCGGCGTGCAGTGGATGATCAACTACAACGCCGAGCGTTGACCCTCACAAAACTTGGCCATCTTCGTGCACTCAGCGCAGTGCAGGGGAGATGGCTCTCCGGCACGTGTTCGTTGGAGTAGGCGCGGGCGGTCTCGGGGCCGTCTTGGCGCTCCACGGGGCATTTCCGGGCCTCGTGAGCGCCCGGGTCTGGAAGCAGTTTGAGAGCCCCGACAGGCCAGGCATCTCGGCCGAACGGACCTCGGTGGTACGTCTCAGTCAGCGGCACGCGGCCGGAGTTTCAGCTGCATCCAGCGAACAAGACGCGGCGTTGCGCGTGAAGGACCCAGCCGACGTGCCGACTGATCCCAGCCACTTGGTGGCGGGCGTGGGCGTGGTACCGGCGCTCATCGATACCCAGGCCGCGCCCGATGACGACCTGAGGCAGGGTCTGGGACCTGTGCCACCGTCCGCGCCGAGCCCTGATGTGCTCGAGCCCGATTTGTACGTGGGGGCGCTCTCCAAACAGACCATCATCCGGGCGCGGCCGGACCACGACGCGCCGATCGTAGGCTTTGCACGCACCGGGGCGCTGCTCCGTCGCGCCGGTGTTGCTGCTAGCAACAAGGGCTGCGCTGAAGGTTGGTACAGGGTGGAGCCCGAGGGCTACGTGTGTCTCGGCAAGGCGGCCACGCTGGACCCAGAGCATCCCATCTTGCAACTGGCCTCCGTGCAACCCGACCGCTCCTTGCCCCTGCCGTACCCGTATGGACGCAGCCGCTACCCCACGCCCCCGCTGTACACCAAACTGCCGAGCGCGGAAGAGCAGCGCCTGGCCGAGCAGGACTTGTCGCACCACCTGACCAAGAAATTTGCCAGCAAATGGCCTGATGCCCAGGGTACCCCGCCGCCCTCATTGTTAGCGCATGGTGAAATGGTGCCACGGCCCTACGGTTACCCGATCTTGAAGCGAGAGTTTTTGACCGGGTATGCCATGACGGATAGCGCATTTGCGTTCGTGGACGTCTTCGAGGCGGACGGGCGCGCTTATGGGCTGTCGACGGATATGTCCATCCTGCCGCTCGATCGTCTAGAGCCGGTGCGTGCCAGTGAGTTCTTTGGTGTGGTGCTCGACGAGCAGCGGACACTGCCGGTGACGTTTGTGCGCTCGACGAGCCAGTATCTGTATGAGGGCTCGGCCACGCTCGGGATAAAACCATTGCGCGCCATCGCGGCCCGCGAGGCATTTCACGTGATTGGGGACCCAGTCAAAATTGGTGGCGTGAAGTTCCTGGCGACGCGCGACGGGTACTTGCTCAAGCAGCACCCGCGCCAAGTGACCATCGAGCCGCGGCGTGAGATGCCCAAGTGGGCCAAAGATGGCCGGCTGTGGCTCGAGGTGTCTCTGCTCAAACAAACTCTGGTTGCCTACCGCGGCAACGAGCCCATTTTTGCCACCCTGGTGTCCACCGGCAAGGACGGGCTAGGCGACCCAGAGACGACGCATTCCACGCCACAGGGCGTGTTCCTCATCCACACCAAACACGTCACCTCGACCATGAGTGGTGAGGCCGCCGACGACGAGTACGATCTGCGCGACGTGCCGTACGTGCAGTATTTCAAAGACGGCTACGCGCTGCATGCTGCGTTTTGGCACGACGCGTTTGGAGACCCGCGCAGCCACGGCTGCATCAACTTGTCTCCTGCTGACGCGCGGCACCTGTTTTCGATCACCGACCCACCGGTGCCGTTGCGCTGGCACAGCGCGCTCTCCACGCGGGGGACGCTGGTGTACGTGCATCCGTAGAGCTGCTCCGTATACGTGCCCGGCGACGCGCCCCCTTGCTTCAGGCAGAGCGCGTGGTAGCGCGAAGGCGTGTTGGTCAAGTCAGGTCACCATCCGCTGTCGTGTTGGAGCGAGCGCTTTGCCGAGGGTGCGGTGGGTCTGTATGCGCTGACGGGGCCGAACGGCGCGGGTAAGTCGCGTTTGGCCGAGCAGCTGCAAGCGCTGGTGCCGAGCGCCGTGTTGCTGTCGGCGGAGTCGCAACAGCGCTTTTATGAGCGACAGCTCGAGGACAACGACGCCAACTTTAACCAAGGGCGCGAGACCAGCGCCAAGGTGAAAGAGATCTTGGGCGAATTTGGGCTTGTCCATCCGCTCTATTCTATCCTCAACTTGGTGGGGCTCGGGGAGCGGAGCTACTTTCAGCTCTCTACGGGTGAGGCGCGCAAAGTGCTGCTCCTGTGCGCAGTCTTGGAGGAGCCGTCGCTACTGATCTTGGACGAACCATTTGATGGGCTCGATCACGCGGCTCGCCACGAGCTATGGGCGGCGTTGCGAGAGACGTCGCGCAACCTGCCGGTGGTGCTCGTAGCTAGTTTGGACCCGATGCAGCTCCACACTGAGCTTGCCCTAGGAAAGGACGAAATCTGCTTTTCCGAGATGGCGGTCGTCGAGAGTGGCCGCCTCGGATTCTTGGGAACCCAAGCGGCTTGGCTCGCGCGGACCATGCACGCGCCGCGGGCGTTTGCTGCGCCCCCCATCGACGAGGCCAAGCCGTTTGCGCTCGACCCCAGCCAGCCCCTGGTCGATCTGCACCGCGCGATGGTCCGCTACGGTGAGCACGTGGTGTTTCAGGACCTCGATCTCTGTGTACTGCCAGGGGAGCACACGCTCATCGAAGGACCCAACGGTTCAGGTAAATCCAGCCTCCTCAGCCTCATCACGGGGGATCACTCCCAGGCCTATGCAAACGACCTCACGCTGTTTGGGCGACGACGCGGCAGCGGTGAAAGTGTGTGGGACATCAAACGCAACATCGGCATCGTGTCCGGTCAGCTGCACCGCGACTACCGCGTACAAGCCAGTGTGGGCGACGTGCTCGCAAGTGGTCTATATGATTCCATCGGGTTGTACCAAACGGTATCGCCGCTGGATCGGGCCCGCGCGCAGGCGTGGTTCGCCTGGTTGGCGCTCCGTTCGTCCACGGAGCGGCCCGTGTCGATGGACACGCCGTTTCGCCAGTTGTCCTACGGTGAGCAGCGTCTCATCTTGGTAGCACGTGCCGCGATCAAGGTGCCACCGCTGTTGGTCTTGGATGAGCCGACGACGGGTCTGGACGCGGACCATCGCGCTCAAGTGCTCGATCTGGTCGGGTCGCTGTGCAGTCAAACCAACTCCACGGTGTTGTTCGTGTCCCATCGGGAGGATGAACGAGCCTTTTGGCTCACTCACATCAGTCAGCGCGTGCTCTCGCTTCGCGAGCGCTCAAGGTCGCAACCAGCTCAAGAAGCGCACACGAGCAATGAGCATTGAGAGAGCGATGCTCATGCCAAAAATAGCCAGGCTACACAGTGTTGCCACGGGCACCGTGCCGTAGCCCGGCAGTTGTTTCATCGGGTCGCGCAGTAGTTCCAGCACCAGGACGTGCACCAAGAACGCCACGTAAGTAAAGCGTCCCCAGGGGGCGAGGGCCCGAATGAAGCGCGTGCTACTCAACGCCGCACTGCCGGTGAGCAGCGACAGCCCAATCACGTTGGCCATGAAGCGACCATCCGTACCCGTCTGTTCGCGAATGAAATGAGCGTGTTCGTAGTAGAGCACCTGCCCAATGAAGAACACGCTCACGCTGATGAAAGCGATACTCCACGGGTGACGCGACAGGGCTTGTTTCACGCGGGGCGACAGCTTGTAAAACGCTGTACCCAAGATGATGGCCGCGATGTAGAGCGGCGCCTCATCGATCCAGCGATCGAGACGATGCAGATAATAGGTCCAGAGCCAGGGACGATCGACCCAGTAAAAGACTTGGGTGTAGGCCAGCCAATAAATGCCCGCGCAAAAGACGAGACCCAAGGGCCACAAGAGCGCCGTCGGGATCTTCATGAGTCGCGGCACCGCCCAGCTGCCCCATAGCCCCCAAACGAAGATGAACGGGAGAAACCACAGGTGCAGCGCGGTCCCAGCAAATGGCCCCCACCACATGACCAAGGTCGGCAGCGTCT
>Ga0315910_10000875_pt1 | contig 28548 bp, 16 predicted proteins | sample EdamamesoilMG_FD_204470 | JGI IMG/M metagenome (GOLD analysis project Ga0315910, IMG submission 204470) | Garden soil microbial communities collected in Santa Monica, California, United States - Edamame soil | ecosystem: Environmental > Terrestrial > Soil > Garden | place: USA: California... | reverse complement strand
CATCGAGAGCGAGGAGGGCTTCAGACAAAGGCGCAGCCGAACCGTCGCTCCGCGAGGCGCGCAGCGCCCATGCGGGTCGGCTGTGCCTTTGTCGGAAGCCCTCCACGCTCCTCGCGCAGCCGGCCGTCGCTCTCGGCCCCGCGCCGGAGCGGGGCCCCTGGGCTCGCTCCCCCAGGATCGGATCCTCCTTCCCCCACCCCACCTTCCTGCCCCGCTCCCCACCCGCTAAAACCTCCCCATGCTCCCGCTCCTCGTCGCGCTCGCCACCGGGCCCGACCAGCCGGACTTCGAGCGCGACATCCGTCCGATCCTCGCGGCCCACTGCCTGCGCTGCCACGGCCCCGAGAAGCAGAAGGGCGGCCTGCGCCTCGACCACGCCGCCAGCGCCCGCGCCGTCCTCGGCCCGCCCGCCGAGAGCGAGCTCCTCCGTCGCATCACGACCACGGACGACGAGGACCGCATGCCGCTCGACGCCGAGCCGCTCGCCCCCGCCGAGGTCGAGACCCTGCGCGCCTGGCTCGCCTCCGGAGCCGCGTTCCCCGACCAGCTCGCCGAGCGCCCGCGCTCCGACCACTGGGCCTACCAGCCCGTCCTCCGTCCCACCCCTCCGACCGTCGCCGGCGAGCACCTCGTCCGCTCCCCCATCGACCGCTTCGTCCTGGCCAGGCTGGAGCACGCCGGCCTCGCGCCGCAGCCCGAGGCCGACCTCGCCACGCTCGCGCGGCGCGCCGCCCTCGACCTGACCGGCCTGCCGCCGACCCCCGAAGAGGTCGACGCGCTCCTCGCCGATCCCCGCCCCGACGCATACGAGCGCTTCGTCGAGACGCTCCTCGCCTCGCCCGCCTACGCCGAGCGCCGCGCCCAGACCTGGCTCGACCTCGCACGCTACGCCGACACCAACGGCTATGAGAAGGACGACCGGCGCGAGGCCTGGCGCTGGCGCGACTGGGTCGTCGCCGCCTTCGCCGCCAACCTGCCCTTCGACGAGTTCACGGTGAAGCAGCTCGCCGGCGACCTCCTGCCGGAGCCGACGCTCGAGGACCTCGTCGCCACCGGCTTCCACCGCAACACGCTGGTCAACCAGGAGGGCGGCACGGACCCCGAGGAGTTCCGCGTCGCCGCCGTGGTCGACCGCGTGAACACGACGGCCTCCGTGTGGCTCGGCACGACGATGGCCTGCGCCCAGTGCCACGCGCACAAGTACGACCCCTTCTCGCACGAGGACTACTACCGCCTGTTCGCGTTCTTCGACCAGACGGAGGACGTGGGCAACGCGCTCGAGCCGCGCATCCCGGCGCCGACGGCGGCCCAGGCGCGCGAGCTCGCCGAGCGCGAGGCGCGCGTGGCCGAGCTCGACGCCGTGCTGCTGGCGCCCGAGCCCGAGCTCGACGCCGGCGAGCCGGCCTGGCGCGCCGCGACGCGCCGGGCACTCGCGCGCGAGCCGGAGTGGAGCGTGCTCGCGCCGGCCGCGGCCACGGCGCGACACGGGAGCACGCTGGAGCCGCAGGCAGACGGCTCGTTCCTGGCCGCGGGCCCGCAGCCGCCGGCGGAGGTCTACGAGGTCGAGGGCGAGCTCGCGCGGAGCGCCGACCTCCTGCGCCTCGAGCTCCTGGCCGACGCGAGCCTCCCCGAGGACGGCCCGGGCCGCGCCGGCCACGGCAACTTCGTGCTGACGGACGTCGCCGTCGAGCGCCTCGCCGGCGGAGCCTGGCAGCGCGTCCCCCTCGCCACGGCCGAGGCCACGCACGAGCAGACGCGCAACGGCGAGTACCTCGCGCGCCACGCGCTCGACGCCGACCCGGCCACGGGCTGGGCCATCTGGCGCGCCGACGGCACCTGTCGGCCCGAGACGCTGCGCGTGGCCCTGGCCGAGCCGCTGCCGCCGGGCCGAGTACGCGTGCGCCTGGCCTGCGAGAGCCCCCACCAGCAGCACGCGCTCGGGCGCTTCCGCCTGGCCTTCGCGGCCGACGCGGAGCGCGCCTTGCTCGTGGGCCTCACACCGGCCGAGCGCGCCGCGCTGAGCGCCGTGGAGCCCACCCCGGACGAGGCGCTGCTCCTCCGGCGCCTTTTCAGGTCCAGCGCCAGCCCGGGAGGGCACGCGACGGCGCGTGCGCTGGCCGAGGCCCGGACCGAGCTCGCCGCTTTCCGCGCCGCGCTCCCGACCGCGCTGGTGATGCGCACCCGCGCCGAGCCGCGCACCACGCACGTGCTCGTACGGGGCTCGTTCCTGCAGCCGGGCGCGGCCGTGACGCCCGACGTGCCGGCCGTGCTGCCGCCGCTCCCTCCGGATGCGCCGCGCGACCGCCTGGCACTCGCGCGCTGGCTCGTGAGCGCCGCGAACCCGCTCACGCCGCGCGTGCTGGTCAACCGCGTGTGGGGCGAGCTCCTCGGCGCGCCGCTGGTCGCCAGCGTCGACGACTTCGGGACGCGCGGCGAGCGCCCCACGCACCCGGAGCTGCTCGACTGGCTGGCGGCCGAGCTCGTCGCGAGCGGCTGGGACGTGCGCGCGCTCTACCGCGCGATCGTGACCAGCGCGACCTACCGGCGCGGCTCGCGCGTCTCGCCGGAGCTCCTCGCGCGTGACCCCGCCAACCGCCTGCTCGCGCGCCAGGCGCGCCCGCGCCTCGAGGCCGAGACGCTGCGCGACCAGGCCCTGGCCATCGCCGGGCTGCTGGATCCGACGCTCGGCGGCCCGAGCGTCATGCCGCCCCAGCCCGAGGGCGTGTGGGCCCCGGTCTACAGCGGCGACCGCTGGAGCGCGGCCGAGGACGGGGCGCGCTTCCGCCGCGGGCTCTACACCTTCTGGCGCCGCGGTGCGCACTACCTCTCCTTCGCCCTGTTCGACGCGCCGAGCCGCGAGCTCGCCTGCACGCGCCGCGTGCGCACCAGCACGCCGCTGCAAGCCCTGGCGCTGCTCTCCGACCCGGCCTTCGTCGAGGCCGCGGCCGGGCTGGCGGCGCGGACCCTGCGCGAGCGCGCGGGCGACGAGGCTCGCCTCGAGCGCGCCTTCCGCCTGGCCACGCTGCGCGCGCCGGCGCCGGAGGAGCGCGCGACCCTGGCCGAGCTCCTGGCGGCCGAGCGCGCGCGCTACGCGGCCGAGCCCGGCGCCGCCGAGGCCTTCGCGGCCCACGTGCGCCACGCCGTGCCGGAAACGTCCGCGCCGCAGGAGCTCGCGGCCTGGTCCAGCGTCGCCACGGCGCTCCTGAACCTCGACGAGGTGCTCACGCGCAACTGATGAATCCGCAGCCCCACGATCCCGCGCGCCGCGCGTTCCTGTCGGGCTCGGGCCTGGCGCTCTCCGGGCTCGCGCTCGGGACGCTGCTCGCGCGCGAGGGTCACGCGGCGGGCGCGGGCCACGTTCCGCTGCACCATCCCGCGCGCGCCCGGCGCGTCCTGTGGCTGCACATGGCCGGGGCCCCGTCGCAGATCGACCTCTTCGACCCGAAGCCGAAGCTGGCCGAGCTCGATCGCCAGCCGATCCCGGAGTCGTTCACGCGGGGCGAGCGCTTCGCCTTCATCAAGGGCACGCCGAAGCTGCTGGCCTCGCCCTACCGCTTCGCGCGCCACGGGGACTCGGGTGCCGAGCTCTCCGAGCTCTTGCCGGACTTCGCGCGCATCGCCGACCGCCTCTCCTTCGTGCGCTCGATGCACACGACGCAGTTCAACCACGCGCCGGCGCAGATCCTGCTCGCCAGCGGGCACGAGCGCCTGGGCCGGCCGAGCTTCGGCGCCTGGGCCTCCTACGGCCTCGGGAGCGCGAGCGAGGACCTGCCGGCCTTCGTGGTGCTGACCAGCGGCCGCTACGGCCCCGACGGCGGCGCCTCGCTGTGGTCGAGCGGCTTCCTGCCGAGCGTGCACCAGGGCGTGCGCCTGCAGAGCGCCGGCGATCCGGTGCCGTTCCTCTCGAACCCGCCCGGCGTGGACCGCACCGGCCGCCGGCACGTGCTGGACGCGCTGGCTGCCCTGAACGGCCGCGCGCTCGAGGCGGCCGGCGATCCCGAGATCGCGACGCGCATCGCGCAGTACGAGCTGGCCTTCCGCATGCAGGCCGGCGTGCCCGAGCTGGCCGATCTCTCGCGCGAGCCCGCCTCCGTGCGCGCGCGCTACGGCCTCGACGGCGACGCCCCCGGCTTCGCGCGCAACGCCCTGCTCGCGCGGCGCCTGCTCGAGCGCGGCGTGCGCTTCGTCCAGCTCTACCACTGGGGCTGGGACAGCCACGGCACGAGCCCCGAGGACGACCTCGTGACCTCGCTCCCGGCGCGCTGCCGCGAGTGCGGCCCCGCCAGCGCCGCGCTGATCGAGGACCTGGCCGAGCGCGGTCTGCTGGAGGACACGCTGGTCGTGTGGGGCGGCGAGTTCGGGCGCACGCCGATGAACGAGGAGCGCGACGGCTCGACCTTCCTCGGGCGCGACCACCACCCGCACGCCTTCACGCTGGTCCTGGCCGGCGGCGGCCTGCGCGCGGGCCTGACCCTGGGCGCGACCGACGAGCTCGGCTACCGCGTGGTCGCGGACCCCGTCTCCGTGCACGACCTGCACGCGACGCTCTTGCACCAGCTCGGCTACGACCACGAGCGCCTCACCTACCGCAGCCAGGGCCGCGACTTCCGCCTGACGGACGTCGAGGGCACGGTCGTGCGCAAGCTGCTGGCCTGAGCCGGCCATCCGGGCGAGCGACCTGCGGGCCCCGGGCGCTGGCCCGGAGCCGGCGCCGACGATCCGGGGCCGTGGTCGCGGTCGTCACGCCCAGGCAGCTGCTCCCTCGAGGGCTTTCGGACGCGAGCTCGAGCTCCCAGGACACCCAGCGCGGTCGTGGCCGTTTCCCAGCTGTTACACCGGCCCTCTCCGGACGAGCGATGAGGTGGGCGCGCAAGGGTGGTCCGGCCCTTGCCCTTCGTCCGGCCCCTGCGATGCGCGCCCGGACTCCCGCTGCTCTCGGCCTCGGCCTCCTCGCCACGGCAACGATCGGGTGCACCCAGGCCCCGGGCACCGAGCCGATCCAGCGCTGGCGAGCTCACTACGCCGCCGTGGAGCGGGAGCTGCTCGCCCACGTCCCGCCCGGCCTCGGAGCCGAGGCCCTGCGCGCCCGCGGGGAGTGCATCGAGGTCCTGCGCCTCTACCGCGAGCGCGGCGAGTTCCCGCGGCAGGACGGTCCCGGGCTCGCCCCGCGCTTCGTCGATGCCGAGGGCCGGCGCTGCGCCGTGGCCGAGCTGCTGCACGCCTCGGGACACGACGCCATGGTCGCGCGCATCGCGCGCGAGGCGAACGGAGCCTGGGTCGTGGAGCTGGGCGCCGATCCCGAGCTCTCGCTCTGGCTGACGCACAGCGGCCTCACCCTCGCGGAGGCCGCGCGCATCCAGACCCCGGCCGGCTGCAGCAGCTGCGACGCGGTCCCACCGGGCGGAGGCGACCCCCCCGAGCCCTCGAGCCCCGGCTCCCGCGGTTCCCCGCGCGGGAACGCTCCCTCCGCGCCCGCGACGACGGGGAGCCCGACCCTGGCACTCATCGGGTCGTCCTCGGCACAACCGCCGGAGGACGCCTGGTGGGTGTGGTGGGAGTACAACAAGCTCGCCCACCTCGAGGTGCGCGGCCTGGAGCGGCGCCTGGCCGAGCGCGTGCAGGGCTCCCGGGCGCAGGCCGCCGAGATGACGGAGCCGCTGCGCCGCCCGCGCACGCCGCTGCTCGCGCCGCTGCTGCAGGATCCCGACGCGCGCGTGCGCGCCGCCGCGGCCCTGGCCTTCGGGCGGGTCGCGCGCGGCGAGGAGGTGCTCGCCCTGCTCACGCTCTTCGAGGATCCGAGCCGCACGGTGCGCGAGAGCGCCCTGTTCGGCCTGGGCGCCTCGGGCTCCAGCGAGGGAGCGCAGGTGCTGCTGGCACTCCTGGAGCACGGCGGCGCGCAGCGCGCCGAGCTCGCGCCGATCACGCCGCGGGCCGTGCCCCTCGCGATCCTCGCGCTCGCCAAGGGGCGCCGCGCCGGCATGGATCCTGGGCTCGCGCCCGCCGTCGCCCGCATGGCCCAGCGCGCGCCAGAGGCCGCGCGCGAGGCGGCCCAGCGGGCGCTCTGCGCGTTCCAGCGCCTGGCGCCCGATCCGGAGGTGGAACGCGTGGTCCTGGGCTGGCTCGAGGATCCGAGGAGCTCGCGCTGGGTCCGGGCGGCGGCGATCGAGGCCCTGGGGGACTCGCGCGATCCCCTGGTGCTGGGCCGGCTCCTCTCCCACCTCGGTGGCCATGACCTCGACCTGCGGCGCTCCGCGGCGCTGGCGCTGGGACGCAGCCCGCAGCCGCTCGCCAGTGCGAGCCTGATGACGGCCTACGAACTCGAGTCCGAGCCGCTCACGCGCGGATTCCTGCTGCTCGCCATCGGCCAGCGCGGCGGCGTACGCGCCCGCGACCTCCTGATCGAGGAGCTGGAGCGTGGACCGCTCGCGGTCGAGCCCTGGGCCGCCCTCGGCCTCGGCCTCCTGGCGCGCGGGGCGGCGCAGGTCGACCCGGAGATCCGGCGCGCGCTGCTCGAACGGTCGAAGCACACGAAGCGAGAAGGCTCCCGACCCGCGCTCGGCATCGCCCTGGGCCTTGCGCGCGTGGTGGAGGCGGGCCCGCTGGCGCGCCGGACGCTGAGCGAGTCGCCTTCCCTGCGCGAGCGCGGCTATGCGGCCACCACCCTGGCCCTCCTGGGTCGGAGCGAGGACCGCGAGTTCCTGCGGGACCAGCTCGGGCGCGAGCCGTCGGATTTCGTGCGCACGACCATCGCCCAGGCGCTCTCGACGCTGGGCGGCGCGGAGGACGCCGTGCGCCTGAGCCGCGCCCTGGGCGAGCTCGCCGATCCGGGTCTGCAGGGCGTCGCGGCCGCCTCCCTGGGCCAGCTGGGCGAGGTCGCCGCGCTCGCGCTTCTCGAGCAGCTCCTGCTCGAGCCGGGCACGCCACCGCTCGTGCGCGCGACGGCGCTCGACGGCCTGGGCGTCCTGCTCGAGCACGGCGATCCGCTCGCCCTGCCCGTGATCACGCAGGGCTCCAACTACGCGCTGTACGAGGACTGGGAGCTGGAGCTCTTCCTGCGCGCGCTGTGAGACCGGCTCGGCGGCGCCAGCCTGCGGCCAAGCGCGGCCAGGCACCCCCGATAGGGTAGGCTCGCGGATCGCGCGCACACGAGTGCCGTGTCGCCCCTGAGCCCATGCGAAAGATCCACCTGCGGCTCGTCTTCCTCGCGCTGCTGATCGCGGGGGCTTCCTCGGCCCTGCGACGGACGGACCTGCCGGGGCTGGTGCGTCCCGCGGGGGGCGTCGTCGCGCTGGTCGGTGGCAACGTGATCGACGGCACCGGCGCGGCGCCGCGCGCGGGCTGCACCGTGCTGATCGAGGACCAGCGCATCCGGGCCGTCGGCGAGGGGCTCGAGGTGCCCGAGGGGGCCGAGGTGGTCGACGTCACCGGGCTCACCCTCGTGCCGGGGTTGATCGACATGCACGGGCACCTGTTCACGAACGTGGGCGCGCGCATCGCGAGCCAGCTCGTCCCCTTCGCGCGCCTCTACCTGGCCGGCGGGGTCACCAGCGTGTTCACGGCGGGCGAGGAGGATCCGGAGGCGGCGCTCGCGTTCCGCGCCGCCCAGCGCGCCGGCGAGGAGGGCGGCACGCGCATCTACAGCGCGGGCCCCTACATGAACCACGTGGGCGGCGCGGCTGGCTTCATGCCGGGCGTCGCCGGCGCCCACGAGGCGCGCGCCAAGCTGCGCGAGTGGAAGGACCGCATCGACGGGGTCAAGGTCTACATGGAGATCACGCCGGAGGAGTTCACGGCCGTGATCGAGGAGGCGCACGCGGCCGGCCTGACCGTCACCGGGCACCTGGGCTCGCTGACCGCGAGCCAGGCGATCGACCTCGGCATCGACCGGCTGGAGCACGGCATCTACGCCATGTCCGAGTTCGGGCTTCCGAACCCGGCCGACCCCTTCGACGTCGAGTACCTGTACGGCCTGGCGGAGATCGACTTCGCGGCCGGCGTCGGGGCCGCGCTGGTCGACAAGATCGTCGCCAGCGGGACGGTGCTCGACCCGACCACCGTGATCCTCGAGTCGCTCTTCGCCGGACCACTCGAGATCGCTCCGGACTGGCAGCGCTACGTGGCGCCGTCGGCGGTCGTGCAGCTGGAGCAGGTCGGCAAGGCGATGGAGGGCCTGCGGGCCGCGGCGCTCGACCCGGAGGAATGGCACGAGCTCGTCGAGCAGGTGCTGGACAAGCAGCGCGAGCTCGTGCGGCGCGTGCACCAGAAGGGCGGCAAGGTCGTGGCCGGCACCGATCCCGTATTCCTCGACGTCCTGCCGGGCTACGGCCTGCACCGCGAGGCCGAGCACCTCGTCCTGGCCGGGCTCGACGAGCTGGAGGCGATCCGCGCCTGCTCGCTGTCGGCGGCCGAGGCCCTCGGGCTCGAGGCCGAGCTCGGATCGATCACACCGGGCAAGCTCGCCGACCTGGTCGTGGTCGAGGGCGACCCGTCGACGGACATCAAGGCCCTGGGACGCACGCGCATCGTGTACCAGGCCGGCGCGCGCTTCTCCCCCGAGGAGCTGCGCACATCGGTGGTCGGGAAGATCCAGTAGGGCGCTGCCGCTCGGGCGGGCGCTCGGGACAAGGCGGTGAACGGCGCGAGGATCGCGCGCCAAGGGCAATCCGGAGCGGCTGGCAACGATGGAAGGGCCATCGGTGTCACCTCTCTGTCAGGCGCTGCCGACCGTGACCCCGAGGTCGTGCAGCAGGCCGTCGTGCAGGTCGTAGATCCAGCCGTGCACGTCGAGGGTCTGGCCGCGCTCCCAGGCGGCGCGGACGACGGGCAGGGCCGCGACCGCCTCGACCTGGGCCAGGACGTTGAGCTCGCACAGGCGGTGCCAGCGGGCGGCCTCGTCCGGTAGCTCGGCCAGCGTGCCGCGGTGCGCGTCGCGCACCGCGCGGGCCCGCGCCAGCCAGTCGCCGAGCGGGGCCGGCAGCGCACCGCCGCGCAGCGCCGCCAGGACGCCGCCGCAGCCGTAGTGGCCGCAGACGATGATGTGCTGCACGCGCAGGGTGTCGACCGCGAACTGGACGACGGCTCCGCAGTTCGGATCCTCGGGGTAGACCAGGTTCGCCACGTTGCGGTGCACGAACACCTCGCCCGGCTTCAGGCCAATGATCTGGTTGGCCGGAACGCGGCTGTCGGAGCAGCCGATCCACAGGTGCTCGGGCTGCTGGATGTCGCACAGGCGCCCGAAGAACTCCGGATCGGCGGCGACCTGCGCCCGGGCCCAGCGCCGGTTGTTCTCGAACAGCTGCGGCAGGTAGTCCATCGCTCGCATCCTACGGACCGAGGGTGCCGGGTCGGGTGGCTCGCTCGGCCCCGCGTTGCCGCCACGAGCCGGCACGCGCCCACCCGCCGGCACCTGGCGACGCAGGGTGTCCCGGGAGATGGTCCGGACAGCCCGAGCAGCGGGCGGCACGCCCGCCGAGCCGTCCAGGGCCGGCGGGGGGCCCCGGGAGGCTCCCTACGAAGCCGCAAGCTCGCGAATGCGAACTGGTACCCATGGCCGGGAATCCGCGGCCGGGGATGCTGGATCTCGGCAGCCCGGCCCGCCCCGTGGTGGGTCCAACGCCAACGGAGGTCCACCATGATTCGAAGCGCTCGTCTCCTCTCGCAGCTTCCCGCCCTGCTCGTGGCCCTCGCCTGCGCGGGGCTGGCCCGACCGGCCTGGGCGCAGTCCCTGAAGACCGTGCCCGCTCAGCACGAGCTGATCGAGCACCTGCGCAGCCCGACCGCGCCGGCGGATCCGCGCGTGCCCTTCCCGGGCATGACCGAGCTGCCCCCGGTCGACTTCCACCTGCTGGAGGTCAACGCGCTGACGGCGCAGGTGCTGCTCCTCGCGACCCTGCCCTTCGGGATCTCCTACGACATCCCGCCCTTCGGCGTCACGCCCTTCTCGAACGGCCTGCCCTACCGGCCGCTGGTCGTGCCGGCCAACGAGACGGACTACATCGTCGACCGCGCGGCCGCCGTGCGCCTGGGCAAGGCGCTCTTCTGGGACATGCAGCTCGGGAGCGACGGGGTCCAGGCCTGCGCCTCGTGCCACTTCCACGCGGGCGCGGACGATCGCGCGCGCAACCAGCTCAACCCCGGCACGAACGCCGGGGACGCCACGCTGCAGGTGCGCGGCAAGAACCAGGCGCTCACGCCGGCCGACTATCCCTTCCACCGCCTCGTCGATCCGGAACGCGCCGGCGAGCCGCTGCTCGATCCGGCCAACGTCCAGAGCGACGCCAACGACGTCACGGCCTCGATGGGCGTGCGCTACCGCCGCTTCGTGGACATCCCCGCCCCGGGCCAGACGGCCTTCGTCGCCGGGACCAACCCACCGGCCCTGCGGCCGGACGTCGGCCAGGTGCAGACCGACCCGGTCGGGGCCGTCTTCCAGGGCGTGCGCCGGGTCGAGCCGCGCAACACGCCGACGATCCTCGCCGCCTCGCACAACTTCGACCAGTTCTGGGACGGCCGTGCGCGCAGCGAGTTCAACGGCGGCAACCCCTTCGGGGCCGCGGATCCGCGGGCGCACGTCTTCCTGCAGGCGGCCGGCGGGCTGGTGGCGACGCGTCCGCTGATCGTGCTGTCGGGCCTCGCCTCGCAGGCCACCGGGCCGGCCCTGTCCGACTTCGAGATGTCGTTCCACGGCCGCTCGTGGGCCAAGATCGGCAAGAAGCTGCTGCAGAGCGGGGCCGTGCCGCTGGCGAACCAGCTCGTGGCCGCGGACGACAGCGTGCTCGGCCCGCTCTCGAACCAGCGCGCGGCCAGCGGCCGCCCGGGCCTCGCGACGAGCTACGCCGACCTGATCCGCCAGGCCTTCGCCCCGCAGCTCTGGTCGAACACGAACCAGCGCCTGCTCGTGCGCGCGGACACCGCCGATCCCTTCGACGGCGTGCGCCTCCAGATCGCCTCCGGCGCGGCGCGCCCGGGCGTGACCAGCGAGGTGACGCAGATGGAGGCGAACTTCGCGCTCTTCTTCGGGCTCGCGGTGCAGGCCTACACCGAGGTCCTGCAGCCGGACGACACGCCCTTCGACCGCTTCCACGACGCGAACCCGTTCGAGTTCCTGGGGATCGTCGAGGACGTCGATCCCGCGCCCGGTGTGCAGGTCGTCGGCCTCACGCCGCGCCAGCTCTACGGCTACGACCTGTTCCAGGGCTCGAACCTCTCGCGCCTCAACCCGACGCTCAAGACCGGCAGCTGCAACGTGTGCCACTTCGGGCAGGAGCTCACCGAGCACTCCAGCCGCTCGATCCACGGCTACATGCCGCCCGACCTGATCACGGGCGCCGACCGGGTGATGTCGGGCTTCCAGCTCGAGTCCTTCCTGCTCGGGCCGGCCCAGGTCGCGATCGAGATCGACACGCTGAACCAGGCCCTCGACGCCCTCGGCCTGCCGAGCGGCATCGCCCTGGTCGACAAGGGCATCTACAACATCGGCGTACGTCCGACGGGCGAGGACCTGGGGCGTGGCGCCGACGATCCCTTCGGCTTCCCGCTCTCGCGCGCGGCCCTGGCCCTGCGCAACGAGGGTTTCCCGGTCGGGGTCCCCTCCGATCCGCTGAACCCCGTGCCGCCGCTGCCGGCGACGCTCGCCGCCTCGGTCAACCCGCTGCCGCTCGGCTTCGCCTTCCCCTTCATCCTGCAGCCGATCTTCGAGCCGGACGCGGTCGCGCCCGTGCCGGACCTGTTCGAGATCCCCTCGGGCACCTTCCCGAATGCGAACCGCGTGGCGCGCATGGGCAGCTTCAAGGTCCCGCAGCTCCGCAACGTCGAGCTGACCGGCCCCTACTTCCACAACGGCGGCATGCTCACGCTGCGCCAGGTGGTGGACTTCTACGCGCGCGGCGGCGACTTCCCGGTCACGAACGCGGCCGACCGCGACAACCTGATCGTGGACCTGCACCGGAACCTCGATGCGCTCTTCACCGAGCTCGACGAGGTGGCGCTGGTCGACTTCCTGCTCGCCCTGACGGACGAGCGCGTCAAGTTCCAGCGCGCGCCCTTCGACCACCCCGAGCTGATCGTGCCGGTCGACGGGACCGCGCCCGACAACCTGCAGGGCCGCGCCGCGCTGCTGGCCGACGCGCGCTTCCGCCGCATCGCGCCGGTGGGGGCCGGCGGGAGCGCCACACCGCTCGCGAACTTCCTCGGCATCTCGAGCCTCGAGGGCGACCCGGGCCCGGACCACTTCGACTCGCTCACCGGCAATGCCCCCCCGCCTCCGCCGGCCACGCTCGTCCTGGCCACCCCGGTGCCCGGCACCGCCGGCGTGCCGAACACCTGGGTCGTGACGGGTGCGACCCCCGGTGCGCTCGTCGGCGTCTACGCGGGCCAGACCACCGGCTCGACCACGCTGAACCTCGGCAACTGCGGCGGCATCCGCATCGACCTCGCCAGCCCGAACTCCCAGATCGGACGCGCGACCGCGGACGCCACGGGCCGCGCGAGCATCGTCATGACCCCGCCCGCCAGTGCGGCCGGCAAGCTCTACTTCTTCCAGGCCGTCGAGCCCGCCACCTGCCGGGCCAGCAACCTCGTCAGCGACACGCTGTAGCGCGCGCGCGCCCGGGTCAGAGCTCCCAGCCCAGGACGAAGTAGATGTCCGCGGCGCGTGCGTCGCTGCCGATCCCGACCAGCGGCGCGAAGTCGATGTGCATCTGCGGCAGCGGGCGCCACTGCACCGAGGGACCGATCTCCAGCGACTCCTCGTACTCCCCGCGGTCGGCGTGCACGTCGACCAGCTCGCCCTTCAGCTCGGCACCCAGCGAGAGCTTCTCGTCTACGATCGTGTGCGACAGGCCGGCGGTGAGCTCGTAGACGTTCTCGCCGGAGCCGTCGAGCTCGTGCTCGAGCACGAGGTTCGTGCCGAAGTGCCAGCCCTCGGCCAGCTCGTCGCCCAGGAGCAGCTTGTACTCGACCACGTCCGCCTCGGCGTCGCGCGAGACGTACTCCAGGTAGAGCGTCGGGTTCATCCACAGCTCGCCCCAGTCGGCCAGCGCGTAGCGGACCTCGTACTTCTGCTCGGCGACGTCGAGCTCGCCCTCGCTGCCGGTCTTGCTGGTCACGTAGTAGAGGTCGATCTGGAAGCGGTGCGGCAGGCCGATCTCGACCTCGTACTGGGTCTCGACCGTGCTCTGGCCCTCCTTGGGCACCTTGACGCGCGTCCAGTGCTCGAGCTCGAGCTTGCCCTCGGGCACGACGTACACGCGCGTCGTCGGGAACAGGCGCTTGGCCGTCCAGCGCGGCTGGCCGTAGCTCCCGATGCGGTCCTCCTCGCGCAGCATGCCCTCGCGGAAGGCGCGCACGATCGTGGGCGGCATCTCCCAGGTGTCGACGCCGCGCCAGCCGGGGCGCTCCTTTTCCTGGCGCTCGGCCTGTTCCGTGGCGGGGTTGACGATCTCCTGGGCGAGGGTCGGGGCGGCGAGGAGGAGGACGAGGGCAGCGACGACGCGGGGGCGCATTTGGGGGGGATGGTGGATCGGGACCCGCGCCAACGCGCCCCTCGCCCGGGAGTTCACGCGAGCGCGAGATTCCGGGCAGCCTCCGCGACTGCCGCCGGGGCTGGCGGCCGAGCGCGCGGGAAGCCGACCGCGCTGCCGGTGTGCCTCGGAGTCGACTCGGACCAGCCCCTCACGGCACGTTCAGCGCGGAGTGGCGACGCCACGGCGCTGCGGCAGGCGCGAGAGCGGCGCGGACCCGCGCACGCAGACGGCATGACGCTTGCCCCCGCGGAGCGAGCACGGAGGCCACCGCCCAGCGGTGAGTCCGTGCGGCTTCGCTCGGTCCGGCGACCACGGCGTCCCGCGGCAGTGGACGCCCGAAGGATCGCCCTACCGGATCGGCAGGTCGCCGAAGCGGATCTCGAGCCCGCTGGTCGCGCTGAGGCCGCTGGCTGCACCCGGGTCGACGAGCACGGCCTGGAGGGTGAAGGTGCGGCCGACGAGGGCGAGGGCGGCGCGCACCGGAACGGTGGTCGCGCCCGCTCCGGGCATTCCGGGAGTTCCGTCGAGCGCGAGGGCCCGCACGACTTGCGGAGCCTCGACGAGCCGGCGGTAGCCGGAGTCGAGCACGTCGGCCCGGCCCTCTCCCATCAGCAGGACGCCGCTCGCCCCGCCGAGGCCGCGCGCGAGCCGCAGCCCCGCGCGCGCTCCGGGGCGCGTCGGCCCCTCGCAGCCGAGGACCGGCTCGTACCCGCCCGAGCCGACGGTCGCCAGCCCGTACTGCTGCGCGCGCCCGTCCTCGGGGCCGTCGAAGCGCAGGTTGCGGAGGGTGCGCTGGCCGATGGCCTCCACGTCGCCGTCGCCGTCGAAGTCGCCGAAGACGAGCGGCAGCTCGCGCGTCACCCAGTCGCGGCGCGCGCCGTAGCTCGGGCCGTGCCCGCGCGGGAAGACGGACACGACGCGGAGCGTGACGGCCCCCGAGACCGTGCGCGGGAGCGCCAGGTCCAGGCGCTCGTCGCCGTCGACGTCCACCAGGCCGAGCGCGCCGCTCGCGCCGGGGACGGCCAGCGTCAGGGCCGCGGCGAAGCTCCCGCCGGGGAGCTGCGCGCGCACCGACAAGAGGCCCGCGACCGGCTGGACGACGGTCAGGTCGAGGTCTCCGTCCTGGTCGACGTCCAGGAAGCTCGGGAACGCACCGCTCTCGAAGGCGCCGAGGTCCACGAGCGCGAAGGCGAGCGCGCCGAGGTTCCGCAGCAGCTCCAGGCGCCCGCTGCGGCGCAGGAGCACGTCGAGATCCGCGTCGCCGTCGACATCGAGCGCGAGCTGCGGCGCGCCGACGTAGGCCGCCACCGGCGCGGAGCCGAACTGGCCCGTGCCGTCGTTGGCCCAGTAGCCGTTGCTCGCCAGGATGTCCGCGTCGCCGTCGCCGTCGAGGTCGCCGCTGACCAGCCCGGCCGGGATCTCGGCCGGCGAGGGCACGAGCGCCGACTCGAGGTAGGTCCCGCTCGGCGTGCCCGTGAAGAGCTTCATGCGGTCGAAGGCGAAGGGCGGGTAGGTGAAGACCGCGGCCACCACGTCCTGCAGGCCGTCGCCGTCGAAGTCGTCCCAGCCCGCGAGGCGCAAGTCGAACGCCCCCGGCACGGTGATCAGGGTCGCGCGCGCGGTGAAGTTCCCGGCGCCGTCGTTCAGGTGGAGCTGCAGCGGGCCGACCAGGTCGAGGTCGCCGTCGCCCTCCCAGTCCTCGACGCGGGTCCAGGTGAGCTGCCCGAGGTACTCGTCGTGGGCCGGGACCGAGCTCTTGCGCGGGAAGCTGCCGTCGCCGCGGAAGAGCGACTTCTCCGCCAGCGCGTCCAGGTGTCCGTCGCCGTCCACGTCCGCCACGTTCATCGGCGAGCGGTTCCCGTTGCCGGTCCAGCCCGAGAGCTGCCTGCCGGCGGGCTCGAAGTGCGCTCCACCGGTGTTCTCCAGCCAGCTGAAGGTCGGCGAGACGAGGTCCAGGTCCCCGTCCGCGTCCCAGTCGGCCAGCACGGCGTCGCGCGAGTAGGTGTAGTCGAAGACGACATTCTGGAAGACCTGCGCGGTCCCCAGGACAAAGCCCGTCGCCCGGCCCAGGATCGGCTGGACGTGGAACTGGCCGGTGCCGAGGTCGTCGAGCACCATCAGCACGTCCACGCGTCCGTCGCCGTCGATGTCGCCGGTCCTCTGGCGCTGGTTGATGTCGTGCAGGAGCCCCGGCAGCGGCACGAGCGCGTGCAGCTTCGGCGCGCCGCCCTCGGTGCGGAAGAACTGCAGCATGTCGTAGCCGTTGAAGGTCCCGGCCACCGCGTCGGTGATCCCGTCGCCGCCCAGGTCCAGCGCCTGCATCCGCAGGGGCGTCTCGGCGTCCACGAGCAGCGCCGGGCCGGCGACGAAGGTCTCGCCCTCCAGGCGCCACCAGGCCAGGGTGTTCAGGTAGTCCGTGCCCGAGTTGGAATCGTGCACGAGCAGATCGGCGTCGCCGTCGCCGTCGCAGTCGCCCACCAGGAAGCCCTGGACCACGCCGTTGGTGGCGAGCACGAGCCCGACCCCGAAGCTGCCGTCGCCCAGCCCCGGGTGCACCAGCACGCCCGAGGGCCCGACGAGCTGGTAGATGTCCTTGCGCTCGTAGGCGAGGTCCGGCACGCCGTCGCCGGTCAGGTCCGCCGCGAAGACGTACAGCCCCTGCTCGAAGAAGTCCGAGGTCGAGTACGGCAGCGCCAGCAGGTGCGCGAGCTGGAAGTCGCCCTGCCCCCCGTTGAGCCAGGTCTGCACGCCGGTCGTCGGGTACGCGAGCGACGGCCGCTCGGCGATCAGCAGGTCGACGTCACCGTCCAGATCCAGGTCCGCCGTGACCTGCACGCCCGCGCTCGCCGGCGTGGTCTCGAGCTCGGACAGGTAGCGCGCGGCGACGTAGGCTCGGCCGCCTGTCGCCGGAGGACCCACCTCCCCGGCGCGCTGCGCCACGGCCACGACGGGGCTCAGGAGGAGGGACAGGACCACCAGCGAACGCGCATGCGGCATCGAAGCACGACTCCTTTCCAAGCACGCGCCCAGGGTACCCTCCTGGCGCCGGGTGGGAGGTGCGAGCCTGCGGAACGGTTCCCCCTGCTCCAGCGCAGGAGAACGAGTCCCGCGGCGCGCCGGAGTCGGCGGGCTCGGGACGTTCCGCCTGATCACGGCCAACCGCATCGGCAACACGGGCTGGATCGTCGGCGACGGACGCGCCGCAGCCCCCGGGAGCCTGCCCAGGGCATGCGTGCTCCGGCCGCTGTAGCCCATCGCAGGTGGGCCACTCGCCGTCAGCGTGACCGCACCGGTTCTCCAGGCGGGCTCACGCCCGCCTGGTGGTCCGGTGCGCGGCCCGAGGCACCGCCCGTGCCTGCCTAGGACCGACCCGGCGCGCGTCCCGCCTCGAAGCGGCGGTTCGCCTCCTCGAAGGTGCGCAGCGCGTTCTCGAGGTCGAACGGACGCTCGCACAGGGTCTCGGCGTCCCACTCGCTGCGCGGCACCGCGAAGAAGTCGCCGCCGTAGATGTGGAGCGCGCCCGTCAGCCGCTCGATCGGGTTCGCCACCGAGTGGATCGCGTCCGCAGGCAGCGAGAAGACCTCCTTCACCGAGAGCGACGCGGCCCGCGCGGCCTCGACTTGCGCTCCGGCGCGCTCCCACAGGATGTTGTCCTCGCGCCCGCCGTAGACGCCGATCGTCGCCCACATCCCGTGGTCGTGCGGGAGCAGGATCATCAGCGGCGCCCACACCACGTTCAGGATGGTCAGGTCGGCCGTGCGGTGCAGCGGGTGGATCCCGGCCTGGTGCGGCTCGCCGAGCTCCGCGATCACGGCCGCCGGATCGGAGACGGCGCGCGCGAGCACCTCCGCGATCGCGCGCTGGGCCTCGGGCTCCTTGCGCGCGCGCTCGACCTCCTCGATGAAGGCCCCCAGCTCGAAGTCCGCGGCCGGCGCCGCCGCGCGGGCCTTCGGAGGCGCGCTGCAGGAGCCCGCCGCGGCGAGCGCGGCGACCCCGGTCATCACGTTGCGGCGAGAGACGCGGTGCTTCATGTCGTTCCTCGGGGCTCGGGACGACCCCAGGATACCCGCCGCGGCGAGCCCGCCGCTCGCCCCTCCCTCTGCGCGAGCCTCCGCGCCCTCCGCTCTCCGCGGTCGCTCCCTTCCGGGGACTTCACGCGACCGCTCAGCCCAGCTGATTCATGAAGGCCTCGAGCGGGACGCCGCGAATGGCCCCTGGCCCAGGTACAGACACAGCTGTGGGCTTTCGAGATCGAGAGGACCGGAGCTGACCATTCACCTGGTCAGTGAGGACTCGCAGGGAGCGAGAGGCCAAGGATGGGGCCGGTCGCGGCGTCGGAGCCGAGGGCTCCATGAATCAGCTGGGCTCAGAACCCGAACCCGACGCCGAGGATCCAGCCGGCCTCGCGCACGTCGTAGTCGAGCTGGCTCGACTCGAAGTCCATCGCGAGCAGGCGGTAGCCGACGTTCAGGGTGATGATCTCGTTCCAGGCGTAGGAGATCCGCGGCAGGAGCTCGTAGGAGAGGTCGGACCCGACGCCGAAGCCGCCGATGTCCGCGAGCAGTCCGGCGCTCCAGCGCCCTCCCAGCTCCGCGCGCGCGTCGAAGCCCACGATCGGATCGAGCCAGTCCTCGGTCTTCGAGTTCGAGGCGTTGATGCTGCCCACCGAGCGCCCGTCGTTGTCGAGCAGCAGGTAGCGCGCGCCGCCGAAGAGCTCCAGGCGGGTGCGCGGAGCGTCGACGACCGCGTACCCGCCGGCCAGGCTGGCCCACAGGAGCACCGAATCGATCTCGACGTCGTTGGACGAGAGCGTCTCGTCGACCCCCAGCTTGGTGAAGGTGACGTCCGCGAGCACGACCCACGGCCCCTTGCGCGCGGTGAAGGCGTCGGCGAGCGCGAAGTCGAGGTTGACGAGCGGCTCGGTGGGCGTGGCATCGAGCCGCACCGTGGGCAGCGGCTCGAGCCTCAGCGTTCCGTCGAGGCTGGCGAACCACAGGTAGGGCGTGAACTCGAAGCGCCAGCGGTCCGGGTCCTCGCGCGGGTCGCCAGCGGGTATCGCACCGCCCGGCCGGCCACCCGGCGGCCCGGACGCGGAGAGGAGCGCGAGGGCGACCCAGCAGGCGAGCATCCCCGGCGACCCTATCATGCCGCGGTGAAGAAGTCGGTCGAGCCGTCGATCCAGCCCCGCCGGCTGGCCTGCCTGCTGGCCCTCTCCGTCCTGTGCTCCGCCTGCTTCACCACGGTCGGCAAGTGGACCTACCCCTCGGGGCGCTATCCGACGCTCGCCAGCGCACGTCCCGCGCGGGTCTCGGTCGTCGTCGAGCGCCTGCTCGACCTGCGCTCCGAGACGAACCGCACCTGGATGACCTGGGCCTACGTCCCCTTCTTCCCGGGCGGCTGGACGCACTGCGACCGTCCCGAGGCCACCGAGCCCGGCAACTACACGCCCTTCTACCGCATGGACCCGCCGGCGGACCTGGCGCGCTCGATCGCGGTCGAGCTCGCGCGCGAGGGGCTCGTCACGCACGCCGAGTACTCGCCCGACGGGGCGCGCCCTGCGCACCACGACTTCGTCCTGCGCGGCACGCTGCGCACCTTCTACATCCACGAGACGCGCGTGAGCTACGGCGTGTCGATCAACGCCTTCCTCCTGTGGGCCCTCGGGCTGCCGGTGGGCAGCTCCGACAACGGCTTCCTGGTCGAGCTCGAGCTCGTCGACGCGCGCGACGGCCGCGTCCTGTGGCAGGGCCGCGTCTTCGACGCCGACCACCACGTCCAGGGCTGGTACTACGGCCCGGCCTGGTACCGCTTCCCCTGGATGTGGGAGCGGCGCCTGCGCGCGACGCTGGGCGAGCTCGCCCCGGTGCTCGGCGCCGAGCCGCCGCCCCTGCCGCCCGGGCTGGCGGCTGAGCTCGCGGCGACGCCGGCCGCGATGCCGGTGTGCCTGGGCGTCGACTCGGACCAGCCCTGCACGGCGCGCTGAGTCGCAACGCCACCGCGGTTGCGGGACCCGGCGAGTGGCGCGGCCCCGCGTGGGCCCACGGCATGGCTGCGCGACTCCGCTTCCGGGCGAGGCCGCCCGCGCCGGTTCACTCCAGCAGCCGCTCGATCTCCTCGACGAGACGCAGCGCCTGCGCCGGCGAGACGCCCAGGCTGCGGAGGCTCAGGAGGCCCATGTCGAAGGCAGCCAGGGTCGCGGCCAGGACCTCGGGGTCGCGACCGGCGGGCAGCTCGCCCGAGCGTGCGGCCGCGCGCAGGTTGGCGAGCAGCCGCTCGTCCGTGCCCCGCGTGAAACCCTCGACCGTGCCCCAGGCGCTGGGCGGCACGACGCTCTTCTCGCGCACGGTGCTCAGCGCGAAGCAGCCGTCCTGGAACTCGTCCACGAGCTGGGCGCGGTGGAAGGCGCGGATGTTCGCCAGGCCCAGGGGCTCGCGCTCGAGCAGCGCCAGGAGGTCGCCGAGCCCGGAGACGTAGTGCTCGAGCGCGGCGCCGTAGAGCCCCTCCTTCCCGCCGAACTCGTTGTAGAGGCTGAAGCGGTTCAGGCCGGTGACCTCGACCAGCTCCGAGAGGTGCGTGCCCTCGTAGCCCTTGCGCCAGAAGAGGCGCATGGCGCGGTCGAGGACCTCGGTCCGGTCGTAGCTCTTGGGACGGCCCATGGGGGGAGGGGTGCTGGCTCGCAGGCGGTTGCCGGGAAAGAGCTTAGGGCCGCGCTCCGGCATTTCAAAACGATTGGTCAGAAATCCATTGATCCCCGGGCAAGGGGGCCGATAGATTTAGCACTTGTCGTTCAGAAACGCTGGACGGCGACCCGGCCCTGAGGGCCCCTACCGGAGAGACTCCCATGCCCAAGTACTCGTACGCCCGCAGCCTCGCCAACGCCCAGAAGGTCAACTGGAGGATCGAGGAGGTCCTCGGGGACCGCGCCTTCGACCCCGGCCGGCGCTGGCTCCCCCTGCGCCTGTCCGGCGCCTCCCAGGTGAACGTCCTCGACGAGGACGAGCGTCGCAAGCTGACCCAGGTCGAGATGGCCTCCTACGCCCACCTCTTCGGCTACGTGGAGGAGTTCATCGCTCCCAAGGTGACCGAGCTCTCGCGTGACTTCGCGCTCGAGGGCCGCGAGGCCTTCGACGCCCTGACCAGCTTCGCCGCCGAGGAGGTCAAGCACATGCACCTCTTCCGGCAGCTGCGCGGGCGCGTGGACGCGGCGCTCGGCTTCGAGACGAGCCTGGTCGGCGGGGAGAGCGCCACGGCGCGCTACGTGCTGTCGAAGTCCAGCGGGGCCGTCCTGCTCCTGACGGCCTGCATCGAGTGGCTCACGCAGCGCCACTTCACCGAGGCCTTCACCGAGGACGCCGGGCTCGACCCCTTCACTAGGCAGGTCTTCCGTGCGCACTGGCAGGAGGAGGCCCAGCACGCCCAGCTCGACCACCTCGAGACCCTGCGCGCCTTCGCGGCGCTGGACGAGGCCCAGCGCGACCAGGCCATCGACGACCTGCTCGAGCTCGTCGGCGCGGTGGACGGCCTCCTGCAGCAGCAGGTCGCACTGGACCTCGCGAACCTCGCCCGCCACCTCGGCCGCGCCCTCGACGAGGGCGAGCGGGCCGAACTCGAGCAGGGCCTGCTGCGCGCCAAGCGCTGGACCTTCCTGGAGAGCGGCGTCACGCACCCGCGCTTCCAGGAGCTGTTCGCCGAGGTCACGACGCCCGCGCAGCAGGCGCGCGTCGGCGCGGCCCTGGCCGGGTTGCTCGAGCCGGCCCGCGCGTGAGGGACGTCCCCGGTCATCGCCCCGGCTCCCCGTCCTGTCGAGGGGAGTGCGGGCGTCGGCCGGGCGGCGGGCCCGCACTACTCGCGCGGGAAGCGGAAGCCCGAGACGATCCTCGGCCTTGAGCGTCTCGTGGAACCGCTCGTGCCGACCGTTCTGCTCGGGATGGCCGGGCTGGATGAAGATCGGCTGCACTCCAAGGCGGACCAGCCAGACGCCCAGCCGCGAAAGGGACACGGGTGTCACCCAGGTACCCGGACCGGACCGGCAGTCGACCCGCGCTCCTCCCTCCCGCCCTCCCCCTACCTCCCCAGCGCCTCCAACAACAGCACCTCCAGCACCTCGACCCCATCCACCCTCCACCTCGGCACCTTGCGATTCCCCACGATCAGCAGCGGGATCGAGTGGATCCCCAGGCGTTTCGCCGCCGCCACGTCGTCCTCGACGCGCGCCTGCCAGCGCGGGTCCTCCAGGGTCGCCTCCAGCACCGGAACGTCGAGCCCGGCCGCGCGCGCCGCCTCCAGCACCTGCGCGCGCCCGAGTGGACCCGTCGTCTCCATCAGCTTCGCGTGCAGGGCCTCGAAGGCCGCCTCCCCGCCCAGGTGCCGCGCCGCCTCGGCCGCACGCGCCGCCAGGCACGCGCCGGGGTTCGAGCGCGGCACGCCGGGCACGCACTCGGCATCCAGCGGATAGTGCCGGAACGAGTAGCGCACCTCCGGGTGCTCGGCGCGGAAGGCACGCAGGCGCCGGTCGAGCTCGCGCGTCCCCGGCTCGAGGTAATCGCTCCACACCACGATCTCGAGTTGCCCCGGCACCGCCAGCCCCTCGCCGTGGCGGTGCCCCAGCGAAACGAGCGGCTCGGCACGCCAGTCGGCCAGGCCCTTCTCGAGCGCCCCCGGCGGGCGGTCGGCCTCGGGCCCACTCGCCGCCGGCGCACGCGCCGCCAAGGCCTCGACCGCACGGCGCAGGGCCTGCGGCGCGCGCCAGCCGCGCAGCTCGACGCCGTTCAGGTACACGAGCGGCGTCGACTGGATCCCGAGCGCGAGCGCCTCCTCGACGTCGGCCTCGACCCGCAGGCGCGGCTCGGCGGCGTGCAGCAGGCCCAGGAACGCGCCCACCTCGAAGCCCAGGCCCGGCAGGGCCGCACGCAGGTCGGGGTCGGTGAAGCTGCCCTTGCGCTCGAACAGCCAGCGGTGCATGCGCCAGAAGCCGTCGTTCCCGCCCGCCAGCCCGGCGGCCTCGGCCGCGCGCGCGGCCCAGCAGGCATTCTTGTGGGGACTGTGGCCGAGGTCGCGCGCACGCCGGTTGCAGTCGCCGTTCAGCGGGAAGTGCTTGACCGAGAGCGAGAGGTCGCCGCGCTCCTCGACCAGCTGCCAGGCCTCGCCCTCGAGGCGCGCGCAGTCCGGGCACTGGTAATCGGTGAACATCACCAGGCGCAGGGGCGCCGGCACCGGCCCGCGCACGTACCGGCCGGTGAAGGCGCGCGCCCCGGTGCCGGCCTGCGCCGCGGCGGCCGACGCGCTCAGGGCGCGCTCGTCGGCCGCGGCGCGCTGCGCGGCGCCGCGCGCGTGGGCCAGCGCGAGACCCCCCGTCGCCAGCGTGAAGACGAGCAGGAAGGCGAGCTCGGCGCCGCGCCCGCGCGCGACGCGCTGCGCGCGCTCGGACGCCACGACGAAGACCAGGTTGGCGCCCTGCGCGACCAGGCAGTAGGGACAGGGCGTCCCCTGCTGCAGCGCCAGCGCGACCAGCGCGAGCGAGGCGAGCGCGCCGGCCCGCGCGGCCCAGCGCAGGGGCGAGGACCAGCCGCCCGCGGCGCGCGTCCAGGCCGCGAGCTGGGCCAGGAAGAAGGCCGTGCCCAGGAAGGCGAGCGGCCAGTCCAGCACGGGAAGGGTGCCGAACGGACCCGCGAGGGCGCGCTCGCAGGCGCTCGCGAGACCGCAGCCGGGTAGCTCGGCCGCCCCGAGGTGCCGCAGCGCGAGCACCAGCGCCGCGCCGGTGGCCACCAGCGCCGCCACCAGGCCCAGCGGCCGGACCCAGGCCGGCGGCGGGGGTGCGGGCGCGGCGCGCGCGGGCTCGACGGGTTGGGGCCCGACCTTGCGCTCAGGTCCGCGCACGTTCCAGCACGGCCGGGAGCAGCGTCTCGGCGATCAGGCGGTGTCCGAAGGAGGTCGGGTGGACGTGGTCCCACCACAGGAAGCCGCGCTGCGCCTGGGCGGCCAGCGCGCGGTGCAGGTCGACGACCGGGACGCGCTGCGCCTCGGCCACGCGGCGCACGACGGCGTGCAGCGGGAGCTCCCCCGGCACGGCCTCGCTCGCATTGGGCTCGAGCGTGAACAGGGCCGCGATCCCGTGCTCGCGCGCGAGCTGCGCGAAGCCCTCCATCGCGGGCTCGAAGACCGCGGGATCCTTGTCGTTGTTCGACAGGTTGACGATCAGGAGGTCCGGCTGGAGCTCGAGCCAGCGCTCGCGCAGGAGCTCGAGGAGGCCCGCCGCGCGCAGGCCCGAGACGCCGGCGTTGATGCACTCCCACTCGCGCTCCGGGGCCGCGGCGCGCAGGCGCTGCTCGAGCACCTCGACGAAGCCCTCCTGCGCGCGCGTCGCGCCGGCGCCCCAGGTCTGGGAGGTGCCGACCACCAGGACGCGCGTGCGCCCCGGACGCAGGGGTAGGTGCTCGGCGCGGATCGCCGCGTCCACGCGCTCGGTCTCGGCCGCGACCCAGGCCGCCTCGGCCGTGCGGTCGAGGCGCGGGTAGGTCCGGGCGCGGATTCGGTGCAGCGCCAGGAGCCCCAGGCCCAGGAACACGAGGAGGGAGCCGCAGACGACCAGCACCGTGCGCAGGCGCGCGTCGCGGCGCGTGATGCGCCACAGGAAGAGCTCGAGCCCGAGCAACCCGGACAGGCACGCGAAGGCCAGCAGGAAACCGCGCAGGTTGAAGAAGCGCTCGTGGAAGCTGGCGCCGGCCGCGCGCACCTCCACGTCGTCCACGCGGACCGACTGGAGCCCGCCGCGCAGCCCCAGGCGCTGCGCGCCGGCCGGGGCGGGCCCGAGCGGGACCGCCGGCTGTCCTGCGAGGCGCGCCTCGACGCCTGCGGGCGAGAAGGAGAGCGCGAGGTGCGACCACGCGTCGGGCACCACCGCGAGGGCGGGCAGGGGCTCGAACTCCAGGAACTCGCCCGCGGCGGTGCAGCGGAAGCGGCCGGAGGGGATGGCGGGATCGGTGCTGAGGCGCAGGCCCGCGCGCGTCTCCGGGCCCACGCCGTAGAGGACCGAGAGGTGCGCGCCGGGGCGCGGCAGGAAGTCGAGCTCGAGCGCCTCGGCCGCGAGCGGCTCGCGCAGCAGCACCTCCTGGAAGCCGAACCAGCGCCCGAGGTCGAGCTCCTCGCCCGAGAGCGTGTGGCAGGAGCTGGCGAAGGCGTGCGCCCCCATCACGCCTCGCTCGAGCTGCGTCTTGGAGGAGACCCAGCGCCCGCCGCGCACGAGCGAGTTCGTGTACCAGGCGTAGACGTAGGCGCCCGCCCCGACAGCCACGAGCTGCGCGGCGACGAGCACGAACGCGATCCAGCGCCACCCACGGTCCACGGGGTCAATCCTACGCGCCACGCACGGCCCGCGGGGGACCGGTCGTCGCGGCCGTGATCAGGGCCGGAGATCAGGGGATGGGGCTCAGGGGATCTCGACCGTGCCCCCGTTGCCCGGCGCGCCGCCCGGCAGCGGCGGCCGCGGGGCGCACTCCGGAACCCCGGACAGGTTGGTCTCGACGAAGAAGGGGCTCAGGCCCACGCCCTCCGAGAGACCCACGATCCCGTCCGTCGCGGCCACCGCGAGGTAGGTGATGCGGATGCGGCCGTCGAAGAACAGCTCGATCTGGAAGGAGTTCTGGTTGGTGGTGCTGTACTCGGGCACGTTCTGCCAGGTCACGGCGATGCGGTCGGCGAGCTGCTTGCGCGAGATGCTTCCGCCGGCGGCCGGGTTCAGGTCGTCGAACAGGGCCGCCACGCGGCCCAGCGCGAAGTGCTGCGAGAGCGACTCGGTGTAGGTCCCGTCGGCGCTGCCGAAGGTCAGGTTGCCGTTGGCGTTGACCTGGAAGCTCGCGTGGCTCGTCCCGTAGAGCTTGACCGTCTTCCCGCCGCTCAGCGTGACCAGGGCCGAACCGTCGTCGCTCAGCGGGATCGCCGTGCCCCCGGCCGGATCGGTCGGGAACGCGCTGGCCGGACGCCGGCACAGGGAGTAGCGGTCGGAGTCGAGCGTGGGGAACAGCACGAGCGTGGTCTGATCCAGGTCGTGGTCGCCCAGGAACTCCTCGGTGAAGAAGCTCGGCACGTCGGCGGTCGTCACGGAGTGGCACAGGCCGCCGTTCGTGTCGAGCGTCTCGTTGCCGGCCTCGTCCAGCGCGCGCACCTTCACGAAGTACGTCGTGTCGGGCAGCAGTCCCGTCAGGTCGATCTCCACCAGCGTCGCCAGGCCCTCGCTGGCCTTCGACTGCGTGGTGGCGCCGCAGGAGAAGCCGTAGAGCCCCTCGATCACGACCGGCTCGTCCGCGCTGACCTGCAGGCGCACGCTCGTGGCCTGCACGTTCGCGAACTGGATCGAGAGCAGGTTGGGGGGCGTGCAGTCCACCACCGCGGCGTCCGTGACGCTGACGCCGAAGCCGCCCATGCCGTCGTCGGCATCCACGTAGGTGGCCACGATGCCGTCGCCGCCCGTCACCAGCAGGACCCCCGCGGAGTCGGCGGTCGCGGCCGGCAAGCTGCCCTGGAAGCGGCTCGTGTTCGGCCCGGTCTCGGTCAGGAGCACGCTCTCGCCGGCGGGCTCCGAGTCCGAGGCGACGCTGACCAGGACGGTCTGGGGCGTGGCGGGGTTCGTGTTGAGCTGGCAGTCCACGACCGTCACCCCCAGCGTGGCCGCGCAGGCGTAGCGCCCGCGGTCGAGCTGGATCGTGCCCGCGTCGGAGCACAGCGTGTCGAGCGAGACCGTGTCCAGGACCAGCGTCCCGGTCGAGTCCGGGTCGAGCCAGTTGCGCAGGCGCGTCGAGCTCGTGCCGCCGCCGGTCCAGGAGACCGAGACCTTCCCGTACCAGTCCGAGGTCTGGCTGGTGCACGAGGCGAAGCCGCCGTGCAGCTGCCCGACCACGCGGTGGGCCTGGTTGAAGAGCGGCGAGCCCGACGAGCCGGGCTCGGTCGTGCCCAGGTCCCAGTCCTCGACGCGCACGTGGGTCCCGTCGCCCGGGACGGTGTTCGAGAGGTAGCTGGTGGTGGTCGTCGGCTGGTCCTCGAATGAGATGCGCTTCTCGTCCGTGTTCGGGTGGTGGATCGCGATCGCGGTGGTGCCCGTCGCGCCCGTGGCGTCCCAGCCGGCGTAGGACACGTCGAAGGCCGGGTTGATCGCGTCGTCCAGCTCGACCAGCGTGAAGTCCGAGGGCGAGTAGGAGGCACGGAAGAAGGAGCCCGTGTTGAACTGCGCCAGCGAGCCGTCGCCGGCCCCGCCGCTGGCCGGGCTGCCGGGCGCGCGGCAGGTCGAGTTCTCGTAGTTCCAGTAGACGACCAGCGAGGCCGCGTTGCCGGAACCGACCCCGCAGTGGTTGGCGGTCATGAAGAAGGGCTTCAGGTCCTGGCGCACGTTGTTGACCAGGAAGCCCGTGCAGAAGGTCGAGCCGCCGGTCGAGATCACGCCCACCGAGGGGATCTCCAGGGCCCAGGGGATGCCCTGGGGGCAGACGACGTCGACGTTGCAGGAGCCGGAGAGCAGCGCGGTCGAGCTGGCGGGCGCGAAGCCGCGATAGCCGACGTTGATCCAGGTCAGCTCGAGCAGCGTCTCCTCCAGTGCGACCGCGGGCACGACCAGCTCGAGCACCAGGTCGTCCGTGCGCACCACCGGCGTCCACAGCTCGCCGTGGGACTCGTTGTCCGCCGCCGTGAAGGGCCGCACGACGTGCTGGCGGTCGGCCGAGTAGAGGTGCAGGCTGGCACCCTCCGGCAGGCGGAACTGCTCGAAGCCCAGGTTGAGCGAGCGGGCTCCGAGCGAGCGCACGCGCAGACGCCACAGGAGGGTCAGCGGGTCGAGGTTCTCCCAGGTGCCGGCCGAGCCCGGCACGAGGCGCACCTCGTGGGGCACGGCGAAGCGCGGCGGCAGGGCCTCCGCCTCGCGCGCCAGGTCCTCCTTCAGGACGGCCTCGAGCTCCAGGGGGGCGAGCTCGACCCGCGCCACCTGTTCCAGGGGCAGGAGCTGGGCCCTCCCGACCCTCCCGGTCTGGGCAGCGGGAACGGCGCCAGCGGCGGAGGCGAGCAGGAGTGGAAGGAGCGTTCGGGCGAGGAGCATGGGACGATTCCGTGCGCTGGGATGGAGCGGAGGACGGCGGGTCATGCTAGCCGCCTCGTCCCGGCGTGGGTGGGCCGGGTCCCCCGAGCCTGGCGGGAGGGGCGGGAGCTCCCGGGTCGGGCTCGAGAGGGAGTCAGCGCTCCCGGCGGCGACCTTCGGTCGGGCACGAGGGCTCCCGCGTGACCGTTCGGAAGCTGGATCGCTCCTCGGGAAGGGGCCTGATGGAACTGGCACGGCACCTGCCCCTTGAAGGCCGGCCCCCAACCGCGGAACCCGAAAGGAACTTCCCTCTGGCGGCCTCCGGAACCGCCAGGAACGCCCTGCCCGCCGCATTCCCCCGAACGAGATCGAGTCCCCCCAGCCCGAGTTCCCGACCCGGATCACCGTCCCCTCCCTGGACGGTCGGTCTATTCTTTAGACGAACGTGCCTCCTCCCCCCGAAAGCGACCTCCTGATCCCTGCCCTGCCCCCCGGCTACGCGGTCGATCAGCCGCTGGGTCATCGGGGCTCGGTCTGGGTCGTCCGCGCCAGGCGCGGGGGCGAGCTCGTCGCCCTGCGCCTGGAGACCGCGGAGACGCGCGAGGGCCTGTCCGAGCTGGCGGTGCTCTCGGCCGTCGATCACCCCGGGGTGGCCACGCTCCTCGACTACGGCCCCCTCGCGGACGGCGGGCGCTTCCTGGCCCGGCGCTGGATCCCGGGCCAGGACCTGCTCGGCTGGGCGCGCGGCAAGCGCGGCGAGGAGATCGGCGCCCTGGTGGCGCGCCTGTGCCCGGCCCTGGAGCACCTGCACCGCGCAGGCTTCGTCCACGCCGACCTCAAGCCCGAGAACGTCATCGTCACTCCAGATGGCCGTCCGGTGCTGTGCGACTTCGGCCTGTCTTCCCGCGAGGGCCTGCGTCAACCGGAGAACGGAGTGAGCGGAACCCTGTTCGCCATCGCGCCCGAGGT
>Ga0315910_10000874_pt1 | contig 28597 bp, 19 predicted proteins | sample EdamamesoilMG_FD_204470 | JGI IMG/M metagenome (GOLD analysis project Ga0315910, IMG submission 204470) | Garden soil microbial communities collected in Santa Monica, California, United States - Edamame soil | ecosystem: Environmental > Terrestrial > Soil > Garden | place: USA: California... | reverse complement strand
CGCGCCACTATTGCGGCGCGCGTGTTTCACCGTGACTTATGCGAGCCTGAGCGTCAAAGACAATTGTCTTGCGATTGGAGTGCGCGGCATCACGGCAGCGGTCTTGGCTAGGGTGTCGTCATGGCGCGCACTTGGGTGCCGTCAAATTGTCTCGCGCATGGGCGCACGGCGCTATTGTGGACCGGGTACGCAGCCTTTTGACAAGCGGCTGGGGCATTCGATGCGCCTGCTGGGCTCCGTCGATGGCTGCAGGACGCGACCGGAGTCGAGGCAATACGACGGCCGCTGCGTACGCGCGCCTCTCGACGGATGGCTTGACCTCACCGCGGTGTACGGGAGATGGAATGTTTGCGTATCAGAAGTGCTGCTCGTGACGCATGTCCCACAAGGGAACGCTTGAAGCGCGCCATGAGCCCTATTCGGTCCGCAACGGGCGCGGGCCGTTTTCCCGTCGCGGGCGCACGAGGGAAATTTGGATTATTCTGAGTGCATGCCTGCAATACAGCAACGAAACGACGGACGCGTGCGAAACGCGGTGGTCGCATGGCTCGCCGGAGGCATTTGCGCGGCAATTGCTCCCCTGTCGTGCGCTCGCGATGACGGGCGTGTCCGCGAGGTGGGCGATGCTCCCGCCGCTGCGGACGAGCGCGAAGCTTCCGAATCGTCGTTCCCGTTTTGTGCGCTGAACGAGAATCACGGTCCCGGATTTACTACGAGCCTACACGGCTGCACTGGCACAATGCTCGTGGACGTGACGTGGCAGCCCGGAGATCCGACGCCGGCGGGTACGTATGACTGCCACTGTGACGAGGGCAATGCCGCACCCATACGGGGATCTGATTGTGAAGACGCTCTCGTCGCAGCATGTGGAGTAGACCTGCGGTACCCGCAGCCTTGCACGAGAGAGGGCAGCGTTTGTTGGCCAACTCCCGGTCAGGAGGGTGTGTGGCGCTGTTCCTGTGAAGGCCAGCAGTCGGTCGTGGAGGGCAACGTCGCTACCGCGTGTGCGGACGCCTTGGACGCGCAATGCGGGCCATGGCCGGATCGGGTATGCTTCGAGGGTGCGCCGAGCCCAGACGGCGGGATCTCCAACGGGGGCGCCTGCGAGGAAACCGACGCAGCCGCTCCATAGCCCGTCCGGCGCGTTCGCAGTCCTCCAATGCCTGCACGGTCCCGCGCATTCCCACGGCGCGCCGTTCAGAACCTTCGTGACACCTCGGTGACCACGCAGGCGGCGTGCGGGAAGACTTCGCCCCATTCGGAGAAGGCCTTGTTGGTGCTCAGCAGCAGAGGTCGGTGGGTATCGTAGCGGCGTGTGACGACCTAGGAAGAACGCCTCGCGCACGTAACGGATGGCTCTCTCGACGCGCCCTTTCTCGTTGCCGCGCGCCACATCGACGGGTCGCGGCTCGACCGATGGTACGCGGCGAGGCGCAGCAGCTCCGGGTTGAATCGAATCGCGTCACCTCGGTCGCAGCGGCCAGCAGACGACGCTGAGCGCGACAGCGACGTAAGTCCTCGCCGCGCACCGTAGTGACGACGTTCGCGAGGCGCGCGAGGGTCGCGCGTGTTTCTTTAACTAGTGATAGTTGTACATTATCGTTAGTTATGACTGCGGTTTCGGGCCGCTGGCGCGCTTCCATGCTGCCACTTCCTGCCGTGCATCTTCGTCAGTTCGGTAGATGCGTCCCTCGATGATGATGCCGTGCCAGCCGTCGAAACCCGAGAGCACGATCGTCTCCCCCGGGCTGGGTGCGATGTGGCAGCGCCGGTCGGCGACGAAGACTGCACCAGCGTGCTGGAGCAGAAGCCACCATCCTGCTTCGCCATCCGTTGTGGACGCAGCAACGGATTCAATGACCCGAGTCGGCTCCGATGGACCAACAGCGACAGTTCCCGCACGCAGGTCCGCGAGCAGCGTCTCCAGGCGGAGACGCAAAGCATCTTCGAGGCGCTCATCGGGAAACGGGCACTCACATGCCTGGACCCCGTCGTCATGCTTCTTTTTCATGGTTGCCGTGCTCACCTCGTCGGGCGCGTCAATCACTCGCCGGTTTAGGCCCTGGCGGCCCGGCCCTTGGCACCCTTGGCGGCCCGCCGCGCCGCGCGCGCGCGCGAGGTCTTGCCCACAGCCGACCCCTCGTTCCCTGCAGCGGCCTCGCCGAGTGGCTCCGCCCGCAGCTCGTTTGTCGGCCCGGTGCGGTCAAGGTGCTCCCAGAGCGTCGGCCTTGTCCAGTCGGGGGGTAACTTGCAGGCCTTGAGCACTCGCCCGATGTATGCGCTTGATACACGTGCGGTGCCGCTCTCGGCACGGCTCACCATCGCTTGCGTCACGCCCAGTTTGCTTGCGAGCGCAGCCTGGGTGAGTTCGGCTTGCTCACGAGCGAGCCGCACGCGCCGGCCCATTTCCCGCAGCACCGCGGCCTTGGCTTCGGCGAGCGGCAGCCCCTCGGGCTTCGCCGTTGAAGCACTGCCGAGCGGCAGCGCCGCGGGCTTGGGGGCATCGCCAGCCCCCTCCAACAGCCGCTGGTATTCGGCGCGAGGGATGATCACGTATTCGCCCGCGTCGAGGTGAACGTGTACCGGCTCAGTCTTCATAGATATCCCTCCTATGCGCCACCCGGACGACGATCACGTCATCGCCCTCGACGCGAAACACGATACGCCAATCGCCGACCCGCAAGCGGTAGTGCCCCGCAAGCTCGCCTCGCAACGGCTTCGCGCCGGAGACATGCGGCCATTGGTCGAGCCGATCGAGCGCGTTGAGCACGCGATTGAGCATTCCGTTTGGGACATCACCGAGGTCCCCTTCGAGCCGCACCGGCATAACCCTGATATAACCCAGTTCTGGGTTATACGCAAGCAGCCCCTCCGCCGAAGCCTGTCAGCCCTCGGCGCAACTGCTCTGCCGCTCGCCGTCCGTCCTATCGCGCTTTCATTGCATGACTGCATGATGGCGATGCTGGCCAACGTCCTCCTTTCCTACTGCCCTCACCTGGCTCACGCCATGTCGGGGGTCACTTCGACACGAGCTCGCACGCAATCTCTCGACCCGAACCCCAACGCAGCGACCCGGACGGTTGCGAAGGATGCGATTGATCGCAATCGGCTCGGGGTTCCCAGGGCGCGGGTTGGCGTTGCGCGCAGCGCCAGCAGTCCCGCAGGGTACGCACCGTCCCGTTCCTTGCGCATCTTCGGTCCGCGATCTTCAATGGGTCAGTTTGGCCCACTCCGATCGACGTGGCCCCAAGGCCATCCCGTCCTGTATGATTGGCGTCTCGTGTCTGAACGCGACGATGCTGCAATACGGCAGCTGCTGGCCGACGCCCGCGCGGCGATCCAAGGCGGAGGTTCGAAGGGCGCTGGCGAACGACTCTTCTCGGTCGTGGCCGCGCACGCAGATTACGATGTCAGCACGGGCGTCCAGCGCGCGTTGACGCAGGTCGTTGCAGATCTAGGATTCGCGGATGTGGCTATTTTTCGAGCACGAGCGACCGCTACACACGCCGTGAGGGCGATCGAGCTGCTGGAAGCGTCCCTGGAAAAGTGACCGAGTGAGCGTCTCGCCAATCAGCCAGGCGTCGCATCTCCAGCATCGCGACGGTTCTCAACCGGTGAAAGACGTCATGCACACGAAGGGCTTGAACCGCGCGAGCGTAAACGGCTTGCGGGCAGCAAGCCGCGGGGTGTTGCGAATGTCACCGGTGCTTCGATCAGCGCGGTCCGCTCCAGGCTGAGTCGAGCCGACACACGAATTAATGCCCCGGACTCGAAGCACGGCAGCGCATCCGTGGAGACATGTCCCATGGCAGAGGATACGCTCCCCGCGATGCTCGATGATCTGCCGTTGAACATTCTCGACGTGAGCGTCGGTGTCGGCGAGGTTGCGTTGGAGCTGTTGGGCCTTCGCGGCGAGCGACTCGCCGTTGCCAATGCCAGTGAGGAGCACCTGAAAGGTCTGGTGCGACTCGGTTTCGAGCGAGAGCACGTTCGGGTCCTGCTCTCGAGCGCGCGGCGGGGGTGGACTCCCAACGAGCTCCCGGCACTTTCGATCCGCATCGTGAAGGTACCAACAGAACCGCCGACACGTGTGATGGCTTGCTGGCTCTATCGTCACGAGGAAACGATCACGGCTGGCTGGGCTTGGGTCGACGTAACCACGGGCGTGAGCGGTCCGGAGGACGTTCCCATGTCAATCCGTGAACGCCTAAGTGTTGAAGCGGTTGTGGCCCCTGTGGAAGGGGCGAGCAACGAGCTCGTGCGGGCTCTTTTGAACTGGTACCTTCCGTCCGAGACTAGCTCGGCGACCGATTCAGGAGAAGCCCGGCCGGAACTCGATACAGACTGCAAGCAGCGCTGACGAAGCCGAACAGGCCTGCGTGCGGGATCACAGGAGGGCTCGTGCAGGACCCCATCAGCGCGCGGCATCGTCATCGCCCGTGAAATCGCCCTCGACCCGGGCAGGCTCAAGAACGGTCGCGAGGGCCTTGCCATCCCGCATGTAACGTAGCGACCACCTGCCCAACCCCTCAGGTCCAGCTCTGCCGGGGGAACGGGCAGCTCGCGCGGCATTGCGTCCCTCGCACCGCATAAAGACCACCTGCCCAACCCCTCAGGTCCGGCTCTGCCGGGGGACGGGCAGCTCGCGCGGCATTGCGTCCCTCGCACCGCATAAAGCCGGTTATGCCGAGCAGGCGCGGGCGACCTCGGCGGCGCGGACGCCGCTCGAGAGCCGTCAGATCGGCAGCTTTGGTCCGCAGTACGCCCACCCTCCCCTTGCCTCGCCCGCTCCCCCGCGAAGTCGTGCGGGACCGGCTCGGCATCACTCGCGTGCTGTACCGAGCCGAGCTGGCAAACCCGCCGCCGACCGGACCCGCGTCGAACGTCTTCTCGAACTGCAGTCGGGGCGTGTGAGGCCAAGGACATCACCGCCGGCAGAGCGGATACGGGTCGACGCGCTTCACGGTCTGCGGATTTGCGAGCAGACGATGGAGCCGCTCGGCGTCGCAGAGTTCCAAGTCGAGAGCGCCAAGACTCAGTGTATCCCCGATCTGAATTTCTTCCGCACTTTTGGTGTGGAGGGGCCTTCCATTGCGCGACGTTCGACCCGTCGAGCTACGGTCCATGAGCGAGATCTTTCCGCTAGCTCCAACCGCAAGGTGCGCATGTAGTTTCGAAATGAACGGAAAGCGAAGCACGACATCGCACGTCACTGCTCGGCCGATGGAGAATTCCCACGGATTCTCATTCCCCGCACTCTTCTTGACCACCACGAGCTGCATTCGGTCGGGAACGGGGTCGAACTGCAGTTCCCGCGTTACGGTCGCGCCATCGAGGTCTCTCATCCAGCTTTCACCACTTATCTGCCGCGGCTTCGGATGTTTGAGGAGAAAGAGGTGGCGGTAGGCCATCACAAATTCACCGCGGTCCAACGTGCGCGCGCGGGTCAGATAATTGTCGATATTTTCCACACTCTCCTTACGACGCAACGTCCCGTCTGTCGTCATCCCTACCGTGGCTCAGTCCTTGGCACAGGGTTGTGTCGCCGAAGCGAAACACCGTGCCGGGCGGAGGCGATACGCTTCGCATGCCTCCGACCCCTTCCTCCACTCGTCAGTGGCGTCTGCCGTCACTGACACAAGAACGTGGTCGCGCTCCACGTCGACTTGACGAACTTCTTGGTCACGCCCGAGCAGGAGCAGCATTGGCCGACGACGCTCGTGGTCGAGATCTTCGTGCACGCGGCTGCGCAGGTGCCCGAGCTCGTCGAGCTGTCCTCGTTCAGGCCGTAGGTCGGATCGATCGACACCACGTCACCGACGCTCTGGAAGGCGAGGTAGGGATTGGCCTTGTCGGCCCAGAGCAGCTTGTTCTTGAGCTGCGCCGGATACTTCAGCGGCTTACCATCGAGGCCTGTTGCCAGGAAGAAGAAATTCGTGTCGCAGCCGCCCTTCTCTGCCTTCTGGAAGGTCAGCGTGTGCTCCTCGACGGGACAGTTCGTCGTGCCACCGTTGGAGGGCTGCTTCTCACACGTCAGCTGATCCTTGAACTTGGCTGACAAGCGGCTACGCAGACCCGCAGAGTTGAGCGTGATGTTTCCGGGGAAAACGACCTTGCCGTTGGCGGCGTCCAGTTGGAAGTCGAGCAGCGCCTGCGTCTTGGCGCACTTACCGTCCGCACAGCGAGCCTTGCCCGTAGCGCTCAGCGCGAGCACATCGTTGTAGTTGACCTTGATCAGTTGAAAGTCCTTGGTGGGCTGCCAGCGCTTGAGCTCCTGCGCGGCGGCGACGGCGATGGCGGCCATCGTCGACGCGGTGCCCTCCGTGTTCGAGCAGTTTACGATGGCCTGGTTGGCCTCGCCGAGCTCCATGGCTTCATCGACCGCTTCGTCGGCGGAGTAGTCTTCGCCGTCGCTCTCGGGGCCGAACCCGTCAACGTCCCCGGCGCCGCACGCCAGCATCGAACCGGCAAAGGCGATGCTGAGGAAGGTGGCGGTCTTGAACCAATTCGCTTTCATCCGAACTCTGTCCTGTTCAGTGGCAATCGCAGCGCGTGCGTGTTCTAATTAACGAGTTGTTAATGCAGGCCGCGTACCAAACGAATGGGCACGCGCGCTAGCGACTCACGGTGAAACGGAAAGACGGTACGCGGCGCCCAAATGAGCCCGAATGGCACGCGCTCGGCATGCGCATGGGTGCGGCTAGGTCGCCTGCACGAGTCGGAATGGGGAGTTTCACACGCACCCGGGTGCACGGAGAGTGCAGCGCAAATCGCGCAACCCAACTGCTCAAGCTGCGCGGAAGCCGCCTGCCGTGAAGGTCTCGCTCAACGCCGCTATCCGCGTGCTGCCAACGAGCCGCGGCCCGCACATCCGGCACAACGGCAAGACGAGCCGGCCGAAGCGCGCGGAACCAGCGGACGAGCGTCGCACAGGTCGGCACCGATCAGCCCGCTGAGACGGGCATGAGGCCGCTGACGTCGCGGTGGACGCATTGGAATCGATTCCAACGTCTGGCAGGTCACTTGCCCACCCACTTCCGCCTTCATGCGGTGTTTGAACGCCGTCGGAGTGCCGAATTTACGACCCCCATTCGATCCGGCTCGGTCTCGGCATCGGTGGCCTCCGGACGCCGTCCCCAGCGGCGGCCCTGCCCCGTTTCATGCCCCGGCGGGAGTGGATTCGCCCCGCTAGAGGACTTGCGGCGCAATGCCGTACGTCGTCTACGGCATTGGCGCACATGAAACGTTCCATCGTAGCTCTTTCACTTTCACTCCCTGGACGCAGCGTGGCCGCTTCCGAACCAACGGCGCGCCGTCGCTTCGCCGGCTACCGACGGGCGGCTGTAGCGTTGCTCGGCTATGCCGCGACGCTCGGGTGTGAACCCGATCTCGACGGACTGTCGGATGGGGCGATCACGGGCGGCGCCGGCGGTGATGCGGGCGCGGCAGGCTTCGGCGGCGACGGCGGAGCTGCAGGCAACGGCGGGGCTTCGGGTCAGGCGGGCGCATCGGGCGCCGCAGGTACATCGGGCGGAGCCGGTAGCGGGGGTGCGGCGGGCGCGGCAGCGGTGGTGCAGCCCCCGCCCGAGATTCGGTTCGACTTCGAGGAGACGGGTGCGCCCGGCCTGGAGGGTTGGGTTGCCGTGGGCGATCAGCGCCCGCCCGACGTGCAAGATGCCGTGGAGCAGTCGACGGATGCCGCGCACAGCGGCAGCGGTGCGTTGCGCGCCGTGTTCAACGGCGAGGCATCCGTCCCCGACGCCGGCGAGGCTAACCCCTGGTACGGAGTCTACAAGGTGGGTACGGTCCCTGCTGAGTACGAGATCGGCCTGTGGATGATGGCGACGATGCCAGGAGTCAGCGCCGACATCTACGCACAAACGACTCAGGCCTACATCTGGAATGTGGTGGGTAGCGCGACGCTGCCGGTGGGCGAATGGACAAAGCTCTCAGCCGTGATGCCCGCCGAGGTCATGCAATGGGGTATCAAGCTGCAGTCGCCATTTGATGCCGACGGGTATGTCTATCTCGATGAAGTGACGTGGTAGCTCGTCGATTCGCCCTCGTGCTCGGGCTGAGTTTTGCGACAGCGTGCACGGAATTCGAGTTCGAAAGGGAAGTGCGTGCCGGCGCGGGCCCGATCGCAGGCGGCAGTGCCGGCGGGGGAGCAACGGGTGGCGACGGCACGGGCGGTAGCGCAGCCGGCACGGGCGGTAGCGGCGCGGCGCCGACGCGGTGGGAGGACCTCGCTCGCACTCCGCCCATGGGCTGGAACAGTTGGAACCGCTTCAGCGGTGGCGTCAGCGAGAGCATCGTCCAGCAGATCGCCACTGCCATCGTATCGAGCGGCATGAAAGACGCCGGCTACCAGTACGTGATCGTCGACGATACGTGGCAGGCGAACGCGCGCGACGCCGATGGCAACATCGTTGCGGACAGCGCACGGTTTCCGAGCGGCATCCAGGCACTTGCCGAGCATGTGCACGGGCTCGGGCTTTCCTTCGGCCTGTACTCGGACCGCGGCACGAAGACCTGTGCGGGCCGCCCGGGCTCTTTCGGCTACGAAGAACGTGACGCCGAGACGTACGCGGCTTGGGGCGTCGACTACTTGAAGTACGACAACTGCTATATCCCAAGCGGCCGCGACAACAGCCTTGCAATGGAAGAAGACTACCGGAAGATGCGCACTGCCCTTCAGGTCGCGGGACGACCGATCGTGTACAGTATCTGCGCTTGGTGGTTTCACGACTGGATGCCGGACGTCGGACATCTGTGGCGCACCACGACGGACATCCGCGATGGCTGGGAAGATAACCTGGTGGTGCTCCTCGACCGCAATGGTGGCTATGTGGGGCGATACCAGAACGCCGTCTACGGCGAGCCGGGCATCGCGCATCACGCCGGCCCCGGGGGCTGGAATGACCCCGATATGCTCGAGGTCGGCAACGGCGGCATGAGCGACATCGAATATCGCAGCCACTTCAACCTATGGGCCATCATGGCAGCGCCGCTCATCGCCGGCAACGACGTGCGCACCATGAGCGCGGCGACCCGCGAAATCTTGCTCAACACCGAGGTCATCGCGGTCGACCAGGACACGCTGGGTCAGCAGGGGGTGCCGATCAGCCAGAGCACCGAGCTCGAGGTCTGGCGCAGGCCGCTCGCCAGCGGCGCGCAGGCGGTCGTGCTGCTCAATCGAGGCGAAACCCCGTCCGATATCAGCGTATCCTGGCAAAGCCTCGGCATCAGCGGCCCCGCTCGGGTTCGCGATCTCTGGCTACACGCCGACCTCGGAACCGTGACCGATCAGTACACGGCTGCGGCAATCCCACCGCATGGCTCCGTGATGGTCATCATCACGCCCGAGTGAGCGTCAGAATCGGGTCGTCGCGGTCGTTAGCGCGCCGCCACGCATGGGCTCGAACCCCACCGCGACGCTTTGCTCGGAGGATGGGCGATCGTCCCCGTCGAGAACGTACCAGAGCACGGCGCCTGCGGCGGCGGCCATTCCGGTGCCGAAGGCGATTTGAGAGAACAAGTATTTCTGGTGCAGCTGGGAAACATCCGAGTCGGGGCACGTCGGCGCGCAACCGCTCTTCAGCGTATCGAGATCGCTGTCGGCGATGATGCGCAGCACGGCGAAAGTGCCCAGCCCGGCGACGCCGATTCCACCGAGCACGTACGTCATGACTGGCACTTCCGCGGGAGCGCTCGGCGTCACGGCCACAGCGGCCGGGGCGGCAGCTTGCGGCGGTTGCTGCTGCACGGGGGCAGCTGGAAACACGACGCTGACCTGCCGGTAGGTATCACCCGTGCCCACGACGACGCGGCGCTCCTGGGGCCCATACCCTTGCGCTTTGAACGTGAGCTGGTACGCGCCGGGGTTGATCGGGATCGGGCGCCCGTCGAGCGACCCCGCAAATGGCCGACCGTCGAGCAGCACCTCCACCTCGGTCAGGTCCACGGTACCCGTCGAGAGCCTGGCCGACAGCACCAACGAAGGCAGCGCCTTCTCGACCTCGGCGTACATATTGGTGCATTCGACCATGAGTGAATCGCCGCATGTCGGGCGCGAGCACTCGAGTAGCTGCTGCCGGGCTTCGACGAGCTTAGAGGCAGCGCGGTCGACCTGCGCCGCGTCGAATGCTGCCAGGCATGCCGCCTTCTCGTCGGACGCAGGAGGCGCCTCCGCGGGCGCTTGCGCGACGGCCGGGTTGCCGCGAAGCAGCGCACACAGGAGGCCCAGGGCTCCAATGTAAGGGGCAGACGGGATGAATCTAGATTGCATAGGGGAAAGGGCCCAGTGCCCGCAAACAGATACGGGTCGGCTGGGGCGAACTGAAGTGAAGCAGCGGCCACCCGTGCCAGACCGAATCGATGCCGCGCCAGGCGCGGCTTGCCGGGGCCCGGTCCACCCCAGCGGCACAGCCGTTCAAGTGAGCGCTGGAGGCTCCGTTCTCCTTCCTAGACGAAGCGCTGCGCCGAAGGACCTGCAGGCCGCCTCTGATGACCTATGTCCGCGCGCCTCGACCGCGCCCCTCATGGCGCCCTGCCATCAGCCTGATCCTCGCTGCCACTGCATACAGCTGCACCTTGTATGAATGGCCGTACGGCGACGGGAAAGCCCCCGCGCCGGGCTCGAGCGCCGACGCGGGCCCATTGGGACCCGATGCTGGCGGGGGCTCTGCGGGCGCGCCAGCGGTCGGCGTCGCTGATGCCGATAGTGGCGCCGCCGAACCCGACGCCGGCGCGTTGAGCGTTTCATCCGCCCTGACGAACCCGAATGCAACAGCCAATGCGCGGCGGCTGATGCACTTCCTCACCGACAGTTATGGCCACACCATCCTGTCGGGACAGCAAGGCCTCGAATATGTCGAGACGGTGCTAGCGATCACGGGCCGCGAGCCCGCGGTGCTGGGCCTCGACCTCATGGATTACTCACCCTCGCGCGTCGCGCGGGGCTCGAGCAGCAACGCCGCAGCGGAGGCTGTCGACTGGTGGCGAAACCGCGGGGGGATCGTCACCGTGGTGTGGCACTGGAACGCCCCCTCGCACCTGATTGATGAGCCCGGCCAGGAGTGGTGGCGAGGCTTCTATTCAACCTCCACCACCTTCGACGTGGCGACAGCGATGCGTGACGACACATCGACCGAGTACCAGGAGATACTGCGGGACATCGACGCGATCGCCGTGCCGTTGAAGGAGCTCGCCGACGCTGGCGTGCCCGTGCTGTTCAGGCCGCTGCACGAAGCCTCCGGTGCCTGGTTCTGGTGGGGCGCCAAGGGCCCGAATGCCTACCTGGCGCTATGGTCACTCGTACGCGAGCGGCTCACATCGCTACACGGGCTGCACAACTTGATCTGGGTCTGGAACGGTCAAGATGCACGCTGGTATCCCGGAGACGCGAGCGTCGACATCGTATCCGAGGATATCTACGGGCCGCGCCGAGACTACAACCCCCAGCTCGGCCGCTTTCAGTTGGCCGACAGCTACGCCACGCAGCCGAAGCTCGTCGCCCTGAGTGAGAACGGCGCCTTGCTCGATCCTGCGCAGCTCGTCTCCAGCGGCGCTGCCTGGAGTTGGTTCTGCGTCTGGTCGGGGAGCGAATTCATCGCCGACGAGACTTGGAACGAGGATTCCATGAAGCGTGCGGTGTACTCGCACGAGTACGTCACGACGCTCGACGAGCTGCCTGATCTGGCCAATTACCCGCTGCCGTAGGCCTCGCGCGTACCGGGCGCACGCAGCGAGAACCGGTCCTCGGGGCGAAGATGCCCCGAGGACGTCGGACGGTGCCGGTTACTGCGCCGGCTCGAGGCGGATCGAGTCGATGATCAGCTCCGCGGCGCCCGCGGCGCTGGCGTAAACTTGCAGGCCGAAGCGCTGCACGTTGCTCGCGTTCGAGGCGTGTGCAGAGAAGTCGTAGGAGACGTCGGCGAAGCTACCCAGATCCGCGAGGTTCACCCAGCCGTCACTGTTCCAGGTCCAGCCGCCGGACTGCGAGAAACCCTGAATGCCACCAGCGGCGGTCGCGCCCGCGAAGCGCACTCGCGCTCGGAGGACACGGCCACTCAAATCGGCGACGTTGGCACTTCCGTCCCACGGCGTCGTGAGCTGGACCTCAACGGTGTCACCCGCGCCCGGAAAGGTCATCGGAATGTGGACTTCGCCGCTGCTCCAGCTCACCGTGCCGAGCGTTGCGTTGCTGCCATAACCCGGCGTAGGAGTGAACGCCGAGAACTCGGATTCGGTATCGAAAAACCAGGGGTCGCCCAGGCCGACCGGTGTATATCCAAGGCCGCTTCCCGCGTCCGTCAGCACACCCGCGTCGCCATCACTGGGCAAGCCGCCCGCGTCGCCATCGCTCGGTGCACCGGCGCCAGCGTCACCCTCGTTGGGCACGCCGCCATCCACCTCGACGGGTGTCGTGTCCTTTGGCTCGAGGCGCAAGTCGTCGATGATGAGCTCGGCGCTGCCCGGTCCGTTCGAATACAGCTGGAGCCCGAAGCGAAGGACATCGCTCGGATCGGCGGCCGTATCCAGGTCGAGCTCCACGTCCTTCCAGGTATCCAAGGTCGTGAAGTCGTTCCAGTCGCCGCTCACCCAGGTCCAGCCCTCGGTCGATTGTGAGTATCCCTGAGCCCCCGCGCTCACCGTCGAGCTCGCGACGCGCACGCGTGCTCTCAGAACGCGCCCGCTGAGATTCATCGGATCCGACGCGTTCTCGACGCTGTCCCACGGTGCCGAGAAGTGGATGAACGCCTTGCTGCCCGCATCGGTGAAGTTGACCGCCACGTGCATCTCGCCCGCAGCGTTCCAGCTCTTGTCGCCGGTTGCGTTGTCGTACTCGACCACGAAGGTTTCGACATCTGCGGGGGAGCTGAAGAACCAGGGGTCACCGATCCCGACGGGCTCGTAATCAAAAGACGGGTCGGTGAGCTCGCCCGAGCCGCCCGAGCCGCCCGCATTCGAGCCGCCCGCATTCGAGCCGGCCGCACCGGCGGTGCCCCCGCTGCCCGCCCCACCTGCGGACGTGCCGCCGTTCCCGCCCGGGGCACTGCCGCCGTTCCCGCCCGGGGCACTGCCGCCGTTCCCGCCCGGGGCACTGCCGCCATTGCCGCTCGGGGCAGTTCCTCCATCACCCCCTTGGTTGATATCGCCGGAAGGAATGCCTGCGCCACTGCACGCCACCGCCAGAAATCCGAGAACCGGTGCCGCGCTGATCCAGTTGCGAACGTGTCGAACCGACAAGACTAACATCTCCGATGTGAGGAGTGAGCACCCTTCATGGACACTTCACTTGGGCGCAATGAACGGAGAGGGTTTGACAAGCTTTAACGAAGCGCCTGCACGGCTGGCTCCTGAACGCCCGCCACATCCGGCAGCGCTCTCGAGCACGTCACATCGTCGATTCCGAACGTATCGGACCCACTGCGCCTCCGTCGTTCGACGGAAGCACTCCGCTTGCACACCATTGTGGTCGCAATCGTTTCGATTGCGGCACTTCGGTGGGGAAGCGTTGCCACATAGATTGCTCAACCGATGCCGTGGAACCGCTTCCCGCGAGCTCTCATCGATTGCGAGCGAACGCTTGCGTTCGACGGCGTCTCACGAGCAGGCTTCCGCAGCGAGGTAGCACTCGGCTAGGCTCGCGGCGTAGCGCCATCGACGTGGCGCTGCAGGAGGACCGATCATGATCCGACCGAAGCTCCGTCTCTTGTCTACTGGAGCGCTCATCATCGCCGCTGGCGCTTGTTCCGATGCCAGCGACTCGCCCGCATCAACACCAACACCAGGGCCCGGCGCTGAGACGCCCGCGGGCGAGCCTCCCAGCGACCCTGCCCCGGAGAATATGGAGGCTGCCAGCAATGGTGCGTCGGGTGGCGCTGGTGAGAGCACCACCGCTGACTTGCCGCTCCAACCGAACGCGGTGACCACGTTCGATGCGGACAACCCGTTCTTCCAATACTCGGGTCGTGTCAGCTTTGCCGACCCGAAGAGACCCGAGTTCTCCGCTCCTGGCGTATACATCACCGCGCGCTTCCGCGGCAGCGCCGTGGCCGTGCTTCTCGACGATCAGTTCAAGTGGGGCAACAACCGAAGCTTCTTTGACGTCACCATCGATGGCGAGCCGCAGCCGAAGCTCGCCCCCGAGATGGGGATCACCCGCTATCTCGTCGCCGAAGGTCTGCCGCCGGGTGAGCACGACATCGTGATCGCCAAGCGCACCGAGGCGTCCATCGGCCGCGCCGCGTTCCTGGGGCTGGAGATCGAAGGCGAGCTGCTCGAACCGCCCCCCAAGCCGGACCTCAGAATCGAGTTTATCGGGGACTCGATCACGGCGGGCGCGGGCGTCGAAGCCGCCGATGGCTCTGCCGATTGCTCGGCGCCGGCCCTACCGGGGGCGGACGGAGGTTGGGGCCAGCCCATCAACAACGCCAACGCAACCTACGCCGCCGTGGCCGCTCGCGACCTCGGCGCAGAATACCACCTGACCGCGGTCTCCGGCATCGGGCTCGTCCGCAACTACAGCTCCTCGTTCGATGCCCGCCCGATGCCCGAGATCTATGATCTGACGTTCCCGGAGATGATCGAGGGGAACACCTGGGACATGACGGTGTGGGATCCGAGCCGCTTCGTGCCCGATGTGGTCGTGGTCACCCTCGGTACGAACGATTTCTCCCCAGGTGACAACCCGCCGGCGAGTCCCCGCCCGAACATGGCGATCGCGGACTACGTCGCGGCGTATGAGGCGTTCCTCACGATGCTGCGCGCCGACTACCCCGATGCCGATATCTATGCTCTATCGAGCCCCATGCTCGGCAACGGCTGGCCGCAGGCGACGGACACCTTCGCCGATGACCTGCGTGCCGCCGTGGCACAGGTCGCCAGCGACTTGAACACCGCGGGAGACGCCCGCGTGCACGCCTTCGTCATGACGCAGCTGACTCCCGGCCTCGGCTGCGGCACGCACCCCAACGCCGCGCAGCACGAGATGCTCGGGCTCCAGCTCGCCGCCGAGCTGCGTGCCACGCTCGGCCTCTAACGTCGTTGCTCGCACGCGGCTAGGGCTCGGGCCGCGAGCGAGCTTGGACCCGCGCAGCGTCGGTGACGCCGGCGGCAGCGCACCACGGGCGTACCGTCTCTCGGTGCCATCGCCCAGAGGAAAACTCGCTAGAGCGTTTCGGTGCAACGTGACCTGGCGCGGCATGCCAACGTGTGCCGCGCTGGGCGTATCACCAATGCAGCCTCGCGTTGCAGCCGATGCACCGTCACCGGTGGCTGCGGCATTCGCATGACGAGCCCTACGCTGTGCGCTTTGTCCGCGCTTGCGTAACGAACCGGTTCGATCGCGCCAGCGCGCAGCAGGCGTGCCGCAACGCAATTCTGGAAGCGCTTTTAACAATCACGACCGCGGCGAGATCTCGCGCGCTGCCATTGCGCGGGCTCCGCAGTGGAAGCGGTATCCGCCGCCATATACTTCCGCACGGTCCCAATACCCGTTTGGCGGCCGTGCGCGAAAAACACAACACCGCGCTCACAAAGAGTCCGATGCGAACGTCCGCGGCTCGGTCTCTGGAATCGCTGAATCATGGGCACCTCTGGGTGCTCCTCCGTTCGCGGCATTCGCATCCGAGTCAGCCGCCACCAATTGCGCATCTTGCACAGTCCGTGCAAAAGCCAATGCGCGATCCGCGAGGGGCGTGGCGCTAGACACGCCCTCACCATCGCGTCAACGAGCGCGCGGCGGCGGAGCCTGATTCCCTGTGTTCCGCGAAGCAGGGCGAGTCGAAGACTCCCGCTGGGCAGCATTGGCACGTGACCTGCATTAACGATGCGTTAACAGAGCGCCGAACGGTTCGGAGCCTCACGCCATCGCACCGATGTGCGACCAGATGGACCACGATCAGATGACCACCAGCAAACGGACAAAGACTCTCGAGGCCTTGACCTGCATCGCCCTGCTCACGGGCTGCGGCGCTGCCTATGGCCCCGATTCGGAAGACTGGGCAGACCCGGCGAATTCCGACGAGTTCGATTACGGTACGACCGAGCAGTCGGTGACGGCGGCGTGCGGCGGAGACGACAGCAACGCACTCGCGGCCGCGTTGGCCGTCGCAATCGGGAACGAGCTCGGACGTTGGGATGTCAATACCGACTTCGAGCTCCGGAGTGGCAAGCTCGAGCTGTCCGCCACCGGTCAGCTCCATTGTGGCACTGGCTGCCAGAACATCACGGCGTTGTTGCGGCTACAGGACGACGCCAGCAGCGTCATCAAGAACCATAGCCCCGCGACCTACAGGAGTAAGTTGAGCAGTTGGTACGGTACGCAGAAGTCGAAACTCGACGGCCTCGTCTCTACAATGTTGAAATTGGACAAAGGCGTCTACCGGATCAAGAACGTATCGAGCGGCAAGTACATCGTCCCGCAGAGTGGCGCCACGTCGAGCGGCGCGGCGGTGCAGCAGTCCGACCAATACACGAGCACGACAGCAGCGCAGTGGCGAGTAGTGCTAAACGGCACCAAGCACCAGCTCATCAACATCAAGAGCGGCCTATGCATGGCGTTGGGCACCAACTCCAACGCCGACCAGAATATGGTCCAGAGCCCCTGCAATACGGCGAACTTTTCTCAGGGTTTCAACTTCGCCGACATGGACATCAACGTCTTTGCGATCCGCACGGCCCACTTGCGCAGCGTGGCCGTGTCGGGGTCCTCAACCGCCAACAACGCGGCCGTAGTCCAAAACGCATTCAGCGGCACGCAGTTGAATCATCGCTGGATGTTCGAAAAGGTCGGCACCGGCCACCAACCGCTCCTCGACGTGGCCACCGCTGTCTACAATATCACCGTTCAGCACACCGGCATGGCCATCGCGCCGTCGAGCGCGAGCCTGAACGATGGTGTGAGCGTCGTGCAGCAAGCCTATTCGGCGACCGACGATCGCTTCCACTGGTACATCACCAAGGTGGACGACACCCGCTACCAGTTCATCAACCGCCGCAATGGTAGCTGCCTCGATCTCGCAGACCCCAGCAGCAAAACGAGCGCGCTCGTGCAACGAAAGTGCTCGACCTCCGCGAGCCAACGGTTCTTCCTCACGCCGAACGGCGAAGGTAAACAAGTGCTATGGAGCCAAAACAGTGTCAGCGTCGGGGTCGGGTCAAGCTCGACCGCGAGCGGGGCGCAGCTCGCGCAAGGGGGAACCACGTGGACCGCCTCCAACACGATGCTGTTCACTCCCGTCACCGCGGGGGAGCCACACCGCCTGAAGTTCAACCGAAAGGCCAACGGCGGGCCGTGCGGTGACTATTACTGGTACGACGTGTCGCAACCGAACAGCCTCCCGCTCGATGCTCCGGCGGACACCTATGTGCAGCTGATCTTCGCTGGTGGGAAACAGACGTCCACGGGCGCCGACGTGAACCCCTTCATCGCGCAGCAAGTGAACGGCAACCAAGTGGCGATCGATCCCACGTACGGATTGAACGATGGTTCGTCGACGTCGAGCGGGGCGTGCACCGCGGCGTGCCTCAGGGTCAGCACCACCAACGTGGCGGGGCAGTGTTGCTCGTGCAATGGCACCACGGCGAAGTTCGCCAAATCGACTTGGAGCGCCGTGACCTACGTGTGCCAGTGAATGAAATGGGCAGAGTGCCTGACTCTGCACGATGCACCTGAAAAACGCGCCGTGGACTCGCGTCCACGGCGCATTCGCATTTATCGAGCCGTCGCGGCCCGTCGCCAATAGCCCTTACGGCGCGCGCGAGCCGCGAGAACCGCCTTCACGTTGGTAACGCGCTCAAGATTTAAAAGTGGCCCCGGCGCCGTTAACGGACAGCCCGGGGCCCGGTAGACCGGAAAGGAAATGCGGTCCACATTTCGAGGTATGATGCTTACTGCCGCGCCGGGCAACCTTTCGCCGGTGCACGAGCGCCTCGATCCGCGAGCACAACACCCCGTCTAAGAGGTGAGTGGACGTAGTTCATTTCGTCGCGGATGCGCGCCGAAGGACAACGAGCATCAAACGAGCGTCGCGTCGTGCAACCCGCGCGACTCGTCGCGTCCGACCCGACGCGCCGCGCGATCCCTCGGTCCCGCGTGCGCCGAGCGCCATTGCGAGGATTGGGTAACGCATCGCGGATAACGCTTCTTCGACGCCTGCAAGGCAGAATGGGGCTGGGTTGCCGCGCCCGTCTGGGCAACTGAGGCGCCTTGCGGGAAAACGCTTCCACGGCGTGTCGATGGCGGCGCGCAATTGAGATGCAACCGAACGACGAGGCATGCTTACCTGTTCGGGCTCGTAACGTCGGAGGGACCCAATGATCGATTCGAACCCGATTCAGCTTCGGGTGTCGCTGGGCTGTGGCATCACGCTCGCGACACTGCTCGTGGCGTGTGGCAACGACAGCCTGCAGAACACTGCGTTGCCGGCGCAGCCTGGTGACGCGGCGCCTACGGGTGGCTCCGCGGGTGACGGCAACCCGACGGCGGGCAACGCTGGGCTCGCGCTCACGCCGCCGATGGGCTTCAACAACTGGAACGCTTTTGGCTGCGACGTCAATGAGGCGCTGATCCGGGAGACAGCTGACTTTTTCGTCTCCTCGGGGTTGAAGGACGCCGGCTACCAGTTCGTGAACATCGACGACTGCTGGTCGATGATGGAGCGTGATGCCGAAGGCCGGCTCGTTCCCGACCCCGTCAAGTTCCCATCCGGCATCGACGGGGTCGCCGACTATGTCCACAGCCTGGGCCTGAAGCTCGGTATCTACGGCGACGCGGGCACCCGGACGTGCGCGGGGTATCCCGGCAGCCTCGGCAATGAGCGAGTGGATGCCGAGACCTGGGCGGCGTGGGGTGTCGACTATGTCAAGTATGACAACTGCTACAACCAGTCGGACGGCTCACGCGAGGACTTCGTGCGCCGCTACAGCGCGATGCACGATGCGCTGCTCGCCACGGGCCGTCCCATTGTCTACTCGATCTGCGAGTGGGGTCAGTCGCAACCCTGGGAGTGGGCGCCGGAGCTCGGCGTGGGCCACCTGTGGCGGACGACCGGAGACATCACGGACAACTGGTCGAGCATTCGCGACATCATCGCCTTCAATGCGCCCCTCGCGGCGTTTGCTGGCCCAGGGCACTGGAACGATCCCGACATGCTGGAGGTCGGCAACGGCGCACTGACGCTCATCGAGAAGCGCACGCACATGAGCATGTGGGCGATGATGGCGGCCCCGCTGATCATCGGCACCGACTTGCGGGTCGCCACGCCGGAGACGCTCGCCATCCTGGAGAACCCGGAGATCATCGCCATAGACCAGGATGCGCTCGGAATTCAGGGCGCTGTCGTCTCGGGCGACGCCGACCAGATGGTGCTCGACAAGAGGCTCGCCAATGGGCAACACGCGCTGGCGCTCTACAATCCCACCGACGAGCAGGCGCTCGTCAGCATTCCAGCCGTCAGCGCTGGTCTGGAGCCCGCCGATGCATACTTCTTGCACGACATCTGGGCAGGGGCGGACAGCGAGGCTCGCAGCGTCATCGCTGCGGGGGTGCCGGCGCACGGCACGGTCGTGCTCACCGTGCGTCCCCTACAGGAGTCCGACACCGTGCCGCCGTCCATCAGCGTCGAGGGCACGCTCGGCACGCTGATCCCCGGCGCGGCGAGCTCGACGACGTTGACGACGCGCGTCACGAACCGGGGCATCGACTCGGCAGGCCAGGTCGCCCTCAGCGTACGAGCACCCGAGGGCTGGACCGTGGCTGCCGCGGCCGGAGCGATGGGCGAGACTCTGGGCACCGACGCCTCTCTCGAGACGACCTGGTCGGTGTCGGTGCCGGAAGGAACCGCCGCCGGACGCTATCCGCTCACGCTGACGGCGACCTATGCGTGGGGCCCCGAGGCTAGCGCGGCGACGTCGCAAACGGAGATCGTTGGTGCAGTCGCCGTGGCTCCTCCCAGCGGGATGACCCCGGTCAGCACGCTGCTCCCAGTCAGCACGGCGAACGGCCTCGGTCCAGCCGAGATCGACACCAGCAACGGCAACGACGTCGAGGGCGACGGCAACTTGATCAGCATCGAAGGCCGGGTGTACACGCGCGGGATTGGCGTGAGCTCCCCGAGCGAGCTGATCTATTACCTGGGCGGTCAGTGCTCGCGGTTTACCGCAGACGTCGGCATCGACGACGAGGTAGTCGCCGCAGACGCCCAGTCGACGTTTCAGGTCTTCGCTGATGACGCGCTGATCGCCGAGGGCGGTCCGCTCGGCGGCAACGACCCTGCCGTCGCGCTCACGGCCGACGTCACCGGGGCGACGTTGCTCCGCCTCGTGACCACGTCGCCAGGCGCGCCGGGAGTTGCCCATGCCGACTGGGCGTCGCCCCAGGTCGTCTGCGGCGACAGCATGGCACCCACCGTGGTCGAGCAGACCCTGTTTTCGTTCGAGGGCGGCGTCGACGAGTTTACGCTCTCCAACGTAGAAGCCGGCGGAGCCCTCGCCGCGTCCGCGTCCTTCGCCACCGCTGGAAGCGGCGGGCTCGAGGTGACGAGCCCGGTGGACGGCAACTGGTTCGGGCGCCGCTTCGCGACCCCGATGGACCTGAGCGCGTTCGAGCTGCTGCGTTACGACGTGAAGACCAGCGCCGTGGGCACGCCCGGCGAGTTCGCCATCGAGGTTGGACCGACGGCAGCGTGGTGCCAGGGCGGCCTCTGGACGTGGACGAATGCCAGCTCGAGCAAAACCATCGAGCGAGCCTTGAGCGAGATCGCGTGTCCTGCTGGGGTTGATCGCGACCTCACCCAGGTTCAAGGCCTCTGGGTCTTCCTGAAAGATGGCACGTTCCAGATCGACAACATCCGCGCCGAATGACGCTTGCGCGCCCGCTGCATGCGGGCCTTCATCCCCGCATTGGCCGATGATTGCTGCGCGTCGTCACTGACGCGCGGCAACATCGCGTGGAGACCCGGCAACGCGTCGAATCGTTTCCCGGCACCATCCTGCCCCGATCCGCAAGCGCCGTTTTCAGGGCTCAGAACGCGAGTCGAACCGCTTCCACGCGTCGGGTTCATCGCCATCGCGGCTCTATCAGAATTTATCTACCGAACGCCAATCGCTCCGAGCTCATCTGGTATCGTTTTCAGATCTGCTCGTTTCGGATAGAGTTCGGGCATCGGGCTGGCGAACGCGTCATGCGCGCCATGCTGCCTTCCACACTCCCTAGCGCCAGTGACTCACTGGCATGGAGAACCTCATGTACCTTCGGTCCATCATCGGCTCGCTGTTACTCTTGCCTGTCGTCGGCTGCTCCTCCGACGATGGTCCAGCCACGGCTGCGTCTGCTACTGCCGCTCCGCAGCCGCCAGTCATGGAGACCGGTGCTCCCGCGGCGCCCAACGACAGCGCCGAGGCTCCCGAGGCAGTCCAGCCCGGCACACCGACAGACGGTATAGCTGCCCAAGGTCAGGGGGAGACGCCGCTGGATCCGAGCACGGCGCCGCCCGATCCAGGTTCCTCCGAGACGCCGTCGACCCCGCCTACCGAGATTCCGATCGCGCCTCCGGCAGAGGTCGCGTCAACTTGCGCTCGCGAGTTTGCCGTTCCGACTCCGGAGCAGCTGCGCAACAACCCACGCCTTCCCGATCCCTTCACGTTCTTCGACGGCACCCCGGTGCTGTCGAGCGCGGACTGGGTGTGTCGTCAGAAGGAGATCCGCTTGTTCGCCGAGGAGTTCATCTATGGGCGGAAGCCCGGGCCCCCCGACTCGCTGACGGCCTCGTTCGCTGGCGGGACGTTGACGATCGACATGGCGCGCAACGGGCAGACCATGCGGATGGAGGTGCCGGTGACGCAACCGGACGGCACTGGGCCCTTCCCCGGCATCATCACCGTCGGCGATGGGGTGCCCGAGGGCATCGCCAACATCCAGTACTCCCAGGGCGGCAACTCCGTGAAGGATAGGCTCGCAGCGCCCGCGCAGGGCTTCGGACGGCCGGCGCCGTCCGGTGACTTCTATCGGCTCTACCCGGACTTCACGAGCACGGGATCGCTGATGGCTTGGGCGTGGGGCGCGAGCCGTATCATCGACGCCCTGGAGGCGACCGTCGGGCAGCACAATATCGATCCGGCCAAGCTCAGCTCGGTCGGGTGTTCACGCGACGGCAAGACCTCCGCCATCATCGGGTTATTCGACGAGCGGCTGGCGATGGTCGCGGCGCGGTCACCCGGGTCGGGCGCGACGAGCGCCTGGCGGATTTCGTATGACGAGCTGAATGCCGGCGGCAGCGACGAGCAGACGGCAGCGCAAATCTTCCGTGAGAACACATGGCTCGGAGAGGTCTTTGCTCAGTTTGCTCCGGCGGAAGCCTCGCCATACCAGCAGCGCCTACAAGCCATCGAAAACCTTCCGATCGACCAGCACCTGGTTCTCGCCCTGGCCTGGCCACGCCCGCTGATCATGATGGAAGGCACGAACGACAGCTGGAACTGCCCGCTCTGCTCCTTCGAGACGTTGACCTACACGCGCATGATCTATGATGCGCTCGGCACGTCGGATTCCATCGCGTTCCCGCAGCCGGCGCACGGCCACTGCGCGCAGAACGGGACGTTTGCGATGGACTACTACAACGCTTTCGTCGATCGCTTCTTGCGTGGCGACGCGTCGGTCAGCACCGCTGGCCTCTTCGACACCGACGCCAACTTCGCGTTCGACGCGAATCGCTGGCAAGACGGCGAGGTGCCGGTCATCCCGTGAACCGCGACTCGTAACATGACTCGTGTGCGCGCCTGAGCATTGCTCGGGCGCGCTCGCGCCTACCCACGCGGGGGGCCGGAGCTCTCGCGGACCATGAGCTCCACGGGATACTCTTCGGTGCGCTTGCCACCGATCTCGCCGGCGATGTGGCGGAGGAGCGCGCGGCAGGCGTCTCGCGACATGCGGCGCGTGGGTTGCATCACAGTGGTGAGGCCTGGCCAACATTGCTCGCCGTCCGGCGTTCCATCGAAGCCGATGACAGAAACGTCCTTGGGCACGCCAAGGCCACGCTCGAGGACAGCCCTCATGAAGATCAGGCCCATGGTGTCGTTGCCGAGCACTACGGCTGTCGGGCGTCGCTCGCACGGCACCTCGAGGAACTGACGCGCGTAGAGGCTGGCGGCTTCGGCGTAGCCATGCCCGAAATAGACGTGTTGTGGATCGATGCTAATGCCGCGCTGCGCGAGGCCACCCATCAGACCCTCGAGGCGCTCCCGGCTGTCCACGGATTCCCGAGGACCACCAGCGAAGCCGACACTGCGGTGGCCGAGCTGGGCGAGGTGCGCGGCGACGAGCGCACCCCCCGCCAGATTGTTGGCACGCACGCTGTATGCGGCGTCTGCTGGCAGGTCCGGTGCGATGAGTGCTACCGGGATCGCGCGTTTGGTCGCGCTCGCGAACAGCGGCTGGTCCCTCACCGAGAAGCGCACCAGAATTAGCCCGTCGACTCGGCGCTCGTTCAACCAGCTCGCTACCGCCTTCGGATCGTACAAGCCCCGAAGGATCATGCTCGCGAGCAAGACACTCTTGCGGCTTGGCGCCAGGGCTTCCTCGATGCCGAGGAGGATCTCCGAAAACCACGTGCTTTGCGTCGAGTTGACCGCGAGCCCGATACAGTCGGTGCGCTGCGCGGCGAGATTGCGCGCCGCTACGGATGGCGCGTAGCCCAGCTCGGAGATGGCATGCTGCACTCGGCGTCGTACGCCTTCACTGGCGCGCCCGCCGTTGAGAACGCGTGAAACCGTGCTGATCGCCACATCGGCACGATCCGCGACGGCCGAGATGGTCGGCTTCTTGCGGGAATCCCGCCGGCGCAACACGCGGCGCAAAATAGCACGCTCGTCCAGATGAGCGAGGGATGCGAACCGCTTCGCGGCGCGCAGCCACCGAGGAGCGATAGTGGCGGCAAACGTTGCGTAGGGCGCGACAGGAAGCGTTTCCACGACGCGCTGCTCAGCGCGCGCGGCATCGAGCTCGAGGCCTCGCCAGGCGGAATATTCCGGGAGGAAGAGTCAGGGAGATCGTCGCCCGGTCTCGCGCGCAAGGCGTCGTAGATCAAAACGCTGTCGACGAAGTCGAGCGCTGCTGCCGTCGGCGACGCCGCCGCTGATGAGAGTCGACTTGCGAGGCGTTCACGGCGGCCTGGCGCTCGCACTCTTTTCCTGAATCGCCTGAGGCGACCCTTCGCTCAGCCGCCCTACGGCGCCGTGAAGACACTCGCCGGCTGGCTCGTGGAGCGGATGCCGTTCTGGCCGTTGACGATGTCGTCGCCCCAGCCCGTCAGCTGGGTGGCGCTGCCAGTCTCGGAGAGATCGAGGTAACCCACGTCCTGGCTGTTGCCGGTCCACGACCAGGCCAGGTACCCGAGCCCGAGCCGGGCTGCCTCGTCGATCATCACGGTGTACGGCACGGGGATCGGCTGCCCGTTGCGGTTGCCGTGCTGGAAGCCGAACTCGCCCACGATGATCGGCAAGCTGGCGGCCTGCGCCCCGCGCAGCACGTCCAAGATGCGCTGCGGGTTCTCGTAGTCCTGATACATGTGCGTGCTGAACAGCACGTTGTGCTGCGGATCCGCCTCCAGCAGCTTGGCGCCCTCGGCGACGATCACCGAGCCTTTCTGCCCCCAGTTGCTGGCGTCGATGACCAGCGTGTGATTGATGCCGGCGTCGCGCAGCACGACGATGGCTTGCTGGTAAGCCTGCACCCAGTCGGCGTCCTGCGTCTGGAAGTCGCCCCACTCGTTGGCGATGTTGATGAGCAGATACGGCTCGAACTCGAGCAGGATGTCGCGCATCTCGTCCACGTAGTACTGGGCCATGCGCGCCGGACCCGCCAGATCCGGGCTGCCGGTGACGTCGTGCATCTCCACCATCGGCACCATGCCCAGCTCCACCGCGCGCTCGATGGACGCGCGCACGATGTCCGGCGCGCCGCGCGTGGTCTCCCACACGATGCGCACCGAGTTGGAGCCCGTCGTCGCGATCTCATCCATCCAGGTCAGCGCGTCGTTCTGGAACCACGCCACGGGGTGGTTGATGCCGCGCATGACGAAATCGTTGCCGAGCCGATCGAAGAGGCGGCCATCGGAGACGAAGAAGCCCGTCGACAGGGTACCGTCGGGTCGCGGCACGATGCCCGCCGGGATCTCGGCAGGGCTCTCCGGCACGGGCGCGAGCTCCGGAATGTCGCAGAGCGGGCTCTCGAGGGCGGGCTGCGACTCCGGCGTGAGGCAGCTGCGTCCGCTCTCGTAACCCCAGCCATCGGTCACGCCAGCGGCGTCGGGGTCGGTCGAGGCATCCGCGCACACCAGCGTGCAGTTGCCGCCGACGATGCGGCCGTTGCCGAACTGAATGCCCGGTGGCAGCTCGGGCGCGGGAGTCTCCGGCGTCGTCGGTGCAGGCTCGGCGGGCTCGAGCCCGAGATCGGGATCCATGCCTTCGGTGCTGACTTCCGTGGTCGCATCCGGTGCTGCATTTGCGTCCGGCGGCGGGTCCAGCGTCGGCGCGGCTCCCGGAGCGGAACCGCCCCCGCTCGGGACCACGCCGGGGTCGAAGCCCGGTGCGGCCGCTCCATCATCGCCACCGCCACATCCAACCAGATACACCAGCAGCAACGCTACGACGCTCGTTCGCATGCCCACACGCTAGCAGCCCAGACATGCTCTACCGCTTCGCGATCGTCCGTCGCTCGCGTCGATTCTAGCCTGCCGGGTGCTTTCTCGCGCCCCTGAATGATTCCGATCTAGTGAAAGCGCTTCCACTTGGTTCTGCTCACCATCGCTCTGGACGAACAGGTCGTGCCCCGGCACGGCGAGCGGGCAGGCTCACACTTCGATCATGCACGCCCTCGAGCTCGAGCCTCGCCCGGCGACCCGGGCTGCGGCTGGACGATCGCGCGCTGCTGGCGCAGCTGTACGGCCCTGAGAACGCTCAGCGCGTGGGCGACGCTTCCGCTAGAGCAGATAGGCGTCGCAAACTCGAGCCGTCGCGATACCATAGCGCTGCTCGGAGCCACAGAAGTGCGCTGCGCACTCGGCGTAGGCTTGGCAGGCTTCACCGTCGGGTAGCGCGGGACGCATCGATCGTCGTTGGTGTCGCAGAACCTACCGGCCGCACACGCGGTGTCCTGACCCGGTCATCGCAAATCCTCACCAGGCAGCTGCCCGAAGTCTGCTGCGGAATACAGACCTCGGAGATGGGGGTCACAATACGCGCCGCTCACGCAGACGTCGAAGACCGTGGATTCCGAGCGTTGCAAGACGCAGGCGCTCGCCCAAACGCGGCAAAGGTTACAGACGTTGCGATCGAAGTAACAGCGCGAATTGTCGCGAGCGGGACACGGCATCCCGCCTGCGGAGCTGATGCCGGCTGGGCCATCCACTTCATTGCCGTAGCAAGTGTCGCCAACCGCCAGGAGGCCTAGCGGTTGAGCATAACACGTCCGTTGCGAGGGGGCCTCCACCGGCGGGCACACGCTTGCCATGCCGGGTCGGTCGATGCACTCCTCGCGGTAGGACACGAGCCGCTTCGTGCCCGACGTCGTCGTGGTCCGACACTCGGCTTGTAGTTGCCATCATCGTTTGCAACACGGCGCGTCACAATCGTTCGACTGCCGCTCGATCGTGCACTCGAGGGCGCACCAGACGTTGCCGTGCTGATTCACACAGTGTTGCAGCGAAAGATGCTTGCTCTGGGAGCGCTTCCAGAGTGAGAGCGGGGCGCGCGGCGACGAAATAGATGGAGTGCAACGAAACGTGTGCGGCAGCCATTTTCGCCCCCGCGTCTTTCCGGTGAGCGCCATTTTCTGCATCGGAACGAAGATGCACACATCCTTCAAGAGCCTGTGAACGTTCGCGTGTTCCACCGTAGCGACACGCCGGGGGAGAACTTCATTGGTCACAAGGTTACTCATTCTACGCACGCTCGGAGGAACCGTCGCCGATTGCTGATGGTCGCGGTGGCTCCCGCGTGACTCCGCCGTTCACGCGCGCCCGGCGCCTCTTGTGGCGTGCCGCGTGCAGTTCGTCCCCCGTCTGGCGGGTGGAGGGGTCGTCCCAGTTGCGAGCCAAGGTGCTTTGCGGGCGTGTCTTGATACCGGATAGCATTGACAGGCATAGTGAAGCCCACGCATCAACGAATGGCCGACGAGGAACGAGCCGAACTGGAAAAACTGACCGAGAGGTTCCTCGCCGAGGTGCAGGCGAATCCGTCGCCGACGCGCGAGCAATGGCGGGCGCTGGTCGACAAATGGCAGAGGCGCGTGAACGTCGAGGTGCTGCTGACGTACGGGAGCTGGCAGGGCTGGCTCAGCTGACGAGCTGCACAGCGCAGGTCGTGTCTCGGCTAGGGGTGCTGACACGAATGGACGGTCGTGGGCTCGAAGCGTCGCGGCGGCTCGCGTGTCCTGGTTGGCTGGGGCTCTAGGAGAGGGCTCGTTAGCCGCACTCGTGCTCCATCGGGTCACCGCCGGGGACCTCTCTCCCTTCCCTGCCCCGTTCCCCCTCGGGTTGCGCCTCATAAAGCCGGTTATGCGCGAGACGCGCTTCGGGACTGCGCGCTGGAGCTCGAGAGTTTCGGAGCAGCGGCGAGCTCGCCAGCCGCCTGGCGCGGGAATCGCCGCGCCTGCAGCCTTTCGGCGCCCGATTCCATTTATACTGAACACTTGACCAGTCCAGTAACTGCGGCGATACTCTGGCTCCGCTACCGACGAGCGGATGCCGATGGCCGCCAACTTCGATGCCCTTTCGCCTGCGCTGGCGCCCCGTAGTGACGTCCGCGACCTGCCGCCTGGGGTTCTGGTCGCGACGATGCCGCAGGCCATCATGGAAGCGGGCGAGCGCGCCGCCTTCCACTCGGTCGAGTTCTTCACCGCTCGGCTCTCCAATCCGCATACCCGCGCCGCCTACGGCCGCGCCGTGACGGCGTTTTGCGTGTGGTGCCACGCGCGCGGGGTTCCCCTCCCGGCCCTGTCCTCCCCTCTCGTCGCGGCGTACTATCACGAGCTCGTCGAGCGACTCAGCCCCGCGAGCGCCAACCAACATTTGAGCGGCATCCGTCAGTGGCTCGAATGGCTGACCTGCACCGGAATCCTGACCTGCAACCCCGCTGCCTTCGTCCGACCCCTTCGAGTTTGCAGGATGGAAGGCAAGACCCCCACCCTCGAACGCGCCGAGGCGCGGCGCTTGTTTGCCGCGTTGGACGCTTCGAACGAGCTCAACGATCGGCGGGACCGGGCGATCCTAGCGATCATGCTGTTCGATCTCGTACGCGTGGGCGCGGTCGTGCGAATGCGCGTGCGCGACTTCTGCGACCGGGGCGAGACCGCGTGGCTCGTGCTCCGCGAAAAGGGTGGTCGCGAACGCCGCCTGCCCGCCCACCACATCGTGCGTAACTACATCCGCAGCTACGTAGACGCGGCCGGACTCGCTGGGCGCGACCACGCTGGCGCGCCGCTCTTCCAGTCGACACCCGGAGCATCCGACGAGCTGTCGGGTAGACCGCTCGATCGCTCCTCGGTGCTTTCCATGGTCAAGCGCCGCTGTCGCCAGGTCGGGATTTCTGACTC
>Ga0315910_10000873_pt1 | contig 28607 bp, 13 predicted proteins | sample EdamamesoilMG_FD_204470 | JGI IMG/M metagenome (GOLD analysis project Ga0315910, IMG submission 204470) | Garden soil microbial communities collected in Santa Monica, California, United States - Edamame soil | ecosystem: Environmental > Terrestrial > Soil > Garden | place: USA: California... | reverse complement strand
CCAGCAACAACGCAGGGTTATGCATCGCGGGCGCGAATTGCGGCATTGGTACTTGGTCCCAGGCCGAAACGATCTGTCCCCAGTGGCGCAGCCCGAGCAGTTCATTCAACCGTTCAACGGTCGTATATTTCTGCTTGAGCCAGAGCTGCCATTCCTCGCGCGTAGCGTCGTTGAAGGAAAACTCGGTTTGATGACCGCCGATGCCGCTGTCGATCTGCCACGCAATGACCTGGGGATGTTTGCCGAGGGCGGTCGCCATGGCCGTGACGATTTTCTTCGCGTAAGCCCAATACGTGTCGCTCGCCAGGCAAACGGCGCGGCGCGTACCTTCGTGCTTCACCCCGCCGCGTTCGTCCACGGGTAGGATGTCGGGATGCTTTTTCGCAAGCCAGATGGGCGGGGCGGCGGTGGGGGTGCCGAGGACGACCTTGATTTTGTGCTTCGCCATGACGTCCATCACGCGTTTGAGCCAGGCGAAATCGTATTTGCCCTCCTCCCGCTCGCACAAACCCCAGGTAAATTCGCCGATGCGGACGACATTGATGCCCGCCTTGGCCATCAATTGCGCGTCCGTTTCCCACGCGCCTTCTGGATTGTCATCGGTGCCTCCGTAGGGGAAGACCCACTGTTCGGGATAGTAATCAACGCCGAAATACATGGTCGTATGGTTCGTTGGCGTCCGTTACGTGACTCTAGTCCCGAAACCCGCAAGGCCGCAAATGAAAACTCGCAATTTGCGCCGGCGGAATTCGCGACAGGATGCCGGCCAACGGGCAGGAACTGCGGTCGGAAAACAGTTTGCCGTCCCGGACCGCCTGCCCTAGTGTTCCGCCGTTATTGTGCGCGCGTAGCTCAATTGGATAGAGTGTCGGCCTCCGAAGCCGAAGGTTGTGGGTTCGACCCCCGCCGCGCGCACCATTACTTTTACTCCCCGGCAAGCCATGGGTGCCGCCACTTTGTTGAAACAAACCCGCGGCTTTGTGTGTCTCTGACTTGCCCAGGTGCATTTTGTACATGCGAAAGCGCGGCGGGCGGTGTCAATTGCTGTGAATCTATACCTATGAATCTTGCTTACACGGGCTGCCTTGCCGCGGTCATGGTCGCCATCTGCCTGACGGGCTGTCGAAAGGGACCAGCGGACGCCAAGGACGGAAAGAAAGACGCCAAGGATGAGGCGTTGCCCGTGGAAGTGACGACCATCACCCGCGGCGGCATTGAGGCCACGCTGCGGAACTCGACGCATTTGGAGGCGGAGGAGGAGGTCAAAGTGTTCGCCCGTACGGCTAATCGAGTCACCGAATTGCTGGTCGAGGAGGGCGATCTGGTCGCGAAAGATCAAGTACTGCTCCGGCTGGATAACGACATTCAGAAAACAGCCTACGGCAAGGCGCAGTCCAGCCTAGACAAGGGGCGACAGGACTTCGAGCGAGAGAAAGTGTTGTACGAGCAGAAGCTGATCAGCGAACAGCTCTTCAATAACGCCAAACACGATTTGCGGCAGCTCGAACTGGCCTTCGAGGATGCGAAGCGCGGACTGGAATACACCGAGGTGCGTGCGCCCATCGCGGGCACCATCAGCCAGCGGCTCGTAAAGCTGGGTGATCTCGTTGGTCTCAACCAGCATTTGTTCGACCTCGTGGACTTCAAGTCCATGGTGGCGCGGATTTACCTGCCGGAAAAAAGCCTGCCCGAGCTTCGGCTCGATCAACCGGCGCGGGTCACCGCGACGCCGTTCGGGACGCGGGAATTCTCGGGTTACGTCAAACGCATTGCGCCCATCGTTGAATCCAAGACCGGCACGGTAAAGGTCACCATCGGCTTCAAAGAAACCGGCCCCTTGCGGCCCGGCATGTATGTGGATGTCGAACTCGTCACAGCGAAACGGTCGGACGCCCTGCTGCTAACCAAACGCGCCCTGCTCTACGATGGCGAACTCAGCTATGTCTTCCGCCTCCTGCCGGAGCGGAAGGTCGAACGCGTGCTGGTCGAACCCAAGATTGCCGACAAGCTCAATGTTGAGCCGGTTTCCGGTTTCAAGGAGGGCGACCAGATCGTGGTGGCCGGCCAGACCGGGCTGAAAGACGGGGCCAAAGTGCGCCTGCCCGGCGATCCGTTGCCGGACGAGAAGAAGGACAAGAAAGAAGAAAAGGCCGAACAACCGGCCACGGCAAAGAAATCGTAGGCTTTGACCCAGCATGTCCGCTCCGCGCCAACGCCTGACGCATTTCACGACCAGCCGCCCGGTCGCGGTGCTCATGGTTTTTCTCTCCGCGGTCGTCTTCGGCTTCTTCTCGTTCAAACGGCTGCCGGTGAATCTAATGCCGGAGTTGAATTATCCCACGTTGACCGTCCGCACCGAGTATGCGGGCGCGGCGCCGGAAGAAATTGAAAACGAAATCAGCCGGCCCATCGAGGAAGCCCTCGGCGTGGTCGGTGGCTTGAACAAGATCAACAGCATCAGCCGCGCGGGGATCAGCGACGTGGTGCTGGAGTTCGTGTGGGGCACGGACATGTCCAAGGCCACGCAGGAAGCGCTGGAAAAACTGGAACTGGTCTTCCTGCCGCGCGAGGCCGAACGCCCGTTGCTGCTCCACTTCGATCCCTCCCTTGATCCGATCATGGAAATGAGCTTCTCCGGCGAGGGCCAGCGCTACGAAGGGGAGCAGGGACTGCGTCGCTTGCGGCGAATCGCCGAGTTGCAGATCAAACGCGCCCTCGAACCCATCAAGGGCGTCGCTGCAGTCCGCGTTCGCGGCGGTCTCGAAGAGGAATATCACGTCCTGCTGGACAAGGAAGCGCTCCAACGCAGCGGGCTCTCGATTCAAACCGTCATTGACCGGTTGCGGCAGGAGAACATCAACGTCGCTGGCGGCACGCTCAAGGAGGGCCGCGCCGAATACATGGTCCGCACGCTGAACGAATACGAAAATCTGGACGAGGTGGCGGAGACCGTGGTCGCGCGCATCGCCGACCGCAGCGTGCGCGTGAAAGACCTCGGACGCGTCATCCGCACGCAGAAAGATCGCGAGATCATGACGCGCACCGACGGCGCGGAGAGCGTGCAGATTGACATTTACAAGGAAGCCGACGCGAACATGGTCGCCGTGGCCAAAGACGTGACCATGGCGGTTGGCATCATCTCCAAAGAACCGGAAGGCGGTGATCAGAAGCTAAAACCCGGCCCGCCCGGGATGGGTCGGCCAGCCAACGGGTTGGCGCAGCGGCTTCAGAAGGAGGAAAGCGCGAAGCTCGTCATCGTCGCCGACCGCTCGAAGTTCATCGAAAGCAGCATCAATGAAGTTCGCGACACCGCCGTCCTTGGCGGCCTGCTGGCGGTTGCAATCCTCTATCTGTTTCTCGCGGACGTGAAAACGACCGCCATCATCGGCGTGAGCATTCCGATGTCGCTGTTGATCACGTTTGCGCCGCTCAACTTGATGGGCGTGTCGCTCAACATCATGTCCCTCGGCGGTCTGGCGCTGGGTGTCGGCATGTTGGTGGACTGCTCGATTGTCGTGCTCGAATCCATTTTCCGCTGCCGCGAGGAAGGCGATGACATCGTGACCGCCGCCGTGCGCGGCACGCAGGAAGTCAAAGGCGCGGTCGTTGCTTCCACGCTCACCACCGTGGCGGTTTTCTTTCCGATGGTCTTCGTCGAAGGCATCGCCGGCCAGGCGTTTGGCGACCTCGCGTGGTCGGTCGTTATTTCACTCCTCGCGTCGCTGGCCGTGGCGGTATATTTCATTCCGATGCTGGCGAGCCGCCAGAAGATGCCGTTAACCGGAGGCGGCGCAGAAACACCACCGTCGAAAGGATTGAAGTCCTGGACCGCGTTCCTCGCACAATGGCACAACTCGCGGAAATTTCAGCGCAATCTCACGCTTCCTTATTTCGTTGTCCGGCTCACCATCGGTTTGATCTTCGAACTGCTGGGCCTGCTCATCATGTTGCTGGTCGGCGGCACGCTTTGGCTGCTCACGCGGCTGCTCCAGCCGCTCTGGTTCTTGATCAGCAAGCTGGCCCTGAAGCCGCTGGTCAGGATCAGCACCCATGGGTTTGATGCGCTTTACCGTGTCTATCCAAAAACCATCCACTGGGCGCTCGCTCATCCCGCCGCGGTCATGATTGCCGTCGCGCTTTGCGGCTGGATCACTTGGGAAGCCGGCCGCCGGCTCGACACGGAATTGCTGCCGGAAGTGCATCAAGGCGAGTTTACATTTGAAGTCGGCCTGCCGGTCGGAACGCCCATCGAGCGGACTAGCGCCATCCTCGATGAAGTTGAAAAAACCATTCTCGCGAACAAACAGGACATCCGCACACTGCTCGTCACGTTCGGATTTGACGCCACCAACATGCGCCGCTCGGATGAAGGCGAACATTCGGCGCGGTTTAAGGTGACGCTCACGGAAAATCGCGATCAGGCCGGCACCGAGGCGCGAGTCGTCAACCGGGTGCGGGCTTATTTTGCCAATGTGCCGGACGCGGAGTTTCGGGTCGTGCGGCCGGTGCTCTTCAGTTCCAAAACACCCATCGTGGTCGAGATTCAAGGCGACGATCTCGTGCGACTGAAGGCGCTTTCCACCCAGGCCGCAGCGGCGCTGGCGCAGTTGCCGGTGCTAGCGGATGTCGAGGCGTCGTTGCGCAGTGGCGCGCCAGAGATTCAGGTCACATATCACCGCGACAAACTTGCGACGTATAATCTCAACATCGGCACCGTGGCGGGACAGGTGCGCGACATGGTGAAGGGCATCGAAGCAACGCGTTTCAACATGAAAGACCGGCGCATCCCGATTGTCGCACGTCTGGACGAGCCGGCACGCGCTTACGTCGAAGACATCGGGCAGTTGATCGTCAATCCCGGCGGCGCGCAGCCGATTGTCCTGTCCGCTGTGGCGGATCTGAAGATCGGCGAAGGCCCGAGTGAAGTCCGCCGCATCTCCGGAAAGCGCATCGCGCTGATCCAGGCGAACATTGCCTCCGGCTCACTCGGCGGCGCGGTGAAACAAATCCAGGAAACCCTGGGCGAAAAAGTTCAATGGCCGGCAGACATGAGTTTTTCCATCACCGGCCAGAACGAGGAATGGGAACGCAGTAAAGGAAGTCTTTACCTGGCCTTGGCGCTGAGCCTGTTTCTTGTTTACGTCATCATGGCGGCGCAGTTCGAATCGCTTCTGCAGCCGCTCATCATCATGATCACGATTCCGCTGGCGTTTTTTGGCTCGGCCGTCGGGCTCAAACTGATGGACACCAGCGTTTCCATCGTCGTGTTTCTCGGGCTGATCGTGCTGGCCGGCATCGTCGTCAACAACGCCATCGTGCTGGTGGATTACGCCAACACACTGCGCGGACGCGGCCTGGCCCTGCGCGAGGCGGTGGTCCAAGCCGGCGCGGTGCGCTTGCGCCCGATTCTCATGACCACTGCAACCACCGTGCTCGGATTGCTGCCGATGGCGCTCGGGTGGGGCGACGGCGCGGAGATCCGCACGCCGATGGCGCTGACGGTCATCTTCGGCCTTACCTCGTCCACGGTGCTGACGTTGATCGTGATCCCGGTCATTTACCACGGCGTGATGAGCGTGCGCGGCGGGGAACTGGGCGCCGCTGTGGAAGGCGAAGGACTCAACGCGGAATCCGCACCAGCAAAATGATGTCAACCTGTGCAAAGCCAATCCAGCTTTGGAGTGCGGTGACTGGTCACCGCCTTCACGGCTTGGCCGACTTGTCGGCCAAGCAGAGCAGCGTCCAGCGGCTCGCGGAAAGGATTAAGCATCAGCTCGCATTTGACGGCGACAAGTCGCCTGCGGAAAGCGGTGTCAAGTCACCGCACTCCAAAGACTCCAAATGAATCCTTCGCCCGACCCACGTCTGCCAGAAGACCAGACCGGCCACATGGCCAGCGGGTTGACCGAATTCTCGCTCAAACGCCGCATCACGGTGCTGGTGCTGCTGATGAGCATCATCGTCGTCGGCTTCGTGGCCACGGTGGGCATTCCGGTGGAGTTGTTCCCGCGCGGCTTCACGAGCCAGCGCCTGTTCGTCGCCGTGCCGTGGCAGAATGCGCCCACGCAGGAGGTGCTCGACAAGATCACGTTGCCGCTCGAAGAGGAACTGAGCACCGTCCACGGGCTGGACCGCATCTTCTCGTTTTCGACACTCGGCTTCGCACGAGTGTTTATGAGCTTCAAGCAGGGCACGGACATGGATGTGGCGTATCGCGAGGTCCGCGATCGCACGCAACGCGCGCGGCTGCGCTTCCCCGAGGACGTGGACCGCCTTTACATCCGCAAGGACGATGCGTCCGGTATTCCGGTGTGCGTCATCGGGCTGGCCGTTGATCCCAGCGTCACCGACCGTTACAACCTGATCAAGCGCGAGGTTCTCCAAAGGCTCGAACGCATTGACGGCGTTGCCAGCGTCACCGCCGATGGGCTGGAGGAAAAGGAAATCCTCATCGAACTCGACCGCAAAAAAGCCGAAGGCCATGGCCTGAACATTTATCAACTGGCGCAATCGCTCGGCGGCGACAACTTCACGATGGCCAGCGGTCACGTTCGGGATTCCAGCAAGAAATTTCTGCTGCGTTCGCTCGCCAGCTACAAGTCACTCGACGAACTGGAGAACCGGCCGGTCACACCGACCATCCGGCTCAAGGACATCGCCCGGATCAAATACGAAGAGCCGGAAAAGCGCTACAGCGTACGCGTCAACAGCCGGCCCGCCGTGGCCGCGGTCATCTTCAAGGCTGGCGAAGCCAACACCGTCGAGGTTTCCAAACGCATTCGCGAAGCGTTCGAGGAAATGAAGCAAAATCCCCGGCTCGCTTCGATCTACATGGATGTGCTCTTCAGCCAGGGTGAGGTGATCATGGATTCGCTGGGCAACCTCGTCAAAGGCGGCATCATCGGCGCGGGGCTGGCGGCGCTGGTGCTGTTCGTGTTCCTGCGCCGCTTCCGGCTCACCGCCATCATCACCCTCTCAATTCCGTTGTCCACGCTCATCGCGCTGACGGTGATGTTCTTCGCCGGCGAGACACTCAACATTCTCACGATCCTCGCCCTCGTCATTGCGGTGGGCATGTTGGTGGACAACTCGATCGTGGTGGCGGAAAACATCCAACGGATGCACAAGGACGGGTTGTCGCGGCGCGACGCGTGCGTCAAAGGCGCGGGCGAAATCGCGCTGGCCATCACGCTGGCCACGCTGACGACCATTGTGGTGTTCGTGCCGGTGGCGCTGGTGGAGGGGGAAGGACAGTTCTTCCTGATGCGCCTGGCGTTGCCGGTGTCCGTGTCGTTGCTGGCTTCGCTGCTGGTCGCGTTGGTGTTCATTCCATTGAGTGTCTATCTCACGTTGCCCGCGAATGACGCCCGGAAGCAGCACGCCCTGGTGCGGTGGTCGCACGAACGGCTCAATGCGGTCATGCGGCGCTTTTACGAGCTGACGTTCGGGTGGTTGAACCGCATCTACTGCCGCTGGCTGGAGTTTTTTCTCAAGCAACGGCTGGATCTGGTCCTCGCGCTGATCGCGGTGTTCGTGGTAACCTATTTTGTTCCTTTCAAGAAAGTCGAGATCGTCGAACAACAGGAGGAGGACCAGACGAGTTTCCAGATCGGCGTCGAGATCTCCAGCGAATACTCGTTCGAGGAGGTGGCCGGATACTTTCGGGAAGCCGAGAAGATCCTGGAGCAAAACCAGAACGAATACGGGCTTAAAGGCTACTTCGTTTTCCATCGCCAGCAATTCGGACGCATCGAAGGCTGGTTCGACGAGGACAAGCCGCGAGCGCTTTCCGCCAAACAGATCGGCGAAAAGGTCGTGAAGGCCATGCCGAAGAAACCGGGAATCAAACTCCACTTCGGCCGCGACAACGAATCCGAACAGGCCAAGAGCCAGGAAGTCTTCATGTTCCGTCTCGAGGGGGACGATGCTCAGATCCTCGATGAAGTCGCCGGGCGGCTGGAGCCGATGATTCAACGGATTGACGGAGTGCTGGGTTTGCGCAGCGGCGAAGACCCGACTCCGAGCGAGATGGCGCTGGTTGTGGACCGCGACCGGGCCAATGCCAGTTCCGTGAATCCGGAAGTGATCGCCGGTCTCGTGGGTTACGCGCTGCGCGGAAGTTCATTGCCGAAATTCAATCAGGACGGCCGCGAAATTCCCGTGCGGATCCGGTTCCAGGAATCCGACCGCGAAAGCCTCAGTGACTTATCTGGCTTTCAGATTCCGGTGGCCGGCGGATTCGTGCCGCTTTCGACGCTGATCAGTCCCCGGGTGCTCAACACGCCCAAGAACATTTTCCGCTCGGACAAACGCATCAGCCGCGCGCTCACCGCGGAGTTGAAGAAGGAGGGTGCGAAGGAAACCCGCGATCGCCTGATGGCGTTGCAGCAATCGTTCTCCCTGCCGGAAGGCGTTTCCTTCAACGAGACACGCGTTCGCACGAAGCAGGAGGAGATCGCGAGCATGTTGTTCGCCGCCGAGTTGTCAGTGATCTTCATCTATTTGCTGATGGGCTTTCTCTTCGAAAGCTTCATCCTGCCGCTCTCGATCATCTGCACCATCCCGCTGGCGGGTCTCGGCGTTTCATGGATTCATTACTTCACCGGCAAGGACTTGGACTTTCTCGGCCTGGTCGGCGCGATCCTGCTCATCGGCGTCGTGGTGAACAACGGCATTGTACTAATTGATTACGTCATCCGGTTACGCGCTGAGGGGATGGAAAGAGCCGAAGCGCTCCGCACGGCGGCGGAGCGGCGGTTCCGCCCCATCGCCATGACCGCGTTGACGACGATCATCGGCATGATCCCGCTGACGTTCTCCGCGCCGAGCCGGCTGGGGATCAGTTACAAAAGTTTCGGCCTGACGCTGATTGGCGGCATGACCACGGCTACGATTCTTACCCTCCTGGTTGTGCCGGTGTTCTACACCTTCTTCGACGACGCGCGGGTGGCATTCGCACGCCTGTTGAAACGCGGGTTCAAGCAATCCAACGGTGAGGAAGCAACGATGAGCGTGCCAGGCGCGATTGAACCGTAGCGCGGCATCAGGGATGGTCTTCAGATATTTCGTCCGCTGGCGGATTACGGTGAATTATGCGAGCCAAGAAGCTCAACGTGAGGATCACTCTTTCTTGATGCGGATCTTGCTGCCCTTGACCGTGGACTCGACGAGCACAAGGGCGAAGTTCGGGCTTTTCCACTTCTTCTTCACCAGCACGTCCTCGCCGTCGTCCACCTCGACGTGGTAGGTCTTGGGGTCGAGCGTCTTCTTCATCGTTTCCTTGATGTCCTGCGCGACGTTGTTCTCGCCGCGGCCGGCTTTGATCGGCACAGTCACGTCCACCGGCGTTCCCTTGTCCGGTGTCACGCGGAAAAGCATGATGCCGTCCGAATTGGCTCCGCCGTTGACTTCGATGCGCCACTTGTTCGACAACTTGGGCACGTCGGCACCGCGCGCCACCAGAATCGAGAGGCCCAGGATGCAAGCGAGCCCGAGCATGGACACGACGCGATACTTCACGGCTTTGCCGGCGATCCAGAAAATGCCGAGAATCTTGTGTGTGGTTTTCATGGCTTGGTGTGGTGGCCTGACAATATTATTGAGCCACAAAAGTATGGGTTATCATGGTGCTCACATTGGAGTTGTAAGGCAGTGCTTCCAACGAGTCAACAAGGGGCTGGCGCGGCGCCTTCGCAAGCTTCAGGATGACAGTGTTCAAATTTGCCAAAGGAGTAGTGGCGACGTCCTCATCGCCTCGCAGAATCTTTGGCTTGGGGCAAAGCGACGGGGCGTCGCTGCCACCAAATTGGGACACTGGCTTTCCGGGTTGTAAACTCGAAGGTTCCCTTCTTAAATTTTCAATCTGCGCGTTAGCTGCCACACGACATCCCGCTGTGGGTCGAGATGCAATTGGCAATGGAAGCCAAGGCTGCCCTCTTTGCTCAGCGGTTCAACCAATCCGCTCTCCACCCATCTCAACCAAGACGGTGCGTAGTCCCCACGGCTGATCGTCAGCAAGGCCGTGCGGTTCGTGCATCGGGCCTTCACCGGACGGCCCTGGGTGCAAAATCCGTATTCTCCCCCCTATTGTCAGACTCAAAATAGTGGCTGAAATGACAACGGTAAAATAAATCCGATGGCGGAGTACGGGATTCAACTGGCACCGGAGCTTGGCGCGGTGGTCCTCGTCGTTGTCGGCAATGAGACTGCAACTGTATCACAAAAGAAGTTATGAAAATGGACCTTACGAAAATGTTCTCCACCCAAACGCTTGGTTTATGGCTCGGTGTGCCCGGACTGGTGCTGCTAAGCGCTGCCGCCCAGGGAGCGGGCAATCCGTTGCCGGGCTATCCGCACGACACGATCATCATCCATGTGCAAAAGGGTGAAAGCGGTCCCAAGCAATGTGACGGCGGCCATTCCCTCTTTGTGCGGCATTACGATGGCGTGATTCCCGATACGACCCTGAGCATCACCATGGTGGATTGGGCGCAGGTGGATAACGACAACGACGGGCAGTTTGATGAAGATCGCCCGGGCGACACCAATGACGATGGCAATCCGGACGATGATCAGGACGGAAAAACTGATGAGGACGGAATCGAGCCGGGCGCGGAAACCAAAGCCCTTGATTGTGATGCCTGGGTGAGCGACCCCGCCACCCAGGTCGGCACCCTGAGTCTGCAAATTCGCGACACGGACCCGCGCAAGGGTTATGTGTCGGTGCAAGACTGGTTCATTCGTCTCGTGGGCAAGCCGGAGCAGAACTTTGCCTTTACCACGGCTGCCGGGCAAACGCAGGCGTTCGATTGCGTGGTTGTGGACCCCGATCTCGTCCCCGACTCCGGCGACGAGACGGTGGAATGCGAATACGTGGACACATACGTGCAGTTGGCCGGCGATGTCAACCTGGCCGCAGGCGGCTGTGTGAAGCAGGTGAAACTAGGTGGGAAGAACACCTCAACCGGTGGCGGCAAAACGCCGTTCTGTGACATTTCGGACGAGTTTCTCGTCGATGTGGATCAGAACGGTGATGGAATCGCAGACTTTCTCGACCAATTCATCTTCGGGGTGTCATGCTTCGACGATCCGGCGACGTTGATCGACGAGAGTCTCTATTGTCCGTTGAGCAGTTTGATTTGGGAGATCAATCCCGACCAGACGACGAGCAAGGCGACGGCGCAGATCTTTGTGTCACACACCGGCTCAGCAAGCCTGAAGAGCGGCCGGATTGTCGGTGGCAATTAGTAAACCGCGTGTTTTCTCCAGAAGGCGGCGTGGCCGGAAAGGTTGCGCCGCCTTCCACCTTTTGACAGGGAATGCCAGAGCTATTTCTGATGGTTTCACCAGTTTGCGGCCGTCGGAATGCAACGGCGCGGCAGCGTAAGTGCAAGCCGCATGAGTGAGCCAGACTGCGCGAACGTCCACGTCCTTATGGCGATGGCTGCGCAAGCTTCAGCCGTTAGAATCGCCTCGGCTGGAATCATCGCCCAGTTCCGGATTGAAGACGCGGGTAATGGACTCCAGGACGGCGTCCTCGTCTTCACCGTGGATCTCCAGGTCAACAACCATTCCGGCGACGGCGCACAGGAGCAGGATGGCGAGGATGCTGCGGGCGTCAGCCACTTTTTCCCCCACTTTGAGGCAGACAACAGATTTGGATGCCTTGGCAAGGCGCACCAGCCGGGCGGCCGGGCGCATATGCAATCCCTCTTTCCAAGGGACGCGCACCTGAATTTGCTTCATGGGGCATCAGACACCCGTCGCGCCGATCTGTTCACTTGTTGGCCCAGGCGCGGCGAAGCGTTCCCCAGTGTGGTGGGAGCTTTCGCACTGCGAAAACTCCGCCCGCGCAGTAGCGGGCGACACGGATGCCGTGAAGCGTCCGGTCTGGTTGAAGCGTTGCGCCGCTGCACGCGGCACTGGTTTTCGCAGCGCGAAAACCGCCACCACGAGGATTTTGGACAACGGGGAAACTCATCAGATGTACAGGGCACGGAGACAGCCGTCACTTTACCCTGTCCCTTTCCCTCGGGATTCGCAAAGAATGGGTGGGACGAATTCGATTCATTCAAGACTCCCCTTATGAAAGCCGCCAAATCCAAGTCCAAGCCCAAAGACAAACCCAAAGACACCGCTGCCAGTCGCTGGCTCTCGTATCGTCCGGAAATCAAAGTGCTCGACTGCACCATCCGCGACGGGGGGTTGATGAACAGCCATCACTTTGACGACAAGATCGTGAAAGTGGTTTACGACGCGTGCGTCGCGGCGGGGATTGATTACATGGAGCTGGGTTACAAGGCTTCGCGCAAGGGCATCAAGGTGGGTGAACACGGCTGCTGGAAATACTGCCTCGAAGAAGACATGCGCCGCATCGTCGGGGATAACGACACGGATTTGAAACTCACCGTCATGGCGGACGCCGAGCGGTGCGATTATCACGAAGACATTCCGCCCCGGAAGGAATCGGTCGTGGACATGATCCGCGTGGCCACCTACATCAACCAGATTCCCACCGCGCTCGACATGGTCAAGGATGCGCACGACAAAGGTTACGAAACGACGCTCAACCTGATGGCTGTCTCGACCGTGCCAGACCGTGAGCTAGACGAGGGACTCGAAATGCTCGCCACATCCGAGGCGAAGGCCATTTACGTGGTGGACAGCTTTGGCGCGCTCTACAGCGAGAAGGTGCATTACCTCGTGAAGAAGTACATGCACCACTGCAAAGCTTCCGGCAAGGAGGTGGGGGTTCACATGCATAACAACATGCAACTCGCCTACGCCAACACGATCGAAGGAATCATTGAAGGCGCCAACTACCTGGATGCCACGATGGCGGGACTGGGCCGCGGCGCGGGGAATTGCCCTATGGAATTACTTATCGGTTTCCTGCATAACCCGAAATATGACCTCCGTCCGGTACTCGACTGCGTACAAAACCACATCGAGCCGATGCGGGCAAAACTCCTGTGGGGTTACGATCTACCTTATCTCCTCACCGGCATGCTGAATCAGCACCCGCGCACCGCAATCAAGTTCAAGGAAGCCGAACTCAAGAACGTGAAGGGTGACATCCTGGAATTCTATGACACGGTGACCGGTCTGGAATAAGGCCGCTTTGGCAGGACCATTGCCGCAAATCCTCCCGCAAGGCCAGCCCAGTCAGGGAGTGAACCGATAGGCCCGGAACTGTCGTTCGGCTTCGGGTAGTGACTTGCACTCCTTGCCGTTGAGCTTTCGAGAGCCGTCATCACTCAGAATCAACGCGGCTGACCGGCCACCCACATCCATGAAGCAAATACCTTCCGGGTTGATCTTCGGGAATTGCACCTCGTTCAACGCGCGCGGGGACGAGGAGTCGCCCTCCCAGAAGTACAGGCGGCTTGGCGCGTTCCCATCATCCGGACCCGCCAGCAAGTAATAACCTGGTGCGGCCAAGGCAATGCCGCGCACCCCAAGACCGCCGAGGTCGAGCAGGTGCGGTTCACCAAATCGCGCAGGTTCGCCAACGATAACCTCATTCGGATTGAGCAGCGGCGCCAACAAAGCCCGACCTTCTGGAATGGGGCTGCGGAATCCGATCAACAGAGTTCCATCCGGCGTCTCGGCCAGACCTTCGATATTGAAACTCCCGGCTTGCTCGGCTGAGCGTTCAGCGGCTTCAGCCAGACGGAAACGGCTGTACTTTGGATCATGTGCCAGATCCGCCACCAGATTGGTGTAGAGCTTTCCGACGGATTGGACTACGACCTCGCCATTGCGCTCGATCAACTCCAAGGCGAAGAAACGATGCCGCGCTGGGGAGAATTTCCCCTCCTTGTTGCGTCCGTGGGAGGAAATGAAAAAGACGCGCGTCCCGAGGCGCGCGGCACCTTCTAGATCTGCCTCCGGCGACTTGGGTCTGGGCGAAAAGAGCGGATTCAAACTATGCGTCTGAACTGGCTTCCCTGGCTGGCTGGTACGGTAAAAGCGCAGGATATTGTCCTCATCATTTGCAACGACGAAGAGATCTCCGGTCAGCGCTATCGCGGTTGAGGCATCGCAAGTTCCGGTAAACACCAAAGGCCCACCGAGACCGGCACCGCGCATGACGGACGGCATCGAACAAAGAAGCAGGCAAAGAATGCGAACCATATCCACTTCTGTAGCACGTGCGCAGGCATCGGATCAAGCGTGTCAATCCAGGTTTGTGAACATCCCTTCCTTGCGCGGGCTTTGCGCGGCGGGGTAACTTGTCCCCATGTCGCACGCTGACTTTGTCCATCTGCACCTGCACACCGAGTATTCGCTGCTCGATGGCGCGTGCCGTCTGGACAAACTTTGCGAGAAGGCCCACGAACTGAAATTCTCCTCGCTGGCCATCACGGACCACGGTGCGATGCATGGAGTGGTGAATTTTTACAAAGAGGCGCAAACCAAAGGCGTAAAGCCCATCATTGGCTGCGAGGTTTATGTCGCGCCGGGTTCGCGTCTCGAAAAGAAGGCCGGCAGCGGCGGCGGGCGGGATGTTTACAATCATCTAGTGCTGCTTGCGAAGGATGAGGGCGGCTACAAAAACCTCGTCAAACTCACGACCGCCGCGCATCTGGAAGGCTATTACTACAAGCCGCGCATTGATAAGGAAATTCTCACCGCCCACAAGGAAGGCTTGATCGCGCTCTCCGGTTGTCTCGCCAGCGAAATTCCCGAGGCGATCATGAAGGACCAGCTGCCCAAGGCGCGCGACGCCATGGACTGGTTCAAGCAAACGCTCGGCGCGGAGAATTTTTATCTCGAACTCCAGAACCATGGCATCCCCGAGCAGGCCAAAGTGAACAAGCACCTCATCCAGTGGGCGAAGGAGTTCGGCCTGAAATGCGTCGCGACCAACGACGTGCATTACGTCGAGAAGAGCCACTCGCATGCGCACGACTGCCTCGTATGCATCGGCACGCAATCCATGTTGAGCGACCCCAAGCGTATGAGCGCGGGCTACGTTCCGGAGCAGTTTTACCTGCGTTCGGCTGAGGAGATGAAGTCCCGCTTCACGGAAATCCCCGAAGCGGTGACCAACACGCTGGAGGTCGCGGAGAAGTGCAATGTGGATTTCGATTTCAAGACGCTGCACTATCCGGTTTTCCATCCACCGGAGCATTTCACGCGAGAAGGGTTTTTGCGTCAGTGGTTGGCGGAAGGATTGTTCCGCCGGTACACAATTCATGCGAAAGCTGAGGGCAAGGAGTTCATCGTCGAGGGCATTGACGATCCACGGAGGCTGCCGACGTATCAAACAGTCCAAAGTCCAGAGTCTAAAACCCAAAGTCACGAAGACGCATCACGCATCACGCATCACGCATCACGAGACCTCAACGACCCCGCCATCGCCGCCGCCATCAAATTAGTTCTCGACCGCCTGCAAACCGAACTGCAAGTCATCGAGAAAACCGGTTTCATCTCCTACTTCCTCATCGTCGGCGATTTTATTCGCTATGGCCGCAGCAAGGGCATTGCGTGCGTGGCCCGCGGCAGCGCCGCCGGTTCGCTCGTCACGTATCTGCTCGAGATCGCGAACGTGGACCCGATCCGTTACGGCCTGCTCTTCGAGCGCTTTTTGAATCCCGAGCGCGTCAATCCGCCGGATATTGACATTGATTTTGCCGATGATCGTCGCGCGGACGTCATCGAATACGTCCGCCAGAAGTACGGCAAGGATTCGGTCGCCCAGATCATCACCTTCGGCACGATGGGCGCGAAGAGCGTGGTGCGCGACGTGGGGCGCGTGATGGGCTTGAGCTACGGCGAGTGCGACCGGCTGGCGAAGATGATTCCGTTCGACCTCAAGATGACGCTCGAAAAGGCGCTCAAGCAATCGCCGGAACTCAAGCAGGCCTACGAGTCCGAGGAAACGACGCGTGAGTTGATTGACACCGCGCTCATCCTCGAAGACCTCACGCGCAACGCGAGCGTTCACGCTGCGGGCGTCGTCATCGGCGATCAACCGCTCGTGAATCTGCTACCGCTCAAGACGGACGACAGCGGCGCCATCGTCACGCAATACGCGATGAATCCCGTTGGCGATCTGGGCCTGTTGAAAATGGATTTCCTCGGGTTAAAAACGCTCACGGTCATTCGCAACACTTGTGAAATGGTCAGGCAGACCAAGGGTATCACGGTGGATGTGGACCAGTTGCCTTTGGATGATGCGAAGACCTACGACCTGCTCAACAAAGCGAACACGCTCGGTGTGTTCCAATTGGAATCTGGCGGCATGCGCGACTTATGCCGCAAGTTTCAGATCGCGAGCGTCGAGCACATCACTGCACTCGTGGCGCTTTATCGCCCTGGCCCGATGGATCTCATTCCTGAATTCATCAGACGCCGTCACGGCGAGGTGAAGGTCGAGTATGAGGATCCGCTGCTCGAACCGATCGCGAAGGAAACCTACGGCATCCTGATCTACCAGGAACAGGTGATGCAGGCGGCGCAGATTTTGGGCGGCTACACGCTTGGTGGCGCGGACCTGCTGCGGCGTGCGATGGGCAAGAAGAAGGTCGAGGAGATGCAGAAGCATCGCGACATCTTCGTGAAGGGTTGCCACGAGAAGAACCACATCCCGAAAGCGAAGGCGAATCAGATCTTCGATTTGCTGGAGAAGTTCGCCGGTTACGGCTTCAATAAATCGCACGCCGCCGCCTATGCCATCGTGGCGTATCAAACCGCTTATCTGAAGGCGAATTACCCGGTGGAGTTCCTCTGCGCAATGATGACCAACGACATGAGCGACACCGCGAAGCTCAGTCAATACATTGCCGAGGCGCGCGTGATGGGCATCGAGGTCCTCGCGCCGGATGTAAACGAAAGCCAGGTTGTATTTGCGCCGGCCCGCGATGGGAAAGTCATCCGCTTCGGTCTCGCCGCGATCAAAGGCGTTGGCGAAGTGGCCGTGCAGAACATCCTCAAAGCCCGCGACGAAGGCGGCAGGTTCAAGTCACTCGCCGAACTGTGCGAACGCGTGGACGGTCGCACGGTCACCCGGAAAACCCTTGAAGCGCTGATCAAGACCGGCGCTTGTGATGGTTTCGGGCAGACGCGCGCCACCTTGTTCGCGCAAATTGAGCGCTCGCTGGCTCGCGCCGCGAGCATCATTGCCGACCGGCAGAGCGGGCAAAGCTCCCTCTTCGGCGCGTTGGAAGAAAAAGCGCCGCCCATGCCGGAAGCGATCAGCAATCTGCCGGAGTGGCCGCAACACGAATTGCTCGCGCACGAGAAGGAACTGCTTGGCTTCTACGTCACGGGTCATCCGCTTACACCCTACGCGCCCATCCTGGAAAAGTATTGTCTCGCCAACACGGCCAAGCTCGCTGAACTGCCGAACCGCAGCCTCACGCGCATCGGCGGACTCGTCGCGGCAGCGCAACACGCTGTTTCCAAGAAGAGCGGCAAGCCTTACTCGATGGTCACGCTGGAAGATCTTGAAGGTTCGGTGCAAGTGCTCGTGATGAACGAGAACTACGACAAGTTCCGCCCACTACTTGAAGTTAACAAAGCCATCCTCGTCGTTGGCGAAGTGAGCACCGGCGAGGATAAACCAAAAATTTTTCCGCAGGAGATCATTCCGTTGGACGATGCGCCGAAGAAATATACCAAGCAGGTGCATCTGCGGCTGCACTCGGCGCACCTGAAACCGGAGAGCATGGAAACGGTTCGCGATCTGATCACGCAACACGCGGGCAGATGTCCCTTGTTACTCTGTTTCCGACAACCAACCGGCGCGGTGATCTTCATCGAACCGCACGAGCGATTCTCCGTCACCCCGTCGCGCCAGCTTCAGGAGGCTGCGGACAATCAATTCGGCGAAGACACTTATTACGTCAAGGTGGACACGACCCTGCCGGAAAAGCAGCAGCGTTGGGGCCGCAAGACCGAGTCCGGCAACGGTGAGGAATAACCAACCATGTGCATGCGCTTAATCCAACGACTGTTGGTGGTGATCTGTGTGGCGGCTACCGCTACCGCCGCCGAAATAAATCCGTCGTCAACGAAGGCTTCCAGCTACGACTTGTTCGGCCGGACGAATCTCATCGCGTGGTGCATTGTGCCCTTTGATGCCAAAAAGCGCGGCCCCGAAGAACGCGCGGCCATGATGGAGAAGCTCGGCTTCAAATTGTTCGCCTACGACTACCGCGCCGAACACATTCCGACTTTTGATGCGGAAATGGAGGCGATCAAGCGGCACCACGTCCGGCTGCTCGCGTGGTGGTTTCCGGGCGCGCTCAATGACGAAGCAAAGCTGATCCTGGAGGTCCTGAAACGCCACGGCATCCGCGAGGCGCAGCTTTGGGTGACCGGCGGCGGCGAGCCAACCAAGAACGCCGCAGAGCAGGAGGCGCGCGTTGAGGCGGAAGCGCAACGGATTCGTCCCATTGCCGAAGCGGCGGCGCAGATCGGCTGCTCGGTGGCGCTCTACAATCACGGGGGATGGTTCGGCGAGCCGGAGAATCAGATTGCTATCATCGAAAGGCTGCGCGCGACCGGAATCACGAATGTCGGCATCGTCTATAACCTTCATCACGGCCACGATCATCTCGATCACTTCGCCGAGCTGCTCACGAAGATGAAACCGCACCTGCTCGCGCTGAATCTGAACGGCATGGTCCGCGGTGGCGACAAGTCAGGGAAAAAGATCCTTCCCATCGGCCAGGGTGATGTTGATCTATCGTTGCTCAAGACTCTTCGCGACAGCGACTGGCGCGGGCCGGTTGGAATTTTGAATCATACCGACGAAGATGCTGAAACGCGCTTGCAGGAGAACTTGCACGGACTGGAGCGGCTGGTGGCGCAACTGAGCCAAGACCGCGCTGGTGCGACCCCTCACCCTGCCCTCTCCCCATCGGATGGGGAGAGGGTGGCCGATAGGCCGGGTGAGGGGAATCGGACAACTACTGAAGTCCCCTCAAAATACTGGGCCGTTGAAGACCCGAAGGAACGCGAGAAGCTGCCGCTCTATCAAACCATCCCCGCCGCAACGCCGGAGGACTTGACGCCCGCCAATGGCTTTCCGAAACGCGAAACCTACCTCACCTGGCATCGCTCGCACGGCGACAACGGCGGCACTCGCTTTTCCGCGCTCGATCAGATCAACCGCCAGAATGTAACCAACCTCCAGGTCGCGTGGACGTATCACTCCCAAGACGGCAGCAATTACATCCAGTGCAATCCCATCGTCGTGGACGGCGTGATGTTCGGGCCGACGCCGGGCAAACACATCGTGGCGGTGAACGCGGCGACCGGGGCGGAACTCTGGCGATACAAGCCCGACGGCAAGCCGGCCTTTCGCGGACTGATCTATTGGCCTGGGAGCGCCGGCGCGACCGAGCGCGTCCTGTTCTGCGCAGGGAAATTTCTTCACGCGTTGAATCCCAAAACCGGCCGGCCGATTGCGGATTTCGGCGACGGCGGCAAAACGATTCTGCCCGGGGTCGCGCAGGGAGATTTCGGCGCGGCCACGGCCGGCCCGACGATTTTTGAGCGCATCATCGTGGTGCCGGGATTCGAGAAAGACGTTTGGGGCTTCGATGTCGTCAGCGGCAAGCACCTCTGGACGTTTCACACCGTGCCGCACCCGGGCGAGTTCGGCTACGACACCTGGGATAAAACCGAACCCTACGGCGCCAACTGCTGGGGCGGCATGGCAATGGATGAAGTGCGCGGCATCGCCTACCTCACGACCGGCGGCCCGAAGCCCAATTTCATCGGCGTGGGCCATCTCGGCGACAACTTGTTTGCGAATTGCCTGATCGCTCTCGACGCGCGAACGGGAAAACGGCTCTGGCACTTTCAGGAAATCCGCCATGACCTCTGGGATCTCGACATTCCCGCGCCGCCGACCCTCGGCACCATCACGCGCGATGGCAAACGGGTGGACGTGGTCGCGGCGGTCACCAAGATCGGCAACACGCTGCTGCTGGATCGCGTGACGGGCAAACCGATCTTTCCCTTCCGCCTACGCCGCGCGCCCACGAGCGATTTGCGCGGCGAAGTGACGGCACCTTACCAGCCGGACCCGGAATTGCCGGAGCATTTCTCGAAGCAGGAGTTCACCGCTGAAGATCTGACGGATCGCACGGAAGAGGCTGCCGATTTTGCGCTCACGCGATTCAAGAGCGCGACGACCGGCTGGTTTCGGCCCGGCAGCGAAGGGCGGGCGAATTTGTTCTTCAATATTGATGGCGGCGCGGAATGGACCGGCGCGTGTATTGATCCGGACACGGGCCGGCTTTACGTCAGCGCCAATCACCTGGGCTGGATCATCACCACTTTTCGCAATGACGATCCGCCGGACGACCCGCGCGCACCGAAGACGCGCGGTCAGCTCATGTTTGAAGCCAACTGCGCCCAATGTCACGGCACGAACCGGCTGGGCATCGGCACCGCGCCGGCGTTGCGGGGATTGCGGCACCGGACCACCGACGCGGCGGTGACGAATCAGATCCGCACCGGCAAATATGCCATGCCCGGCATTCCGGAATCCCAACTCAACGAGGCCGATCTCCAGGCGCTGTTGGATTATCTCATGCTGCGCGACCGGCCGTTGCCGGCGACCAAGGCGCCGACAGAACGGCCCAATTACAACGTCACGGGCTACCCGAGGTTTTTCGACCAGGAGGGCTACCCGGCCAACAAGCCGCCGTGGGGCACGCTCAACTGCCTCGATCTCAACACCGGCAAACTAATCTGGAAAGTGCCCCTCGGCGAGCACCCCGAACTCACGGAGCAAGGCGTGCCGAAGACCGGCACGGAAAACTACGGCGGCGCCATCGTGACGGCGGGTGGACTTGTCTTTTGCGCCGGCACGCGCGATCGCAAAATCCGCGCGTTTGACAAGGATACAGGCGCTGAGCTCTGGTCCGCCACCTTGCCGTGGGTGGGCAACGCGCCTCCCGCAACGTATCAAATTGATGGCCGTCAGTACTTGGTCATCGCCGCGACCGGCAGCAAACTCGAATCCCAACGCGGTGATGCTTACGTGGCGTTTGCGCTACCGCTGAAGAAACCGTGAAGGCTAACGGGCACTCTCCAGGCCTTGGGCTTGGACCAACTGCCGAAGCAACGCTTGGGCGCAGGCGGCGGCAAAAGCCGGATCATTGATGGCGTAATCGAGTTCGGTCACCGCAATATCGGATCGCAACGTCGTTTTCAGCGAAGTGTAGAGGGCAGCATCGGCGTTTGCGTCATGGAACGGACCACCCGGCGCGCTGATCACGCTTCCTCCGCGCAACGGCAGCAACACGGTGACAGGACCGGTGGAAAGGTTAAGCTTCTCGGCGAGGATGTGGCCAAGCTTTGCACATTCTTCTGGTGTCGTGCGCATCAGCGTAATCTGCGGGTTATGCTGGTAGAATTTCCGTCCGGCAAATTTTGCGGGCACGGTTTCCGGCGGACCGAAATTCACCATGTCCAAGCAACCAGTGGAAACCACCGCCGGCACGCCGTGGCGTGCGGCGGCTTCGAGTCGCGTCGGGCCGGCAGTGAGCACGCCGCCTACGAGTTCGTCCGCCCATTCTGTCGTCGTCACGTCAAGTACACCGGCAACCAAGCCCGTCTCGATCAGTGATTCCATCGTGCGTCCACCGGTACCAGTCGCGGCGAAGACGACGACTTCGTAGCCGGCGGCTTCGAGAATTTTCTTTGCGTGCTCGATGCAAGGTGTGGTGTTGCCAAACTGGCTGGCGACAATGATGGGTTTATCCACCACAGTTGGTGGCTGCGTTTCAACCATCCCGCAAATCGCTCCAGCAGCGCACGCAAGCAGTTGGCGCGAGATACGGTTGAGCCCAGCGACGTCCACAACGCTGGGAAACATCACAATGTCTTTCACACCGACATACGGAGCGGTGTTGCCGCTGGCGAGCGTGGACATCATCAGCTTCGGAAAACCAATGGGCAACGCGCGCATCGCCGCCGTGGCAATGGCCGTCCCGCCCCCGCCGCCGAGGGAGATCACGCCATCAATTCGCTTCTGCTCGACGAGTTTCGCGAGCACAACGGGTGCGCCGCGTGACATGGCGGTGACCGATTCGCCGCGATCCTGTTTGGCGGCCAGCGTTGCGAAATCCACTCCAGCCGCCGCCGCGACTTCGGCGCGAGTCATGTCGGGCTTGAGCTTCGGCTCGCCCATCGTGCCGACATCAATGACGAAAACTTTGTGGCCCCGCTGCTTAATCAGATCGGCCACGTAGGCGTGTTCGACACCTTTGGTGTCCATCGTTCCGAGAATGGCGATGGTCGGCATGTGCGTTATGCGGAAAGACCCGCACCCTGACCCTCTCCCGTCGGACGGGAGAGGGGACAGCAGTTGACTGCTTTTGGATTGGCGAAAGATGGTCCGGCAAACTCCGCCTCACGACATACCAATTCAGCGACAGACGATTCTCCCTCTCCCATCGGATGGGAGAGGGCCGGGGTGAGGGCGATTCTCGAATGCATCATCAGCTCGGATGGTTCGTAGAAATGCGCGCTGTCTATTTCGGCTCTTTGCCGGCAGCCCAGAGCACTGCGTTACGCAGCAGTTGAATGTAAGCCGCGTGATTGTGCGCGTCGCCATCGTGGCCGAGCGTCAGGCCGACCACACGCGCCTTGGCGTGCTCGACGGTGAAGACTTGCGGATACGGTTTGTTCTTCTGCGCGGAATGCGCGGTGGCGAGCACTTTGATCGGCGTGCCCTGCGCGTCGGGTTCGAACCAATACAACTCGTCTTTGATGTTGAACTTCGCCGGGACGCCGCGCATCAGGGCGTGCGTTGGTTCAGTCACGACAACTTCGAACTCACCCAACCGGTCGTGCCCGCGCGAGCCGCCGCCAACGAGCACGCGATTGAATTCCGGCCAGTCGCGCCAGTTGTACCAAAGCCCCGGGTGCAGGCCGACGAGTCCCTTGCCATTCTGCACGTGCCGCGTGACCGCTTGCTTCGTGGCGTCGTCAGCCCAGGGTTTGTTGTTGCTGACGATTAGCACGTCCACGCCGGCGATAACATCGGCGAGGCCACCGGTCGTTTCGGTGTAATTGGCGCTGATGCCGCCGGTGGCGTTCAGCGTCTTCACGTCAGCCTCGTTGAACCAGCGCTGATAGTCGTGACTCGCGCCGCCACCGATGATCAGCACCTTGAGACCGCTGCCCCACTGAAATGTCGGCGCCGTGGGCGCGGCCGGTGCGGAGCTTGCCGAGGCGGTGCTTGGCGCTCCTTCGGCCGTTTCCACCGTGATGCCCACGAACGTCGGCGCGACGTCGTTTCCGTAACTGGCAAGAGCAAGCTTCTCAACCACGCCGCGTTTGGTGAGCGGTTTGCTAAAGTAACGCAACTGCCGGCCCTGTTGCAGCAGATCGTCCAGGTTCGCCAGCGCCTCCGAGCCGGGCACGTCGAAGCGTCCGATGTAATCCGCGAACTCGATTTTGTTGCGCAGGACGAACTCCTCTGTCTCACCGCCCGCGAAATGCGCCGTCACCTTCACGACCGGCTTTTCCTCGTCAACGGCGGGAAAGCCCCAGCCGGCGACGCCGCCGAGGAAATGGAGCTTCGTCGCGGGGAGGCCGACCTTAACTTCAACCTGCCGCGGATAATTCCGCGCCATGCCAGCGCCGCCCTGGAGCACGATCACGTTCTTGCCCGTGGCCGTGCGCGCGGGGTTCACGATGTCGAAGGGCACATCGCGGTGTTTGATCGTTCCCCATTTCCTGAAGCGAAGCGATTCATCGCGCGATTCCTCGGTCATGTAAATGCCGCGCGTCGTGTCCGCCGTGAACGCGCCGCTCAGATCGAGGATGCGGAAGCGTTGCTCATCCGCGCAGAGATACGTGAGCAAATCGCGCAAACCCTCCGTGCCGAACTGTTCAAAACCTTCGGGCATCAGCGAACGGCCCGTGCTGCGGCGCGAGGCGATGTTGTCTTTGCGGATTTCCGTCTCGGCGGTTTGATTGCGCAACACGATAACGTTGTTGTTCTCACGCAGCACAATGCCGTCGAAGCTCAGGTCGTCCTTGGTTTCGATGCTCACCGACAGGAAGTTCGGCTCGACGACGCGGTTCGGGTCAAGGATGTGAACCAGCAATTCCTCCGGCCCATGCGCGCCCATGCCGGTGAGGTTCGGCGCAAAGCCCGCACCTTCGTTCTTGAACTTGTGACACTGCGCGCAGTTGGCGGTGTAAAGAATCGCACCGTTCGCAGCGTTGCCCGGCTTGATCGCGTCGAGCCGCAGCTTCGCAATCAACGCATCCTTTTCCTTCTGCTCCGGCCCTTTGAGTTCGGCAATCACGGTCACCGCGCGCGTGGCGACACCGGAATCGCTGTGCGTGCGCAGGCGGTGCAGATTGCCCGGACCAAGCACAATGGGATCGAGCTTCCGATCCGCCAACGCTTGCACGAGCAGGCCAGACCAGTCCACGCGCTTGAGCAACTGACCGAACGCGACTTCGCGCAATTCGAGGTCCAACTTCGGCAGCGCAGCGAGCAACGCCTGACCTGCCGAGCTCTCGCCCGTGGTGCCGAGCGCCTCGATCACACGCCGCTGCAAACGCGGGCTGGCATCGCTGCCGACCAACGCGGTCACGGCGGGCACGATGCTCGAGTCCAACGCGCGCACACCGAGCAGGTTTGCGGCAATCTGCCCACGCTCGTCGTCCGAGAGGGATTTATCCGCCAGTCGCGCTTCGGCTTTTGTCACTGCGGCCTTCGCGGCATCACCGACCTGGCTGACGTAATCCCAGCGTGCAATCAACGGGAGCACCGCTCCGGCTGTTTGGTCGGTGGCGAGTAATTGTTTCAGCGCATTGCCGAGCGCCTCGTTTGGCGCGGGCTTCACGTCCGCACGAAGATTCGCCGTCAGCGTTTGCAGCGCGGCGGCTTTGAGCGCGTCCGCGGATGCGGGTTTGCCGGCGAGCGCGACGACCAGGCCACGCGCGGCTTCGGCGTTATTCTGATTGGCAATTTGCCGGGCGAGTTGTGACACCATCCCGGCGAGCGGCGCGGGATTGCTGGCATCGAGCGCCGGGCCGACGAAGAGCAACGGATCTTTGGCGCAGATGGCGAGCGCGGCGGTTTCGAGATGCGCATCCTGGAACGTCGGCCAGGCGGTGACCAGCGCCTCGGCAAGCTGGCGGTTCGGGGTGATGGTCGTCCCGGCCACGAGTGCCATTAGGCGGACGCGCTGATTCGAGTCAGACAGCATCGCGCGCACGAGGTCCAGCGGCGGCTCGGTGTCCGAATTGTCGCGTTCCGCCGCGATGCGCATGACATTCTTACGGACCAAGGGGTCTTGATCGCGCGCGGCGGACGCGATGAGTTCGGTTCGCAGTGAATTCAGATTATGCAGCGTCCACAGCGCGTTCATGCGGCCATAAGACGTGCGCGCATTGCGGGCCTGGGTTTCCAAAGCTTCGATGGATTGCTGGCCCGCGCCTTCGCTCAACAACCGGTTGGCCGTTTCCCGCACCCAGCCGTTCGGATGATCGAGCATGGCGATGAGCTTCGCTGGATTGTTCGCGCTGAGCTCGAACGACGGCAGGCGCTGCGTTTCCTTGTGTGAAACACGATACAACCGTGTGAAATGGTGATCGCGATCGGGGCGGGTGGCGGCGTTGCGCGCACCGTGGGGTGGGCCGCGCGTGTCGTTGTGGACGGCGATCTGATTGTAGAAGTCCACGAGGTAGAGCGAACCGTCCGGGCCGACGCGGCTGTGAATCGGTTTAAACCAATAGTCTGTGCTGGCGAGAAATTCCTTCTGCTCATAGCCGGCCTCGCTGCGGCCTTGATAACTCACGCCTATGGGATCAACAAATTCGTGATGCGTAAGCCACACGGTCGGCTCGTGGATGAAGAACGCCCACGACGGACCCTGCCATTTGGCCGGCCAGGCGCCGCCGTTGTAAATCGTCGCGCCGGATGCCGCGGTGAACGCGCCGACCCAGTCAATTTGCAGATACGGCTGCCGATGTTCGGTGCGCGCGGGGAAAACCTTGTTCTGGGCAATGATCGGCTTGACGGCGCGCACGCCCGGCACGCCCGCGCGGCTGATGATTTTTTCCGGCAACACAACGTGCAGCATAGGTTCGCCACAGGTGGCCGTGCTGAAAAAGATGTCGCCATCGGGCGCCACTTCGCAACCCCAGGTATTGCACGAGCCGGCGGCGTATTGTTCGAGTGCCGAGCCGTCCGGGCGGAAACGATACAGTCCGGCAGTGATGCGACCGAAGCGTTTCGAGCCGTCGCCCGAAGTAATATCGCCCGCGCTGTAACCGACGCTGCCGTAGATCCAGCCGTCCGGCCCCCAACGCAAATTGCTCGTGACCGCGTGCGTGTCGCGCGTGCCCCAGCCGGTGAAGAGCACTTCGCGTTTGTCCGCCTTGCCGTCATGGTTGGTGTCGCGAATCCAGAAGGTGTCCGGCGCTTGCGAAACGATTACGCCGTCCCGGTAGAAGACAAGCGAGGTCGGGAGTTCCAGTCCGTCGGCGAAAACTGTCTTCTTGTCCATCACACCGTCGCCGTTGGTGTCTTCAAGAATCGAAACCCGGTCTTTCGGTTGGCGCGCCTCTTTGCTGCCGGCCGGAAACTTGTCCGGCTCACGCGTGCGCCACGGGGAGATGCGGGCGTCGTTCTGGGTGATATCGCGACCGCCGGGATATTCAGGTGTCTCGACGACCCACAAGCGGCCTTGCGGATCCCAATCGAGCGACATGATCTTCTCGGCGACGTTTTCATCGGCGGCGAGTGTGACGTTGAACTCGGGATGCAGTTCCAAGGTCTTGATCGCTTCCGCCGCGGGCTTTGGACCGCCGGGTGGATAACGCAGTGACGCAAGTTCGTCAGCTTTGCAGAATTCGTCCACGTTGGCACGCCTGCCCGCCCACGCGATACCGCGCAACAGAACCGTGCGGTAGTGCGGCGTGTAGAAGGAGACGTACTCGTGGCCGGGCAGGCTCACGAAGGCGCGATACGCCTGCGCACCGCCTTCAATGGTCTTCTCGTAGGTCCAAATCTGCGGCGCGATAATGTGGACGTTATGGAAACTGGAAGCGAGCACACCCGCGTCCGGGGACATGTCCAGGTCGTAATAGATTTCGTCCTTCCAGTCCCAGTTGGACATGTCGCGGCTGATCGGATGGTCGCGATCCAGCCAGGCGAGGCCGACTTCGCCTTCAAGATATTTCGTGGCGCGCTCGCGGGGGAGTTGAGGAGAAGGCCAACGCCACGCACCGCCGATGGTTTTCTTGACCCACTCGTGCTGATCGCCCGCAACGACACCGGCGTGAATTACGATCACACCGCCACCGCGCTTGAGGAAAGCTTCAAAGGCTTCGCGGTCGTCGCCGACGATCTTCATTCCGTCTGGCGCGTGAATGATGACGACATCGGTCTTCTCCAATTGCGCGGCTTCGGGGAATTCGTTCGCGCCTTCCGCCTTCAACCCGCGTTCGTTGAGCAGTTGGGTCCACTCGCGGAGGAAGCGCGGGTGGTCGTGTTGACCGGGGCCGTGGGTTTTCGGGCCGCTGCGGATGAAGACGCGCAAAGGTTCGGCGGCATTACCCGAAGCGGCGAATGTGACCGCAGCGAGAACTAAGAGCAGAATTCGTTTCATAAGTTGCGTGAGCTGGATTTACGGGCAATCGGGCAATCCATGCTTCTGACGGATTGAAGCCCACGGCTGTTCAGTGGAAACGTCCACAATGCCGGGCTCGGGGGCGTTGGCAGGCGCAAGGATGGCGAGAAAAACCAGGCGCTCGCGGAATGGATTGTAAGTTCCGTGAACCTCGCCTTTCGGAATCAGCACCATCTCTCCCGGACCGAGGGTGCGATGCTGCTTGCCGATCCACTGCTCCGCGCGACCGGACAGAATGTAGATGATCTCCTCCCGCGTTGGATGCGTATGAAACGGATGCGAACGGCCCGCTTCCATGTTGGCGCGGACCATGAGCAATTCCTTGTTCGGCACGACATCCGCGCGGCAAAGCCATTCTTCCAGCGTCCACGGGGAAATGAAATCCACCTTCTCGGCAGCGGTCACAAAGCGGCGGGAGTTGATGTCGATGGAAAGCGGATTCATAGATTGAAGTCAGACAAGGGCGCCGTCTTCTTCCGCTCCCCTCCGAAGGGAGAGGATTGAGGTGAGGGGTGACGCGGCGACCGAAGATATTCCGCAAGTTTTTCGGTCTGTCCTGTTCGTTCCATCAACGCCCGCCAGATCTCAAAACGCACACTCTCCACTTCCTGCCGCATCGTGTGGTTCCAAAAGCGCAGCACCTTGGTGCCTTGTTCAGCAAGAAATCGGTTCCGTTTCTCATCGCGAGCGCGTTGGTCTGGAAACCCGTGTCCACCTCCATCTGTTTCGACAGCAAGGCGAGCTTCGACACAAAAGAAGTCGAGGAAATAAATACCGCGAGGATACTGGCGACGGAACTTGAACTGTTCGAAATGACGATTTCGCAACAAGCGCCAGAGCCGCTTCTCTGCATCCGTGGATTCGCTTCGGAGATGCCGGGCGAACTCGCGAGCTTCCGGCGTGCGCGTGCGGCATTGGGCCCCCCCCCCCCCCCACCCACCCCCCCGGGGGGGGGGAAAAAAAAAAGGCGGGGGGTTT
>Ga0315910_10000872_pt1 | contig 28613 bp, 23 predicted proteins | sample EdamamesoilMG_FD_204470 | JGI IMG/M metagenome (GOLD analysis project Ga0315910, IMG submission 204470) | Garden soil microbial communities collected in Santa Monica, California, United States - Edamame soil | ecosystem: Environmental > Terrestrial > Soil > Garden | place: USA: California... | reverse complement strand
ATAATCACTTTAAGTATAACCCCATCACCCGCAAAGCGGACATTGACAATGTCGGAACACACGACCCGTTCACAGCCATCCGTCATAGCGACTATGAGCCCAATAAACTCGATCTGTTTCAGCCGAAAGTTATAGCCTATGCTCCAGGGGGTATTACACTGCTGATGAGTTATGATGACCTGGAGAAAGGTCACTTCTTCCTCCATGCGGTGGATGATAAAGGAAAACTTCTCTGGTCTAAGCAGGACTTTGAGATATCGCCCGATCTGGAAGGCGAGTACTTCACTTCGAATGATCTGGATAACAATACGGTAACGGATAACGACAACCTGTATTTTATAAACCGCGACCATGTGGTTTCTATGGCCCTTCAAAGTGGCGGGTTGAATTGGATTGTTAAATATTAGAGGTCGGCTGGTGTTTCGCCACCTCGGTTGTAATCAGATTGTCTGCATATTCCAGATTTATTTGCCGTTTGCGTATACGCTGAAGAGACATGCGTATGCGGCTATGGCAATTCCTTCATATTAATGGTTGAATAGCGGTGAAAAGCTTGTTATCCTGTTCGTTATTTCAAAAGTGATCTCTTTCCTTTAAATTGATTCCTGGTTATCGCGCGCTGCAAGTCTTTGCAGTTTTGTGTAACAAATCTTTTCCCCTGTCGACACATCGCTAAACTATTTACATATGAAGTCGCATCTCATCAACTAAAATCCGCATGAAAAAGAATTACTCATTAACCCTGTTGTTTAGTGCTTTGCTGGCAAGCTCGTTATTCGCGCAAATTGATGCCGGCCTGTTTCGGTTTCCGGATGTATCGCAAACGCATATTGTGTTTACATATGCTAACGATATCTGGGTTGTACCCAAAACGGGTGGACTTGCCAGTCGCCTTAGTTCACCTGCCGGTGTTGAATACTATCCTAAATTCTCTCCGGATGGGAAGACCATTGCTTTTTCCGGTAACTATGATGGCCATGACGATGTATTTACGATCCCGGCTCTCGGTGGCGTTCCCAACCGGCTCACGTATCACGGGTATCCCGATCGCGTTGTAGATTGGTATCCCGATGGTCAACATATTCTTTTTGCGTCTTCACGCGAAAGCGGACGAGAACGATTCAACCAGTTTTATAAAATAAAAACTACCGGAGGGTTGCCGGACAAACTTCCGTTGCCTTATGCAGAATACGGGTCGATCGCTCCCGATGGAAAGCAACTTGCATTCACCTTTCGCTCACAAGTAGCCCGTAACTGGAAACGGTATCGTGGTGGGTGGAATGGTGAAATTCATCTATTCAATCTCGAGAATTATGCTTCTGAAAATATTTCCATCAATACGGATGCAGCGGAAGAACTGCCTATGTGGAGCGGCAACAGTATTTTCTTTTTGTCTGATCGCGGTACCGAGAAACGTATGAACCTGTGGGAATACAATGTCACCGCAAAAACATTTCAGCAGATTACAAATTTTGCAGACTATGACGTGCACTACCCATCACTGGGCCCGGAAGACATCGTGTTTGAAAAAGGGGGCAAGCTTTACCTCTTTAATCTGGCATCGCGGAAATATCAGGAAGTTAAGATCGAAGCCGTAACGGATGGAATGGCACAGAAACCTACAATCGAGTCGGCAAAAAATATTGAACACGTTGCCCTCTCTCCCGATGCCAACCGTGTGTTGGTGGAAGCACGTGGTGAACTATTTTCTGTTCCCGCGGAGAATGGCTATGTGAAGAATGTAACGCAGACCTCGGGTGTGGCAGAACGGTATCCTTCCTGGTCGCCAGACGGAAAGTACATGGCGTACTGGAGTGATCGCTCCGGAGAATATGAACTTACTGTTCGCGATACAAAGAGTGAGGGCAACGAAAGAAAGCTCACGGCATATGGAGCCGGTTTTCGCTACAACCTCTTCTGGTCACCCGACAGCAAAAAAATCGCGTTCATTGACAAGGCTATGCGCATCAAGATTTTCGATATGTCTGCCAATCAAACAATCGATGTGGATCGCGGACTTCGGCTTACGCATTTTCCGCTAGAAAATTTTTCGGCTAGTTGGTCTGCTGATAGCCGCTGGATCGCCTTTGATCGCGATGTAGATAATGGACATCAGGCAATATTTTTGTTCGACTACCAAAGCCGTAAATTGACACAGGTTACCAGCGGGTACTACAGTACCTTCGATCCGGCTTTTGATCCCGAAGGAAAGTATCTCTTTCTGCTTACCAATCAATTCTTTCAGCCGGTGTACAGTGACATCGATAACACGTTTGTTTATCCGAATTCCACGAAAATTGCCGTGATAGCACTGAAGAAAAGTACGGCTACGCCACTTGCACCTAAAAATGATGCGGTGGGTGTGAAAGAAGAGAAGAAAGAAGAGGCCGATAAGTCAACGGATAAAAAGAAAAAAGAGGATGACAAGAATGGCCAGGAAGATGAAAAGAAGGACGATAAAGTAAAACCTGTCGATATCGACCTGGAAGGCATGGAAGCGCGCATGGTCATGTTTCCCATTGATCCGGGGAATTTTGGAAACCTGAATGCTATTAAAGGAAAAATAATCTATCAGCAATTCCCGAATACGGGCTCTGAGCAGAAAGACCGGCCGATTAAATTTTATGATCTGGATGACCGAAAAGAGAAAACCATTGTAGATAATGCAAACTCCTATCAGCTCTCGTCCGATGGGAAAAAATTGCTGGTTCGCAAAGACAACAGTTTCTATATCGTAAAGCCCGAAGAAAATCAAAAGACCGATAAAAAACTCCGCACCGATGAAATGCAAATGCTGGTAGATCCCCGGGAAGAGTGGAAACAGATTATGGTTGATGCATGGCGTTTCGAGCGCGATTACTTCTACGATCCCAACATGCATGGTGTAAACTGGCCCGCTGTAAAAGACCAATATCTGAAAATTCTTGACGGAGCGGTGACGCGTGAGGAAGTGAACTATGTGTTGGGCGAGATGATCGGTGAGTTGAATGCATCCCATACCTATAAGGGAGGTGGTGATGAAGAGAGCAGTCGTCAGCTGGGTGTTGGATACCTGGGTATTGACTGGCAGGCTGACGGACAGTACTATAAAGTGAAACGTATCATTCGTGGTGCCGCCTGGGATGCGGAGGTGCGCTCGCCATTGGATCAATCGGGTGTTGACATTAAAGAAGGCAACTATATTCTCGCAATAAATGGTGTGAAACTTTCCACTTCGATGGAACCTTCTGCTGCATTGCAAGGCTTGTCTGGAAAAACGATTGAGATCACCTACAATACGACAGCGTCCCTGAGCGGAGCGAAGACAGCCATTGTAGAGACGTTGCGTGATGAATCACGACTTCGTCACCTGGAATGGATTGAGCAAAATAGGAAGCATGTTGAACAGGCCACTAACGGTAATGCCGGTTACGTCTATGTGCGCAGCACGGGTATTGACGGACAGAACGAACTCATTCGGCAGTTTAACGCACAGCTGGATAAAAAAGCATTGGTCATTGATGAACGCTTTAATAGTGGCGGACAGATCCCCGATCGTTTCATCGAAATGTTGAATCGTCCTGCGGTAGTGTTCTGGGCTACGCGCGATGGCGCAAGCTGGCCCTGGCCCCCGGCAGGTCACTTTGGCCCGAAGGTGATGCTCATCAATGGATGGAGCGGTAGTGGTGGCGATGCGTTCCCCGACTATTTTCGCAAGGCAGGACTGGGTCCGCTGATCGGATCGCGTACATGGGGAGGGTTGATCGGTATCAGTGGGTCTCCTCAGTTAATTGATGATGGTGGTGTTACCGTTCCTACGTTTCGGATGTACAACCTGGATGGCACCTGGTTTAAAGAAGGGTATGGTGTTGATCCGGACATCGAAGTAAAGGAAGACATCACGCAAGGGGCAAAAGGTATTGATGTGCAACTCGAACGCGGCATACTCGAAATACAAAATCAACTGAAAACAAAAGGGTTTACCATGCCTAAGATGCCGGCTTATGAGGTGAGGTAACGGTAGGCTACTGCCACAAAGGCCTCGATAGCGCCTTATATTCCAACAGTGAGAATATAAGGCGCTTTTTATTTAACAAAGTGGTATCTTGAAAACAAATGCCCGACAACTAAAAGTGCAATCGCTGCATCGTTATAGAAAAACTGTTAGTATGAAAGATATAGATCTCGCCTTCAACTGCACCGAAAAAATAAACGACAGGCGTTATTGCGAAAAGTGCGCGCATACCCTTACCGATTTCACCAACAAAACGGATGCGGAGCTTGAGGATGCGCTTAGCAATGCAAGTCGTCCGGTTTGTGGGGTGTTTAAAAAATCGCAGTTGAGTGAACAGTTTTTGAAATATGCAGCAACCACATTTCTTGCTGCCAGTTGGGTTAACCCTTCCTGGGCGCAGCACAATGATGTCATTTTAAAACCGACTGCCTTTGCCTCCGTGTGTGAGTCAAAGACGGTGGAGACACATTTTCAAGGCATGGTTGTTTCTACTCCCGCTACTCCTGCTGGCGGATACGATCAATTCTATGGTTGGCTTTATGATAAGGTTCTGCTGCCGCCTGATCTTACCCAAGGCGGTGAACTGTTTCTTGAACTTTCTGTAGATGAAACCGGTAATTTAAAGGATTACCGTATCGTCAGTGGTTTTGACAAACGTGTTGATGAAGAGGTGATCCGCGTAATAAAAACGTACGGATATCCATTTACACCAGGTCGTCAAAGCGATAAGCCGTTGCCAGTGCGGCTGATTATTCCGATCACCATTGATCCGGCAAAGAAAAAATAAACCTGATTTACAGCACCGTGGTAAACAAGGGAATCATAGCGTTTATATTCGGTCAAAAAAAATACAAATGGCTTTTGTTGGTTGTTTGGGCCGCATTGTTGGTTGGAATATTTATCAAGATCGCTTATGGGCCAGCAGTCAAAATTGATTTTCTTATTTTCTTTGGACTGGCCATCCCGTTGATTGTATTCATTATTAATTTAGTTCCGTATTCGTTTTACCGGAATTGGATAACGTTGTGTGTTAAATTCAAGCAGGGAGCTAAGATGAAAGAAAATCTCAAGGTACACATCCGGAACTTCGATCCCTGGAAAGATTTAAGTAAAAAACATAACCGTTTTCAATTCAGTCGCCCATTTTACGATTTTGAAAGAGCGCACGTGTTGGAGTCTGATGATATCCTTATCATATATGGTCTGAATGATGCGCCTTTTAGTTTCTATAACAATACGCTGCCCTTTGGGGTATGCCTTCGCGATACAAAACCAAATGATCCGGATTTATATCTGGTGGAATTGGTTTCGATATCCCGGGCAAAGGAATACACCCAACTGGTATTTACTGATTTTAATTACGTTGCCTCGGGCCAAATAACACTGAAGATTTATTCCTTCTAAAAATGTATAAGACATCCTGGGTCTATGAAAAACGCTATTAACACTACCTCGTTGCTTTTGCTTCTTTTTGTGTCGATACAAATTGCTTACGGGCAATCCGACAAAGAAAAGGCCCAGGAAAAAGGAAGAGAGGCCATCGGACTTATGGATAACGGCAAGATTGACGAAAGTATTACCCTCTTGCGCGAAGCTGAAAAACTTGATCCCGATCGATTTGACTATCCGTATGAAATGGCCCTGGCCTACTACATGAAAGAAGACTATAAGGAGTCAATTAAAATTTTAGAAAAGCTCCTGACGCATAAAGATGTAAATGAACGGGCGTATCAGTTGCTAGGAAACAGTTATGACCTTTCGGGAAAAAGTGATAAGGCTTTCAAAGTGTATGATGCCGGACTTAAAAAATTTCCAAATTCAGGGATGATTTACCTGGAAAAAGGAAATGTACATTGGAATAAAAAGGAATATGCAGAAGCCCTTCCTTACTATGAAAAAGGAATTGAAGTCGATCCTAAATTTCCATCCAACTACTACCGTGCGACACGGATTTACTGCGGATCATCCGAAGAAGTATGGGGGTTGATTTACGGTGAAATATTCATGAACCTGGAACGCAACAGCCAACGCACAGCCGAAATAAGCGAGCTGCTTTACAATACCTATAAAACCCAGATAACCATTTCTGGCGATTCTGCACGAATTGATTTTTGTAATGTAGTGATGAGTGCGGAAAACCTGGTTGGGGATAAGATCAAGCTTCCGTTCTGTATGTTGTTTGGGCAGGCGTTTATTATGGCAATTATCGATGTGAAAGAAATAGATATTCATTCGCTTGATAAAATAAGGAAGTCGTTTGTAGAAAATTATTTTAGTATGGGCCATAACAAGACTTATCCCAATGTGCTTTATGACTACCAGGACAAAATTTTAAAAGCGGGACACCTGGAGGCTTACAATCATTGGATTTTATTGAAAGGCGATGAATCGGGCTTTACCACCTGGCAGGACGCAAATACAGAAAAATGGGATGCTTTCGTGAAATGGTTCACAGACAACAAATTGATTCTTGACAACTCAAACAAATTTTATAGTGCACAATATTAATACGATAAAATTTTACCTCGCTTGTTTGGTATTTCTCTTCAGTGCTGATTCCCTGTTAGGGCAATCTGAAAAACCAGACTCAGTTGTTGTAAAATTGAAAGCTTCCTTTCAAATAACGGGCATGGGCGAAATATCAAAAGTTAAAATTATTGAAAGTGATTGTAAATCCTGTGATGCAAAAACAATCGGACGTCTCAAAGACGAAGTTATAAATGTCATTAAGACGACTCCAGCGATAAAGCCTGCAACGGACAAGTCAGGACAACCTGTTACACAGAAGTACGTTTTGCCCATGACCGTTGTGTTGAAAGATGAAACCAATTAAACACAGGTAAGTCGCGCTATCATTCAATGATAAAATAAATCAGATGTCAGGGATCGTCAATTTTGAAGCATTTTTAATATCGGGCATTTTGTTAAACCTGACACCGGGTAATGACACGATTTTTATATTGACAAGGAGCATTGGCCAGGGGAAAAAGGCAGGCATTGTTTCAGCTTTGGGTATTGGAACGGGAAACATCGTTCATACAATTTTTGCAGCCTTTGGACTTTCGTTGATTATAGCGAAGTCGATCTTACTTTTTAACGTGGTCAAATATGCCGGAGCGGCCTACCTGCTATACATAGGGTATAAAATGCTGACGGATAAATCACAACTTCAAACACGCGCTATAGAATCGCAACACTCCGTTAACTATTGGAAAATATATACGGACGGAGTAATCACCAACGTGTTAAACCCGAAAGTAGCGTTGTTCTTTATTGCTTTCCTGCCTCAATTCATTGCTCCGGATGCCAGGAATACGATTCTTCCTTTTCTTACGCTGGGAACAACTTTCATAACTACGGGAACAATCTGGTGTTTTATTCTGGCTACTTTCTCGGCCGTCATTTTTGATAAATTGAAAGCGCATAAAGAAGTTTCATTGTATATTAACAAGACCTGCGGATTGGCCCTGATTGGACTCGGAATAAAAGTTGCGTTGATGGACAGGAAATAGCGACACGGTTTATTGATCGTGTTTAGGCGTGTAACAAATTAAATGACGATCAAATGACAGCGTTAACTAATCACGTTATTTCTGCGATACTGCAGGTGCTCGCCTTTACCCTTATACCTTTTATTTTTTACCTGTTCCGAAAGGATAAGACGATCAGTTTTTTTAAGTACATCGGTCTTTACAAACCGTCAGGTAAATCCATCGTGTATGTGCTCCTGATAGTAATACTTTTTCTCGTGGCAGGTGTAGGATTAGCGGTGATTGACGATGGTATCAGGGCGATGCTCTTATCACCAAACAGCGTAACGGGCCAGTTACGACTTATGGGTTTAAGTGCAACGACTATTCTGGTGCTTCTCATTATTGCGCTGATCAAAACATCACTGGCTGAAGAAATCTTATTTCGGGGTTTCATCGCGCGACAGCTCATAGCCAGACTGGGCTTTAAAACCGGAAATGTGTTACAGGCAACACTATTTGGACTGATCCATCTGATTCTTTTCTGGGCGCTTACAAAATCGAGTTTAATTCCATTGCTTTTCATCTTCGTCTTTTCGACTATGGCCGGGTTGACAATTGGGTATATAAAAGTGAAGCACGCGAATGGTAGTATTGTTCCGGGTTGGGTAGCGCATGGTGTTGGAAATATGTTGTCCTACTATATCATCGCCTTTGTCATCTAGCCTTCCGTGCGCCATGCTGTCAGCAGAAGTTGGCTATTAATTGTTAAATTGGTCTGTCGACCTGTTCCCGTTTCGCTTATGAAATCTACGCTCTACCTCTTTTCCCTTTTCATTTGTATTCACGTCCATGCGCAGCAGTCCGGGGTGATCACGGCACATGAAGCATCAAATCCGGTTTTTGTCAATACGCGGTTTGTGACTGATGCGGAATCATACCTGTTTGAGAATGGTTCGGAGTTCTATTCGCTACGCCTTGGATATTATTACGGTATGGCCAATCAGCGTCATCAGTTCGGTCTTGCTGTTCCTTATTTCCATAATGTATTCAATGGCGACTACGGAGGCTATGAAAATACGTCAGGCATCGGTGATGTAAAGATCACTTACATGGCGGTTCCTATTGCTAACAATCACCTGTCTGGCTTCACGCGATTGTCAACGTACATTGAATTATCTGCTCCAACAGGCGAGGAACAACTGGGCCGCGGAATGGGCACATGGGTATACAAACCGGGTATAGTCGCTACGTTTCAGGCTTCACCATCCGTTTCATTTTACCCCGAAGTGCGATATCAGTTTTCGACCGATGATGCGAATAGTCAGGGTGGTTCAGATACACCTGATCCTGAAGATCCTGAGGATGATGGGAAGGTACAGAACCTTATTCTTGAATTCCCGGTAGTCATGGTCATCGAAAACTGGGAAGGTTGGTTCGGGCTTCATGCGCAATACATCCGGTCGTTCACCGAAGAGACGAATTTTTTCTACGTGCGTATGGATCTGGGAAAGATGATCGGCAACAAAACGTCTGCAGCACTGGATATCCAGAAATTCATTTCCGGTCAGCCAAGACTTAATTTAATTGTCCAACTTCGATTTCAGTTTTTTGTTCGATAGGTTATGATGTTAGTGTATTTAATTCTCCGATATGAAATTATTATCTCTTGAGCCTTTTATTCCGTCTGGCAGTGACTATGAACGATCGAAAAAGTTTTTTGTAGCACTCGGGTTTCAGGTTCGCTGGGACGCGGGCGACTATACTGGCTTTGAGCGTGATGGATGCAAGTTTATCCTGCAAAACTTTGACAATAAAACATTCGCAGAAAACCTCATGCTAAGCGTTCAGGTAGACAATATTGTTGAATTCCGAAACCTCGTTATAGACAATAAATTAACGGAGTTATTTGGCATCCGCGTTGGAACGGTTATGCAGCAACCTTACGGCAAGGAAGTGAACATTATAGATCTTGCGGGTGTATGCTGGCATTTCGTGGAAGCGTAACGAATGAGTCAAACCAAAAATCAAATCAAATGGAAGAAACGGCTAGAACACAATCGAAAAAGAACATCGGTATTATTGTAGGCGTAGTGGCATTCGCGGTAGCCTCCGTTGTTGCCCAACAGCTCTTTTTTAAACCAGCGTCTTTCGATAAAGCCATGATGGAGGCCGCTAACGAACTGAATAAAAGTTGTCCGCTTATGGTTGATCAGGAAACGCGCCTTGACAATGCAGCAGCTATGCCCGGAAATATTTTTCAATACAACTACACGCTGATAAATTATGATCAGTCTGAATTAGTTACCGATACACTTAGAAAATACCTTGAACCTGGAATCATTAACACTATCCGCACAAATCCCGATCTTAAAATTTACCGGGATAATAGCGTCACGATGGCGTATCAGTACAGTGATAAAAAAGGTGTGTTTCTTTTAAAAATACTGGTCACCCCTGATCAATATAAGTAGGAGGCAGAATTGTAGTTAACTTAACTTGACTTCGGCTGCAACATAGTTTGTTGCCTGCGATACGTCCACGGGGGCGTTGGATTCTCTTCTTTCCAAAGGCCTTTACCTTTTTGTTGTGCAGTAGTACGATAAGGCTCTAATCCGGGATTTGGATTTTTTTCTGTTGTCCAGGCAAGTCCTTCTTTGAGCAAGGCAATGCGCGGGTCAACATCACCATTTATTAGAACAACCGCCAGGCGATTTCCCCAGCGATCCTTTCCCTGAATGTTAGCAGTGACTTTTTTATTCAGAATAATTTTTTCGAGATACCGCTTTGCATGATCCCCGTATTCCTGGGTGAGTTCAGGGCAATCGATCTCATTCAAAAGTACTTTATATACGTCATTGTTGTCGGTCAAGATTTCAAGCGTATTACCGTCAATCACCGTAACAACTTTGCCGGTGATTTCTTCGGCAAGAACGGTCATGGTAAAGTTCAGACAGAGCACAAAAAATAAAGCGGTTTTCATGGAATGCAAGAACGAGCGCAAAAATTTGACCAAAGAAAATAATCACGGAACGCGTGCGGAAAAGCTGAAAACACCGCAACAAAAAATCGCATCCTTCCAGAATAGGGATGCGATTTTTTCAGAATTTAACCCGATATCTTAAAAGCTGATACTTGCCAAATAAATCATTTACAATATGTGTCAATCTGGAATCGTGCCTTCGGATCTCCGAGTTCAACGGCCTTGCGCCAATCGAAACAGGCCTTGTCTTTATCCTTCATCTGGTAATGAAAGTTTCCGCGTTGTTTGTAATAGGACGCATTCTTGGGATCAATGCGAATGGCTTCATCCATATCTGAAATGCCTGCACCGTAGTCATCCAACTCGGCTTTACAGGTAGCGCGATTGTAGTGTGCAAGGCCATCGTTTGGATTCAATTGAATTACTTTGTTGTAATCGAGTATGGCACCTTCGAAGTCATCAATGGATTCTTTTACATAACCACGATTGAAAATAGCATCGACATTCTTGGGATCGATATCAATTGCTTTATTCAGCGCGAGCACCGCAGACTTTGTATCCTCTAATCCGATGTGCGCTCTTCCTTTGTTAACGAACAGCGCTACCGAATTTTCGCCTGCTTTTTGAGCATTGTCGAAGTCGCTTAACGCACCTTGATAATCTTCGGCTTCCAGTTGCATAAGGCCGCGTTTGAGATAAACTTCTTTGTCTTTCACACCTGCGTCAATGAGTTTGTCGTAGTAGTCGCGGGCAGGAACATATTTTTTTACATTATAGTATCCATCGCCCAAAGATTTGTAAAGTGAAGGCTCAGGTTTTTCCGTAAGTTTTTCAACGTCACGGAAATCTTTGATCCCTTCGTCATATTTCTTCAACATGTAGTAAGTCTGTCCCCGATTTTCGAAAGCTTTTGTGTAATCCGGTTTGCGATTTAACGCTTCGGTGAAATCCGTTATGGATGCTGGATAATTCTCCTGTTTGAAATAGGCTTTACCCCGGTTGTTAAAGAGTACAGGATCTTTTAATCCCAACGTGATGGCTTGTGTATAATCCTGGATAGCTCCGGCAATATTGTCGGTAACAAATTTGGCATCACCGCGGTGGAAGAAAGCGGTTGCCAGCTTCGCATCTTTTTCGATGGCCTGATTGAAATCGCTGATAGCGCCTTCATAATTCTTTGCATCATAGCGGCAGTGACCACGCATGTCGAAAGCAAGCGCGTCCAGTGTTCCGGTAGTTATCGCTTTGTCGAGATCAGGCAATGCACCTTTGTAATCTTTGAGGTTGTATTTGGATGCACCACGTTTATAAAAAAGGTCTGTGTCGGTCAGGCCGGCCTCTATCGCTTTGGTCAAATCAGGAATTGCTTTTTCATATTCCTTCAATTCGAATTGTGAATTTCCGCGGGCGGCATAAACCTGATTGTCTTTCGTGCCCAGTTCAATAGCCCTGGTGAGATCGGGAATCGCACCCTTATAATCCTTGATGTAGTATTTGGAAATGCCAAGTGGAGCGAATTCTTCGACACCTGCTTCATTGCGTGACACCACAATAGCCAGATCGGCAATTACATTCGGGTATTCTTTTAATTGGTAACGAGCTGCCGCGCGATTTTTCAATGCCTGCGTGTAGTCTTTTTTCAGTCCCAGTGCACGGTCAAAATCGGCAATGGATTCCTTGGCATTGCCCGCATTTAATTTTGCCTTTCCCCGGTTATTATAAATTACCTCATCATTAGCACCGAGTGCGATTGCCTTGTCATAGGCTGTTATGGCGCCTGAAAAATTATTTTGCTTGAAACGTGCATTACCCAACTGATAGTAAACTTCCTTGTTTTTGCTTTCCATAGAAGCTGCTTTCTCAAGGTGTGGAAGCGCTTCTTTTTCCTTCTGAGTTGCCATGTACGAGAAAGCGAGAGCTTCGTAAGCCGCCAGGTCGGCTTTACCTTTCTGAATTATTTTTTCCAGATCAATAATGGCAGCCGCGTATTCTTTTTGCTGATAGGATGATTTACCTCGCTTCAAGGGAATATCGTCTTCACGCTCACCGGCCATCTCGGCAGCCGTGAGGGCTTCAATGGTACCTTTGTAGTCAGCGGCATCGAAGCGAAGGTATCCGGCATATAAAGCAACTTTACCATCCTTTATTCCATTCTGAAGTGCTTTGTCCAGGTACGACTTTGCGGCATCTTTCTTACCGATCAGGTAGTTGGATATACCCAGCATCTTCATCATTTCCGGAGTTTCTCCTTCGGCTGCTTTCGATTTCTCAAGATCGTTTACCGTGCCTTCGTAATCCTTCAAAGCATACTTGGCTGTTCCACGGTTAAGAAAAGCTTTTGAATAGGTAGCATTAAGTTGAAGCGCTTTGTCAAAATCGGGAACGGCACCCGCGAAGTCGTTTAGATTTGATTTCGCTTTACCGCGATTATTGAAGAGAACAGCATCATTTGCACCCGCCTTGACTGCGTTGTCATAATACTTGATGGCTCCCTGAAAATCATTTTTCAGGAATTTAATATCCCCCAGGTTCTTGAACGCCTCAGCATCATTAGCACCGAGCGACACGGCCTTCTCCAGGTCAACGAGGGCTTTGTCATTGTCTTTCTGGATAAACTCTGCCTGGCCTTTCATCAGGAAAATTTCCTTCGTGGCTACTCCGGCATTTACGGCACGGGCGAGCGATTCAATAGCGGAAGCATACTCCTTGTTTTTATATTGACAGGTTCCCAGCTGGGTAAACACATCCTTATCAGTAATACCCATAGAGACTGCCGCTGACAAGCTCTTGGTGGCTTCGGCACAATTTCCATTGGCAGCGTGACTGAGTCCGAGCATGCGGAATATTTCTTTATCTTTTACACCCTTTTGCACTGCGACATCAAATGCTTCAGCAGCTCCTTTAAAATCTTGCGCATTAAATTTAGTGGTACCTAGTTTTTGATAGATTTCTACATCTGTTCTTCCGGCAGCGATCAGCTTTTCGAAATCAGATGCACTACCTTTCCAATCTTGTGTGATGTATTTGGCTTCAGCGCGATTTTCAATGGCTTTATCATAGCCTGCCTTTAGTTCTATGGCCTTATCAAAATCAGGAATAGCGGCAGCGTAGTTTTTCAGGTTAACCTTTGCTTTCCCGCGGTTGTTGAAAAGGATAGCATCATTTGTTCCCAGTTTTACTGCATTATCGTAGGCAGTCACAGCACCTTGAAAGTCATTCTTCAGGAATTTGATATCACCAATGTTACGAAACACTTCCGCGTCATTCACACCCAGCGCTACGGCTTTTTCCAGATCCTTCAATGCGTTGTCGTTATCTTTTTGAATAAATTCAGCCTGCCCCTTCATCAGAAAAACTTCTTTCGTATTCACACCGGCATTAACTGCGCGTGAAAATGATTCAATGGATGGAGCATATTCTTTATTCTTGTACTGGCACGTGCCAAGCTGAGTGAATACTTCTTTATCAGTCGCACCCATAGAAACTGCAGCCGACAAACTTTTGGACGCTTCGGCACAATTTCCACCCGCGGCATGACTGAGCCCTAACATCGTGAACACTTCTTTGTCTTTTATGCCTTTTTGCACCACCTTATCCAACGCCTCGGCAGCACCTGGATAGTCCTTGAGATTATATTTGGCAATGCCTACTTTCTGATAGATTTCGGTGTCTGATCTTCCACTGGAAAGTACTTTTTCAAAATCAGCAATACTACCTTTCCAGTCTTGTGTGAGATACTTTGCTTCGGCCCGGTTTTCAATAGCTTTATCATACCCTGCCCGTAATTCCAGTGCTTTGTCAAAATCCGGGATTGAACCTTTGTAATCTTTTAAAATGAATTTCGCTTTACCGCGGTTGTTGTAGAGTACAGCATCTGCTTTTCCGGAGGCGATGGCCTTGTCGTAGTTGGTGATTGCCTCACGGTAATTTTCCATTCTGAATTTTGCGTTACCGAGATTGGAGAACGTGTCAAAACCTGTTGCGCCCATACTGATGGCCTTCTCCAGGTCGCCTGCTGCTCCCTGATAATCGTCCAGGTTATAACGCGTGTTGCCTCGGGTTTCGAAAAGTTCAGTGGTACTAATGCGCGCTTTTACGGCTTCATCAAAGTCGTCTTTCGCTTTGTTATATTCTTTCAGGTTGTAGTAGGCAACACCGCGTTTCACATAAACCTCTTTATTGCCCAATCCTGAATTAATAAGTTGGGAGAACTGAACAACAGCATCGTTGTGATCCCCGGCTTTTAATTTTTTCAAAGCGGATTCCCATTGCACTTGCATGAGGGAGTCTTTGTTCTGGGCGAAAGAAAAAATAGTGAGGGTTAAAAAAATGACGGTCAGGCGTAGTACTCTCATGGATAGTTAAAGTATAGTCCGGTAACAAAGTTATCAAATCTGAACGTCATTATCAGCGGTTGCAGATTTGAGCCTGTGTCTGGCAAATAGGCTTTTAGGTTCCAAATTCATGCCCAAAAAATGATAATTGCCGCGCTGATCCGGGATTAAATTAGTTTAAGGTGTATCTATTGGCTTTTAAACGCAGGCCTTTGAAACGTAAGACCTCTAAACCGGCCCAGCCACTTGCATCGTTTCGAGGGTAGGAGCAGGTTTACCACCCCGGGGTTCAATGGTAATTGCAAACATAGCCGCACCACTTCCTATTTCTTTCATGTGGAGCAACAGGCCGCTTTCATCAGTTCCATCGAACACGCCAGCGTCAACGGGCTTGCCATCGATGATCGCCCACAGCTGATATTGATTGGCCAGTGCCAATGTTTTCATATTCTGAATGCTGAGATAAACTTCCTTGGTCGCTTCATTCCAATACACCGTGGCGGAAGCTTCTGGCGCATGAGGTGTCCCCTTCATAATCACCCGCTTGAATGCCGGGTTGTTTATAACCTCAACACTCTTTTCAATTTTACCTAACCTTTCGTTTACCTGATTGTAGTCTTGCGCTATGCGTTGATTTTGCTCGGTTAGATCGGTCAACGCATGTTGTGTGTCTTTCCACTTGCTGTAATAGTTGTAGGCCAGATAGGAACTGATCAATGCCAGCGTGATGGATGCTGCTGCTGCGAATCTCCAGAAGCTGGTAACTTTAACCGTATCCAGCTGCACTTCTTTTTCTTCCGGTTTTTGCTGGCTGATCTTTATAAAAAGCTGGTCCTTGACTGCACTTCGCGGTTGAAGGGCGGCCATCCGTAATAATTTCTCCTGCGTTTTTTCAATGCGCAGCAATTCCTGCCGAAGCTCGGGGTATAGGGCAAGATTCTTCTCAACCGCTGTGCGTTCCTGCTCAGCGAGTTCTCCTAAAGCATATGCTTCAAGGATTCCGGACGATATGTATTCGTGCACGTTCACGTTACTCCCAATGTCTTTCGTAGTTGTTGCATAGCTAGCCGAAGGCGCGTCTTCACCGTTCCAAGCGGGATATTGAATTCTTCAGCGAGTTCAGATTGGGTGTAACCCTTTAGGTATAAATGGGTCACTATAAACTGCTGCTCTTCGGGTAATCCGTGCAGTATTTCCTTAATGCCAATGCTATCAACCCCTTGTTCAATATATTCCTGGCGTTCTACTTTATTTACGAGATTTTCGATGCCTCTGGTTTTTCGCTCGTTGCTTATTTCCTTGGAGCGTGTCTTGTCTATAGCCTGATTGCGGGCCACGTTCAATAACCAGGTGAACAGTCTCCCTTTGGAAGAATCATAAAGTTCGAACCGGTCCCAGACCTTCAGAAATACGTCCTGCAGCACCTCTTCAGCAATACGCTCTTGTTGAATGATCCGGAAGATGGCACCATACAGTGTACCTGAATAATGATCGTACAGGTATTCCAGTGCCGAACGGTCTTTTGTGCGGAGACGCCTGACGAGTTCTTCTTCTTCGATATGATTTCGTGTCGGGCTGATGGAAAGGTTTAACGTTTAAAGTCTCTTGTTTAAAGTTAGCAAGGAACCTCAAACATCAGAATTTAAATACTAAACTATTTTCTCACAATCAGAAGGAGATCGAGCGCATCGGTAGCATCATTAACTACAAGGTAATCTTCATGATGAATGTTGGTGACCAGGTTGTTGTCGGACGACTGAAGTTTATTCCGGTTCCACCGATTCAGAATTTCGTAAGGAATACGGAGTAGCGATGCAGGCATACGATATTGAAGATTGAGGATGTCAAACCGGGTAATGCGCTGTACGGATTTTTTATTCTGCTCGTAATACTCCATTACTTTTTTGTTCCCGGTGATACCCTTCATTTCGGCATGTGGAAATATTTTTTCTGCTAAGGTTTTTAATTCGTGTGGAAGGTATTCACGTACGTGCCACGGATTGCGACTCAGCGACATCTTTCGGTTGGGGGTAGTAAGCAGGGCAATACCTCCCGGTTTTAATACGCGATGGATTTCTTTCAGGAACAGAAAATCATTTTCGATATGTTCGATTACCTGGAAACTAACGATACGGTCGTAGGCATTGTCAGCTAAGCCCGACAATGGAGGGATATTCATACTTATGAATTTACCGGCTGGAAATTTTAACTGGAGTTCGTCAATTGCCGGTTTTATTTTATCAACGGCTGTGAAACTTTTTACCAGCGGCAGAAGTGTTTCTATGCCCCGGCCTTCACCACACCCTACTTCCAGCATATCGCCACTAACGTATTCGCGGGCCACAACATAAGCCTTGTATAAACGTTGATGGATGGGATTATCTGAGGCGATTTGCTCGCTGGTGATTTCGGTAGTATACACTTTGGCCATATCGGCCGCAAAGATAGTATGATTTACGAACCCTGAGAATGGTATGATTTTCTATATGTGTGAACCGGCATCCGCTAAATGGTACTTTTATATTATTTTCAAGCTAATGAAGCGAATATTGATTCTTGCCGCGGCTCTGGTAATTCAAACCGCGGTGCAGGCGCAGGCCCTGCGCGACATTAATTTCAGTTATCTCTACGACCAAACTCAACCGTTTAAATTTTCTGCGCATCCGGTTCGGGGTGAAAACACGTGGACCGTATTCTATAATCTGGAGTTGACCGATACTTCTGCCCGTTCTGCCTATGGCATTCAATGGGAATTGCGATCTGCATTGTTTGATAAAGCGGGTAAAAAGCTGGATGCGGATACTACTTTGCTTCAGGGTCATGTTGAGGTACCGGTATCAACAGCCGTGCAGGTGCTGGTTGCACGGGTGGTTCACAAGAATGCCAAGCAAGCCTGGTTCTTTTTGCAATTTCTTGATCCTAAATATCCGGTAAGTGCGGCTTTGAAAACTTCTGCAGGAACGGTAACCAAACCTTACGTAAACGGTGATCAGACATACGCTATAACCGGTGCACCTTTAAAGGTGGTATCGTATTACGACATGATTTTTCCTCCGGCTACGCCCGTATTTTCTGAATCGGTTGGTAAGGTTGCTGCTGCTTTGCGGGTAGATTCTACATTCAACATTCCCGTTGGCAATACCCTGGATAGTTTGAAGCGTGGCCTCTATCTCATTCAACAGGACACGAACGCTACGCAGGGATTATCATTTCGGGTTGAGCCCGATTATCCTCGATATAAGCGTGTTGAGAATCTGGCAGACCCGCTCATTTACGTTTGTACCAAAAGTGAATTCGATCGTGTCAAAGCTGCCAAGGGAGATAAGAAAGCGTTCGATCGCGTGATTCTCAGCATCACGGGTGACACTGAACGCGCCAAACAATTTATGCGCAGCTACTTCAGACGTGTAGAGCTTGCCAATATTTACTTCTCGTCCTACAAGGAAGGATGGAAAACCGACCGGGGAATGATCTACATAATTTTTGGATTGCCCGATCAGGTGTTCATTTTCAATGACCGGGAAGTCTGGAACTATAAAAACGATTCGTACAAAGTATCCTTTGACTTTGTGAAATCACCCACCCTTTTCGACCCCGAAAATTATGTGCTTATCCGTCAAAGCAAGTTTCGTGAAACCTGGTATGAGGTAATTGACTTGTGGAGAAGTGCAAGATTTTAGTTACTGGTTGCCGGGTTGTGATCACCCGGCAACTAGCCTAGATGCCAATAATGAGTTTCTGACCCGGCTGAAGTTTGCTGTTACTCAGATTATTCAGGGTCTTGATTTTCTCAATGGTTAATCCGTTAAATTTTTTAGAAATATCCCAAAGGGTATCTCCTGGTTGAACGACATATGTTTTTGAGTCAGGGATCGCCATGGGAGCGGACGGTTTAGCAGAAGCTACCACGGCAGATCGGGTACTTTGTTTTATCCAGATATTTAGCCGTTGTCCGATTCGAATCGTGTTGCCGTGAAGATTATTCCATTTTTTCAGATCAGTTACCCGAACCCCATACCGCATGGCGATAGAGCCTAGTACATCACCACTTCTGACTTTATAGATGATGCGATCACGTCCATAGGTACTTCCTTCTGTATTTTTTGCCAGTACGTCAAGTTCCTTCTTCCCAACCTTAGAGGCGGAATCAAGGATGGCAACACGATCGGCTTCAAGAAAACGTTTTGACTCAGCGGGAATATAAAGTGTATAAACCTTTCCTGTTTCCGGCATAGCATTGCGCTGGATGGAAGGGTTCAAACGCTGAAGGTCTTCCAGGCAGGCGTTGGTGAGGTTAGCAAACGTTTCAAAGTGCAGGAATTTCTTAATCTGTATGGTGTCGGAAGCCACTAACATTTCTTCACCTTCATCCAGGAAGTTGTGTTCATCCAGATAATTCATGGTATAAATAATGGCGACAAACTGGGGAACATAGGAACGTGTCTCACGCGGCAAGTGTGGATAAATTTCCCAGAACGATCGCTTATAACCGGACCTGCGGATAGCACGCTTCACGTTACCCGGGCCGGTATTGTAAGCCGCCAGCGCAAGCTCCCAGTCGTGGAACATGTTGTAAAGATCACGCAGGTAGCGGCAAGCGGAGTCCGTAGATTTTTCCGGGTCCATTCGTTCGTCAATATACCAGTCGTTATGAAGTCCATAGTATCTTCCGGTAGCCGACATGAACTGCCACAAGCCAACCGCTCGCACACGCGATATTGCCCGCGGATGTAATCCCGACTCGATGATGGATAAGTATTTTAATTCATCGGGTAAACCGTACTTGGCCAGGTACTTCTCGAAAATAGGGAAGTACAGATTCTTCCTGCGCATCATGAGTTTGGTGTACTCACGGTCGCGAACGGTAAAATAGTTTATGAAAGAGTGAATGCGATCATTGTAAACCAGTGGGATTTTCTTTTGGATACATTCCAACCGATCGGCCAGAATAGCCGGGTCGTCATCGCCTGGAACGTATTCAAGGTCGCTGGGCAAAGCAAAGTACACGTAATCGGTCGTGTCTTCTTTGTAAAGCATTTCTTCTTCAGCTTCGGCTACTTCCAATGAGTCAACAACAACTGAATCGGGCTGCACCTGGATTTCCTGTGCAAAGAGGGAAGTTGAAAAAATAATGCATGCGGTGAAGATAAGTATGGTTCTCATCTCAGTTCATTTGCATTAGGGTATTTGAAAAATGTAAAAGTTTCGATTCTTCGAAGTCATCTGCAATAAGCTGCAGGCCGATGGGCAATCCCTGGTTGTCTTTCCCGCATGGCAATGCAATGGCAGGAACACCAACCACATTAGCCTGAACGGAAAATAAATCCGCTAAGTACATTTCCACTGGATTATCGCTATGCTCACCCAATTTAAAAGCCGTAGTAGGCGTGATGGGCATGACGATAAAATCGTATTGAGTTAATAGTTCCTTGGTCTTTTCGCGCATGATTCGCCTTACCTTTTGTGCTTTGGTGTAGTAGGCATCATAATAACTCGCAGAGAGAACAAAAGTTCCCAGCAGAATCCTTCGCTGCACTTCTTTTCCAAAACCTTCTGACCGGCTCTTTTTATACATCGAGTTTAAATCGGTGGTATTGGCACTCCTGTACCCATACCGAACACCATCAAACCGCGATAAGTTTGAACTGGCTTCTGCAGTGGCCAGGATGTAATACGTAGGCAGTACATATTCCTGAAGCGGAAAATCAATGGCTTCAACGGAATGCCCTTGTGATTTAAGTGTATTTATTTTTTTAAGGATCGCATCCCGGATTTCAGGTTGCAGACCTTCGGATGATTCAATCTCACGGATGTAAGCAATCTTGTATGATTTTCCATTCGATTTTGTCAGCTCCTGTGAATAGGAAGGTACGGGTCGTTTTGAAACTGTGCTGTCTAACTCATCGGCTCCGGCAATAACTTCCAGCACAAGGGCAACATCTTCTACAGACTTGGCAAATATCCCAATGCAGTCGAAGGAAGAACCATAGGCAATGAGTCCGTGACGCGAGATGCGTGAATAAGTAGGTTTCAAGCCGATGACACCACAAAAAGCTGCAGGCTGCCTTACCGAACCACCGGTATCAGATCCTAGTGAGACCTGGCACATATCGGCTTGCACGGCCACAGCTGATCCTCCCGAAGATCCTCCCGGAACACGGGTGGTATCAGCCTCATTTAAGACGGGTCCAAAAGCTGAATTTTCATTCGATGAACCCATGGCGAACTCGTCACAGTTCTGACGGCCGATAATAATGGCATCTTCATCCAACAGGCGTTGAACGGCCGTGCCATTGAATTGAGAAATAAACTTATCGAGAATTTTACTGCCCGCTTGGAGCGGATGATCCTGATGGGCTAAAACATCTTTAAGGCCAACAACAAGGCCAGCAAGTTTGCCGGCCTTGCCTGCTTTAATTTTTTGATCAACAAGAGTGGCTTGTTGAAGCGCTTCTTCCTCATACACATCTAAAAATGCGTTAAGGTGCGCCTTCTTTCTGATATTCGAGAGATGATTACGAACGAGATCCTGACAGGTAATGGTACCGCGCTGCAGATCGTTCCGGATTTCGCGAAATGTAGCGTTCGTCTTCAATACTATTTACCGTCTTCGATTTTCCCAGTGCTCGTGTCTTCAACCTCTTTCTTAACATCCTTTACGGCATCCTTAAACTCGCGCACGCCTTTTCCAAGACCCTTCATGAATTCCGGAATTCTTTTCGCTCCGAAGAATACCAATACAAAAAGGCCGATGAGAAGTATTTCCTGGAAACCAACCCCCTGCAAAAACAATAATGTAGCGTTCATGGCAATTAATTTAGTAATCGAACCACAAAATTAGGTCAAAAAACGGTACGATCAAACCAATCGGTTCAATGGTAATTTTGGGCTGAATTAGGCGAAATTGAATGAGGAAAGGCCCTTTTACATATTTCTCAACCAGATCTGCGGGTCAAGGGCGGTCATATTTTTAAAAATCTGAAAACGCAGTTCAGATACGCCATCGTGTGAAAGGATTTTGCCGATTTCCTGGTTGGTTGATATTTTTTGCCCTGGTCTTACAAATACTTCTTTTAATCCGGCATATACCGTGAGGTACTCTCCATGCTTGATGATCACGGTGTTGCCCATGGTTTGGATGAATGCCACGCGGCTCACCTCTCCGTCAAAAATGCTTTTTACTTTTTCATCTTCCTTGGTCTGGATGTTGACCCCTTTATTGTCGATGACGATGCCCTTTAATACCGGATGATTTTGTTTCCCGAATTTTTGCGATACAAATCCCGATGACACCGGCCATGGGAATTTATTTCTGTTCTGTTCGAACGAAGCCGATAAAGCAATGTTTGCTTCCGAAGATTTGTTTGACGCGCGAGCAGCCCGTGCCGCCTCTTCCCGGATAATTTCTTCAATTAATTTATCGAGTTGCGCGATGGCCTTTTTGGTTTCGTCCAGATCACGTTTTAATTTCTTTTCCTCCTTGGATAGCGTTTTTACCAGTACGTTCTGTTTTTTCTTCAGGTTGTTGAGGTTATCATTTTCGGTAACCTCCTCCGATAATAATTTATTTTTCTCGGTTCTGCGGCCTTCGATCTCTTTAACGTGCACACCGAGTTCTTCCTGCACTTTAATGATCTGTTCAGCCTGAAGCTTCCGTGTTTCGGAATACTGTTCCATATACCGCAGACGCATGATCAATTGATCAAACGATTCAGCGGAAAACAAAAAAGCGAGACGGGTTGTGCTGTTGTTTGCTTTTTGTGCGGTGAACAATAACGCAGCATATTCCTTTTTCAGCTTGTTAAGATCTTCCTCAAGCGTTAGTATGATGTCATTATTTTCGCTGATCTCTGAATCCAGGATTCGTACTTCACCTTTTATAGATCCGATCAGACTTTCCTGCTGTTCGATGCGTTGCTTGAGGGCATTGAGTTCGCCTAACGAGTTTTTCTTTTTAGCGGACGTTTCAGAAAGAATTTTTTCCGTCTCTTTTATTTTTTCCTGGTTGCGTTGTCGCTCTTTTTGAAGCTGCGACTTTGACTTCTGCTGCGCAAGAGCCGGAGAAAAGACAAGTATCAATACAAAGAGCAGTGTGTACTTACCTGCGCTCATATTTTTTCGGAATGTTAAACGGAAACTTCAGCTCTTTATCACCCACCTCGGCTTTGTTGTATTCGAAGATCACGGTTGTGTTCAGTACACCGCCAAGCGTTTTGTAGAACAAGTTAATGGTCCCGTTATAGGGAAATGCTTTTGTTTCCACAGGCTGAAAATTGGAATAGTTAATCGTAAGTGAATTACTGCTGTTGCTTTCTTTCATTTCCACCTTTTCTATTTTACTGCTGGCGGCATTGACATAGTTCAAAACGTCAATTGTACCGGAGTGTTGTTTAAGGATATAAAATGAAGGGTCCTGCGTGATGTCATCGGATTCTTGCCGGTGTATGATCGGGTTTCCCAGCATTGCCGCCTGAATCACGTCATAGTTTATCGTGAAGTTATAGCGCTTGGAAAGCTCTGCGTAGTCAAACACGTAGTATTCCTTTTTTACATTATGTACAATGGTAATGGAATCTTTGTTGATCAGCGCCTTGCCTCCCTGAACGCCAATAACGGAAAAGGTCATCCAGATCACACTGTCTTTCCGTACGCGGATGTTGGCCTTAACTTCGTTTTCCTTGTTGGCATCGCGCAATATCAAACGGGCTTTTCCATGAAAATACTCGAAGTCAATTTCTTCTATGACCAGGTTAGGCTTTGGAGTAACGGCAGGAGAGGTGGTGGTGCTGGTTATCTTTTTGCTGCAGCTCAAGGTGAGAAAACACAGGGCCATGAGGAGTAACCGGGTTCTGTTATTCATAGATTTTTCGGTTCGCGATTTTTTTATTAAGGGTTTCACTGTTAGCATTCAGGCTTTTGGCTTTCTCCCATTGTTCAACAGCCCCATTGGTGTCACCCAATTTAAACAGAATATCACCATAATGTTCGAAATGCACGGCACTTGCTTTTCCCGCGCCAATGACGCGTTCAATACTTTTACGGGCCTCTTTATATTTCTCACGTTGAAAGAGTACCCAGGCATACGTGTCTAAAAAGGTGGGGTTGTCAGGATGATTTTTAATAAGGAGTGTAGCCATTTTCTCCGCTTTATCCAGGTCCGTTTTGCGGAGGGCCAGGTAATAACTGTAGTTGTTTAACACAGCGGGATTGTTCGGATTGAAAAGCAGAGACTCATCATACGCCTTATCCGATTTGTCATACTGCTTGGTAGCATTGTAAGCATCCCCAAGCAGGCCATTGAGATCACTCACCAGGCTTTGATTGGATGCTGCAATTCGTTTGGCATGTTCCAGGGCTATAATAGCCTGGGAATAATTCTTCTTTTGAAGATTGGCGTATCCATTAAAGTAATGAATGAGCCCCTGGTTAGGAAACACCTCAAGCGCCTGCTCGGAGTGAACCAAAACACTGTCCCACTGACTGGCTTGTGTCTCCAGGTACAACAGATTTTCCCATACTTCGAAGTTGACTTCCCCCAATTGAATAGCGGTAAGGTATTCACGTTGGGCTGCCTTCGGATCTCCGGTGGATAAAAATAAATCGCCACCGATGATATGGACATTGGCTTCGTTCGGGTAATTTTTTTCCAGCTTTTGAAAAAGCGTCAGCATAAAACTCTGACGGTCCGGATCGAGTTGGTTTTTAGCTTTACGCTGGTTGTATTCGGCATTGTAGGTACCGAGCATAATCAATTTACTGCTCAATTCGAGATTAGGGTCATCAAAGAGTTTTAACAGCAGAGGTCTTGCCTTAGCCTCCTGTTGTGTGTCTCTGTAAAGACCAGCGAGAAGCATTTGCGTGCCTATTGCTCCTTCGTTTTCTGCCGAAAATTTTTCAAGGTACCGTATCGCATCCTGGTGCATGCCCTTTTGGGATAAGGCCTCCGCCTGCATCATCACATACTTTTCTTCACCGGGAAAAGCCTGGATTAATTTTTCGCCCTCATGAATAGCTTCTTTAAGTTTCCCCTGCTCCAGGTAAATGCGTTGTTTTTGAATCGAGGATAGCTCGTTGATTCCGAGTATACTCTCTGCGCGATTGTACGTCTTAATGGCTTCATCAGGCTCATTGTTGAATTGATAGAGCGTAGCCAATTCATACAGGTAATCTGCCGTACCGGGCACTTCGCGGATCAGATTTTCATAGACTTCGATGGACTTATCAAAACGGGAGAGGTTGTTGTAGATCGATGCCGCCAGGATATAGAAATACTTATTCTTTTTTTCCAGGCGTAAAGCATTTTCAATGCTTGAGGCGGCCCGTTGCAGGTCATCCGCATTGTTGGTGCGGGAAAATACCTCAGCAATCTTATAATGAACTGTCGCATTTTCCGGATTTATTTCCAGTGCGCGCTGATAATACAGCAAAGCTTTTGCGTAATCTTCCAGAATAAAAAATTTCTCTCCCTCGGTAAAATAGAATTCGGCTTCCCGGAATCGTGTTCCTGAAGCTTGTAGGTCTTCGGTTGATTTCTTTTTCCGCTGGGCGTACGCATTCTGCGCAGTCATCAAAACTGCCAGAAACAGTACTAAATATTGAATGCTATGAAAGCGATGGAATATCACGTTAATACGTTGAAGTCTCCCAGGCTGAAGTCTTGCCATGAGCCTTCAAAAGTAACGAAATTCCCCAACATGCTATTTTCAAGAACAGCAGCAGAAACTTTGGTGTCTTTTTGAATTATTGAATTTTTTACGCGGCTATCCGTTACCGTGGAATTCTCGCCCACAGATACATAAGGCCCAATTACTGAATTCTCTAACACTACGCCATCCCCTACAAAACAGGGAGGGATAATGACCGAGTTAACCAGTTTTGCTTTTGGAGAAACGAGCTTTTGGTCCTTGATAAATTCGAGGTAGCGCTGATTGGTCTGGATGGTAACATTTTTATTTCCGCAGTCAAGCCATTCGGTGACTTTACCGGGCATCAGTTTCGCTCCTTTTTTATTGAGCCCCTGAAGGGCTGAGGTGAACTGATATTCGCCTTTGTCTTTAATGTCATTGTCAATCAGGTACTGCATTTCGTTGGCAAGTGCAGCGCCATCCTTGAAAAAGTAAATACCGATAATAGCCAGATCAGAAACATAGGACGAGGGTTTTTCAACCATGTCGGTAATCTCACCTTTGTCATTGAGCTTCACGACACCAAACTGTGAAGGATCGCTCACCTGTTGCACCCAGATAATACCGTCCTGATTGGTGTCGAGTTTGAATTCCGCTTTGAACAAGGTATCGGCAAACGCTACGATGGTTTTACCGGTGAATAATTCTTTGGCGAAGAGTAACGCATGTGAAATGCCGAGCGCTTTATCCTGATAGTATATTTTACCAACCGCGCCCACTTCTTTCGCAATTGCTTTCAGGCTTTCCTCCACTTCCTTGCCGAAGCTTGGATGAATGATAAAACCGATGTTGTCAATTTTTTCCGGGCACACCTTGGCGATGTCTTCTACCAATCGATGAACAATGGGTTTGCCGGCAATAGGTAACAGGGGTTTAGGAACAGTCAAGGTATGCGGGCGAAGACGTTTGCCCAAACCGGCCATTGGGATAATAATGTTCATACGGGTTTTTTGTGATGGATTAAGGTTAGCAAAATAATCAAAATCAGGTTGACGCTGTGCGCAAGTGTTTTCTTTCCACTAAAAAAATAATACCAGCATAAAGAATGAGTACAATTCCGTGAAAGCCGGTTGCCAACCATTGGTTTTCAATCGAAATAGAATTTACGAGATATACCAAACCGGTGGTGATGAAAATATAACTGAGTGATGCTCCTACTTGATAGGGTATGGGATAGTAACGCTGACCGAACCAGTAACAGGCAATCATCATACTGCCATAACATATCAGGGTTGCCCAACTGCTTCCCCAATAGCCGTACATGGGAATGAGCAGGTAGTTGGCAAGGATCGTAATCACGGCTCCTCCTACCGTAAGGAAAGTGCCGAAGTAGGTTTTGTCGGTGAGCTTGAACCAGGCAGAAACGTTATAGTAAACTCCGAGACACAAATACGCAAGCAATAAAATAGGAACTATCGAAAGCCCTTCCCAATACGCTTCCCTCTTTAAAAAGTATTTTAGTATATCCAGATTGATGCTCACGCTGATCAGTAGAAAACAGCAGACGATAACAAAGTAATGATTCACACGCGCAAACAACGCTGGCGAGTTTTTATCCTGGGCATTCGAAAAAAAGAACGGCTCAGCGGCATACCGGAATGCTTGCACAGCCAGGTTCATGAGCACAGCAAATTTGTAACATGCGCCAAAGATTCCCAGGGCATATTCTGAACTTTGACCCGGGTAGAAACCGGCAGGCAACCACCACTCCAGGGTAAGCCGCGAAAACATTTCGTTAGTCATGCCCGCCAGTCCGGTTAACATCACCGGGTAGGCATATCGTATCATAGACGAACTCAAGGCAGACTCGTACTCGGGTCGCCATGAGAAGAGTGTACGGGCAAAGAAGAGCAGGTAGAATCCATTGGCAACGAGGTTTGCCAGAACCACGAAACCTACACCGATGGATGGATCGAATGCCAGGTATAGAAAGTAGTAATTCAGTCCAACAAGAATAGCGATGTTGGTAAGCTTTCCTGCGGCAAAAAGTAAAGCTTTCTTTTTAATCCGTAACCGGGCAAAAGGAATGGCAACGGCTGCGTCAATAAAAAGTATTACCGCCAGCCATATAATGATATTGGATTGTCCGGGTATTGACATGAGCGTTGCCAGTGGCTGCGCAAAAAGAATAAAGATCAGCGAAGTAATCAGACTGATGACGAGCACACAGGTTTGAGCGGCATTGAAAACTTTCTTTTCGTCCTCGGGCGATTTGGACGCATAGCGGAAATAGGCTGTCTCCATTCCGAGCATAAGCACGATATTAACCACGGCTGCATACGCAAATAACTTTGTGATTACACCATATGCTTCAGGTTCGAAAACATCGGTGTGCAGTCGGATGAGAAGAAAATTCAGGAAACGCGGAACGATGCTTCCTAAGCCATACAAGAGGGTCTCGCCTGCTAATCGTTTGATTTTACCCATGAAGCTTTTTCGTATCTGCGATTAGGGGATACTTAATTGCCACTGAAATTTGGTTTTCTCTTTTCCATAAATGCAGCGGTGCCTTCTTTAAAGTCTTCCGTAGTTGAACAAGTGGCAAAATTTTCAGCCTCGGTTTTATAGCCTTCGTGTTCGAATGAAAATCCGGTATTAACTGCTTTGATAAGTTGAGCGATAGCGATTGGACTTTTGCTCTGAATTTTTGTCATCATCGCGTTAGCGGCTTCCATGAGCGCGATTTTGTCGGCAACCACATGATTGACTAATCCCAGGCTTTTTGCTTCCTGTGCGCTGATCATATCACCAGTCATCATCAGCTCAAGCGCCTTACCGCGGCCTACTAATTGGGTTAAACGCTGTGTCCCACCATAACCCGGAATTATTCCCAGGGTGACTTCTGGTTGCCCAAATTTGGAATTTTCGGTGGCTATTCGGACGTGGCACGCCATCGCCAGTTCACAGCCTCCGCCCAATGCAAAGCCATTAATTGCGGCAATAACTGGTTTGGGAAAATCTTCAATTTGCTTAAATAAAATTTGGCCATTTTGCGACAATTCCTGCATTTCTGCCTGATTTCGCACACTAAGCTCCTTTATATCGGCCCCGGCCACAAAGGCTTTTTCGCCTTCTCCGGTGATGATTATCCCCCTTATATTCTTGTCATGGTAAGCTTCTTGTATAATTTCGCGCAGCCCATTCAAA
>Ga0315910_10000871_pt1 | contig 28619 bp, 21 predicted proteins | sample EdamamesoilMG_FD_204470 | JGI IMG/M metagenome (GOLD analysis project Ga0315910, IMG submission 204470) | Garden soil microbial communities collected in Santa Monica, California, United States - Edamame soil | ecosystem: Environmental > Terrestrial > Soil > Garden | place: USA: California... | reverse complement strand
AGTCGCACGTTCTTCAGAGCGGGTGGGACGTCTCCACTAGCGATCCGCTGAGCCAAACCTTCCACCACCGCGGTCTTTCCGACGCCAGCCTCCCCCGTCAGAATCGGATTGTTCTGGCGACGGCGCTGCAGCACATGGATGATCTGCCGAATCTCGTCGTCGCGGCCCAAGATCGGATCCATGCCGCCTTGCTTCGCGCGCTCCGTGAGGTCCACCGAAAAACGAGCGAGCGCTTCCTGCTTGCCCATCACCGCCGGCGCCATGCTCGAACCATCCTGGCCTGCAGCCTGGCTGGCGCTTTCCGCGATCGACTCGGGGGAGCCGTCGGTGAGTCGCGCGAAATCGTCGGAAATCGCGTCCGCCTTCAGCTTCGAGAACTCTTTCGAGATGGCGTTCAGGGCGTTCCGCAAACTCTGAGTCTTGACCCAGCCGATCACCAGGTGGCCGGTGCGGACCCGGGTCGCGCCGAACATGAGCGAGCCATAGACCCAGCCTCGCTCGACGGACTCCTCGACGTGTATCGAGAGGTCCGAAATCGACGTGGCTCCTCTGGGCAAGCGATCGAGCGCCGCTGTCAGGTCCTTCGCGAGCTTTGCCGAGTCCACCTCGAAGTGGCGAAGTAGACGGTGCAGGTCCGAGTCCGGGTGTTGCAAGAGCTGATGCAGCCAGTGCACCAGTTCGACGTAGGGGTTGCCCCGCATCTTGCAGAACAGCGTCGCGCTCTCGATGCTCTTGTAGCCGAGCTCGTTCAACTTGTTGAAAAGCGTGGTTCGGTTGATTTCGGTCATGATGCTTTCCGCCAGGTCCTTTGAGTTTGATGCGATGCGGGGTGAATGATGATGTCGTCGCGTCGCGCGCCTTTGGCGTTCTTGCCCAGCTGTGCGTACAACCCGAGCCGATCGCCGCGGTTCAGCTTGGCTTGCCTACTGGCGTCTTCTGCCAAGATCAGACGTAGGTCCCACTCGTATTCGTCTCCGGTGTAAGCGCGGACGAAGTCGGTCAGGTGTTGCAGCTGCTGATTGCCGGGCAAGAGCGAGCGAAAGTCGTCCGACGCGAGAGGTCCGACCACCAAGCGGAACTTGTGATCGCTGCGCCAGACGCGTTTGCCGAGTATCGTGGTGCGACCGAGCGCGGACACGTCTGCGGACCAGCCGAGCCGCCAGCGGCTTTCGTCCGGGAGCTCGAGCCACTCGCCCACGAACTGTTCGACCTGCACTGGGTATCCGAAGTAGTCCATCACTAGGGCGCGCAGGCCTTCAGCATTGCGCGCCGACGGCGAGAAGCGCCCTGCGTAGAAGAGCTTGGCGTGATCGGGCACCGAGTCTCGGTGCTGCAGCGCAGTCTGCCCCAGCCCCATCAGCGCGCCCACGTACACGTCGTAGGGATTCTGCTCGGGGCGATCGAGCGCCACCGTCGCTCGCACCATGGACCACGCCCGGTGGAACAACGCGAGCATCCTGTGGTTGAAAATGTTGAGAAATGCGGTGAGCGTCGGGTCACCGCTGTGCCGCAACCGGCTGCGGACGTACTCGGTGAAATGGAGCGGGAGGGGACCGTTGGCTCCCAGCAGGCCCAGCGCCGTCACCCAGAGCCGCGGCGGTCTGGTGTCCGTCGGCAGATCGAACGCCGCCAGCATCGATCCCTGAAACGCCATGCTCGGTTCCTGTCCGAGTCGTACCGGCTCGTCCGCTGGGCGGAGCGCTTCGCCCCAACGCGGCAGATCGCGCGAGAGGCTCTCGAGCCGGCGCATCACCGCGTGAAAGTCGAAGGTCGAGGGGTTCTCGTGGAGAGCGTGGAACAGGCTTACCCGATCGAACGCCCGCCAATTCTCGCCGGCCATCGCATGACCTCCCCGCGCTGCGCGCTCCGCAGGACCGTTGAAGTGAAGGAGTTGATCGAGACGTACTTCGCGAAGAATCGCTCGAGCACCGCGCCGAGTAGGAACGCGCTGGTGCCCTCGAACGCGGTTTCGTCGCAATGCAGGGTAATCTCGAGCCCTCGACCGAAGCTCGCTGGCCCCGGAACGGGGATGCGCCGCGTGATCGGCGCGCTCGCGACCGATTGCACGCCGTCGATCTGCCGGCGTTGGGCGATGTCCGCGAGGTGACCGTAGAGCTGGAGCAAGTCGCGCAGGCCCGCCGCACCCGCCCCGTCGCCGGAATTCGTGAGCGACAAGTAGTTGAGCGACAGGTGGCTCACCAAACGCCAGCTGGTGCGACCCCAAGCGTGGGACGGTCGCGGTGGCGTCGGGTCGAGCAAGCAGCGCACGGAGTTTACCGGGGCACCGCTCTCGAGGTGAAAGTCGGTGCGCGGTCCACCGCGTGGCATGTACAAAGGTAGGTCGCGGTTGGTGCACAGAGTATCGACTGCCAGCTGACGCAGCTGCGATCGAAATGGACCATCCTCGCCGTCCACGAGTGAAATGAAGGTTTCGCTGCCCACGTACGCGGAGCGGGCACCCATCCGGCGCTGGCGGCTGTTGGCCAGTGTGGCGCGCCGGTGCAAGGTGTAATAGGCGCCTTTCTCATCCGACATCATGCGCTCGGTGCGTGAATAGAGCGGCGCAAACTCGCGTCGCTCTTCGACCGCCGAACCGAAACCTTCGACGTTCGTGACCGAGTGCACCTCGAGGTCGGTAGGACGGGTGCGATCCGGCACGACATGGAACTCGAAGGTGTTGTCCGAGAGATGGATCCGATCTGCTTTGTGCGGAAACAGGTTCACGGCCGGGGTGCAAAAGAGGCAGAGGTGCTCCGGCGCGAGGGTGGCTTCTAGCTCGGGATCGTGTCGGTCGAGCAGAAGCGCGATGTCCAGCTCACTCCCGTTGCAGCGGCGCACGCCTATCGATAGGCCCGTAAACTCGGCAAACAGAAAACGCTTGGGCGCTGCAAAGTACTCTTGCAGCAGGCGGTAGCCCTGAAACGAGCGAGCGCTGAAGGGGAGCAGCGCTTCATCGTCTTCGAACCCCACCGGGCGTATCGGATCCACTCGTATCAACTCACGCCAGTTGGCTCCCGGTTGGCGCACGACAGCTGCCATGGGGCCTGCGTGCAGCAACTCGTACAGGCGCATGGCCACCTGGTCGGGGCCGTGAAGAAAGAGCGGCAGCCGATCGAGCGCGAGCTGGTCGAACGTGATGCCCCCCGTGGTTCGCAGCCGCAGTCGCAGCACACCTTTGACTCGGCGCGGAGTGCGCAGGTCGATGTCGCCGAGCTCACCGACGTAGTTCGTGTGCGAGACCGAAGCGATCTCGAGCGGCCATAGCAGCAGATCGTGGCCCGTTCGATAGGTGCACGGCGTCTGCTCGCCTTTGCCGATGTTGCTGCGCAGGAACGTGCCCCGTGGCACCAAGTAGCCGTCGCTCAAGATGCCTTGCGCTGCGTCCGGCATCAGCTGCACCACCGTCATCGACGGAGTGGGTGACAGATAGTGCGGGTACACCATGTCGAGCAGCTGTTCGGTGAAACGCGGGAACTCCGCGTCGAACTTCAGCTGAACCCGGGCGGCGAGAAAAGCGAAGCCCTCGAGCAGGCGCTCGACGTAGGGGTCGGCGCATTCGAAGGCCTCGAGACCCAGGCGCCCAGCGATTTTCGGAAACTGCTTGGCGAACTCTCCGCCGAGCTCGCGCAGGTAGCTGAGTTCTCGGTTGTAGTAAGTGAGTAGCCGCGGGTCCATTCAGCTCGATTCACCGCCGAGCTCGGTGACTCGCGCGTCTCCACACTCTATGTCGAGCTCCGTCCTGAGGAACAGCCGGAGCGGTACGGGTTGCGCCCAGAGTTCTGCCTCGATGATGAAGCACATGTTGTTGAACTTGATGTCCTTGGGCTCGCCAACCAGCTTGACCTGGACGCTCTTACGCAGCAGGCGCGGCTCGTACTTCCAAATGGCCTGTCGAATCACGCGTTCGATCTCTTCGGGCTTGACGGTGGACTTCGTCCTCCCGGCCAGGTCGGGCACGCCGTAGTTCAGGGTGGACTCGGCCACGTCCGGAAACGCACTCAGATCGCGGACGCTGGCGAGGTTGGTGGTGTTCAACAGCCACGCGAGATCACGCCGGATGCTCTCTCTGAGGCGTGCCGTCGAGAGCACGCGTTTGTTCCGCGATTCGACCGGCTTGTCGGGTTCGTCGTCCGTGAGCCGGTCCAACAACGAGGGTTGCAAACGCTCTTTCAGATTTTCCATCGATCGACCGAATCGTGGGAAGCCGGGCCAGCGCTCGCGAGCCAGCCCGCTTCTCGTCAGAGTGCGTTACTTCGCCGAAGGTAGTTTCGAGACCAGACGCAGCGATACCGTCAAGCCTTCGAGTTGGTAATGCGGGCGCAAGAAGAACTTGGACGAATAGTAACCAGGGTTGCTCTCGTCCGCTTCGACGACCACTTGCGCGGCGGCAAGCGGCTTGCGGGCTTTGGTTGTCTCGGCGGAATGCAACGGATCGCCATCCACGTAAGACGTGATCCATTTCTGGAGCCAAGCTTGCATGTCTTTCTCTTCTTTGAACGAGCCGATCTTGTCGCGGACGATGCACTTCAGGTAGTGCGCGAAGCGGCACGTCGCGAACAGATATGGCAAGCGGGACGCCAGGTTGGAGTTGGCGGTAGCATCCGGATCGTCGAACGCCGCGGGGTTGTGCAGGGACTGTGCGCCGATGAACGCGGCAACGTCGGTGTTCTTCTTGTGAATCAGGGGCATGAAGCCGGCCTTTGCCAGCTCTGCCTCGCGGCGATCGCTGATGCCGATTTCGGTGGGACAGGTCATGTCCACGCCGCCGTCGTCGGTGGGGAAAGTGTGGGTGGGCAGGCCTTGGACAGCACCCCCAGACTCGATACCGCGAATGCGCGAGCACCAACCGTACAACTTGTGCGAGCGGGTGATGTTGACGCCCATGGCGTACGCTGAGTTCGCCCAGGTGAACTTCTTGGTGTCGTTACCGCTCGTGTCTTCTTCGAAGTCGAACTCTGCGACGGGGTTCGACTTGGCCCCATAGGGTTGGCGTGCCAAGAACCGGGGCAGCGCCACCCCGATGTAGCGCGATTCGTCGGACTCTCGCAGGGAGCGCCAAGCCGCGTATTCTGGCGTGGAGAAGATTTTGGCCACGTCGCGGGGGTTCGAGAGCTCGCCCCAGTCCTCCATTTGGAACAAAGAGGGAGCGGCCCCGCAGAGCACGGGCGCGTGAGCGGCCGCCGCAATCTTGCCGAGCTCTCCCAAAGCTTCCACGTCGGGAGGACTGTGATCGAAGGCGTAGTCCGCGATCATGCATCCGTAGGGTTCACCACCGAGCTGGCCATACTCTTCTTCGTAGATCTTCTTGAAGATCGGGCTCTGGTCCCAGGCTGCGCCCTTGAAGCGCTTCAGCGTCTTGTGCATCTCTTTCTTCGAGATGTTCATGACGCGGATCTTGAGCATCGTGTCCGTCTCGGTGTTGTTGCACAGGTAGTGCAGACCCCGCCAAGCGCCCTCGAGTTTTCGGAACTCCTCGTGGTGCATGATCTGATTGATCTGCGAGCTGAGCCGCGCGTCGATTTCTGCGATGATGGCGCGAATCGACTCGGTCACATCACTCGAAATCACTTGCGAGGCCGCCAGCGCTTGCTGGGCTAGCGTGGTGACCGCTGCCGCTACCTCGGTCTTCGCGCTGTCGGTTTGCGGTTTGAATTCTTTTTGCAGCAGGGCAGCGAAATCGTTCGAGTCGAACGAAGTGGCTGCTGCGCCTTCGGCTGCCTTTTCCGTTGCTTCGGCCATGGATTTACTCCGCCTTTTCGGGCTTCTCGTCGCTTTCTGATTCGGGTTTCTTGGTTGCCGCCAATGACTGCATCAAGGCAGGGTCGTGCAAGATCTTGTCGAGCAGGTCTTCGGCACCGCTTTTCCCGTCCATGTACGTGAGCAGGTTGGCGAGCTGCTGGCGTGCTTCGAGCAGCTTGCGCAGCGGCTCGACCTTGCGCGCCACGGCGCCCGGCTCGAAATCGTCGAGGCTCTCGAAGGCTACTTCGACCTTCAGGTTGCCTTCACCGGTGAGCGTGTTGGGCACCTCGAGCTTTACTTTTGGCTCAATCGCCTTCAAGCGGTCGTCGAAGTTGTCCACCGAAAACTCGAGGAGCTTTCGATCGGCGACTGGTGGCAGCTCTTTGCCGGCATTGCCGTTCAAGTCGGCGAACACCCCCATCACGAAGGGGAGCTCGACCTTCTTCTCGGCTCCGTAGAGCTCGACGTCGTATTCGATCTGAACACGGGGGGCGCGGTTTCTTGCGATGAACTTCTGACTCATGGGGTCTCCTCGTAGCGAGACGAGTAGCTTCTGCTAGTCGTCTGATTTGCCTGTGATCAGTTCCACTTTCGCAAGTGCGTCGGGAGCCAGATCACCAACGATCTCCTTGAATGACATGGGGACGAGCCGCCGGCAGCGTTTCAAGAGCAGCGGTAGCGGGCTGGAAGGTTCATGGCGGGCATAATAGGCGCAGATCTTGTCGATCATCTTGAGAACATCCTCCCGCGTGGAGATTTCTCCAGAGATGCTACGGCGCGCGGGCGCCGAGGCCTCGCCCGGCGTGGCATCTGCTGCTTGCTGCTCGGCTGCTCGTTCGGCCATTTCTTGCTGTAGGACTTCGATGCGTGGTCGCAAGACACTGACCGCTTGCTGGAGCACGCGCTTGAGTGGAGCGAAGTCGGGTGAGACTTTAGCTTGCTTATCGAAGTTTGCTTCGATGGCGTGAAGCAGTGCTTGTCCCCGAGTCAGGACTTGTTCGACCGCGCTCGCCGTCTCGAAGGTAAACTCGTCGAGGGCGGCTTCGATCATGTGCGGCTCGTATTTGGGGCCGGTGGTCGGCTGTGGCGCCTCACCTCTGGCGATGGCCACTTCGCGAAGGCCGAGCGGGCCGAAGGCGCGCGAGGCGATTAGCGGGGCATTACGCAGCCCGGTCAGCAGCGAGGGCGTGTTGAGCCAAGACAATGCCGTCACCCGCATGGTGGCATCGTTGTCGTCGGGGTCGAGTTGGGGATGAACGCCTGGCCAGTATCGCTCGATGATGCCTTCGATCAGGCCGAGCCCGTCGACGAGCCCCGCGAAACCGCGCGCGAGCGCCAACGCCTGCACCAGGTAGCAAGTCACACGCAGGTCTTTCGTCTTCACGAAGAGCTCCGTGGCTTGCTTGTGAACCGCCACCGCGTTGATGGGCTCGCCCGGGATGATGGTGCCGCCCATTTGTTGGTCGGGCTTCGGTTGCGCCGCGCGCTCGAGCTCGAGGAACGCACTGTCGTACTCGAGATTGTCACCCGTCGGGTTTTCGGCCGAAACTGGGGCTAGCAAGCTATCGATGTCAATGGTGAGCATGGTTGTTAACGGTACGGTCGCCAGAACGCTCGCCCCTCGCCCGGGCCGCCCCAGCAGTTAAAGCGCTGGAGGCGTATTGGATGCGCGCCTGTAAGGAAAGTATACACCCCCCCCTTATCGTTAAGCTAGCGTCAAGCCCAACTTTGGACTCCTGGGCGTCAATGGGGGCAGGGCGATGGAGCACGCCTTCGCTTTCGACCCCGCTGTGCTAATCCAATCGATGTGCATCCCTTGGGTGACGACAGCGCTAGCGCCGAAGCCAAAAAGCGGCTGATGGCAGAGCTTGCCGTGTTTCTGGAGCGGTGGCGGCACGCCCTCGCGCGCCAGGCTGTGCCCACTGACCCCGCTGTGATCGCTTTGCAGCAGCAAGCAGCGCGGCTGCAAGCCGATGCGTCACGCGCCGGTCTCACAGAGATCGCGCAGTCTCTCGCGCGCTGTCACCACGCGGTCGAGCACAAGAACTTCGCGGAGCTCACGCACAGCCTGAACGCGCTCGGGGCGTTGCAGCATCAGGCGCGCCCGGAACCCGCACAGGCGCAGTCGGGGGAGCGCTTTCGTTCGGGCTCGCTGCCGCCAGCGTCTGCTGGACTGGCGCCCCCGCCGTTGCTCACGTCCCAACCTCCAGCGAGAGCGGTGGCGCCTTTCGTGTCCCAGCCTCCGCACGCATCCGTGGGGCCTCCCGCCGCGGACTCGATGGAGACTTTGCTTTCGGCGCGCGATGCCGCTCAAGCCAAAGCCTCCGGGCTCTCGAGAGCGCCAGGCGCGCCCCCGATGCTCGTTGGTGCGGCACCACCGCCGCCGTTGAATCTGGCTTCGGTGCCGCCCGCCATACCCCCGGTCGTCGCGCCCCCGTTGCATGACGCGCAAGGTACACCAGCGCGCGCCGCAGCCAACCCGAGCGCAGCTCCGCCAGCGGCAGGGCAGCCCCCGCTGCTTTCGGTGGCAGGTCAGCCTGCGCAGGCCGCGCCGAACAAGCCGGTGCTTCAGGTGCGGAACATGTTCGCGCTCAGAGCCTTCGGTCGCGAAAGGCCTGCGGCGTCCGCTCAGCCGAACCCTGCCGCCAGCGGACCCCCACCGCTGCTCGGCCTCAAAGCTCGCAAGAACAGCGAGCCGATGAGCGTCGTGCCGCCGCCGCAACTCTTGCCCAACGACCCGATGGGTCTACCCCGGCTCTCTCCCGAGCTTGCACGCCAGCCGGGGCCGATGCCGCGCGAAGACTCAGCGCCTCCCGTGAAACAGCTGCTCGATCGGGTAGGCAAAGAGCGCAAGCGCGCTCGACCGAGCGCCGCGCCACCGCGTCGCGTGCGCGCGCACGCCCGCGCGTCTACGGGCTCGGGGACGGGCTGGATCGTGTTTGGAGCTTCGACGCTGGCGGCCGGCGTGCTCGTGATGGTCGGTGTGCTCGTGTTCCGGCGGCCCGATCCGCAGCCGCAAGCGCCCATCGATAGCGCCTCCACGGCCACTTCGGCTGCGGTTCCGGCCGAGCAAGAGCTGCCCCGTTCGAAGCTCACGTCATCGACGGAGCAGTTGAAATCGCTGGTCGTCCAGGCTCATGGCCGCAAGCTTTCGCCGGAGTTGCGCGCCTACGTCGACGAAGACGCGGCGCTCGTGGCCAGGGCCCTCACCAAAGACTGCAAGCAACCGAATGCCTCCGAAGTCTGCAGTGAGCTCAACGCGTTCTTCGTCGACAAGAAGAAGCTCAATATCAAGAGGCGCCCGCCGCGCGATCCCAACCGCCCAGTAGCGGGCTGGATGCGCGGCCTCAAAATGCCCGCGATCCCCGTCGAGGACGACCCTCGGGTGCTCAGGCAGTTCGAGTTCTACACGCAGAACCCGGTAGGGCGCGAAACCTTCCAAACGATGCTGTTTCGTTGCGGCGCGTACCGTGACCTGATTCAGTCGACCCTCGTGAAATACGAGCTGCCGGTGGACGTGATGGCGGTCGTGCTGGCGGAGAGCAGCTGCTTCGCGCAAGCCAAGTCCCCGGCGGGCGCAGTCGGGCTCTGGCAGTTCATTCCAGCCGCAGCACGTGCTTATCACCTGCGGGTCAGCGAAAACGTCGTCGACGAACGCTTGAGCCCCTTCAAGTCGACGCAAGCCGGCGTGCGCTACATGGCCGACATGTGGGCACTGTTCGGCGAGTGGGACCTGGTCTTCGCGGCTTACAACATGGGGCCCTTCGGCGTGATGGCTCGTCTCGAACGCGCCGGAGGCGACGTGACCTACTGGGACTTGGTGGACGCCCAGCTCCTGCCCGAAGAGACCGAAAACTACGCGCCCGCGATTCAGGCGCTAGCGTTGATCCTGAACAACTTGAGCCGCCTGCGCTTCTCGACTCAGTTGAAGCCTCCACAGCTTACCGCAGATCTGGACGCCCCCGCGGGCACGCGGCTCGGCATGGTGGCACGTGCCGCTTCCATGAGCGCCGTCGAGCTGCGCAAACTGAACCTCGACATCGTGGGCGACAGTGTGCCGAATCTGCCGGGCGGCTTCTCGGTGCAGGTGCCGAGGGACGTCGTGTGGCAGGCGCGCGACACCCTCAAAGAACTACTGGCTCAGGGCGACGATGCCGACCTCTGCGTCTCACCCGCGTTCGACTGGGGCAAGCGCCAGTTCACGAACGAGATGGCGGAAGCCTGTCACAAAAAGCTCAGCAGCGGCGCTCCCGCCAACGTCGCCGGCCCCGAGGCGCCAGACCCAGCGGCAGATCCAGCCCCAGCCCCCGCTCCAGCCCCGGCGCCGCGCTCGCCGCAGCCCAAGCCAACCACCGCTGCACCGGTGGCGCCCAAGCCAGCGCCAGCCACTCCAGGCGCCGCCCCGGCGCCGGCGGCCCCCGCACGCTTGCCCACCGCGGACGATCCGCCCGGCGAGTTCCAGCTCCCCGAGTACTGACGCTCCCCGAGTTGCGCTACCCCAGCACTGGGATACCCCAGCCGTCACTCGAGAGGCGGGGCAAAAAAAAACGCCGGCGTCTATTCCGGCGTTCCCCTTCTCCCCTGTGTGGCCCTGCGGTGAGCCAGTCAAGCAACGACCGCGACGGCCGCGGCTTGACTGCACCTCATCGCCATTGGAGGCGGTTCTGTTCTGATTATGCTGGCCAGGGCTCGGGCTTGCTCATGTCCCAGCCGCCCTCGAGTGTACCGTCGAGGCCGCCTTCGCCCGCTTGCGGAGCGTACTCGATCTTGATCCTGGCACAATTGATCCTGATCGTTTCCTTGATCTTCTCGTTGCTGTCGATCTCTTGACCCACTTTATAACTGCTGATGATCACCGTCTCCATGTGGATCTTGAGGTAATCCTGTTGCCCTCCGCCGGCTTTCCGCACGGTGAGCAACGCAGTCGAATAGTGGGTGCCCTTAGCGCAGGCAGCGAACAGGTTCGGGCTCGCCTTATCGACGAACTTGACGACCTCGAGGTCATCGACCTTGACCGCGCTCGCACCACCGCCCGCGTTCACGTGCATGGTAGCCGGCTGCGTGGCGCCAAAGTTAAAAGATACGACCCTGATTTGGTCTGCAAGAGCACCGGTGGTTTCGCCCTGGATGTCACCAATGCTCAGGTACATGTCTTCAGCCATGTCTCGTCTCCTCTTTCTGTCTTTCTGCTGTTGTCTTCAGGCCCCCGCCCCGTTTTGAAGGCGATGCGAACTAGCCTAATAATCAGGCCCAAAGAAGAATCGCTACATCAACTCACTAGACGCAAGCACGGGTTCGGTCAAGAGTGCCACTGGCGACCATGTGTACCGTTCTCAGCCGACCTCGTCAGAGCAAGCCGTTTCTCCAGTATCTTGCCCCGTTAACGCCGTTAAATGCCGTTGCAACTTTCACGTTAGCGAGCGTGCTCTCATGTTCTTCTACGCCGCCGCCTCAGCAAGCTTCCCCACCGAAGCAGTGCAAAGTGATACCACCTAAGCTCGAGCTCGCTGCGTCCGACCGAGTGAATGGTACGAATGCGAGTGACGCGCGTCCGGTTCAGGTGCGGGTCTACCAACTCAAGAACGACGCGGTCCTTCAGAACTCGAGCTTCGACGAGATCTGGCAGCAAGATCGTACTGTCCTGGCGGACGATTTGTTGAACGTTGTGGAGTTGACGGTTTACCCGGGCAAATCCAAGTTAGTCGAACTCGAGCGTGATGAAGCTGCAAACAAACTTGGCGTCGTGGCCTTGTTCAGAGAACCTCAAGGCAAGGATTGGTTCGTCACCTATGAGCTCGATGCCGCGTCCACTGAGCCTCCTTGCCCGAAAACCGCACCACGCATCAGTGTGTATTTGGACCGCATGCAGATCCAAGATGGCCAAGGGCGCCCTTCGGAGTAACGAAAGCAACAGCGATGCCTAACAAACCCATTTGGACGGAAGGAATCCTGCTCAGCCAGCATCACTTCCAGCAGCAAGATCGCTACCACGAGTCTTTGCTGCGCGATCGACTTCAGGCCATCACTCACTACGATTGGGGCGTAACGGAGCTCGAACTCGACGATCGGGGTCTCGCCTCGGGACAGTTCAAGGTGCGCCGCTTCGCAGCTATCTGGCCGGACGGTACGAGTCTGCGCTGCGGTGACGATCTCGAAGAACCGCCGCCCGCACCGCGTTCGTTCGAAGAGGCGTTTGCGGCGGACGCGGCGACGCTAGAGGTGTTCGTGGGCTTGGCTCAAGAGTCGCAGTCGGCGCTGCTCACGCAGGACGACGAGGCGGGAGAGGCCCGGCGCTTCGTCAGGGCCATTCAGAACGTGGCCGACCTCAACAGCGGCGGCTCGCCTCAAGAGGTAGAGTGGGCGCGCCCCAATCTGCGCTTGTTCTTCGGCAAGGAGCGGCGCGACGGCTTCACCGCGATTCGCATCGCCGAGATCGTCAAGCAGCGCACCGGCCAGGCCATCATTCGTGACAACTACGTGCCGCCAGTGCTGCAGATCTCCGCCTCGCCATTTCTCTTGAGTGGCGCGCGCCGTGTGCTCTCGGGGGTAACCGCACGGCAGCGCGAGCTCGCCAGCGATCGGCGATTGCGCCAGCGCGGCGCCGTCGAGCTGCATTCGACGAACGCCAGGAAATTCTGGCTGCTGCACACGTTGAACGGCTGGCTCCCCTCGCTATCGCACTTGATCGAGACGGGGCGGGTGCATCCGGAGGAGCTCTACCTGGCGCTGAGCGGGCTGGCTGGGCAGCTGTGCAGTTTCTCCGAGAACGAAGACCCGACGACGCTGCCCAAGTTCAAGTACCTCGAGCTCGGCGAGGTGTTCGAAGAGCTGTTCGCCAAGGTAATTTCGCTGCTCTCCGGTGGCATCGAGCAACCCTACATCGAAATCGGGCTCGAGCACCGCGCCGACGGCATGTTCATCGCCAAGTTCCCGGATCCGGCGGTGGCCGCGAAGGAGCTGTTCGTGGCAGTGCAATCCACGATGCCCGAAGCCCTGGTGCGCGAGCGCGTGCCAGCGGTGCTGAAGGTTGCGGGCTGGAACAAGATCTACGACGTCGTCAAACAGGCTCGGCACGGGGTGCGCAACGAAATCGAATGGAACCCCTCGGCTGCGTTGCCGCTCAAGCCTGGGATCTGTTTCTTCCGCCTGCGCCGCGAAGGTCCTTTCTGGGACGACATTGCTAGGACGTCCTCCATCGCTCTGTACCTGCCGCTCGACGCCGACTGGAAAGGCACGTCGCTCGCGTTGTACGCGGTCGAGCCCAGCCGCCTGCAATGACCGACGTCGCAAACGATCAGATCTACTGGGCCTGTGCGGACGCGTTGGTCCTGGCGGTGCAGCTGCCCGCCGCGGCGTCCTTGCCGCCCGCGTCCGAGCTGCAGCAGCGCCTGATGACCCTGCTCGACGGTATCGTTGCGAAGGGCCGCAAGGCAGGCGTGCCCGACGTCGAGTTGGCCGAAGCTCGTTACGCGCTCACCGCGTTCATGGACGAGCAGATCCTCAAATCGAACTGGCCAGGGCGCGCCGAATGGATGAATCAGCCGCTGCAAATGCAGCTCTACCGCGAGTACACCGCGGGTGAGAACTTCTTCAAGCGCATGACCGCGTTGATGCAGCGCGGGACGCCTTCAGTGGCGCTCGAGGTGTACTACATGTGCCTGACTTTGGGTTTTCGCGGGGCCTATGGCATCAGCGGCGACGCCCACGGGCTTTCTGCGTTCGTCGATGCCGCGAGGCAACACGTGATGCGGACGTTGCCGCCACCGCCGCGCATCGGGCCCAACGCGCTGCCCATGGACCGAGCAGCGGCGTCGCGCCTCAGTAACCTCCTTATCTACTCGCTCGTGGCGGGCTGTCTGTTTCTGGTGATCGGTGTGCTGGTGGCGCTTTCGTACACCCTCGATCGCGATCTCGCGGAAGCCATGCAAATGGCGCCGCTGCCAAAGGCTTCGGGCGCAGCGCTGAAATGAGACAAGCGTCATGTTAGTGCTCGGTATCATTCTGTTCGTGCTCATAGCCCTCGGCTGGGGCGCGACGTTGCTCTTGAAGTGGCCGCTCTGGCCCGTGATCGTGTTCACGGTCCTCGCGGTCCTCGTGTTCTTGGGGCTGGTCTTGTTCCGGCACCTGCGCGCGGTGCGGCGGGCAGCGGCGCTGGAACGCGAGCTCTTGAAGCAAGCCGCCGACCAGGCCGAACGCATGCGCCCCGATCGGCGCCCAGAGATCTTGGCTCTGCGCGAGCAAATGAAGGCCGGCATCGCCGCGTTGAAGCGCTCCAAGCTGGGTGCCAAGGGCGGCAGGTCTGCGCTCTACGCCCTGCCTTGGTACATGTTCGTGGGGCCCCCCGCGGCCGGTAAGACCACCGCCATCGAGCGCTCGGGGTTGGCGTTTGCCGGTGGCAAGACCGGTACCTCGAAGGTTCGCGGCACCGCTGGGACGCGCAACTGCGACTGGTGGTTCACGCGTGACGCCATCCTCCTGGATACCGCCGGGCGTTTCGCCACCGATGACGACGACAAGGACGAGTGGCGCACCTTCCTCGAGCTGTTGAAGCGCCACCGGCCGCATCGACCGGTGGACGGGCTGGTCGTCGCGCTGAGCATCGCGGACGTGATGAGCAGTCACGAGGCGCAAGTCGAAGAGGTCGCCCAGCAGCTGCGCGAGCGGATCGACGAATTGATGGCACAGCTCGAAATGGTGGTGCCCATCTACGTGCTGTTCACCAAGGCCGACTTGATCGCGGGCTTCGTCGAGTTCTGGGGGGATTACGGCAAGAACCAACGTGCGCAGGCTTGGGGTGCCACCTTCGCGCTCGACGACGACCGGCTCGCCGAGCCGGCGCATGCGTTCGAAGTCGAGTTCGAGCACTTGCTGCGGGTGCTGCCTGCACGCATGGTCGAACGCTTGGGTCGCGAGCAGGTGCCCCAGGTGCGCGCGCGCATCCTGCAGTTCCCCGTCGAATTCGAGTCGCTCAAGACGCCGCTCGCCCGATTCATGGACGAGTTGTGCCGGCCGAATCCGTACAGTGAAACTCCCATCGTGCGCGGCTTCTACTTCTCGAGCGGCACCCAGACCGGCGCGCCCATCGAGCGCGTGCTCGCGAACATGGTGCGCGGGTTCTCGCTCGCCGTGTCGCCCACCCCGTCGAGCGCACTCGCGCAGCCTCAGAGCTACTTCGTCACCGACCTCTTCGAGAAGATCATCTTCCCCGATCGCGATATCGCGACGCGCTCGGGCTCCCGCATAAAGCGTCACCTTCGGACACAAGCCGTGGTGGCCGCCATCGTCTCGTTGTTCGTGCTGATTTTCCTGCTGCCGGGCATGGTGAGCTTCGCGCGCAGTCGCGACCTGATCGACGCTACCGTACAAGACCTAGAAGAGGCGCGCCGGCTGGAGAGCACCGGCAGCGCGAGGTCAGGGCTCGGGGCGGTCGACGTACTGAACCGCAGGGTCAAGTTGCTCGAGCAGGCCGAAGCAGAGTTCACGATCGATGGCTTTTGGGGGCCTCGCCCAGCGGCGCCGCTGCGCCCGCACGTGCAGTCGATCTACCTCCAGCGCTTGCGCACCGTCCTCGAGGGGCCCGTGCGCGACCAGTTGACGGGCGAGGTGCGGGTCGTTGGCAACTTGGTGAACACCGACGTTGCCAACTTCCGCGAAGCCTACGATCGACTGAAGCTGTACCTCATGCTCGGCAACCCACAGCGACGCCTGGATCCGGCGTGGGCGAGCCCGCGCCTCGCAGAGGTGTGGGCGCGCGCGAGTCAGGGCGAAGCGGACCAGAGCAAGCTCAAATCTCACTCCGAGTACTACGTAAAAAAGCTAGCTGAGACCCCGAGTTGGGCCTGGCAGCTCGATGCAGCCGCGGTCACCCAAGCCCAGGGACGTCTTTCGCAGCTGCCGCTCGACGACCTCAGATTCGGCTGGCTCGCAGATGCCACCCGCGACGTCCCGGCCATTCGCGCCGAGAAAATCTTCTTTGGTACGTCGAGCCAATACTTCACCGCGCGCGGCAACGCCGAGGTGCCCGGTATGTTCACGGCGCTCGGCTGGTCGCAGGTGAAGAGCTTGCTCAACAGCGACGAGGCCAGCGTCAAGATAGAGGATTGGGTGCTCGGGCAGGACCTGCAGCTGTTCGCGCAGAGCGAAAGCGAAGATACCCTCGAGCAACTGTACTTCCAACGTTACGTGCAAGCGTGGTCCGAGTTCTTGAGCGCGCTCGATGTGGCGGCCCCCAAGGACCTGCCGAGCGCGATGGACGAGCTGCGCTCGCTCTCCGAAGCTGACGGCCCCTACACGCGGCTGTTTCGCACTCTGAAAGAGAACGTCACGCTGGATGTCGAAGAAACTGAGCTCGATGACAAGGCTATCGCCGCGGGCAAGAAACTCATCAAGAAGGCGGTGCCGAAGGCGGCGCCGTTGCTCTCGGCCTCCGCGGGCGCCCCGCCCGAGCGCAAGATTTCGCCGGTCGAGCGCCACTTCAAGCCGCTCTTGAAGTTTGGCTTTGGCGATGCTCCCGCGGGGGAGGCGAGCTCCGCGCCCTCCGGCCTCAACCAGTACTTGGCACAGCTGAGCTCGCTCGAAGTATCGCTCACCCAGCTCTCGGAAGAAAACGACGAGCCTACGCTCGAATTCGGCAAAGAGCTCTCGCGTACGGCGGCTTCGGTGAAGCGCCTGCTCGGCGGTCTCGACACGACGACGCGCATCATGCTCGATCCCTTGTTGATGAACCCCATCCGCGGCAGCCAAGAAGGCGTGTCGGCCGCGACTCATGGTGCGCTGGGTGACGACTGGCAGCAAGCCGTGTGGAACCACTGGAACACCAAGCTGGCGCCGCGCTACCCATTTGCAAACGTGAGCGTCGACGCGAGCGTGGCCGAGGTCGCGGATATGCTGCGGCCGCAGAGCGGCATGGTGTGGGCGTTCTTCGACAAGAACCTGACCCCCTATCTCGAACCCTCGGGCGCCGGCTTCATCCAGAAAAACTCGGCGACGCCCGTGTCCTTCCGCGGGGACTTCCTGCAGTCGTGTTTGGGGCGAGGCAAGCTGATCATGGACGCCCTCTTCGGAACGGGCGGCGGCGCCGAACCTTCCGTGCCGTTCACCGTCAACATTCACCCGGCGGGCAGGAACATCTCGGAAATCACGCTGATGATCGATGGCAAGAAGACCATCTACCGCAACGAGCCCGAGCGCTGGCAACCCGCGGTGTGGCCGGGGGGGGGCGACAAGAAGGGCGCAGTGCTCAAGGTCAAAGGCGCCGGGTTTACAGAAGAGATCCCGCGCGAAGGCGACTTCGGTTTGTTTCGGCTGTTGGCGGTCGGCGGGCTCAAGCCTTCCGATCCGAAGAAGCCAGGCGTGTTCAAGGCGACCTGGGAGCTGTCGCGCGCCGGTGAGCCCCCGGTGACCATCGAGATCAAACCGACCAAGAGCGCACACCCGTTCACCGCGGGGTTCTTTGCGGCGATGAAGTGCCCCGCGACCATCATGATGGGCGGCGGAGGCCGCTAGTGCACGCACGCCTCGGTTTGTTCGGAAAGCTGCCCACGGCGAATGACTTCGTGCGGCTCGAAGCTGCTGCCGATCCTTTCGGAAGCTTCGACACCTGGCTGGTCGAAAGCGTCGAGTGGGCCCACAAACGCGGGGCAGACGCCTGGCGGCAGGCGTTCACCGAGGGAAGCAGCTACGCGTTCGTGTACCGAGGGGCGTCGCCTCGCCGACTTTCGCCGCTGCTCGTTGGTGTCCTTGGACCGAGCGCCGATCGCGCGGGTCGACGCTTTCCGCTGAGCGTCGCCGCGGCACTGCCCGTCGGAGACGCGAGCCTGGCCCGTCCTGAGCTCCTGCCCATCGTGTTCGAACCACTGTGGCAGCGGGCCAGTGACGTCGTGGCTGAAGGCGCCTCGGGGGGGACGGGGGTCCAGGGACGCTTGGGCGCGCTCGACCTCGCGCTCTGCTCGCTGCCCGAGGCCGCGGTCAGTTACGACGAATGGATCCAGAACCTTCCGCCGCGCGAGCTCTGGGCGCTGCTCTACGGCGACTATTTCGAAGAGCAGCCCGTGCGTGTGCTTCAATCGCTGCTGGAGGCGGTGAAGCCCTATCGTCGGGTGGAGCGACCCCAAACCCCCCTCACGCTTTGGCTCCCGCTTGGTCAGGTCGCTGGCGCTTCTGTCTGCGTCTGGCTAGATCTGGTCAGGCGACTGGCCGGCTGGCGCGAGACGATCCCGAGCTTTTTTTGGTCGCACGATGGCACCGACGGGAAGCTCCTGTTGCACTTGGGCGACCCTCCTTCGAGCACGCTCGCCGAGCTCTGGTTACCCAGCCCCAAGCGCTACGAGATCTTGGATCTGGCCTCACCGATTGCGCCGCAACAGCTCACCGAGGTGCCGGCACTATCGGCGGAACTCGCCGAGGCCACGCTGAATGCGAACTCTGTCGCAGAACTGCTCTCCGTCGCCGAACGCTTCGGTGCACTGGTCTCCAAATGAGACTTTGTTGACCCTGATCGGCTTTCCCATCAGATAATTGGGGCGCGTCCCAGGGTCCTTTCGAGTGAACAAGGCATACATTCTGCGAGCGTATCTGTTCGACGGCACGCTCATTCACGAACGACGCTATGCCGCGCTCCCCATCCGCATCGGCCGCAACACGCTCAACGATTTTCAGATCACGCAGATGCTCGTCTCCGGGTTCCACGCGATGATCGAGCCTGCCGACTCCAAGCTCTTGGTGCGCGATCTGGGGAGCAAGAACGGCGTCCTGATTCGTCACATGAAGACGGGTGGCGCGGTGCGGGTCGAAGCGCACGCGGCGGTCGATCTGGCGGCGCTGGGGTTCGAGTTCTTCCTCGGGCCTCAGGTCCAGGTGCGCGTGCAGGTCGTGCCGGCGGGGCAAGAATCGGAGCGGCCACCGGCGCCCAGCGACGGCGTCGTGCTCGGCAATCCGCAGATGCTCAAGGCTCCCGGCTTCGAACCGTCGGCGTTGCCCCCGCATCGCGTGCCTGCTCTCCCGCCTCGGCCGACCCTCGAACCCCCTCCGCCCGAAGCAGCTCCCCCGTACCCGCCGCCCCCGCCGCCTCGCCAGTCCTACGAGCCCCCGCCGCTGGGACCTGCCTACGCAAGCGGCCCGCCGCTCCCGCCGGGAAGCCGAATAGCCTCGGCGCGAGGTGAGCGCAATGTCCCGTTGGGGACCGGGCACTTCGGTTCGCTCGCCCTGGAAACCTTGGCGCTGCAAGGGTTGCACGAGTTGGCGGCCTCTTTGGTGCCCGATCGGACCTTGCAGACATCCGGCGACCTGGCGCGCTTCATCACCAAGCTCCACGACGCGATCGAGGTGTTTTGCCGCTCGTTCATCCCGCTGCGCGAGGGCTACTCGCAGTTCGTTTCTTCGCTGGATTTGCAGCGCGCGGCCAACCTGCGCAGCACGAATCGCTCGCGGGCCTACCAGACGGTAGAGGCGGCACGCGACCCCGAACAACTCGTGAAAGGGCTGCTCGACTGGACGGATCGGTCGCTCGATGGCCATCAAGCCGTCGAAAACATCTACGCCGATCTGATGATCCATCAAGTCGCGTTGCTGGATGGGATGATGCAGGGGGTGCGGGCGCTGCTCGACGAGCTCTCGCCGGCCGCCATCGAAGATGGCGTAGGACACAAGTTCGGCATTTCGAACCGCTACAAAGAGCTGTGGCAGGCGTACTGCGACCGCTACGAAGATTTGGCGCAAGAACAGCAGGCGTTCGCGCGCATCTTCGGCCACGAGTTCACGCAGGCCTATCGTGAATATCGCAGCCGGAAGCAGAACGATCCCGGCTAGCCCCGACCCGGATGGCTGAAAGCTTACGCCTGAATGCTGACGGCTGATAGCTGACGCCTGACAGCTGACGCCTGACAGCCAGAAGTAGTTGCGATCCTGCGACTGCGGAAGATAATGGCGCCCGTGTCGAGTACCCGTTGCCCTCGTGCCTGGTCCGTTCCGTTCATTCCCCGTTGCTTGGCGCTGCCGCTGATCGCGGCCGTGCTGTCGTTGTCTACGTCCGCCCGGGCCGCGGACGACGAGGAACAACTGCCCGAGCGCGGCGACGGTTGGAACCGAGCCACGAACATCATGGCGCTCTCGAGCGCGGCGCTGCAGGTCCTGATGCCGCGAGTGTTCTACTCCGACCCCGAAGTGACGGTGGGCTGGAAGGCGCGCTGGCACGTTTCGGTATTGGCGCCGAGCATGACCCTGTTCGCCCTCAGCATGGCGAACGAGGCTTACCTCAAAGACGAGTTCAAGTCGCTCCGCGCCGACTGCGAAACCGACGACCCCCTAGAGGCCGAGGAGAAGGATATCGCGTTCGACAGCAACTGTACCGAGTACGGGTTGTTCTCGACGCAGTCGATGTTGGCGTTCTCGTCGCTCGGGCAAGGCCTCGGTGTGTTCTTGGTCGACACCATCAAGTGGAGCGGCGGCAAGTTCAACGTGGGCGGCTTCGTCGGCAACGTCGGCATCCCGCTGGTACTCGCGGTGCTGACCGCGGTCGGTCGCACCGCGGGCAACTGGGAGACCGGGGGCCAGGTTTGGACCAGCGCTGGCGTGGGCGTGGGCGCCGGGCTCGGTATGGGCGTTCTGTATGCGGTCGGGCAGCGCCCCGAATGTGGCTACTCGGGCGGGCTGCTTTGCTGGTAACTCCGGGCCAAGGGGCGGCGGCGTTACTCCCTACCGGAGGGGGCGTCGCTCTCGGTTGGTGCGGGGCGGGTGCCGCCGCCGGTCAGTTGTTCCCAGAGGGACGGGCGATTGGCGACGAGCTCGCCTCGGGGCTTGAGCGTGAACACGCGTTCGATGTTCGACTTCCGCAGCGCGGTTTCGGTCGAGTCGGTGAGCACGACTTGTTCGATGATGCGCACTGCCTTTTCTTCGAACACTGGTGAGGCCGTGAGCCGGTACTGGACTGGCCCCGTAACGTTCGCGGCGCTCCCGTACTGCACCCGATCGAGCGGGATTTCCGCGGACGGTTTCAGCTTGCCCGCGCTCATCACGTAGATGACGAGGGTGGTCTCGCAGCTGTCGCCGGGCTTGGCTTTGCTGCAGCCTTCGTCGCTGGCCGTGACCAAGATGCGAGGCCCCATGCGCTCGAGTGAGAAGCGCGAGTGCTTGGGTCGGCCCTTGTACGAGCCGATCGCATACACCTCGGCGTGACCCTCGCGGGGGCGCACCAGCGCCAACGGCCCCGCGGCGACGCCTTCGGAGAAGGAGTGTGTCCTCAGCCACACGATCTTGAACTTGTCCGCCGCCGGAGTGATGACGGCGTTTTTCGCGGGAGCGACGATCGCCCCGGTGCGCGAACCCTCGGCGCCCACGAACGCTTGCCCGCTGAAGATGGGCCGCCCGGCGCAGTCGTCCGCCGTTACGTCGACCGTACCGGCCGCGGCGTCGTAGCTCGGCAGCACCATGACCCAGTAGTCTTCGGGTTTTAGGGCAGAAACCACCCCTTCTTCGCCGTGCCGTTCGAGGGCTTCGAGGCAGATGGGGACCGGCACTTCACGCCTGGCTTGGTCCTCGCGCTTCGAGGACTCGACCGCGCCGGCGCAGCCAAAGGCTGGAGCCAGCGCCAGCGCGAGACTTGGCACCGCCAGCCACAGCAGGTAACGCGCGTTCCGGAGGAGAGCTCGCTTCATGCTCACAGCACTTCCATGGTGTTGATCACCCGCAGCAGCTCGTCGTCGACTGGCTCGAGGTTTTCGCCTTCGAACACGATTTGCACGAGTATCACGCGGTTGTCGCTGCGCAGCAGGATTTCTCGGCTGCCGCTGACTAGGGGGCGCTTCGGTGCTTCGACGGTGCGTTGAATCGTGTAGGCGCGACCCTGGCCGATGAACACCGCGAGCGGCACTCGCTTGCCGACCACCTTGGCGCCCAGGCTCTGCACGTCGTCTTCGTACCGATTCATGATGTCGCGCCAGGGATCGGTGGGTGCATCGGGCCTTTCGTACAGCGCAAACGAGTAGGCGTTCGGCGAGATGTACTGCACGTGGGCCTGCCCCGGAGTGTTGTCCGCATCCCGCATCATCCAGTCCTTCGGGCGCGACAGATGCACCCCTCCCCGAAGCACCGTCACCCCCATGTACTGGGGCAGGGGAGGGTCTGGTATGAGATCGAGAGGGGGATAGAGCTGTTCGAAACCGGTGGCACCCTCCCCCGTGGCGACCTGCCAATCATAAAAGACACGGTTCTTGTCTGCCGATTCTCCAGCACCGCTGCAACCGGCGACGAGGAACGTTCCCGCGATGATGATCCACTCCTTCAAAGCGGCGGCAGAGTACCAAACCTGCGGCGCGGCTCGCAACCACGTCCCCGCCACCTTGGTGCGCGTGGGCGGCTTTGCGCTGCTTTTGTTTGGGAGCGCTTTCCTTCGCGGCGACTCCGGTCTAAACATGCGGCTCGGATGTCGGCGAAGGTCCTGCGCAGAGTCGGTGCGAGAGCGGGTGCGGTCGTTAGCGTGGCCCTGGCCATGTTCCTAACCACGGGTTGCGGGCAACCGGCCCTCTTGAAAATGACGGATGGCTCCGATTGGCGTGCCTACGCCCAGACGCGCGAAGGGAATGCCCCGGGCGGCGAGCTGGACGAACTGCGCTTCAAGGAAGGGCTTTGCACCGGCGAACCCATGAAACCCGCGCGCGAACACCTCTCGGAGGCTGCGCTGATTCGCTTCCTCAAGGCGCAGCAGCTCGACGTGCGGCTCGAGCGAGCCCGTGCCGACCTGGTGTTTGCCGTCGTCACCGGCGCGGGCACCTCGGGCCCGGTTCGTCTCCGCGTCGCCATCCTCGACAGCCCCGACCAGGCAGGGCGCGAGCTGCATGAAGCGCTGCTCGAGCACGGTGAGGGTTCTTGGGGCATCCACCGTTCGAATCTGGCGGTGCTGGGCCCGGTCAGTGGGTACACCGATTCCATGGTTTTTGCAGCGAAAACCAAGTTGGCTTGCTGGGGCGTGTTCACGATCGCGGGCCAGGACGACACCTTCGTCGTCCCCGGCGGTTACATGGAAATTTGAACGGCCCGGGCGCTGCTGGCAGCGCTCGTTAGCGCCGCTCGGCTGTCCCAAGGCAAAAGATTCACGCGCCGCGGCTCATTTTGTGAGCTACTGCGTGAAGCATGCCGACACGCCGCGATCTCACCTTCACGCTGTCCACCGCGAAAAACCCAGAGAACGCAGAGAGCGACGAAGGCGCCCAGACCACCGCGTCGGCCCCCGCGCTCCGCTTCTTGGTGCTGGGAGACTTCTCGCGTCAAGGTCGCACGCCTGGCGGGTTCAAGAGCCGGCGCATCACCTTCGACAACTTCGATCGCGTCCTGTTCGAGATGACGGGGGCATTCAGCGCGCTCGAGCAGTTTCACCCCGACTTCCTCGCGCAATCGAAGCCCGAGCTCAGGCAGCTGCTTCAGCTGCGCCGCGCCTTGACGGATGCGACGACCCGCCCGGCGGCGCTCGCCGAACTCGCTCGCCTCGCGCACGAGAACGGCGCTCCTGCCGCAGCTGGGCAGGGGCAACTGCAGCCCGAAGCCGAACCCGAGCTGCTCGCGCGACTCTTGGGTGGACGCGGAGCACCCGCGACACCCAGCCCCAGCGTCGAGAACAGCGCCGCGAAACAGCCCCTCGCGCCCGCACCCGCGGCGTCGGCCGCCACAGCGCCCACCCCGGCGCAAGCCGCAGTGAATCGGCTGTTGCAACACGTCTTGAAGACAACGCCCGCCCCCACCGACCGTGGGCCTGACGACCTCGCGATCGAGCTGTTGAACACACGTTGCCGCAGCGCGCTCTTGGAGCCGGACTTTCGCGCCCTCGAGCGGGCCTGGCGCAGCGTGCACTGGCTGGTGAGTCGCCTCGAAAGCGATCAGGGCGAGGTACACCTGCTGGACATCTCGAAGTCGGAGCTCACGGCGCATTTGGCGGCGCACGCCCGCGACCTCGACGCGTCGCCGCTGGTCCAGCTCTTGTGCGAAGACCGCGACGGGTGGGACTTCTTGATCGGTGACTATAGCTTTGGGCTCGACAGCGACGACCTGATGCTGCTCGGCAATCTCGGAGCGATCGCCGCGCGCGCCGGCGCACCCTTGCTAGCGCACGGCGATCTGAGTCTCGCGGGCTGTTCGAGCCTCGAGCTCGTTGAAGTCCCCAGCGACTGGGCGATCGGCGACCCAGAGCTCGCCGCGCTCGCGGAACAGGTCCGCAAGCATCCGGCCGCGAAATGGGTCGGCCTGGCGTCGCCGCGCTTCCTCGTCCGGCACCCCTACGGCAAACGCGCCGACCCCATCGAAAGCTTCCCTTTCGAAGAGCTCCCTGCCGATCCGGGCTCCGATCGGTTCCTCTGGGGCAACCCGGCGTTCGCGTGTGCCTGGATCCTCGGGCAAGCGCACAGCCGCGGCGGCGCCCGTTGGCCGCTCCGCCAACCGAGCTCCATCCTCGACTTACCCATGCCGCTTTACACGGCACACAGCGGCGACGCCATCCAGCCGCCGCTCGAGTTTTTGCTGAGCGAACCCGCGCGTGCCGTCGCCGAGCGTCACGGCCTGATCGTGTTTGACGGCAGCAACAACCTGAACCGAATCTCGACGCAATCGGTGCACGCGCTGGCCGCGACTTGAGCTCGGCTTCGTCGCCGCCAGCGACCCCTGGTGCGGACGTGAATCTTCGGCGGGTGCGCGTTAACTCTACGTGCTGAGCGTTAAGCGTAAGATCTGACAAACACAATGTCGCGCGAGCTGCTAGCCATCAATCTCGCGTGTCGGTGCCCCTTGCTCGCTCGTTCACGTTGCGTTGGACGGTCTCTAGTGGCCACCACAACCAAGTGTGCTGGCGGCTGGACTGGTCCGCCATTCTCATCCTAAACTTGGATCTACGGTGCGGGTATCAATGATCTCAACAGCTCACGAGGTGACATGACGCTCCTGCGTTACGCGCGGGTATTTACCCCCTTGGGCGACGACGTTCTGCTGTTCTTCTCGATGGACGGCACGGAGTCGATGGGGCAACCGTTCGAGTACGAGGTCGACCTGTTGTCGACGGACGAGCAACTCGATCTCACCCAGCTGCTGGGGCAGCCCATCTTGATTACGCTCGAGCTGCCGAATACTCAGATCCGGGAGTTCAGCGGGTACGTCACGCGCTTCGTGCTGGTGGGATCGGTAGGCCGCTACGTGCGTTACCGCGCGACGCTCAGGCCGTGGGTCTGGCTGATCACTCGACGCAGCAACTGTCGCATTTTTCAGAACCAGACCGTGCCCGAAGTGGTCTTGGCGATGTTTCGAGAACACGGGTTCAGCGACTTCAAAGACCTGCTGTCGGGCAGCTATCGCACCTGGGAGTACCTGGTTCAGTATCGCGAGTCCGATTTCAACTTCATCAGCCGCATCATGGAGCAAGAGGGTATCTACTACTATTTTACTCATGCCGAGGGTAAACACACGCTAGTGCTCTCGGACTCGTACAGCGCGCACCAGCCCGCGCCGGGCTACGAAGTCATTCCCTACGTTGCGAGATCGCGCGACCATGTCATGGACGACCACATCGATTCGTGGCGCGCCATTCGCCAGATTACTTCCGGCGCCTTCACGGCTGCCGACTACGACTTCGAGGCGCCGAAGGCCAAGCTCGGGTCGACGCTAGCGCCTGGCGCCGCCTACCCGGGTGGCGAGTACGAGCTGTACGACTACCCAGGTGAGTTCGCAGACAACAAACAAGCCGACGAGCAGGTCAAGGTACGGCTGCAGGCCGAGCTCGCACAGCACGACGTCGTGCGCGGCGAGGGCAATGCGCGCGGCATTCATGCAGGCGCGCTGATGACCTTGAGCGACTTTCCGCGCGTCGATCAAAATAAAGAGTACCTCATCACCTCCACCAGCATCAGCATCCGCTCCGAAGGCTACGAGTCACTGATCGACGCCACTGCCGACCCTGAAGCGCCGAGCTTCCGCGTCAGCTTCAGCGCCATCGATGCGAAACGCAACTTCCGAGTGCCGCGCACCACGCCGAAGCCGGTCGTGCGCGGTCCGCAGTCCGCAGTCGTGGTCGGGCAGGGCGGGCAAGAAATCTGGACCGACGAATACGGCCGCGTGAAGGTGCAGTTCTACTGGGACCGCGAGGGCACGTTCGACGAGAACAGCTCGTGCTGGGTGCGCGTCGCTCAGCTCTGGGCCGGCAGCGGCTGGGGCGGCATCCACATTCCCCGCATCGGCCAAGAAGTCATCGTCGACTTCCTCGAAGGCAACCCCGACCGCCCCGTCATCACCGGTCGCCTCTACAACGCCGACAACATGCCTCCGTACGAGCTGCCCGCGAACCAGACGCAAAGCGGCATCAAGAGCCACAGCACCAAAGGCGGCGGCCAAGACAACTTCAACGAGATCAAGTTCGAAGACAAGAAGGGCGAAGAAGAGCTCAGCATCCAAGCCGAAAAGGACATGACCACGCTGGTCAAGAACAACCAGAACACGACGGTCAAGGGCAGCATCAGCGTCACCATCGGTGAGCCCGAAAAGCCCAGCTCGCCGGACCGCACGAGCACGATGAACGTCAAGGGCAAGCATTCCGTCGACGCGAGCGACACCATGTCGATGCAGGCCCCCAACTCGGTCACGCTCACCTGCGGCGGCAGCTCCATCACGCTCACCCCCGACCGCATCGTACTGAAGGCGGGAGGCGGAACCGAAATCGCCATGGACGCCAACGGAAAGTTCGAATCCAGCCAGGGGAGCAAGCTGTTCCTCGACGCAAACGCGAAGCTAGAATCCAGCGGAGGCTCGAGCGTGCTATTCGACGCCAACGCGTATGTCGAGGCCAGCGGAGGCGCGAACGTTTTGTTCGACGCCAACGTGAACATGTTGTCTGCCGCTGGCGATCAGGTGCTGATGGATGGCAGCGTGAAAATCTCTGGCGTGGCCTCGGTCGAAGTGAGCTCGCCGAAGATCGTGTGCACGGGCGAAGCGGAAGCCAGCATCACCGTGGGCGGTCAGTCCGTCAAGCTGACGCCTGCCAGCGCCGACATCGGCGGGGCCATGGTGAACGTGCAAGGCCAGTCGCTGGTGTCCATCAAGGCCACCTCAATCATGGTCGGTTAGCAAGGGACACTGCGAGTGGCGCCGAAGAAGAACCCCATCGCGTGGCGACTCGACCTGGTTCACAACAGCTGGGTCGAGTTCTCAGAACTGCCAGATGCCCGTGTTTTGTGCTGGCTCGTGATGCCCGACGAGGTGCGCATGGTAGAAGCGTTCATCGCAGTCGCTTCTGACGAACGCGGCGGCACTTTACCCGATCTTTTCGTCCAGCTCGGCTCTCCCTTCGAGGCACCCCACGGCTACGGCTTCGCGCTCTGCGGAGAGTTTGCCGGGATTGCGAAGCGCCTGCACGCCGGTCTCGATGACCCTGCCACCCCCGAATGGTCACCGCCGCAGGCCGTGAGGGGCGAAGACGACGTGAGCTTGTGGCTCCGCACCAGCGCGTCGTTCCATCAACACTACCAGCTGCACGGCCACTTCGTCACGGTGCTGCAGCCCTCCGCAATCGCCGACGCCGCAGCCTTTCAGATTTGGCTCCAACGCTTCGCCGCTGCTGCAGCCCCGAACCAGCGCCTGATCGTGCTCGACCACGTCAAAGCTCCGGGCCTCACCCCATTGGTACAAGCCGAACCCATCCGCGTCGTCGCCAAACCCCTCGATCTGGACATGGCGAAGGCGCGCCTCGAAATCAGCGAAAACGCCGGCGGTCTCGACACCCCCGGTGGCCAATACCGACACTTGTTCGTAAAGCTGTCGAACGCCCTGGGCGAGGCGAAGCTGCCCGAAGCCCTCAGCCTGGGCACCGCCGCACTCGCCATCACGCAGGCCCAAAGTTGGTTTGCCCTCGCGGTTCCGATCCACTTCGCGCTCGGCGCCGCGCTCGCCGGCCACGGCAACCCCACCGAAGCCAACGACCGCTACCTGCAAGCCGAGCTCGCCGCCGCCGAAGGCGAGAAAACCGGTGACCCCACCTGCAAGCGGCTCCGCGCCCAAGCGCGCATGGCGCGCGGTGGCCTGCTCGTCTCCACTCAGCAATACCCCGCCGCGGCCCAGCTCTTCATCGACACCGTTCCTTTCGCCAGCGCCGCCGAAGACCCGCGCATGGTGATCGACTGCTATCGCCTCGCCTGCTTCTCCTACGAACAGAACGGCGAGTACGACAAAGCCTGGAACAGCGGCGTCGAGGGCATGCGCTACGGCAAGCAGCTCGACCAAGAGACCCGCGACACTTCGACCCTCCCGTACCTCGGCGAAGGCATGCTGCGCCTCACTGGGCGCCCCGAATACAGCACCTCGTCCTACGCTATCGACCGCGAAATGACAGAGATGATGGGCACCAAAGACTGGCGCCCCGCACCCGCGCCACCGCAACAAGCAGCGGCCACGCCCGGTGCGGGAGGTGCGCCAGCGTGACCATCGCAGCGAAGCACCTCGATCCGCTCGTCGGCCTCGACATCCACATCATCCTGATCCCGAGCCCCGCGGGCCCCATCCCGACGCCGCTGCCGCACCCCTACGTCGGCATGGTGCTCGACCCGTTCGACTACGCCCCGTTCATCGGCGCCGCCACGTACATCAACGGCCTCCCCCGCGGCCAAGCCGGCACCGCCGGCATCGCGCTCCCGCCGCACATCCCCATGGGCGGCCCCTTCGCCAAACCCCCCTCGAACGAGAGCGAACTCTTCATGGGCAGCGCCATCGTCTGCACCGAAGACGAGCCGCAGAGCTTCCTCGGGTGTCTGGTGCTGAGCTGCCACGACATTGGCATGCCGCCCCCCCCGCGCGTCAAGCGCAAGAGCCCGCCGAAGAGCATGATGCTCCCGACCACGACGGTGCTCTGCATCCCGATGGGCATG
>Ga0315910_10000870_pt1 | contig 28679 bp, 24 predicted proteins | sample EdamamesoilMG_FD_204470 | JGI IMG/M metagenome (GOLD analysis project Ga0315910, IMG submission 204470) | Garden soil microbial communities collected in Santa Monica, California, United States - Edamame soil | ecosystem: Environmental > Terrestrial > Soil > Garden | place: USA: California... | reverse complement strand
ATAAAAGGTAAAGGGTCAAAGTGGTCTAACGACCCAAGCTCAGCGACCGGCGCTGGGCGAAAGGATGAAAATGCAAAGTGACGCTCATAAACCCGAAGGTTGCGAACCGGCAAGCGGAGCGCCGGTTCGCTGCAGCGCATGGTTAGACGGCTCGTGAATCATATCTCTTCCGCAAATGGTCAACCATCCGGAGCGTGCGAATATCTGACTCGTGCTTGAAGGCGATGCCTAGACACACCACGCCAAAAAGCGCAAATCCAAGACCCATGTCGTGTCCGGTCAATCGCAATAAGGCCGTGGTCGCGATCAGCAGCATCCCGCCGACATAATACGCAGACCGGGAACTCTTGAGGCGGTCTAAAGCCGACGCGCGCTGCTGATCATCGTCAGCCAGATGAACGAACTTATCGTCAAATGTCGTGAAGAATTTCATAGTGTGTGTTGTGTGGTGTGGTGTGCCGTCTAACGACCCAAGCTCAGCGACCGGCGCTGAGAGAATGGATACGAATGCAGAGTGACTCTCATGAACCCGAAGGTCGCGAACCGGCAAGCGGAGCGCCGGTTCGCTGCAGCGCATGGTTAGACCCAATGATCATAGCTTCAGCCGAAAATACTGGCCTGGTCGCGTGGCACTCACGGTGACCGTGCGGTTCGACCCCACGACAGCCACACTATTCGTGACATTCAGCCAATTTGTTGTGCTTAAGAAATTGGTTGAAGCCTGAAGAACAAAACCCACAACGTTTGTGGACCACGTCAGGACAATGTTCGTGCCAGCGACGTTTCCTGCGAGCTTAGGAAGCGGCTGCATCAAGATGTTATCAATCCTGTATCCAAGTCCTATCCCATGTATTTGAGCCTCCAAGCTCAACAGCGCACTCGAAGAAGTGGCCGTGTATGAAAAATTGAATCCATGCCAGTTGTAGTCCAGCGGAGCGACTTCAAACTCAATGTTGCCGTTAATAGTCACACCAAAACTGGGTGTGCTGACAAGGGTGCCACCTGCCACGTCGTAACTCCCCGAAACGAAGTAACTCGCACCTGGGCTAAGGTTACTGATGGTCTGACTGATAGAACCGGCAAGATCGAAGCAACCACCCGGGTTTCCCTTCCAAGGATTGTAGTATCCCGACGAAACGTTGGTGACCCACCCCGCAGCGCTGCTGTCAAAGCCACCATTAAACACCAAGTTGCCTTGGGCGATCGCTGACAGTGAAGAAAAGAGATATCCCAGGAAAAAAAGCGAACTGTAGGTCTTCATAGGCATGTGAACGCGGTCTAACGACCCAAGCTCAGCGACGGCGGAACTGAGCGGCTGGACAATCCAGCGGTTCTCAATGAACTGGTAGCGCCCGCCGCCGGGACAGTGGACTCGCCTGCGCCCGCAGTCTCGGTATCGCCACGGGCGATACCTTTGCCGCCGGCAAATTCCTTTCGCCATTTCCCAAATGGCTCAAGTCGCTGCAGCGCATGGTTAGGCCGACGGGTCATAACTCGAAAGCGTCCTCTTTCATGCGTGTCTCAGCGAACTCGGAGAGAGTATCGAACAGCTTGGTGCTCGGCCACTGCGGAGTAGTCTCGCGCTTGCCGCTCCAAGTCAGGTGAACAACTGCAAATCGCTCTGGTGAACTTCCGAACCGGAACAACACATCATCACAGTCGGAGCGATAGGCCACTGCCGCGACTGACTGCCCAGACAACGGATGGTCTGAGGACACCTCGCGCTGCAACTCGGAGACGAATGCCGAAGCGTGCGTCGCGTCGTCCATCGCGTGCCACGGCTCTGCAAACTGGATGCTGGTATCACTCACGATGTGCGAGTCGGCCTAACGACCCAAGCTCAGCGACGGCGGAACTGAGCGGCTGGACCACCCAGCGGTTCTCGGTGAACTGACAGCGCCCGCCGCCGTTCGCTGCAGCGCATGGTTAGGCGGCATGGCTACTTGCATATGCTGTCCAATATCTGAGCGCAACGCGCTGGATCTGCCAACAACTGCCCGCACAGCTCCTTGGCGAGATCGATGTGATCGAACGCCTCCTGATCCTGAATCGGAGTGCGCTGTCCGCTGTAAGCAGCAGATACGGAGAGCGGTCCGATTTCCTGCTGCGCCTGCAACAGCATGCGTAGCGCATCGAAGATGACCTGTGAAACAAGCGTGCGCTGATCGTCAGCGAGGGGAGTCTGGAGCAAGTTACAAGCGGCGAGAATCACCATGCTTGCCCGCTCGCGCCGCCACACTGCTGCTGGAAGGAACATGCTCATGTGCGTAGTGCCGCCTAACGACAAAAGCTCAGCCACAGCATCCGCTGAGCGGTGCAGCGTGACTGTTGTTCCATCTCCGGAACAACAACGTGGCCCGCGTGAGCGGACCTGACAACGCCCACCGGCGTTGGCTGCAGCGATTTGTTAGGCCACAGGGTCATCGTCTCACAATCTCTCCTGTCCTGCCGTCAATGCGGACACCCTGAGCAAGCACTCGGTGCGGACTATCACCGAGAAAGGTGTCATGGACGTAATAATAACTTGAGTCGGCATAAATGTGCCAGACGTGCTTCAGAGAAATCGCACCGGACTCACGCGCCGTAGCGAACGCCTGAGCAGGCGTGACCGCGAATCCGGGTGCCGCTGGTAAGTCAGTAGAGGGCGGTGTCGGCTGCGCCCAAACTACGCGAACGTCTCGCGGTGTCGTCGTGCATCCCATGAGCGCGAGGCAAAGAGCTGAAATGGAGAAGAGCGTGCGCATGTGGCCTAACATTGAGTAGGCCCAAGGTTTTGCAGCCTATCCTTTTTCACGTTTCGACCGTAGGTTCGGCCAAAGTGTCTGTCTAGCATAAAAATAGGTCGAAAATGGCCGTGAAGCGGCGGTCTGCAAAGGCTGCACCGGGCTCACCAGCGCGGGGGCTGTCACACCCCAAGGCCAGGTTCAAGGAGCATTCCCCAAACGTGTGAGGCCACGTCAGGTTCTGAGAGTGGTTTTCAGAACTTGAGGTTGTGGAGCACAAATCCGGTCTGGGTCAGCGGTAGATGAGGAAGCGTTCGCGGCGGTCGGTGAATTCGACGTTGGCGATGCGCCAGGCAGCGCGGATCTCGGCGAGCGGTTTGTCGGCTTTGAGGGCGGCGAGCGTGGGTGCGTGCAGCAGGAGGTGCTTGATCTTGTCCAAGGGAAAGTCCTTGGGATACCAGCGGTGCAGGGTCTTGGCGATGAGCAGGCCGACGTCCACGACGTTGCACGCGTCGCGGTCGGTGACGATGATGTTGACGCCGCGGCAGAGCTTGCCCTTGTGGACGCTGTAGGTGGGGGTGAATTGCACCGGCACGAAACGCACACCGGGCAGGCCGGCGCGGTTGAGTTCGTCCGCGAGGCGCGTGTCTTCGATGTAGGGCGCGCCGATGACTTCAAACGGCGTATCCGTCCCCCGCCCCACTGAGACCGCGGATTCGAGCAGGCCGATGCCGGGATAGAGGGTGGCCTGGGCGAGGCTGCGCATGTTGGGGGAGGGATTGGTCCACGGCAGGCCGGTCTGGTCGAACCACATGTCGCGCGTCCAGCCTTCGAGTTCGATGACGGTGAGGTCGGCTTTGAGATTCTTCTCGGCGTTGTACATCTTCGCGAGTTCGCCGACGGTCATGCCGTGGCGCAACGGGACTTGATAGAAGCCCACGAACGTCGGCGGCTCGGCGAGCACCGGGCCATCGATCATCGTCCCGGTGATGGGATTCTGGCGGTCGAGGACGAAGATCTGCTTTTTATTCTCCGCTGCGGATTCGATGGCGAGGCCCATGGTGGAGGGATAGGTGTAGAAGCGGCAGCCGATGTCCTGGATGTCGAAGACGAGCGCGTCGAGGTCTTTCAGGTGTTCGGCGCGGGGCTTGCGGCTGTCGCGGCCTTCACCGTAGAGGCTGTAAACGGGCAGGCCGGTCTTCTCGTCGCGCGTATCGCCGAATTGTTCATCCACCGCGCCGCGGATGCCGTGTTCGGGGCTGAACAACGCGACGAGCTTCACGTCCGGCGCATTCTTGAGCAGGTCGATGGTGGGATTGCGATCGCGGCTTTCCCCGGTGTGATTGGTGATGAGGCCGATGCGCTTGCCTTTGAGCGGGGCGTAGTTGTTCTTCACGAGCACATCGATGCCGTTGAGCACGCGGGCGGTCTTGAGCGTCTTGGCGGCAGTGTTCGTGGTCGCTTCCGCGCGCGGCGGCAACGCCCCGGGAACGCCGGCGAAGTTGAAATCGGCGATGGCTTCGCCAGCCAGCGTGCCGAGCTTCGAGCGGAGGGCGGTGACGTTCCCCTGCTCTGACGGATGATTGCGGTTGGAGAGGAAGATGAGGAAGCTCGACGAGAAGGGATCGACCCACAGCGAGGTGCCTGTCCAGCCAGTGTGCCCGAACGAGCCGACGGGAAAGACCTTGCCGCGTGGGCCGCTGTAGTTGGAATCGATGTCCCAACCAAGGCCGCGGCGGACAGTGTTGGTCGGCGTGTGGACGGACGTCATCTGCTTCACGGTCTCCGGCTTGAAGATGCGCACGCCGTCGAGCTCGCCGAGGTTGAGCAGCATCTGCGCGTAACGCGCGAGGTCGGTGGCGGTGAAGAACAAGCCCGCGTGTCCGGCCACACCGCCCATGCGGCGCGCGGTGGGATCGTGAACGACGCCGCGCAACACTTCGCCGGAGTCGAGTTTCTCGGTGGGCGCGACGCGAGCGAGCTTATCCTTGGGCGGCAGATAGCCCGTGTCAGTCATCTTGAGCGGCGCGTAGATCTCTTTCGCCACGAATTCATTCAACGGCACGCCGCTGACGCGCCGGACGATCTCACCCAGCGTGATGAAGTTGATGTCGCTGTAACGGAACGTGGTGTCGGGCTCCGTCGCGAGTTTCTCGGCGCAGGCGAGTTCAATCGCTTTGTCGTAACCGGTCCAAGCCGGGCGCGCGGGAATCCCCGGACGCAAGCCTGACGTGTGCGTCATCAACTGGCGCACGGTGACGGCGCCTTTGTCGTTCGCTGCGAACTCGGGGATGTATTTCGCCACGGGTGCGTTCAGATCCAACTGCCCGCGTTCGACGAGCAGCATGATGGCCGGCGTGGTGGCGACGACCTTGGTCAGCGAAGCGGCGTCGAAGATGGTATCGGCGCTCATCGTTTCGGCGGACGGCGCGACGGCGCGTTGACCGAACGCTTTGGTGTAGGTCTCGCCGCCATGCGTGAACCACAGCACGCCGCCGGGACATTTCTGTTCGGCGATGGCGGTGGCGATGGTGGCGTCCAGCTCGGCGAGTTTTCCAGAACGCAGCCCCGCGGCATCAGCGCTCGCGAGCAGGATGGGCAGGAAAAGAACGAGGGCGAGCCGGAGCAAGGCATGGCGCGGCACGAGGCGGAGGACTGGTTCGGTCATGCGGAGAAGTTATCGGGAGAACTCGGTGGCGGACAACAGATTTTTCAAACGCGGCTTGCGCCGGGCGGGCGAGTTTGTTGAATTGCGGGTGATGATTCGCAAACCGGGATTCGGAGAAGCCAATCTGGGCGCGGTGGCTGGAGCAGTCACCGGCGCCGTGGGCGGGCTGCTGGCGGTGGGAATCCCGCTGGCGATCGCGGGCCGGGATCCGGCGCTGCTGGTCATCCTGCGCAATCTGGCGCTCATCGGCTTTGTGATCTGCGTGCCGGTGGGTTGGCTCCTGGGCGGACAGATCGGGCCACGGACAATCCGCATCTTCGGCGAGCAGCGGGGCGAACTCATCGGCGGAATCATCGGGGGATTGATCCCGGTCATCGGCATCATGATTTGGGCGTGGCGACGGATCCATGGATGAACATCGACGGGTGCGCTCCGACCGCGGGCGACATCGCTACTTCCGCAACCAAGCGGCGAACTCCGGCTTGGTCGCCCGCAGGATCTCCAGCACCGCCTGCCTTTCCGCCGGCGTCAAGCCAGCATAGGTTTCACTCTTGTCCTGCCCGGTGAGAATCTGTTCCAACCGCCGCCACAGGTAGTTTTTCATCTCTGCTGGCAAGGCATCGAAGGCGGGTGAATGGATCAGGTAGCTGCATGGGTAACGGAACAGACGCCGATGGAGATCCAACTGGCGCAAGGATCGATTGCCACCTGCCGTCGGCCCAGCGCGGGTGAATTCGCGCGCAAACTTCGAAGTTCCCCGGACCGGGCCGGCCAGCGGGGCTTCGTTCCGCAGAAGCAGATATTCGAGCAACCGCTCACCGGCGATCGCGATCCGCCGCTCCGGCCAAACCGACATCGGGCTGAGATCGGCGGGCACGGGACCGGCGGTCGGCGATCGCTCCGCCAGCGCGTAGCGCGTCTCGTAACTCGCAACTGTGAGGTGATTCTGCATCTGCACCTGGTGCTCCAGCACGAGCAACGCGACGATATCGCTGTGCGGCGACAAATACGCGGCGGAATCGAAACGCCGGCGCAAGTCGGTCACGTTGGCACCGGCGAGCAGGTTGATTTCGTCAGGACGTTCCGGGTCAGGCGAAAAGGTGTTGCCAAGGTGCAGTTGGCCGGAGTGGGTGCCGGAGACATACCAGCCGCCCCACCGCTCGCGGATCGGGGATTGATGACCCACCACGAAGTCATCCACGCTGGCAAGGGGCGCGCCATTGGAGGCGGTGAAGAATGAACGCACCACCAGTCCCGGCACCTGCAGCGTCCGCGGGCCGAGATGGCAACGCATGCAATCGGCCTGCCGTTCAAAACGCGGAGACTTCCCGGGTCGCTGCTCGAGAGTGTAGAAGAGCGGCCCCCGCACCGGATCCACTGAGGCGATGTCGATGACCGGCGCTCCGGGTGTCCAAGCCACACTGGCGTCGTCGCCGAAGTAAACTGCGCGCGGTGTGTGCGGCGAGGTCCACTCCGCCTGCGAACTCGATTTGGAAAACACCAATCCCTGCGAAGATACGGGGAGGTTCAACGCCTGCAAGAGCGCGGGCAGGTAACCGCGACGGGCATCGTACCGCAGCCGAAGCTTGCCGGCCGTCAGTTGCGCTTGGAGCCGGCTGATCGGATCGGCAAGACCGGTAGCCGCCTCGTAGCCGATGACGCGCTCTTCGAATTCTCCCAGCACCGGCTCGTCAGCAAACACCGGCGATGCGGTCAAGAGCACAAAAGTCGTGGCAAAGCAGCGAAGCGTCTGCCATTTGCACCGCAGGATTGTCATTCAGAGGCCGGGCTGCTTCACGGTGATTGGACGCGGTAGAATCGTTGTAGATGATTCGTCGCGGTAACATCCACGAACTGAAACACGCCGGGCAGAATCTCACTGGCTGGACCGAGCGCGCCCCAGTTGGTTGCGGGCAACACGACATCGGTCGAACCGTAGACGGTGAACGGAGCGCTGATGATGTTCGAGAAACCAAACTTGAAAGCCCCGCCGCCGAGGATGATGGAACCCTTCAGATACGGTGGCGCGCCAGTCAAGCTACCGCTGCTGGATGCGAACAGCGTATCTGACGCGTACGTGGCAGTGACACCTTTACCACCCAGGTCCGAGAAGGTGTTCGTGATGCTGGCGATGCCGTTTGTGTTCAGCGGCACCTGCCGGAGCAGATTCGTTCCACTCCAGAAAGCCACCTGCCCCGTAGGGACGCGGCCACCCGCCGAGCCGGAAGAGACGTTCGCCGTCAGAATCACGTTGCCACCCGGACCGGAGGTAGAGTTCAAGGTCGTGGTGGTGGCATAAGCGTGAATCTTCTGGAGGAACGTCACGGCCCCGGTCGGGTAGTTGGCATCGCCACTGTATCTGGCCGTGATGAAATGATTGCCCAGTTGATTGGTGCTGGCCGTCAAGGCGGAGGTCGTGACGCTCGCCCCGCCATTGGTCAACGGCACGGCGGCGGCGAGGAGATTTGAGACCAACGTCAACCCCTGGTAAATCCGATCTTCAAACGTGACCGTGCCCGTGGGCAGCGGACCAACGCCACCGAGATTGGTGACGATGACGCTGAAAGTGATTTCCTGGCCGACAACCGCTTCCCGCAGGTCGGCCGCAGTGGAATCAAGGGTGATGGAAAGATTGGTGAACCCGCCCACGGCAAACAGCTTGCCGCCGTTCAAGGCGTAAACCGTCCCCTCCGGCCCCACTGCCGTCGGCACATAGGGTTGTCCGATGCCCGGTCCCAAAGTGAAAACCTCTGCGAGTGCGTTGCGAGAGAGATTCCAACGATAGAGACGTCCGTCCTCGCACGGGACGAAGACACTTTGCGTGACCGGGTTCACAGCGGCCGTGTTGATGCACCACTCGCGCACAGCGTAGGGATAGGTGGCGCTTTGATTCTGGTTATCAGGGGTGCAAGAGATGACAGTAAACACCTCGCGCATCACGATCAGCCCCGGGGCGGACGCATGATGATCCAACTGGGTGGCATTCGGGTCGAGGATCGCAACGCGATTGACGCCATTGCCGTCGCCGAATGCGTAGTTGTTGTATTTGCTGAAGAGGAGATAGGGCGAATTGCCCTGATAGCCTTTGACCACGTTGGTCGGCACGATCCCCGGCGTGAAATCCCAACCAAACGCCGAGGGCGGTTTTTGCGTCTGCAAGTCCGCGCTGAAGTGCAGCAAGAACCCGCGGGAGCCATTGTTTGGACTGGCCAGAACCCCAAAATAGACATCGCCGTCCGGACCGACGGTCGGCGACGAGGTGGCATCATCTGGGACGGAGGCGAAGTTGTTGTTGCGCGGGTCGCGCAACTGGACTTTGTATTTGGTCGCCAATGTCGTGCTGTCCAATCCCAACAGGTAGGCATAGTTGGCATTCGTGCCCTTGACCGGCACGTACACGGTGGTCTCGTCGTGACTCAAGGCCGGGGCGCTGCTGTGGCTGTTGCGACTGATGCGATTATCTCCGGCGGCAAACGGGGCGAGCACATACGTGGCGTTACCGGCTGGATCAATTCGCACAAAGCCATTGTTCGTGGTGCTCAGTGGCGCAGGCGCAGTGGATTGAATCCGGAAGCCGAAAAAGATGTTGCCGCTGGTGTCGGCGGTGATCGGCGTGTTGACGAACACCGTGTTGTTGAAGGCGGTGGCGTTCGAGGCATAGCCAAGGAGGTTCGTGTAGAAACAGATTTGAACAGGAGCGCCGGGAGTAGCGGCGTCGAAGTTCTCACGATAATAGATCGTGCCGCCGGCGCCGGGATAATAAAGCCGGGGGCCCGAAGGCGGGAATGCGATCACCGGCTGATACGGCAGGATCCAATTGGCCACGGGCTGGATCCAATCGGAAGTGACGGTATACTTCTCCTGGCCAGTCCCTCCGTCAAAAGCCCGGATGAGAAACACGTTCGTTCCGCGGATCGGCACCAGCACGGTGTTGGACGGGGTGATCAACGGCGCGCCGTAGTGCGCGAACGCTCCGGTGTTGTTCAGATCCACCGATGTGCTCCAGCGCAGCGTGCTCAGCGGCTGGGCCGGCACGGAGTAATTGGCGGTGTGCTGCGGGTCGCCCGCGAAAGTGGCATTCTGGGCGTGGAGGGTGCCCCGGTTGCCACCGGCCAGTGCCAAGAGCATCAAAATCAACCGGGCATATACCCCAAAACGCGTGGCCTCCGCTAATCTAGTTTTTAGTGAAGCATCGGTTTCCAAGTTTTGCGCCGGTGATGAGTGGATTGCCTGCAGGGCTGCAGTCGAGTGCCGATGGTAATGCATAAGTCTGAATGGTGCTGGCACGCTAAGGCAAAAACGGGTGCGATTCAAATCGCAAATAACCTGGACCAATCCGGCACGAAGTGTGCGCTCGCGGCGCCGGCGCTACTTCAAACGCGTGGAACGCTCCTGCATCCAATAGATGTCCTGATTGCGCGGCGAAGCCACGTACTCCGAACCGCCAGTGAACAATGATTGATCCTTCAGGATCGGCGGAACTGTGCGGTCGTCACGCCATTTCTTGATCTCGGCATGACCATCCGCAAAAGAAAAGCCAGCGGCCCGGTGATGATAGCTTCCCGGATAATCCCAGTGGAAACGCCATTGAGCGGGAACGGCCGGGTAACCAATCATGTCGGTGAAATTGTTGCCGTAATTGATGCGATCCTCGCGTGCGTCCACCAATACCCAAGTCATCCCCGGGCCGGGATTCACGAAGTCGGAGAACTTATTGTAAACGCGCCATTGCGGGCCGGAACAGCCGGCATCAGTGCCCTGCCAAGGACCATCCTTCTGCCCCCAACCGCCCACCCAGATGCTCATGGACATCGTCCGGACCCGCGGCAGCAGCCGGCCGTCGGCGAGTTTGATCTTGCTGGAATCTGCCGGGCATTTCCAGATCCCCGCCGACTTGCCGCAATACGGCCAGAGCGGGCTCTTCTCTATGTCCTGGGCGACGTCCCAGTTTGAGCGGTTATTGGGATTGAAATCCAATGCGCCCTGCACCCAGGAATACGCAGCGCGCGGCGTGTTCGCGTCCGCGGTCGCATACGGCAGGATGTCATGGCTGTCTTCGGTGTACAGTCGCCACGCAATGGCGAGCTGCCGATGATTGTTCATGCACTGGATGCCGCTGGCCTTGAGTTTGGCTTTGCCCAAGGCTGGCAACAGCATTGCGGCAAGGATTGCGATGATGGCGATGACGACCAGCAATTCAATGAGGGTGAATCCCGTAGTCCGTTGCACCCGGACTTTGAATGAACTGCCTTTCATAGTGGACCTGCCGCTAGGCTAACCTAATCCTCAGCGGGGTCAAACAGTTCCACAGCTGTAGCTGCGCGCATTCACCCGACCCAAACACAGAAACGGTCAGCGATTACGCTTCTATGCTTGCCAGTGCGCTGAGAAAGCGCTTGTAATGACAGGGTGATCCAAACGAAAAAACCGGGCGGTTGCCCGCCCGGCTCCCAGTTATGCGTTCACCAAATTAAACCTCGGGTGCGATGATCCTAGCGGGGTGCAAGCCGCTGATGGAAGTAGTGATGGTCCTCACTCATCGGCACCCGAGGAAAATTTTCCGATCATCGGCTCGACCTTCTTCAACAGGTCAGCCGGTATTTTCTCACGTTGTTCCTTCGTCTCGACTTCGCCGTCAAAGAGCATCTTGCCGTCCGAGTCGTGGGCGGTAAGCCGCAATTTAGGATTCTTGACGAGCACAATTGTTCCCGTGTCATCCGTTCGGACCATGCTCTTGCTGGATTTTTCGGTGCTGCTGATCGTGACGGCGGCGTTTTTCGGCACGAACACGCCCGCTCTTGCAAGCGCTTCAAGCTCCTTCTTTTGCTGTAGATTCCAAGAAGCATCCTTGGTCGAACGCAGCGCTTCTTCCATCGCTTTGCGCGCCTCGTCCAAGCTCCGCTTGACTTCCACTTGCACGAGCTTCTGGTCCAGTTTGGCTTTCTCCAACGCCTGCTTGAGCACGATCATGTGGTCGTTATGCGCCGCGTGGTCGCCGCTGATGAACTTGAACCCCGGATCCCCAGCCGACCAAACAAAGTTGTTGTTACTATCCACCGTCACGGCGGCGATCTGCGTCTTGCCCAACGTGGCGCTGACTGATTCCTTCTTGCCGCCGCGCAGAAGCTTCAACGTGACCTTGTCGCCCTCCTTGCGAGCTTGAACCAGTTTCTGTAGCTGTTGAGCCACGACGAGCGTCTGGCCTTCCATTTCCAACAGCACATCGCTCTTCTTCATGCCGGCCTTCTCGGCCGGACTATCTTTGGCGACGTAGGTGATGATCAACCCGGCACCGTCTTTCAAACCAAGCTGCGCTATCAACGCTTCGTCCGGTTCAGCGAGGCCGACGCCCAGCCAAGTGCGCTCCTTGGGCTGCGCCTCGGCACCGTCTGCTTCAATACGCTTGATGACGATGGACTTTTTCTTGTCGGCGTCCGCCTTTTCTGCGTCCGCGGCGCCAGCGACGACGACTGTCACATCCTCCGGGGCAGGCTGCGAGCCAACAGCGGTCCGCTGGTTGAGCGTGGCGGCCCCAAGGAGCAGCGCCAGCGCGAGGTTTCGATTCAATCTCTTCATACGGTCTTTCTGGGTATTCAATAGGTTTCAAACGCAACCGGGACCACCTCGAGACGAGGAGTATTACGTTCGACAACGAGACCGCGTTTTGAATCGTGAAACACCGCCGAGTCCTTCCACTCCCGGCAACGGAACCGCACCGGCTCACCGGACGGCAATTCACCCACCGCGTCGAAGTCCGAAACCAGTTCCTGGCTTAGTTGGACGTCGTCGGCGTTGAAGCCCGCTGCTGAAGCATTCGGGACAATCGGCAACAGTTTCAGACTGACGACCGCAACCAGCGCTACCGCCGAAGCGGGCGCGAGCCAACGCATGAGCGGCAGCCACCATTCGGTGACGACCGGTTCACGCGCCGGGCGACGTTGCGGTTCGGGAGACACCGGCACGGCCGCCAGCAAGCGTTCGATCAGTGGTTGCGGCGGCTGGGCGGGTTTTAACCGGCTCAGTTCCGCTTCCATCAATTCATGCTCGCGATCATTCATGCCAGCACCTCTCTCGTCAGCTTGCGCAGTTCTTCAAGGCCATAACGGTAGCGGGACGCTGCCGTGTTGGCCGGGATGCCCACCGCTTCGGCGATCTCCGCAAATGTGAGTTCGCCCCACATCTTGAGCGTGATGACTTCGCGATAGATTTCCGGCAACTGGTTCATGGCATTTTGAATCAACTGGCTGTGCTCACGATTCTCAACCTCGTTATCGAACCAAGATACCGACGAGCCTTCCAGGACTTTGAATTCCCGGGCCGCACGCCGGTCCTCCTGCCGTGCGAGATCGATTGCCCTGCGGTGGATAGTGGCGAACACCAGCGGAATCGCTGGGGGTGCGCCATCATCGCCGCGCTGCATTGCTTCAAGCACGGCCTCTTGCACCAAGTCATGAGCATCTGCCTCGCTCCGGGCTTTCTGACGGGCGAACAGCAGCAACTTGGGGCTGTGGTCACTCAACCACTGTCTCCAGTCCGCTTGTGTCGCCATCGGAGGTTTTCCGGTTCGTTTCGTTCATTAACACCCATAAAGCGCCGCCGCGTTGGGTTTTTGTTTAAGAATTTTTGCGGCAATGCGATTTGACCAGTTACCAGCGAAAACGCTCGGAAAAACATCAAAAAATCATTCCTGAACGCCATCCCAACCCGTTAACAGCCAAAGCGTTTCCTTCACAGCCACAGACACCTTTGACATTTTCCACCCCTCCACTAATTTCGCCGGACGTGTCTGAGCCGAAACCCAATGCCGCCATCCGCCTACGAGGCGTCCGGCACAATAATCTCAAAAACTTTGACCTGGATCTGCCGCTGCACCGGCTCATTGTCATCACTGGTTTGAGCGGTTCGGGCAAAAGTTCCCTTGCGTTCGACACACTTTACGCTGAAGGCCAGCGGCGCTACATCGAGACTTTCTCGCCATACGCCCGGCAGTTCTTCGATCGCATGGACAAGCCGCAGGTGGACAGCATCGAAGGCATTCCACCCGCCATCGCCATCGAGCAACGCAACACCGTCCGCTCCACACGCTCGACAGTCGGCACGATGACCGAAATCTGCGACCACATGAAAGCGCTCTGGCCGCATCTGGCACAGCTTCATTGTCGCCGATGCGGCAAGCCGGTGCGAAAAGATTCACCGCAGAACGTGTGGCAGCAGTTGAACGCGGAACCTGAAACGCGGAACGCGGAATACTTGATTACCTTCGACATTCCGCTTTCGGAGAAACTTTCGCTCGACGAATCCCTCACGTTGATCTCCAAGCAAGGCTATCAGCGACTCTTGGTGAAGGGTGATATTCTTCGCTTGGATGACCCGACCGCGCAATCAGCAATCGGCCATCAGCAACCAGTCATCACCGTCATTCAAGACCGGCTCAAGCTAGCTTCCACCAACCGCGCCCGCTTCGTCGAAGCCTGCGAACAAGCCTACCACTTCGGCAAAGGCAAACTCGCGATTCATGCACCGGACAATCAGCAATCGGTAATCGGCAATCGGAAATTGTTTTCCAATCGCCTTCACTGCGCCAAGTGCGACATCGAGTATCGCGAGCCATCCCCTGCTCTTTTCAGTTTCAACCATCCACTCGGCGCGTGCCCGAACTGCAAAGGCTTCGGCCGCATCATCACCATTGATTACGACCTCGCCCTTCCAGATCGCTCGCTCACGCTGGCTCAGGGCGCAGTGAAACCCTGGCGCACCGGTACCGGCGCGGAATCGCAGGCGGACATGAGGAAGTTCTGCAAACGCCGCGGGGTGCCGATGGATGTCCCGTTCGCCGAGCTCTCGCACGCGCACCAACGCTGGGTCATAGACGGCGATGAAGATTACGGCATTGACGAAGATCACCGTTGGCCGCGCTTGTGGTATGGCGTGAAGGGCTACTTCCGCTGGCTCGAAACCAAATCTTACAAAATGCACGTCCGCGTGCTGCTCTCCCGCTACCGTGCTTACACAAAGTGTCCGGACTGCGACGGCCAGCGATTCAACCCCGATTCCCAACTCTACCGACTAAGAATAGAAGACGGTGAAACGAAGAAGCCGACCAGCGCTCAAAAGAGAAGCCGACCCTCGCTTGGTCTAGCTGATTTCTACGCCCTGCCCGTTCGTAACGCCCTTTCGCTTATCGAACGGCTCTCAACGCAATCACCAATCGGCAACCGTCAATCACCAATCCTCCACGCCCTCTCCGAAGTTCACGCCCGCCTGGCATACTTGGATGAAGTCGGGCTCAGCTATCTCACGCTTGATCGGCCGACGCGCACACTTTCTGGCGGCGAAACTGAACGTGTCAATCTTACCACCTGCCTTGGGACACGTTTGGTCAATACACTATTTGTTCTCGATGAACCCAGCGTCGGCCTGCACCCGCGTGACACAGACCGACTCGTCCGCATCCTCGAAAAACTCCGCGACACCGGCAACACCGTCGTCGTCGTGGAACACGAAGCCAGCGTCATGCGGGCGGCGGATCAGATCGTGGACATCGGCCCGGGCCACGGCGCCACCGGTGGCGAAGTCGTCTTTCAGGGAACACTCAGGAAGTTGCAGAAAAGCAAAACCTCGCTAACCGGCCAATACCTGAGCGGCCGAAAACAAATCGAGATTCCGGAACGACGGTCAGTCACATCAAAGGCGGCAAAACTCAGAGTTACCAATGCAACCCGCAACAATCTCAACAATCTTTCGGTCGAAATCCCACTCGGGAGGTTCGTTGCCGTCACCGGTGTCAGCGGGTCGGGGAAATCTACTTTGATCCGTGACATCTTACTGCCTGCGTTGCAGGCCAAGCTCCAAAACCTGAATTCACCCATCGCCAAAGCCTCTGACCGCTTGGATTCTGAAACGGAGAGTAAAACCGACGAGGCCGACACATCTATTCTCCACTCCTCGTCTTCTGTCCTCTCCGGCTATGAACACCTGAGCCAAGTCGTTCTGGTAGATCAATCCGCACTGGGCAAAACGCCGCGGTCCAACCCCGCTGTTTACATCGGCGCGTTCGACGACATCCGCGAAATCTTTGCCCAATCCGAAAGCGCACAACAGCGAGGATTGAATGCCAGCGCTTTCAGTTTCAACTCCGTGGAAGGTCAGTGCGAACGCTGCCGCGGCGCAGGCTTTGAGAAGATCGAGATGCAATTCCTGAGCGACATCTTTATCCGTTGCCCCGACTGCAATGGCCGCCGCTATCGTTCGCATATTCTTGGGATCAAAGTCACAGGCAAGGCTTCATCATGCGAATTCTCGATCGGCGACTTGCTCGAAGCTACCGTGGATGAAGCGATTGATTTCCTGGCTGCGTTCGCTGAATCAAAACCAGCACAACGCGCCGTCGCCAGCCTGAAACTGTTGCAGGAAGTCGGACTCGGCTATCTTTGCCTCGGCCAGCCCATCAATACGCTTTCCGGCGGCGAAAGCCAGCGATTGAAACTCGTTCGGCATTTGGCTGACGCAACCAGCAGAACTATCACCCCGGAATGCGCCTCCGATATCCCGCCCACACTCTTCCTCTTCGACGAACCTACCACGGGCCTGCACTTCGACGACGTGCGCGTGCTGCTCCAGGTCTTTCAGCGACTCGTCAACGCAGGACACTCAGTTATCGTCATCGAGCACAATCTCGACGTGATCAAGTGTGCCGACTGGGTGATTGATCTTGGTCCGGAAGCCGGCGATGGCGGCGGCAAAATTGTGGCACAAGGGACGCCAGAGAATGTCTCCAGTTGCGCTGCCAGTCATACGGGGCAAGCTTTGAAACGCGTGCTCACCCATTCAACCAAAGGAAACCCATGAAGAAAGTCATCGGCATCGCGCTGCTTGTCGGTGGAATCATCGCCCTGATTTACGGATTCAAGGCGAAGGACTCCATCGAATCGCAGCTCACGCAAACTTTCACCGGTTCACCCAGCAACAACGCCAAGTGGCTGCTGATCGGCGGCGCGGTGGCATCGGTCGCTGGCGTTGGAATGATCTTGCTCAAGCGGGACTAGGAGCAAATCTGTCACTGACATGAACCATTTCGTCTGGCCAACCATGCTGTTTGGCGCCGCTGCGTTCATGCTAGGTGGCCGGCTCGAAGGAAAACTCATCAGTAAAAGGACACGCGTTTACTTCATCATCTTTGCTGTCCTTTGTGCCATGCCGGGCGTTTGTTTCGCGGCCTATTACACCAAACTCCTCGGTGAACCAGTCTGGCTATACAAGTTTCGCGCCGTTTCCGGCACGGAAATGGCCGCCGCCGGGATGGGATTACTGGCCGGGTTCATCCATCATGCGCGGCTTAAGCACCCTGCTTTGCATCGTCAATTGCGCTCATCCACAGTGCCAGCTTTATTTGCGATCGCTTTACTTGTCCCATATGTGAAACCAGTGGTTCGGCCACTGCGCATGGATCAAGCAGCCGAACGATGGGAGAATGGTGTTTGTCTGCAATCCACACCATCCACCTGCGGACCGGCAAGCGCTGCCACGATCCTTCGGACCTTGGGTGAACAGACTACGGAGTTTGAATTGGCGAAGGATAGCTTCACTTACGCGGGCGGCACTGAGAATTGGTATCTGGCCCGCGCTATCCGCAAACGCGGCCACCCAGTCGAGTTCGCAAAACTGGACCAGTTGACTGACGTCTTTCCCACCTCAGCGATAGCCGGAGTAAAGTTGGACCAAGGCACCGGGCATTTCATCGCAGTGCTCAGCCGGGAAGGTGACACCTACACCGCCCATGATCCTCTGGCGGGCAAGTTCACTGCCACCCTGCCCGAACTCAGGCAAAACTACCGATTCACCGGATTCTTCCTCCATATCAAGTGAAAGCAGAGAAGCACAACCACATCGCCATCTACGGCGCCCGCGAGCACAACCTCAAGAATCTCTCGCTCGCCATCCCGCGCGACCAGTTCGTCGTTATCACCGGTGTCAGTGGCTCGGGCAAGAGCACGCTCGCGTTTGACTTATTGTTCAACGAAGGCCAGCGGCGCTTCCTCGATTCCATGAACGTCTATGCCCGGCAGTTCGTGGAGCAGATGGCGCGGCCGGACGTGGACTTGATCACCGGCATTCCCCCCACGGTCAGCATCGAGCAACGCACCACACGCGGCGGTGGGAAGAGCACTGTCGCGACCGTCACAGAGATCTATCATTTTATCCGGCTGCTCTTCGCCCGCCTCGGCACGCAGCATTGTCCGGATTGCAACCTGCCCGTTGAGGCCCAGACACGTGACGAACTGGCCAGGCACCTGCAAACTGAACTCAAGCAGCGCGGTGACCTGTTGTTGCTGGCCCCGATTGTAAAGAACCGAAAGGGCTTCCACAGCGATATCGCTGATTGGGCCGCCAAGCATGGTTACAAAGAGATCCGCGCGGACGGAAAGATCCACGATACAAGTAAACCTTTCCGGCTCGACCGCTTCCGCGAGCATGACGTGGAGATTGTCGTGGGCATGCTTTCGCGAGCAGCCAGGACGCGTTCGACCACTCTGATTGATGAAGCCCTCAAGCTCGGTCACGGCGCGCTCTATGCCCTGGATAACCGCAAACAACTCACAGTGCATTCGACCGAGCGCGCATGCCCGAGCTGCGGGAAATCATTTGCGCCACTCGACCCAAAGAACTTCTCCTATAATTCCGCGCAAGGCTGGTGTCCCAAGTGCCGCGGCTTCGGTGAACTGTTCTATCTGCCGGACGTCGAACGCGGCGCGGATGCAGATTCCATCGAGGAAAGCTGGTGGAGTTGGGCGCAGGACCGCGAAGTCTGTCCGGACTGCCACGGCGCCCGGCTTAATCCGCTGGCGCGGGCCGTCCGGCTGAGACTCGGAAACGGAAAGCGCGACGCCCCAACGATCGACACGTTCTCCACGCTCGACGTCGAAGCTGCTTTTGAATTTGCCCGTAAAATGAAATTCACGGGCCGCGCCGCTGAAATCGCCCGCGACATCATCCCCGAGATCCGTGAGCGTCTGCATTTCCTGAACGAAGTCGGCCTCGGCTATCTGCAACTGGGCCGCGCCGTGCCGACGCTCTCTGGTGGTGAAGCCCAGCGTATCCGGCTGGCAGCGCAACTCGGTTCAAATCTCAGCGGTGTGCTTTACGTACTCGATGAACCAACCATCGGTCTGCACGCCCGGGACAATGAACAATTACTCGATGTGTTGCAGAAGCTGCGCGCGCGCGGCAATTCTGTCGTGGTCGTTGAGCATGATGAAGACACCATGCGACGGGCCGATCATGTGATTGATTTGGGTCCAGGCGCGGGCGTTCACGGCGGACAGGTTGTCGCGAGCGGCACTTTGACCGAATTGGCGAAACACCCGGAGTCCATCACCGGCCAATGCTTGCGGGTGGAGAAAGCATTTCCGGCGCGAGGCGAGCGCCGAGCCGTGGCTGCGAACGTGAGTTCGCAGCAAACTAGAAATTCAAAGAGCCGCGTTCTCACGAATGCAGCCACGAACGGTTGGCTCACGCTTTGCAACGCGTCCGTAAACAACCTTAAGAAACTCACGGCAAGCTTCCCGCTCGGCCGGTTTATCGTTGTGACCGGCGTAAGCGGCTCCGGCAAAAGCACGATGATCCGCGAATGCTTGCTGCCGGAGTTGCAGACTGTTCTCGACAAGAAGTCTTCGGGCAAGAGCAAGAACCTTTCCGGCTTCGACACCCTCAAAGCGGTTTACGAAGTGGATCAATCGCCCATCGGCCGCACGCCGCGTTCGATTCCGGCGACCTACGTGGGCTTCTTCGATGACATCCGGGCGTTATTCGCTCAAGTGCCGGAGGCGCGCATCCGTGGCTACTCGGCCAGCCGCTTCTCGTTTAATAGCGCGCAGGGGCGTTGTCCCGAGTGCGAGGGCGCGGGCCAGATCAAGTTGGAAATGAACTTCCTGCCCCCCGCTTTTGTGCGTTGCGAGACGTGTGAAGGCTCGCGCTTCAATCGCGAGACACTCGACATCGAATACGGCGGCAAAAACATCGCGCAAGTGCTCGACATGTCGGTCGAGGAAGGGATCCGGTTTTTTGCCAGTGTCCAGAAAATCAAGCGCGCACTCGAAGCCTTGCATGACACCGGCCTGGATTACCTCAAACTCGGTCAGCAAAGTCCGACGCTGAGTGGCGGTGAAGCTCAGCGCGTAAAGCTCGTCACCCATTTGCTCACAGGACTTAAGCCCCAATTGGAACTTCCGGCACTGGCTGGCAACAAGGCCGCGACGAAGAAGAACCTGTTTATCCTCGAAGAACCGACCATCGGTCTGCACATGGCCGACGTACGACGGTTGGTGGAAGTTTTGCAAAGGCTTGTGGACGCTGGCCACTCGGTCATCGTCATTGAGCACAACCTGGATCTGATCGCCGAGGCCGATTGGGTGATCGACCTTGGCCCCGAAGGCGGCGAAGGCGGTGGGCAAATCGTCGCCGAGGGAACTCCGGAGCAGATCGCGAAGAACAAACACTCGCATACCGGTCGTTTTCTCAGCAAGCTGCTGCCCAAGTCATGAGCGAGCCGTACGAGGAAACTCTGCAGGGCGAAACAACCTTGCGCTTGCCGCCCGGGCCGCGGCACGAGTTGATCTGCGCGCGGCTCCACACGCTGTTGCGCGCCAGCACGGCCAATTTCCCCGGGACGCGTCTCAACCCCATCCGCGGCAAGGTCACGCTGGCTGATGGCAGCCGATTGCGACCGGATCTGTCACTGGCCACTACCGCCACCGGCAAGCTGTGGCTTGCAGTTGAGGTGGTGAGTTCGGACGATCATCGCGTGGACACGGTTATGAAAAAAGAAATCTACGAATCCGCAAAGCTGCCACGGTTGTGGATGGTAGATCCGCGTTACGACAACATCGAAGTCTATCATACGTCGCAGTTTGGGCTGGTCTTGAAAGGAATACTTGCAGGAAACGAGGTCTTGACGGAGAGTCTGCTGCCGGAGTTCGAGCTTACCGTCAGAGAATTGTTCCGGGCCGAATGCGCCACGGCGGGTTGAATTCGAAACGGCGGGAGTTGTTGAGCCTATGACCGTTGAAGAGCTTGTGATTGTCGAGTTCATGCAACAGAGCCCGGAATCCGGGTTTTCGCGCATGGAGATTGCCCGCAAGGCGGTGAAGCGAAAGGAATTTGAAGAGAACCCGCGCTGGGCTGATGCGCCGCTGAACGCGTTGATGGATCGCAAGGTCGTCGTACTGGATAAAGCAGGCGCGTTCCGACTGAACCCCGATTCACGGCACTGATTCACTTGCCGCCGGCTGTCGTCGCACCTGTCGCGACAGGCCCACGACAAGCCCCGCCACAATGATGAGGCTTCCCCACAGCTGTCCCCAGCGAAGTGTTTCCCCCAGCCATGCCATGGCAATGATGACTCCGGCAACGGGCTGCATGAACACCGTGAGGGCCGCGACGTTCACCGGTGCTTCCTTGATCACTGCATACCACAGTGCGTAGCCCAGCACAGTGCAGACGAGGGTGAGATAGGCAAGAATGAGCCATGATTTCAATGGCAGCGCCGGGGCAACCCGCAGGGTTATGGTCCCATCCCAGGCAAGGTTTACCAGGGTGCCGGACACCAGGGCGAGAGTCAAAATCTTGAACAAGCTGGCGCGCGCCAAGATAGGCTTGCCTAACACGGAGTAAGTCGTTTCACAGACAAACGACAACAAAATGAGCGCATTGGCCAACAGGCCGGGTAAATGAAAATCCGGACGCCAGACCTCGGCCATCAGCACCACGCCAGCCATGCCCAGCCCAAACCCGATCCAACGCCGTGGCCCGATGTGCTCCCGCAGAAAGACCGCCGCACCAACCGAGGCGATCAGGGGCTCAAGCGCCATGAGCACTGAGGCATCCGTGGCCTGACCAAGCTGCACACCTTTCACCTGTAAACGTGGCGCAGCCACAAACACGATGACTCCTATCAATATCGTGCGCGCCAGGTCCCATCCGCGTGGTGATTGTCCGGGGAAGAGCGGCCAGCAAATAGCGAGCAACACCGCTGCCAGCCCAAACCGAAGCGTCGCCACTCCACCGGCATCCAACTCCGGCGCCAAAGCCTTGAACGCCGAGTAGGACGCCGCCCACAGGCAGTTCATCACAATGAGCAGACTGAGATGCAGTGGCTTCACGAAGCGCAGAGCAAAGCGAGGCCGGGTCCGCTAAGCAAGCGCGTTCTGCCGATTGCGAGATTCATCTTTCACGAGCGGTGCCCGCCGCGTAGCCTCGCCACGTGTTTCGTCCGTGCATTGATCTTCACGAAGGCAAGGTGAAGCAGATCGTCGGCGGCTCGCTGCGCGATGACGCGCGCGGGCTGCGGACAAACTTTGTTTCCGAGAAACCCGCGACCTGGTTCGCCGAACTGTATCAGCGCGATGGACTCCGAGGAGGGCACGTCATCCAGCTTGGCGCGGGCAATGAAATCGCCGCGCGTGAGGCACTCACCGCGTACCCGGGCGGCATGCACCTGGGCGGCGGCGTGAATGCAACCAATGCCAAGTCGTGGCTTGAGGCTGGAGCATCTCACGTCATCGTCACCTCCTGGGTGTTTCGGGATGGCAAGTTGGACGAAATCCGACTGAACGAGTTGGTACAACTGATCGGCAAAGACAAACTCGTGATCGATTTGAGCTGCCGCAAAGTCGGCACCGATTACTTTGTGGCGACGGAGCGTTGGCAGAAACTGACCGACCTGAAACTAGGTCCAGAGACGTTCCAGCTTCTTTCCCGTTCTTGCGCCGAGTTCCTGATCCACGCCGTGGATGTGGAGGGGCTTTGCCGTGGGATAGATGGCGAACTGGTTTCCAGCCTTGGCGAGTGGTGTCCCCTGCCCTGCACTTACGCCGGCGGGGCGAGTTCGCTGGCGGATTTGGAGACTGTCACCCGCCTGGGTCGGGGTCGCGTTGACCTCACGATCGGTTCGGCGCTGGATATTTTTGGTGGCAACGGCGTGCGCTATGAGGATTGCGTCGCGTTCAATCGGCGACAACAGGCTGCAAACTGAACCCTACTCTGCCACTTTCTGCTTTAACCGACCAGCTTCGCGATTAGATTGACGGCATGAAGCGACTCTTTGTTGGTTTCTTACTGGTCACCGGCTGGACTGTACACGCCGGACTGATGCAGCCGTTGCCCATCGAAGCGCTGGCGACAAACGCCGAGGTCATCGTGCACGGCAAGGTCGCAAGCAAGACCGTGCAACGTGATCCCGAAGGCCGGATTTACACCCGCGTCACCCTGGAGATCACTGAGGTATGGAAAGGCACGGTGAAACCGGAAGAGTTTTCAATCGTTTACAGCGGCGGGCGACTGGGCGATAAGGAGACGCGCGTATCCATCCCAGTGAATTATGAAGTCGGCGAGGAAGTGGTCGCGATGTTGCGATTGAACCAACGGAAGGAGGGGGTGACCCTGGCGGCTGTTCAGGGAAAATTCTCGGTTGCACAAGACCAAGCATCGGGCCGCAAGTTTGTGAGTAATGTGTTTCATGGCCGGAGTACGGTTGAAGAACATGCAGGAGCGACAACAACTGGTAGTGCTACAAAGATCCCCATCGAAGAATTGAAGCGCCAGGTCAAAGGAGGAAAGGCTGAATGAAAGCGCTCTCGGCCTTGCTTTGCTTTTTTACGGCCCTTTCGACCCAGGCGTTTGTGTTGAAGACAGACGGCACGACTTCGTACGTTCGGTGGGATCTTTTCTCCCCCACCGCTGACGTCAGCACCAATGTCATCAATCTCAACACCCACGCCGTGCGCTATTTTCTGGCCAGCGATGCCTATTCGCCCACAAACACCGCGGCGGAACTGAACGCCGTACGCGCGTGCTTCGCCCAATGGATGGCGGTCTCGAATTCAAACATCAAATTCGAGGAAGGCGGATTGATCGCTCCGCCGGTGGACGTTAACAGCGAGGATGACACTAATATTGTCTATTGGACCAAGGGCACAACACTGGTTAATGGCGGCCTCTTCGACATCGGCGGTTCCTTGGGCGTCACGTTCACCACCTGGGACGCACCAAGCCTGAGGTTGATACACGCGGACATGGTTTTCAACGGGGTCAACCACACCTGGTTCACCGACATCAACGATACGAATACAACCAAGCAACTGGTGGATGGCGTGGCGTTGCATGAAATCGGGCACATGATCGGCATCAATCACTCGCCGCTCGGCGGGGCAACGATGTTCTGGCGTGGCGCTAGCGGGGTGAATCCCCAGACCGGGTTGCACGCGGATGATTTCGCCGCCGTGCGTTTTCTTTACCCCACGAACAGCAATTATTATGGCGCGCTCAAGGGCACGGTGTTGAAGGATGGTTTCCCCGTACTCGGCGCCGTGGTTACGGCCTACGATGCCGCCACCAACGCGTTGGCAGGCACGCTCACACACGCGGATGGCTCGTATGAACTCAATAAACTGCTGCCGGGCAGCTACTGGTTGCGCGTGACGCCTTTGGACACCAACGGCGCTACCTTACGCTTGTGCGCCGGCAACGATGTGGATGCAGACGAATATGGTAACGCCGACGTCGTCTTTCTGCCCAGTGCGGTCACGTCAGCCACCGTCGCGCTCAATACCACCAACACCGTCAACTTCACCGTGGTAAATGGCGCACCCAGCTGGCGACTCACCCGCTTTGTCCGCCCCACGGCGACCCCTTTCTCAGGTTTTAGCACTTTCGCCTCGCCGACTCAGGTACGCGCCGGTGAGAGCAATCTCTACGTGGGTGTCGGTTGGCCGCAAAGCATTCCTACAAACGGCACGCGCCTGATCATTCCCGGAAACGGCGTCACGATCGGCCAGACTGTTTACGGGACTGGCACCGCCAGCGGAATCAGTCATTACTACATGCTTTCCCAGTTGCTGGTTGCGAGCAATGCCACGCCCGGGTCACGGGATTTCATCGTATCCAACGCCACCACCTACGCCTACGCGCCCGGGTACCTGACCATCTTGCCCACGGTGATCGACGACAATTTCGATGGGCTGGAGGATAATTTCCAACGCACCTACTGGGCACCGTTCACCACTGCTGCCGCTGCGCCGGGCGCGAACCCTGACGGCGACGCGTTCAACAACTTGGCGGAATACATCGCGGGCACGGTGCCGACAAATGCGGCTTCGTTCCTAAAGGTGAGCAGTGTTTCCAACTCCGCCTCTGGAACAACCGTCAGGTGGTTCGGCAGTCTGGGCAAAAAGTATCAAGTCTCCGCTCGCACCAACCTCACCACATCGGGATGGCAGAATTTTGGAAACGTCGTCAGTACCACGAACATCTTCGACAACACTGTTCCGGGAATCCAACGCTACTACCGCGTTCAAGCCCTGCCTTAGCGCCGGGCAAAACGTTCGAGCAACTTGCTGTGGATTCCACCAAAACCGCCGTTGCTGAAGACGCACACGACATCGCCCGGCTGCACCTGTTTGCCAGCGTGCGCGATGATCGCATCCACGTCCGGCAGATACGCAGCGCTCTTTCCACGCCCCTGCAACTCCTGCATCAACTGCTCTGGGTTCAGCCGTTCCTCCGGTTTCAGTAGCTCCAATCTGGCGATCTGGGAGACGATCACACCGTCAGCATCGGCAAAGGAATCGGCCAGCTCCTGTTGAAAAACCCGCCGGCGCGTCGTGTTGCTCCGCGGTTCAAAGATCGCCCAGACCTTCTCCCGGGCATACTTCACCCGCAACGCGCGCAGCGTCTCGCGGATCGCGGTCGGGTGATGACCGAAATCATCAATCACCGTCACCCCTCCAGCAATGCCCCGCACTTCCATCCGCCGCTTGATCCCCTTGAACGAATCGAACGCCGACTGGATCTGCTTGTTCGACAACCCACAGTGCTTGGCTGCCGCCACGACCGCCAGCGCATTACGCACATTGAGTTCGCCGACAAGATTCAAATGGAATTTTGCGCTGGGAATCTCAAACTCGCTCGCCGTCGGGCCCAGCCGCAGGTTGCTCGCCCGGATCGCGTTGTTCTCCCCGAGGCCAAAGCGTTTCACCGGACAGAAACTGACATCCAGCAACGGTGCGAGATTTGGATCGTCTCCATTACCCAGCAACAACCCGTTACGCGGCACCAACCGGATGAAATGGCTGAAGGACTTCTGCACGGCTGCGAGGTCGGTGAAAATGTCCGCGTGATCAAATTCGACGTTGTTGATGATGGCCACCTCCGGCAGGTAGTGGACGAACTTGCTTCGCTTGTCGAAAAACGCGGTGTCGTATTCGTCACCTTCGATGATAAACCATTCGCTGCCGGTGAACCGGGCACCCTGCCCCAGATTTGTCGGTATGCCGCCGATGAGAAAACTGGGATTAAGCCCGTTGTGTTCGAACACCCAGGTAAGCAATGAAGTGGTGGTGGTTTTGCCGTGCGTCCCGCTGACAACCAGGCAACGCTTGCCCCGAATGAAGAACTCGCGCAGCAAATCCGGCAATGAACAGAATCGCAGCTTGTGATCGAGGCAATACTCCGCTTCCGGATTGCCGCGAGAGATTGCGTTACCGATGACCACGAGATCCGGCCGATGCGCAAGGTTCCGCTCCGCATAACCGTTCATCACTTCGATCCGCCGACTGGCTAGAAACGAGGCCATGGGTTCGTAGACGTTCTGGTCTGAACCTGCGACCGAGAATCCCTTCTCCAGCATCGCCACCGCTGCGGAGGCCATGGCCGTGCCGCCGATTCCAACAAAATGTACCGATTTGATTTCCGAAAACATCACTCGAAAACGATAGGCGATTTTGCCGGGCTGGGAAGTGGGAAGTTTCCGCGCCGTGATTCCAATCAACTCGTTCTGCTGATCACGCTGTGAAAGGGTCGGCTGGCCGAGCACGTTGCTTGGCGTTCCGCCGGTATTCTGCCGGCGTCTGTTTGAGCCGTTCACGGAAAACGACACCCATGTATTCCTGGTGTTTGAAGCCGCACTGCTCCGCGATTTCGACCAGCTGGAAATCAGTCTCCGAGAGCAACTGACAGGCGCGCTTGAGCTTAGCCCCCAGAATTTCGTCGTGGACCGTCTTGCCAAGAATCTGCCGAAACCGGCGCTGCAGCACGCTGCGGGACAGACCGATCTTGCCTGCGACCTCGTCCACGCCTATGCCTGAGCAGGCGTTGGCTCGAATCAGGTGAATCGCCCTGGCAATGCTCGGATCATCTATCGCCAGTACATCAGATGATTGCCGGGTCTTGATCGCCCCGGGTGCAATCAACGTCGGTTCATCTGGCGGCGGCTCACCCTGCATCATCCGGTCCAACAGCGCCGCCGCTTGATACCCTACCTGCGTGTGTGAAGGCCAGATACTCGATAGCGACGGGTTGCCAATTTCACAGAACGCCTCGTCATTATCTACTCCGAGCACCGCCACCTCATCGGGTACTGCCACTCCGGCTTGACGGCAGGCCTCGAGGAAATCGAGCCCGACTTGATCGCTGCAAACCAACACCCCAGCCGGTTTCGGCAAACGCCGGATCCAATCAGCGATCCGGCTCTCCCGGAATTCCCAACTCACGCGCAGGCGGTACTCGCTTGATTGTTCATACACGGCCAAGCCATGCCCACAGCGCGCAAGACATTCCTGGAAAGCCGCCCGCCGCCGGTCGGACCAACTCCGGCCCGCCAAACCGAAAAAACCAAAATGCCGAAAGCCCCGTTCGAGTAAATGATCGGCAGCCAGACGCGCAATCCCATGATCATCCACCCGCACAACTGGGGTACTGCTACCTTCAGCCTCCCCCAGCACGTCCACCGCTGGAATACCCATTTCCGCAATGATCCGGGCCGTCTCCCGATCCGGCACCCGGACAATAATCCCATCGCCACGCCATTCATTCATCCACTGCGGAAAAGTACGCTCACTGGTTTGATGCTCGTGAACCAGCGCCCACCGGCCATGCTCGCGGACGTAACGCCCGATGCCTCGCAGAATATCACGGCTGGAAGCCGTACGAGTCTCTACGAGCAGCGCGACTTGTCGCGAGCGTACTTCGATGGTTACCGGCCGGCTCGCGTCAGTTGAAATGTTCGTTCTCAAGGCAACCTGCGGTTCGTGGATTCGCCAGCAGCATGAGCGAAAGCAGTATTATCGTCCAGCATCAAGTGACCTGAATTCTACAAGGATTAACCCAATGCCTCCTTAACGTGACCAGTCAGTGCCGCTAGTATCTAGGCGTTGAAACCAGTCCCGCTCGGGAGTGGGATTCAAAACCAAAGCCGCACAGCCGTTCGCACATGATTTTGCAGGAGCGCTTTTGGCCAAGTTTTACAGGGAGGTTAGTGGTTGAGGACTAACTGGTTCGGCAGGAGCGATCGTTTCGGTCGCTCCTGCTGTATTTTGAGCTTGGCACTTTTTCTCACCGGTTTACGAGACATAGGAGCTCAAGGCATTCCTTGCTGCAAAACTTACAGACATGACCTGTAGTCAGGGGCTCCTCTGCGAGACCTTGTGTTGGAAACGCTCGGTCGCCCGTAAGCGGAACTCACTTCTTAGCCGATGACGAGCTGACAAACCGAAAAACACGTCGACTGCAAGGCCAATCAGGAACCATATGGTTACAAAAGTTTCCCAAGTAAGCGTATGCATTGGCCCAAAAACTCCAGCGCTCAAGGCTCCCAAGAAGCCAGCGAACATCACCCAAGGCAACACCAGGATCGCAGCGATTGTGCGAGCGTACGCGCGACGTCCATCACGTGCGGTCAGCCCCGACCACATTCCCAGCCAGTAGAAGGCGATCCCATCGATAACCAGCAGCACCATGGCCAGCAACCATAGGCACAACCACATCTGCCGTTCGTTTGTAGAAAAGCCGGACTCCCGGAGCAGCGCCCCCAGAAGGAACGCTTCCATGACCAAAGCCGCCAGCATCGCTGGCACGAACTGTCGCTGCAAAGCGAGCCGCTGGCCGTCAATGATCTGGCGCACACTTAGTGGCGTTGCAAGCAGGAGCTCCAAAGTGCCGTGCTTCCGCTCGGCGGCAAGCTGCCGGCAAGCTTCAGAAGCGAACCAGACCTTGATCATGGAGTTCAGGGCAAATGCAGTGGCAACGTAAATACCGATGTTAAACCAATCATTGCCAAACTTTGACAGCCCCCAAAGCCACACCAAACCAATGAAACCAAAGCCACACCACACATAGAATACACGCACGCGCGGACGGGCTGCCAACCAGTAGAAAGGATTGATGTTCAGCAATCGCGTCCGAAATGCACGGTCCTTGAGTTCGGCAGTTGTGGCCAGCGCGGCATGACCTTGCGACCG
>Ga0315910_10000869_pt1 | contig 28721 bp, 29 predicted proteins | sample EdamamesoilMG_FD_204470 | JGI IMG/M metagenome (GOLD analysis project Ga0315910, IMG submission 204470) | Garden soil microbial communities collected in Santa Monica, California, United States - Edamame soil | ecosystem: Environmental > Terrestrial > Soil > Garden | place: USA: California... | reverse complement strand
CGCATCGCCTCCGACACGAAGTGCGAAGCCGTGGGATTGCCGAACATGTAGGCGCCGTCGCCGACGCAGCAGATCACGGTCTTGTCCGGTGCCGCGAGCTTCGCGCCGAGCGCCGCGCCCAGACCCCAGCCCAGGCCGCCCGCGGGTGCGCTGGCGTAGTAGCGGCAGGGCTGGCGGATCTGCATTTCCTCCAGCACCAGCGGGTATTCGTTGACCACCAGGCTGTCGTCATCGAGCAGCTGGTTCACGCAGGCCGAGGCGTACTTCGCCGACATGGCCGCGCCGCCGCCGCGCTGCTTGGCGCGCTCGGCCGCGAACTGGCTCGAGAAGGAATCGAATCGGCCCTTGAGTTTGGCCGCCGCCGGCGCGTGCTTGAGCGCGCGCTCGGCGAGTTGCGAGAGGGTCGGGGCCACCAGCCCGGTCAAGGCGACATCGGTGCGAAAGCCGCGCATCGGATAGCGCGCGTAGAGCGGGTCCGGTCCGATGTGCACCACCTTTGCTTCCGCCGCCGGCCCGCCCTGCGAAGGAATCCAGGGCACGTCGCATTCGACGCAGAGGACGAGGTCGGCGTCCTTCAGCAGCGCGTGCGGCTCCCAGCCCGCGTTCATCGGGTGCTCGGTGGAGAGCGCCAGATAGCGCGGCCGGTAATGCACGGCCGGCATGCCGAAGGTCTCGCAAAGGTGAGCGATCGCTTTCGCCATATCGGCTGTTCGGCCCCCATTCGCGGTGATCAACAGAGGGCGCTGGGCGCGCCCAAGCAGGCGCGCCACTTCCTCAAGCGCATCGGCGTTCACGCTGGGCGGCGAAGCGGCCACCTGGATGGCGCTGGCGGCAGGCGCACCCTGGAACGAAGCTGCCAGGATTTCGCGCGGCAACGTCAGGTACACCGGCCCCTGCGGTTCGCTGTTGGCGATCGCGAGTGCCCGGTCCATCGCGGTCTCGACCTGCTCGGCGTGCTTGAGCTCGTAGTCCCACTTCATGAATTCGCGCAGCATCGCCCCTTGGTCGAAGTGCTCCTGCGCCCAGTGGATGTAGTTATTGCGTGCCCCGGGCAGGGCGCCCGATTCGGTGAGCGGCGTGCGCCCGGCGGTGAACAGCATCGGGATGTTCATGCGCGCGGCGTTGATGAGGCCGTTGATGGAATTCGCCGTGCCCATGCCGACGTGCACCATCATCGCCTGCGCGCGCCCGCTCACCATGGTGCAGCCGTGCATCATCGCCACGCCCATGTTCTCGTGCGGCACGATCACCGGTTCCGGCATGCGCCAGCCGAGCGACTGGCCGCGCGCATAGGCCTCGACAATCGGCGCGAAGTCCGTGCCGCCGTTGGCAAACAGGTACTCCACGCCGCGTGCGGCGAGCCGGCCGAGGTAGGCCTCGGCGGCGGTGGCGGGCTTGAAAGCGACGTTCAGGTCTTTGTTCATAAGGCTCTCTTGTCAAACTGAGTTTGACAGACTAGAATTGCCGTTGGTACCCCCAAGCATGAACTGCGCGGCACGACTCGTCGAGATTTTTGGCAGCCAGGCGGATGTGGCGCGCGCGTTCCAGCTCGACCGGGCGGTGGTGCACAACTGGGTGAAGACCGGCTACGTCCCCGCGCGTTGGGCGGGCGAGGTGGAGCGCGTCACCCAGGGCCGCATCAATTCGGCCGATGTCGTCAACGAAGCCAGCGCGAAGAACCCGGTGCGCGTGAAGTCGCGCCCGGACGATGCGCCTTTTGGAATGTCGGAGAGTGACCCCATGACCCAATACGCCCCCTCGAAGCGCATCCAGTCCTTCCACCCGCCGCAGCGCACGCTGATGGGCCCGGGCCCCACCGAGATCCACCCGCGCGTGCTCACCACCATGAGCCAGCCGGCGATCGGCTACCTCGACCCGGTCTTCGTCGAGATGATGGAGGAACTCAAGTCGCTCCTTCGCTACGCCTACCAGACCAGGAACGCGCTCACCTTCCCGATCTCGGGCCCGGGCTCGGTCGGCATGGAGTTCTGCTTCGTCAACATGGTGGCGCCCGGGGACAAAGTGATCGTGTGCCAGAACGGCGTGTTCGGAGGCCGCATGCTGGAGAACGTGATCCGCTGCGGCGGCGTGCCGGTGCTCGTGGAAGACAAGTGGGGCGAGCCGGTCGATCCGCAGAAGGTGGAAGACGCGCTGAAGAAGAACAAGGACGCGAAGATCGTCGCCTTCGTGCACGCCGAGACCTCCACCGGCGCGCAGTCGGACGCGAAGCTGCTCACGCAAATCGCGCACAAGCACGGCGCGCTGGTGATCGTCGACGCCGTGACCTCGCTCGCCGGCACGCCGGTGAAAGTGGACGAGTGGGGCATCGATGCCATCTACTCGGCCAGCCAGAAGTGCCTGTCCTGCACGCCGGGCCTGTCGCCGGTATCCTTCTCCGAGCGCGTCGTCGAGCGCGTCAAGGCGCGCAAGGACAAGATCCACAGCTGGTTCATGGACATGAACCTCCTGTTCAACTACTGGAACGCCGGCACGCGCACCTACCACCACACCGCGCCGACGAATTCGCTGTTCGCGCTGCACGAGGCGCTGCTGCTGATCCGCGAGGAAGGGCTGGAGAACGCCTGGGCGCGCGCCACGCGCCATCACCTCGCGCTGAAAGCGGGTCTTGAGGCCATGGGCATGAAGATGCTGGTCGCGGAGAAATACCAGCTGCCGCAGATGAACGCGGTGCGCTGCCCCGAGGGCGTGGACGAAGCGCAGGTGCGCAAAACCCTGCTCAATGAGTTCAGCATCGAAATCGGCGCGGGCCTGGGGCCGCTCGCCGGCAAGATCTGGCGCATCGGCCTGATGGGCTACAGCTGCCGGCCGGACAACGTGATGCTGTGCCTCTCCGCGCTCGGTTCGGTGCTCTCCGACATGGGCCTGCCGATCCACGTCGGCGACGCCGAGGCCGCCGCGCACGGCGCCTACGCGCAGATGCACGTGAAAGACGCGCAGAGAAAAAAGCGCGCCGCTTAATAAATGGGGACAGACCCCATTTTTCTCATCTCCGATTGCTGAAAATGGGGTCTGTCCCCATTTTCTTTTAATGCGCTTCGATGCCTGAGCGAATGCGCAATTGATTTTGCTCCACAACTGTCCTCCGCACAGCGCCAGCACGTGGATGGAAGCGCTGCTGCTGGCGCTGCGCGAAGAATTGAAACTCGCCTGGCATCCGCGCGGCCCGGCGGCTTACCAGGAAGCGCTGGCGGCCGGCGGCCTGCAGGACAACCACATTTATCCCGCGGTGATGCTGCCCTGGGCGGAACTGCACCTCGAACGCTGCGCGCATCCTTATCGCGTGTTGTACGTGCGCCGCGACCCGCGCGACGTGCTGGTGTCGCGCTACTACTCGATGAAGTACTCGCACGGGCCCATGCCCTCGGTACACATGCATCGGCCTCTTTTGCTCCAGAAGGACGAGGAGGAAGGCATGCTGCAGGTCATGGATGCGACCTTCTCCGGATTCGTGGACCTCATGCTGAGCCACCTCGACAAGGGCGAGGAACATTCCTGCGCTGCATTCGAATTCGGGGTCATCACGCAGGATCCCTTTTCCTGCCTGGACGGGTTCCTGCGCCGCTGCGGTTGGCGCATTCCGGAGCGCCGGCTCCGCAGCCTGCTGGATGCGCGCAGCTTCGCGCATCTTTCAGGCGGGCGAAAGCCCGGGCACGAAGACCAGCATCACCATTATCGAAAAGGCATTGTCGGCGACTGGCGCAACAAATTCACGCCCGCCATTCGCAAGGAATTCAAACAGCGTTACGCGAAGGCGCTGGTCGATCTGGGCTATGAACGCGATGAGGACTGGTGAAGATGGCCTGACGTAAAGGAGGGCCGCTTAACGCTTCGCCTTAGCGGGCCACATAGAAAAAAAGTTGGGTCCGCTCGGGCAGCATCCAGGCGGCCTTCTCCGGCGAGTCGAATTCGAGCACCTGCTCGGGCGGCCAGGGAACGAGCGGGTAATCGTGCGAAACGATGCGCGCGCCGGGCGCGAGTTCCGCGCGCAGCTTGGGCACGAGCCGATCCAGAAGAGGGGGAAGCAGGTAAAACGTCACGACCGTGGCGCCGCGCAGATCGGTATCGAAGAGATCGCCCTGCGTGAAGCTGACGCGGTCCGCAACCCGCGCCGACAGCGCCGCGGCGCGCGCGCGCTCGACAAGGCGAGCCTCGCGCTCGACGCCGACGCCGCGGGCACCATAGCGTCGCGCCGCCTGGATCACCAGGCGCCCGTCTCCCGAACCGAGGTCGTACACGATGTCGTCCGCGCGGACGCGGGCGAGCTCGAGCATCCGGTCGACGATGGCGTCCGGCGTCGGCACGTAAGGCCCGCCGTCGACCATGACCGTCGAAACTGGCTGCTGCGCACACGCCAGGAACGACGGGACGAACGGCGCGGCGAGCAATGCGCACAGCAGGTTTCGGCGGCGCATGTTCAGTCTGGTTTCACCTGGCGTCATCGTTGATATCAGGTATCGTGCTGGCAATCAACCGCCGAAAGGGAGCGAAAGGAATCGGGGTCAGAGCCCGATTTTTTCCATGGACACTCTGACCCACGCGCTTTCGGGGGCGTTGCTCGCGCGCGCGACGGCGCCCAAGGACCTGCCGCCGCGCGCGCTGCCGCGGCGCATCGCGGCCGGGTTTTTCGCCTGCGCCGCGCCCGACCTGGATTTCATCGTGTCCTGGTTCGGCCCGGTGGCCTACGTGGAGCTGCATCGCGGCCCGACGCATTCCTTCCTGCTGCTGCCCCTGTGGGCCTTCGTCTTCTCCTGGATCCTCGCCAGGATCCTGCGTGAACCGGGCGGCTGGCGCGCGCTCTATGGCGTTACAGCGATGGGCATCGCCCTGCACATCGCGGGCGACCTGATCACGAGCTACGGCACCATGATCCTGTGGCCAATGTCGGATGCGCGCCCCGGCCTGGGCAGCACCTTCATCATCGACCTGTGGTTCAGCGGCATCATTGTGGCGGGGCTCCTCGGCTCGGTCTTTTACTTCCGCTCGAGGATTCCTTCCTGCCTCGCGGTCGCTGCGCTTGTGGGTTATGTCTCGTTTCAGGCGGTGCTCAAGCACCAGGCGATCGAATTCGGGCTGCAGTACGCGCAAAGCCGCGGCATTGCCGGCGCCGATGTCACGGCGCACCCGCGGCCGGTGTCGCCGTACAACTGGACCGTGTTCGTGAGCGACGAGCGCGCGCACCACTACGCGCACGTGAACCTGGTGCGCGATGCGCCGCGCACGTTTCGCCCCGGCGACGGCTTCGTGGCGAAGCTGGACGCCGCCTACCGCCCGCTTGCGATGGCGCAGTGGGAAACGCGCGCCCGCTACGGCGAGGGTGACGTGGGCCGCGCGGCCTGGGATTCGCCGGCGCTGGGTTTCATGCGCTGGTTCGCCGAGCGCCCCGCCTTCGATGGCGCGGGCGCGGATCCGGCCTGCGCCTGGTTCATCGACCTGCGCTTCGTCAATCCGGGGCGCGACTGGGTGCCGTTCCGTTTCGGCGCGTGCCGCGCCAAGCCCGACGCGCCCTGGCGCGCCTACGAGCGCAGCGCCGAAAGCGGCGCCATCGCGCTCGACTGATTCTTCGCCTACGGCTGCGTCTGGCTGGCGAAGCGCTCGGCCACCTGCGGCTGGCCGGCGTACGCGTCGAGCATCGCGCCCTGCTTCTCCATCGCGTCCAGCCGATCCGTGGGCGCCGGATGGGTCTTGAACATGAACGCCACGCTCGAGTCGCCCGGGTTGATCGCCTGCAGCATCTGCAAAATGGCGGGCAGCCCGTACGGGTCATAGCCGGCGCGCGCCGCGATGATCACGCCGAGGCGGTCGGCTTCCAGCTCGTCGCCGCGGTCCAGGCCGCGCAGGTACATTTCGCTGGCGATGCCCACCAGCATGTCGCGCATCCCGGCCGTGCGATCGCGCCCGACCAGAGACAGCAGGCCGGCGGCTGTCTTTTGCTGGGCAATGGCCTGGATCGCCTTCAGGTGATGTTTCTGCAGCACGTGGGCGATTTCGTGCGCCAGCACGCCCGCGAGTTCGGCTTCGCTGCGCATGCGCTCGAGCAGGCCGCGCGTCACGAAGATGAAGCCGCCGGGCGTTGCAAAAGCGTTCAACTGCGGCGCATCGAGTACGCCGAACTGCCACGGCAGGTCGGGCCGCTCGGTCTGCGAGGCGACCCAGCGCCCGACGCTCTGCACGTAGCGCTGCATCGCCTCGTTGGCGACCAGCGGCGCGGCGCCAAGCAGGATCGCGCCGAACTCGCGGCCGATCTCGATCTCCTGCTTCTCGTCGATGTCGCCGGTGGCATGCTGCGCGCTCCTGGCGGTGTCAAGCAGGCGGTTGAGGTCCAGGCGGAATTGCGCCTGCGCCGTCGCGCTGGCGAACAGCGCGATACCCAGCACGCAGGCGAACCGCCTCATGGAGCCCCCTTCGGATAAGCGATCTTCTGCGGCTGCAAATTCGCGCTGGCGGCAAAGCCGGCAGCGCTCTCCCTGGTCACGGCGAATCCCTCCATCTTCTTCAACTCAGCCGGGTTGGGCCGCGCATTGGCAAGCATGTCGGGATCCAGTCCGCGCACGCCGGTGGTCGCCGCCGCACTGCTGGTGCCGCCGCGCGCGGTGTCCAGCGCCTGCGTCACGCCGCTGTCGCTTTTCGGGCTTGCGCCCGGGCCCGCATAGCGCAACAGCAGCATCTTCATCCAGCCTTCGGCGCCGGACTCGGTCTTGACGCGTGTCCAGCCGCCCTTGCGCTCCAGGACCTCTACTTTGGACTTTTCCGCGAGCGGGGCAAGCGTGGGCGCGTCGCTCGCGGGCTCCTTCTTCAGTTCGGTGGGGCGCAGCACCGTTGCGGGCTCCGCACCGGCCAGGCAGGAGGCGAGCATGACTGCGATCGCGACGGCGGTCCGGTTCATGGCTTGCGTTTGGGCTCGAACAGCTCGACTTCCTGCGCGCGGCCCTTGACCTTGAAAGAACCGCAGGATACGAAATCGAAGACTGCCCCGCAATGTTCCATCGTCTCGCGCGATACGAGAATGCGGCGCCCGGCGTCCTTGGTGAGGCCTTCGATGCGGCTGGCGAGGTTCACCGTATCGCCGATCGAGGTGTATTCACGGCGCTTTTCCGAACCGATCAGGCCGACCACCGCGGGCCCCGAATGAATCCCGATGCCGATGTCGAACGACGCGACGGCCGGTCCGAGCTCCGCCTTGAAGACCTGCAGAGCCTCGGCCATGTCGAGCGCGCAAGCGACCGCGTTTCTGGCGTGCTCGGGGTCGTTGAGCGGCGCCCCCCAGAACGCCATGATCGCGTCGCCGATGAACTTGTCGAGCGAGCCGCCGTGCCGGAACACCACGTCGACCTGCAGCGCGAAGTAGCGGTTGAGCAGCGCGACGACCTCCTGCGGCGGGCGCGATTCGGACATCGTGGTGAAGCCGCGGATGTCGGAAAAGAGCAGCGTGACCTGGCGCGTCTGCCCTGCGCCCTCCAGGCCGCCGCGTTCCAGAAGCTGCTTCACCACGTGCGGATTGACGAAGCGCGAAAACAGGGCGATCGCCTCCTGGCGTTCGCGGCGCTCGCGCAGGTAGGCCGCGCCGGCCGCGACGAAATAGAACGACCAGGCGGCGGCGAGCGGTGCCAGCAGCGGCGCGAGCAGCATCTCGCCTGCCGCGTGCCAGCTTGCTGCCAGCAGCACGAGGCTCGCCACCCCCAGCGCGAGCCCCGTGCGGCTCGCGTCGAAGCTGCGCGCGAACGCCCAGGCCAGCAATCCGACCAGGGCCAGGGCGACGCCAGCCGGAATCGACGGTGCGGCGCGGCGCATCGAGCGGCCGTTCTTCAGATTGTCGAGCGCGGTGGCGAGAATCTCGACCCCGGGATGCAGGCTGTCGATCGGCGTGACCCGCAGGTCCTGCAAGCCGGAGGCCGCCGTGCCGATCAGCACCAGCTTGCCGCGAAACTCGTCCTGCGGCCGCTGGCGCTGCGCGCGGTTGAAGTCCTCGTACAGGTCGGAATACGGCACGTGGCGGAACGCGCCCTTCGGTCCGCGCCACGCCAGCACCATGTCGTCGCCGTCGGGAAGGCGCCAGCCCAAGTCGCGCGCGACGCGCGCCGGCAGCGACGGCACCTCCCAGCCCTGCACGACGGTGCGCAGGCCGTAGCGCCGGCCGACCCCGTCCGCGTCCTCGAGAAAATTGATGGTGCCCGTGCGCCATGCCTCGGGCGGCAGTGCCAGCGGCGGCAGCAGCGCGATGCGCGCGTCCGGATCGGCGCCCGGGAGCGGCCTGAGGCCGAGCTGCTTCGCCACGGTTGCCACCGGGGGGAAATTGGCATCATCGCGTGGCGCGAGGCGGACCATCGGGAAGTAGCTGAGTGGATGGCGCGCGGCGACCTGCGCGAAGAGGGCATCGCTTTCGGGGCGAAACTTGTCGGCCTCGGTAAACAGGATGTCGAACACGATCGCGCGCGGCTGTTGCGCCGCAAGCCCCTCGATGAGTTCGGCGTGCACGGCGCGCGGCCAGGGCCAGCTCCCCGCGACCGCCTGCATCCGCGCCAGGCTCTTCTCGTCGATGTCGACAATGACGAATTCGGGATCGGGGGCGAGCCGCACGGCGTGCGTGCGCACGAACGCATCCAGCAGGCGATCCTCGAGCGGCGCCAGCAGCCGCAGGCCGAATATTTCAATCCCGGCTGCCGCAAGCGCCAGCGCGGCAAAGAGGCTGAGCAGGCGCGCCGAACTCATGCGGCCCGCTAGCCTGGCGCTTCGCGCAGTTCGTCGCGCATCACTTCGCTGAGCGCATGAAAGAGGTCCACCGAGGCATCGATTTCGTCCTTGTTGATCGAGACACTCTCGACGTTGATGCCGAGAGGAATCTCGCGCGCGTAGGGCTGCTCGAGGATGCGGCGCAGGTTGTCGCGGCAGATCTCGATGGATTTTTTCAATGGATGCGGATTGTTCAGTATCTCGCGCGCGGTCGCGTCCGGAATCCGCACCCCAAGCCATTGCAGGAACTCCATCGTCTTCTCGCGCCCGACCGGGGCGAAGGTCAGCACGATGCGCCGCGGCTTCACGCCGGCGCCGCGGCAGTCGCGCGCGTAGTCGGCGAGCAGCCGCACGCTGGCCTCGGCCTGGTACACCGTCTGGGAAATGAAATACTCGCAGCCCTCGATTCCCTTGGCGAGCAGCCGTGCCGATTCGCTGCGCTCCGCGGTATGGCGCTCGGCGATGGCGACGCCGCCCACGGCAAAGCCCGCGGGGTGCGCGGCCGCGAGCCGGATCGCCTTCGATAGCGCGAGCGGATAGCGCACGCCCGAGGTGGGCCGCCCGACGATGGAAATGAAACCGACGCGGTGGTCGTTGGCCGCGCCGTCCAGCCAGCCGCGCCAGCCGGCCTCGTCGAGCGCGCCCACGCATTTGTAGGTGATCGCCGGCTTTCCGGTGCGCGCCGCGAGCAGCGCCGAATAGCCGCGCGGGTCCATGGTGCCGGTGAACGCGAACGGCCGCGCCTTGTCGGTGCGCGCGGATTCGTCCTGGATGTCGTAGACGACCACGCCATCGAGCGGCAGCGGCGCAAGGCGCGCGGCCAGCTTGTCGGCCGCGGCCTGCTCGGCCTCCGGCGCCGAGCCCGCGCGCGGCGGCGTGGTGCCGTACAGCAGCACCGCCCGGGCCGGGTCGAGAAGTTTTTCCTTGAGCACTACTTGAACAGCAGTGCCGAGAGCGCCCAGGAAACGACGCTGTAGGCGATGGCGCCCGCGACACCCCACCAGAATCCCGCCACCACGAAGCCGGCGATGAAGGTGCCGACGAACCAGAACAGCAGGCCGTTGATTACGAAGATGAACAGCCCCAGCGTGAGCAGCGTCACCGGCAGCGTGAGCAGGATCAGGATCGGCCGGATGATGGTGTTGACGAGGCCCAGCACCAGCGCCGCGATCAGCGCGGTGACGAAGTCAGACACGTGGATGCCTGGCAGCAGGTACGCCACCGCCATCAGCGCCACCGCATTGATCAGCCAGACGAGGAGCAGCTTCATGGTTGTTCCTTCGTTGCTTGCTACACCGTCGTCCCCGCGGCTTTAAGCGGGGACCCAGGTTTTAAAATCTGGGCCCCCGACAAAAGCATTCGGGGGCGACGGGAGGTTAGTACCGGTAGTGATCCGACTTGTACGGCCCGCTCTTCGCCACCCCGATGTACTTCGCCTGTTCATCCGACAGCTCGGTGAGCGTGGCGTTCAATTTCTTCAGCTGCAGCCGCGCCACCTTCTCGTCCAGGTGCTTGGGCAGGGTGTAGACCCCGACCGGGTACTTGGCCGTGTTGGTGTAGAGCTCGATCTGCGCGATGGTCTGGTTGGCAAACGAAGAGCTCATCACATAGCTCGGATGCCCCGTGCCGCAGCCCAGGTTCACCAGGCGCCCCTTGGCGAGCAGGATGATCCTCTTGCCGTCCGGGAAGATGATGTGGTCCACCTGCGGCTTGATCTCCTCCCACTTGTACTGGGCGAGCGCCGCGACCTCGATCTCGTTGTCGAAGTGGCCGATGTTGCAGACGATGGCCTGGTCCTTCATCTTCTTCATGTGCGCGTGCGTGATGACGTGCAGGTTGCCGGTGGCCGAAACGAAGATGTCGGCCTTGTCCGTGGCGTAGTCCATCGTCACCACGCGGTAGCCTTCCATCGCCGCCTGCAGCGCGCAGATCGGGTCGATTTCCGTCACCCAGACCTGCGCCGAAAGCGCGCGCAGCGCCTGCGCCGAGCCCTTGCCCACGTCGCCGTAGCCGCACACCAGCGCCACCTTGCCCGCCACCATCACATCCGTCGCCCGCTTGATGCCGTCCACCAGCGACTCGCGGCAGCCGTAGAGGTTGTCGAACTTCGACTTCGTCACCGAGTCGTTGACGTTGATGGCGGGAAAGAGCAGCTCCTTCTTCTTCGCCATCTCGTACAGGCGGTGCACGCCGGTGGTGGTCTCTTCCGTCACCCCCTTGATGTCCTTCGCCATGCGCGAGTACCAATCCGGTGACTGGGCGAGCTTTGCCTTGATCGACTTGAACAGGCTGGTCTCTTCCTCCGAGCCCGGCTTGGCAATCAGCGAGGCGTCCTTCTCCGCGCGCTTGCCCAGGTGCATCAGCAAGGTCGCGTCGCCACCATCGTCGAGGATCATGTTCGGACCGATCGGGTTTCCATCTTGGGAACCGAACTCGAAGATCCGATGCGTGTACTCCCAGTAGTCGTCCAGCGACTCGCCCTTGACCGCGAACACCGGCGTGCCGCCCGCGGCGATCGCGGCGGCGGCGTGGTCCTGCGTCGAGAAAATGTTGCACGATGCCCAGCGCACGTCCGCGCCCAGGGCTTTGAGCGTCTCGATCAGCACCGCAGTCTGGATCGTCATGTGCAGCGATCCGGTCACGCGCGCGCCTTTGAGGGGCTGGGACTTGGCGTATTCCTGCCGGATCATCATCAGCGCCGGCATCTCGGACTCGGCGATGGCGATTTCCCTGCGGCCCCAGTCGGCCAGCTTGAGGTCGGCGACCTTGAAGTCGGTAAAGGCTTTGTTTGGTGCGTTCATTTGGAGCTCTCCGTCAGTTTTAGCGGGGCCCCAAAAGCGAAGCGCCCGCATCGTTTCCAATGCGAGCGCCGTTGTATTTAGCTGAGCCTGGTCCACCCGTTCGTGGAATGCAGCGCTCCTCAGCAGAGACGCATTATACACTCCGGACACGCAGCAATCCAAGGGGGCGGGGTGCCACAGGGCTGGGCGAGAGAGGAGGTAGAGGCAACGGTCGCGTCCTACTTCGCGATGCTTCTAGCGCAAATTTCAGGCACGCCTTACAACAAGGCACAACAGCGCAGACAGCTCCAGCCGAAGCTGAATGCTCGGTCCGAGCAATCAATCGAGTTCAAGCACGCAAACATTAGTGCAGTTCTGATCGAGCTCGGTTTTCCATACATTTCCGGGTACAAGCCGAGGTCGAACTATCAAGAATTGCTCCTAGAGGTAGTGTCCGATCGCCTTAAGGAGAACCCCGCAGTTCAGAAACTGGTGGCCGCCGACAGCGAGAGAGTTGCGATCGTTCCAACCGTCGACGATATCCCGAAGGCGCTTACCGATCCCCCGAAACCAGTCGTTCTCAGGAATAGAGTCGGTTCGCCGGCGGGGCGCTATACGGTTTCTTCGGTCAACTACTTGGAGCGCGAGGCTAGCAATCGGTCGCTGGGTCTTGCTGGCGAAGAGTTTGTAATTAACTTCGAGCGAGCACGCTTGATTCATTCTGGCGCTGAAAATCTTGCATCAAAGATCGAACATGTGTCGAAGGAAAAGGGCGATGGGGCGGGGTTTGATGTTCTCTCCTTTGAGAATTCGGGAGACGAACGTCTAATTGAGGTCAAGACGACGAAGTATGGGGCACATACGCCCTTCTATATCTCGCGGAATGAGCTAGAGGTTTCTAAGAGCGAATCAGTTCGATATCACTTGTATCGGGTGTTTGATTTTCGGGAACAGCCGCAACTCTTTACGTTGTGCGGCGCGCTTTCCAAGACTTGCAAGCTCGACGCTACGAACTACATCGCGAGAGTTGGCTGAATGCTGCTCAAGTATCGAATGGTAGCTACTCTACGGCCACCTTCACGTGTAGCCGACGCAATTGCGCTGCATCACCGACGGGGCAGGATGGGATAATCGCGGTTTCCGCCGCGAACTCTCGTGCAACTTTCGGCTGTCATCCCCGTCCGCAACGAAGCAGAGAACATTCTGCCGCTGCTGGCAGAAATCCAAGTCGCACTGGCTGGCCTAGGTGAGGCCGAAGTCGTCTACGTCGACGACGGCAGTTCGGACGCCACGCCGCAGCGGCTCGCGGAGGCGATGCGCCTTTACCCGAACCTGCGCGTGCTCCGTCATGCCTCGAGCTGCGGCCAGAGCGCGGCGCTGCTGACGGGTGTGCGGGCGGCGAGGGGCGATTGGATTGTCACGCTGGACGGGGATGGGCAGAACGATCCAGCGGACATTGCGAAGCTCGTCGCGGCGCGTGATGCGGCGGGTGCCGACGCGAAGCTCTGGCTGGTGACGGGGTTCAGGAAGAAGCGCCAGGACAGGTGGCTCAAGCGCTTTTCGTCGCGCGTTGCGAACGGGGTGCGCGCGCGGGTGCTGGGGGATGCGACGCCGGACACCGGCTGCGGGCTGAAGCTGGTGCTGCGCGAGGCTTACCTGCGGCTGCCGTGCTTCGATCACATGCATCGCTTCCTGCCGGCGCTGGTGCAGCGCGCGGGGGGCGCGACGGTATCGGTGGAGGTGAACCACCGGCCGCGCGCGCACGGGACATCGAACTATGGCGTGTTCGACCGGCTGTGGGTCGGGATCGTCGATCTCGTCGGCGTGATGTGGCTGCAGCGGCGCGCGAAGCGGCCGCAGGTGAGCGAGCAACGCTCGCGGTGACGGACTTTCCCGTTTCGGGTATGATCGTTCCTGTTATGGGAATGAAAGCTTCGAGAAAGCCGATGCGTCCAGCGCGCGGCGTACCGACGGGGTTGGCGGCCGTCCTGTTCACGCCCGTGCAGCAGCGGGTGCTGGGGCTGCTGTTCGGCCAGCCGAAGCGGCGGTTTCAGAGCGCGGAGGTGATCCGGCTTGCAGGATCGGGGACGGGAGCGGCGCACCGGCTGTTGACGCGGCTGGCGGCGACGGGGCTGGTAACGACGGAGCGGGTGGGCAACCAGAAGCATTACCAAGCCAACGCCAAGTCACCCATATTCGCGGAGCTGGCAGGGTTGGTGCGGAAGACCACCGGCCTAGTGGCGCCGCTGCAAGCTGCACTGGCGCCGCTGGCGGAGAAGATTGCCGCTGCATTCGTTTACGGATCGATCGCGAAAGGGACGGACACGGCCGCCAGCGACATCGACTTGATGGTGATTGCGGACAAGCTGGAGTATGGCGAGATGTACGCAGCACTGAAGGAGGCGGAGGCAGCGCTGGCGCGGCCCGTGAATCCCAACCTCATGACGCGGGCCGAGTGGCGGCGCAAGCGCGCGGAGCCTGACAGTTTTGCCGCGCGCATCGCCGGGCGGCCGCGCCTGTACGTACTTGGATCGGATGATGAGCTCAGCTGAATTGGAGAACCTGGCGAAAATCGGCAAGCTCAAGCGCGAGCCGCCGTCTGCGCGCGAGCTGGCGGGGCTGCTCAAGTCCGCGCAGGCGCGCCTGGCGGATGCCGGCCGCGCGGAACTCAGCTTCGATAGCCGCTTCGATCTCGCCTACAACGCCGCCCACGCGCTGGCTCTCTTTGCGCTTCGCCGGCTGGGCTTTCGCTCCGACAACCGCTACCTGGTGTTCCAGACTCTTCAACACACCGCCGGACTGCCGCCCGAAACCTGGCGCGTACTCGCCAAGGCGCACGAGCGCCGCAATATTTTCGAGTACGAAGGCATTCTGGAGCGCGACGAGAAATTGATGGCCGAGTTGGCCGCAATCACGGCACGCCTGCGCGCCATCGTCGAGGCCTTTCCACCGGCTTGAAGGTCCGTGCCTACCTGCCGGGCCTCCTCGTGCTCGCGGCGCTGCTTGCCGTCGGCGTCGTGGTCGAGCCCGGCGCATGGAGCGGCGTGCCTTCCGCGGACTGGATCGACCGCGAGGTGCGCGGCAGGGGCCTCACGGGCGAACTGCTGTTCGTGGCCGCGGGCGCGCTCATCACCGCGCTGCCCGTGCCGCGCAACGTGGTGAGTTTTCTCGGCGGCTACGCCTTCGGCACGATGCACGGCATGCTGCTCGCGCTGCTCGCCGAAGGGTTGGGCTGCGCGCTGGCGTTCTGCTGCGCACGCACCTTCACGCGCGGCCTGGTGCGAAAACGCATGGGCGAGCGCGTGCGGCGCATCGAGAACTTCCTCGCCGCTAATCCGTTTTCGATGACCTTGCTGGTGCGGCTCGTGCCGGTCGGCAACAATTTCCTCACCAACGTGGCGGCCGGCGTATCGCGCGTGCGCGCGCTGCCTTTCCTGCTCGGCTCGCTGCTCGGCTACGTGCCGAAGACCTTCGTGTTCGCGCTCGCCGGCAGCGGCATCGAGGCGGGCGCAGGCGAGCGCATCGCCCTGGCCGCCGCGGTGCTGGTGGTCTCGGGCGCGCTCGGCGTCTGGCTGTACCGGCGCTACCGCCACGGCCGGACGCTGGGCGACGACGTGGAGAGAGCGATCTAGTGCAGGACCGCACTCGTGCGGTAGACGACCGCTCTCTCTGGCTGCTGCTCGCGGGCTGGGCGGCGTTCGCGCTCGCCTCGATCTGGCTGCGCCCGCTCTGGCCGGTGGACGAGACGCGCTACGCCGGCGTCGCCTGGGAAATGTGGCTGCGCGGCGATTTCCTGGTGCCGTACCTCAACGGCGAGCCCTACAGCCACAAGCCGCCGCTGCTCTTCTGGCTGATCCAGCTGGGCTGGGCCGCGTTCGGCGTCAACGACTGGTGGCCGCGGCTGGTGGCGCCGCTGTGCGCGCTAGTCGCGGTTCCGCTGCTGCTGAAAATGGAAAAGCTGCTCGGGGTCAGGTCCGGATACTCCCCGTGGATACTTTTCGGCACGCTGCTCTTTGCCGCAATGGTCACGCTCACGATGATGGACCTGCTGCTGATGCTGTGTGTGATGGCTGGAATGGTTGGAATTCTTCTTTTAATAAAAAAAGAAAGAAGTGCGGGATTGATTTGGCTGGGCGCCGGAATCGGCCTCGGCGTGCTGGCCAAGGGACCGGTGATCCTGCTGCACGTGCTGCCCGCGGCGCTGGTTGCGCCCTGGTGGGCGCCGGCGCTCGAAGGCAGGCAGGGCCGCAGTTACTCCCTCTATTACCTGGATCTGCTGCTGGGCGTGCTGTTGGGCGCGGCGATCGCGCTGGCCTGGGCGCTGCCGGCAGCCTCGGCCGGCGGTGCCGCCTATCGCGAGGCGATTTTCTGGGGCCAGACCGCGGGCCGGGTGGCGGAATCGTTCGCGCACCGGGCGCCCTGGTGGTACTACCTGCCGCTGCTGCCGCTGATCCTCTTTCCGTGGTTCGTTGTGCCGCGGTTCTGGGCTGGATTGCAAAACATCAGGCAGGAAAAAAGTAGCCGTTTCCTCGCTGCCTGGCTGGTCCTCACTTTGGTCGTGTTTTCCCTCGTGAGCGGCAAGCAGGCGCGCTACCTGGTGCCTGCCTTGCCGGGGTTCGCGCTGCTTGCCGGCATGGCGCTCTCGAAGGGCCGCGCACGCTGGTGGGACCCGCTGCCGCCCGCGCTCGGATTGCTCGCGGGTGCGGTGTTGCTCGCCTGCCTGCGCACCTGGCCCGAGGCGCTTGGGCTGCCCGCGTGGGCGAGCGAAATTCCCTTCTGGCCGGTGCCGGCGCTCGCGCTGGCCGCCGCTGCGCTGCTTTACTTCGCGCGCGGCGAACCCGCGGCGCAGCTGCGCGCGTTCGCTTTCGCGACGCTCTTCGGCATGGCGGTGGTGGGCGCGGGCGTGGTGCCGGCATTGGTGCCCTACGCCGATCCGGCGCCGGTTGCGCGTTACCTGGCCGGCCTGCAGGCGCAGCGCATACTGCTCGCGCACCTGGGCAAATATCACGCGCAATACAACTTCGCCGGGCGGCTGGCCGTGCCGATCGCGACCCTCGATCCCGCCGAGCTTGCCGCCTGGGTGGCCGCGCATCCGCAGGGGCGGGTGATGACGGTGGAGCGCGGGCGGGCGCCCGAGGGCGGGCCCACCGCCCCTGAGTTTCAGGCGCCGTTCCGCGGCGCCTGGCTGCAGCTGTGGCGCGGCGAGGCGCTACTCGTGGCCCGCGCGCAGCTGCGCTAGACTAGGCGCCATGCACATCGCGCTCCAGGGACTGCTGGCCGGCGCCGCCCTCGCCATCGCGCTCGTCGTGTTCGAGTACCTTGCGATCACCCGCGAAGTCGCCGAGCGCTCCAAGCGCGTGGCGAAGAAAGTCGACTGGGATTCGAACCAGAAGAGCCGCATGCGCGGCATGATCAACTTCGGCGTTGCCCTGACGTTCGCCGGCGCGATCGGCGCCTGGTGGGTCTGGGGCTAGGCTGGACCGGCGCCGCCCCCTGTTCCGGGACGGACCCCTCAGACCCAGGCCGCCCGAAGTCATTCGCTACGGCACCGGCAAGTCCGCCGTCGGGCCAGTGCTGGTCGCCGCCAGCGACAAGGGCATCGTGACGATCATGGTGCGCGACAAGGCGGACCAGCTCCTGCGCGACATCCGCGCGCGCTTTCCCAGGGCCGAACTCCTGCGCGACGAGAAAGGCTGCGCGCCGCTGGTCGCGAAGGTCGTCCGGTACATCGCCGCACCCTTCCGCCGCTTCGCGCTGCCGCTGGACATGCGCGGCACCGAACTGCAACGGCGCATATGGAACGAAGTGCGCGCGATTCCGTTCGGCGGCACGTCGACCTATTCGAAGATCGCCGAGGCGATCGGCGCGCCGAAGGCGATCCGCGCGGTGGCGAGCGCCTGTTCGCGCAGCTGGTTCGCGTTTGCGGTGCCCTGCCACCGCGTGCTGCACAAGGCGGGCACAAGCACGGCCCATCGCCGCGACGGGCCGCAGTACCGCCGGGTCGCCTACGAGGCCGGGCTGAAAATTCGCGCATGAAGTTCTCGGTCATCATCCCGCTGGGCTTTCACCGGCAATCCGCGCTGGAGTGCGTGCGCGGCTGGGTCTCGAAGCAGAACCTGCCTGGCGAAGAGTTCGAGCTCGTGTGCCTCCTGCCCACGGCGGATCCCGACGGCTTGCGCGGCCCGATCCAGGCGCTGCTGCGTCCGCATGACCAGCTCACCTTGTGCGAGCCGGCACACGACATGGCGCTCTGCGCGCTCGGTGCGGCGCAGGCGCGCGGCGAGTTCCTCTTTTTCACCGAATCCCACGTCTGGCCGGAAGCCGACGTGCTGCAGGCGTCCATGGCGGTCTTCAGGGAACATCCGGACTGGGCGGCATTTTCATGCCGCACGCTGCCCGTCGTGCCGAACCGCCTCGCGCGCATGGAGGCCGACATGTACGAGCGCGACATCGACCAGGCGATGAACCATCATCCCTGGCGCAAGATCCTCGACCAGTGCTTCGTGACGCGCCGCGCCGCCTATGTCGAGGCGGGCGGCATCGACGCGGCGCTCGGCCACTACGCCGAATGGGTGCTGGCGGCGCGCTATTTCGACTGCGGGCTGAAAATCGGCTACGCACCCCACATCGAACTCAAACACCTGTATTCGGGCGATGTCGGGGTTTTGCGCGAGTTCATCGAATCCTTCATCGAAGGCGAGATCCGATACTTCGCCGGCGCCAACGGGGTGGATGGCACCATCTCAAGCGAAATGCCGCCCGAATGGGTGACCCGGGGCGATTGGGACAGCGGCTTCGCCGCCATGGTGGTGAAGTGCATGGGCCGTTCTGCGATGGCGCAGCCTGCCTGGCTGGCGATGCCCGGATGGTGGCGGGAATTTCTGCACTGGGGGATCGTCGCGGCCTGCGGCATCGGGTGGTCGATTCGCAAGGCGCGTCTGCGGACCGCGTACCGCCGCGCGTTGCTGTCCGCTGCGTCGATGGCGGGTTCCCGGGCGCGGCTTTCGGACTGTTTCGAGAAATTCATCGTCGCTTACATCCACCTTCACAGGCTGAAGGAAATTTCCGCCCACCTGCCGGCATTGAAGGACATCCCCTGCGCTCAGGGAGGGGCAACGGTGCGCGACCTGGGGCAGCAGCGCCGGGCGAGCGGATTTCATTTCCCGGAAATCCATCGCTCGACAGAGCTGCGCTGGTCGCGGCCCGCCGCGGTCGTGGAAATTTCCGTCCCGGCGGGCAGCAGCGGCATCGCGGTGCTCTGCGCGCCGAAGCGGCGCGGGCTCAACCGGCGGCGGCCGATGTTCTTCATCAATGAAGAACCGGTGCCCGCCGGTCGCGTTTCGTTTTCGGGCCATCGCGCGCTGATTGCGCTGGAGGGGGCGCCCGCGGGCGTGCTGCGGCTGGCCTGGGTTTGCCGTCCGCTGTTTGCGCCTCGCGATTCCCGCCGTCTCGGCTTGCCGATCGTCGGAATATCGGTGGAGGCCGCCGCCTAGGCCGCTTGCCGTGAAGGAAAACAGGCCGTCATGCGGCTTGTTTCAGGGCCAGGGCCTTGTCGGTCGCTTCCCAGGTGAATTCGGGCTCATCGCGGCCGAAGTGGCCGTAGGCGGCCGTTTTCTCGTAGATCGGCCGCAACAGATCCAGCATCTGGATGATGCCCTTGGGCCGCAGGTCGAAATGCTCGCGCACCAGCGCCGAGAGCTTGTCGTCCGAGAGCTTGCCCGTGCCCTGGGTGGTCACCATGACGCTGGTCGGCAGCGCGACGCCAATGGCATAGGACACCTGCACCAGGCATTTGGCCGCGAGTCCCGCGGCGACGATGTTCTTCGCCACGTAGCGCGCCGCGTAGGCGGCCGAGCGGTCCACCTTGGACGGATCCTTGCCGGAAAACGCGCCGCCGCCGTGCGGCGCCGAGCCGCCGTAGGTGTCGACGATGATCTTGCGCCCGGTGAGGCCGCAGTCGCCCTTGGGGCCGCCGATCTCGAATGCGCCGGTCGGGTTGACGAGGTACTTGATTTTGCCCTTGACCAGGTTCTTCGGCAGCACGGGCTTGATGATCTGCTCGATCACCGCTTCCTCGATCTGCTTGTGCGTCAGGCCGGGCGCGTGCTGCGTCGAGAGCACCACCGTGTCGATCGAATCCGGTTTGCCGTTCGCGTACTTGACGGTGACCTGCGATTTTGCGTCCGGCCGCAGCCAGGGCAGGCGGCCGTCGCGGCGAATCTCGGACTGCCGCTCGACCAGGCGGTGCGAGAGGTAGATGGGCAGGGGCATCAGGCCGGGCGTCTCGTCGCAGGCGTAGCCGAACATCAGGCCCTGGTCGCCGGCGCCCTGGTCGAGGTCGAGGCCCTTGCCCTCGTCCACGCCCTGCGCGATGTTCTGCGACTGCTCGCCGTAGGCGACGATGACCGTGCAGGTGTGCGTGTCGAAGCCGATGGCCGGATCGTTGTAGCCGATGCGGTTGATGGTCTTGCGCACCACGTCGTTATAGTTGACGCGCGCGTCGGTGGTGATCTCGCCGGCGAGCACGACGAGGTTGTCCTTGACCAGTGTCTCGGCGGCGACGCGCGAGGTCTTGTCCTGCTTTAGAATCGCGTCGAGCACCGCGTCCGATATCTGGTCTGCGACCTTGTCCGGGTGGCCCTCGGAAACTGATTCCGACGTGAAGAGAAATTCGCTCATGGTGTGCTGGAAGTTGCGTAAAAAAACGGGCTGCAAGGATACCAGATGTCCCGCTTCCTGATGGGCCTTGCGGCGCGTTTTCCCCTCGGCGTTCTGTATGTTCTGGGTGCCGCGCTCGGGTGGGCAGCCTACGGGCTGTCGCCCACCTATCGCAGGCACCTGCGCGAGAACCTCGCGGCCGCGGGCTATGCCGATGCGGCCACGCGCCGCGCCGCGATTGCCGGCGCCGGCCGCATGATCGTCGAGCTGCCGGCGATCTGGCTGCGCCCGCGCGCCGAGGTGATCGCGCTGGTGCGCTCGATCGACGGCCGCGAACACGTGGACGCGGCGCGCGCGGCGGGCAAGGGCATCGTGTTCCTGACGCCGCACCTGGGCTGCTTCGAAATCACCGCGCAGTTCGCCGCCGCGGCGTTCCCGATCACCGCGCTCTACCGGCCGCCCAAGAGCGCCTGGCTGGGCAAGGTGATCGAGCAATGGCGCGCGCGCGACAACATGCATCTCGCGCGCGTCGACCTTGCCGGCGTGCGCGACCTGGTCGCGGCTCTCGCTCGCCGTGAGGCGGTGGGCATCCTCCCCGATCAGGTGCCGGGCGCGGGCCAGGGCGAGTGGACGGAATTCTTCGGCAGGCCCGCCTACACCATGACCTTGGCCGCGCTGCTTGCGGAGCGTGCCGACAGCGCCTGCCTGCTGGCCTACGGCGAGCGCCTGCGCGCCGGCGCGGGCTACGTGCTGCGCATCCGGCCGCTGCCTGCCGCGCGTCCCGGCGAGTCCCCGACGCGCCGCGTGAATGCCGCGATCGAGGCCTTGATCCGGGATTGCCCGGCGCAGTATCTCTGGGGCTACAACCGCTACAAGCGGCCGCGGGGTACGCCCCGGCATCCGGCGCCAGCCCGGTGACGCGCGCCGTCATCGGCTTGCTGTGGCTGCTCCAGTTCCTGCCGCCGCGCGCCCTCGCCGCAATCGGCAGCGCGACAGGCGCGCTGCTTTATTGGCTGATTCCCAAGCGCCGTGCAGTGACGCGCGTGAATCTCGCGAAGTGCTTTCCCGCCATGGGGGCCACGGCGCGAGAGCAGCTCGCGCGCGCGCATTTTCGCGCCATCAGCCGTGCCTTCTTCGACCATGCGCTGCTCTGGTGGGCGCCGCGCGCGCGCATCGAGCGGCTGGTGCGCATCGACGGCCTGGAGCACTTGCGTGCGGCGATGGGCACTCCCGGGGGCGCGCCGGTGATCCTGCTGGTGCCGCATTTCGTCGGCCTGGATGCGGGCGCCATCCGCCTGGCCTGCGAGGCGGACTGCACGGCGATCTACGCGCGCCAGTCGAACCCGCTGTTCGACGAATTCCTGCGCCGCGGCCGCCACCGCTTCGGCGACCAGCGCACCTATTCGCGCCAGGATGGCATCCGCCCCGTTCTCGCGCGCATGCGCGAAGGCCGGCCCCTGTACTACCTGCCCGACCAGGACTACGGCCCGCGCGACACGATCTTCGTGCCGTTTTTCGGCGTTGCCGCGGCGACCATTCCCGGCCTGTCGCGCATCGCGCGGGTCGCCCGCGCGAAGGTGCTGCCGTGCGTCACGCGCATGCTGCCGGCCGGCGCGGGCTACGTGCTGCGCATCGAAGCGCCGTGGGACAATTTCCCCACCGATGACCTCGTCGCCGATACGCGTCGCATGAACGCCTACATCGAGCGCTGCATCGCCGACACGCCGGAGCAGTACAACTGGATGCACCGGCGCTTCAAGACCCGTCCCGCGGGCGAAGCGGGCTTCTACCGCGAAAGCCGCTGAGCGGCTGATGGACAAACTTCGCATCGCAGTCATCGGCGCCGGCTACATGGGCAGTTTCCATGCGGGGAAATTCGCCGCCATGAAGGACGCCGGGCAAGCCGGCGTGGCCGCGGCGGAGCTCGTGGCGATCGCCGACGCCGATGCCGCGCGCGCGGTGCGGCTCGCCGGCGAGCTCGGCTGCGCGCACGCGACGGATTTCCGCGAACTGCTGCCAAGCATCGACGCGGCCTGTGTGGCGGTACCAACCGCGAATCACTACGAAGTCGCGCGCGCCTGCCTCGAGGCCGGCGTGCACGTGCTGGTGGAGAAACCGCTCTCACGCACGCTGGCCGAGGCCGATGCGCTGATTGAATTGGCGCGCGTGCGGTCGCTGGTGCTGCAGGTCGGGCACCTGCAACGCTTTAATCCCGCGTTCCGCGCGCTTGCCGCGGCCCCCGGACAGCCGCTGTTCATCGACATTGAAAGGCTCGCGCCTTTCAAGGCGCGCGGCACCGACATTGACGTGGTGCTCGACCTGATGATCCACGACCTGGACCTGGTGCTTGCGCTCGCGCGCGCGCCGGTCGAGCAGGTGAGTGCCTGCGGCTTTCGCGTATTGACGGACACGCTCGACCTCGCCAACGCGCGCATCGAGTTCGCCGACGGCTGTGTCGCCAACGTCTCCGCAAGCCGCGTCAGCCAGCTGGCGGTGCGCAAGCTGCGGATTTTCCGCGACGATGGCTACAGTTCGGCCGACCTGCACGTGCAGCGCCTGCGCCACGCCCGCGGCAACGGCGGCGGCATCGAGGAATCCGACCAGGGGTTCGAGCGCGTCGACGAGTTGGCTGCGCAGGCGGAGGATTTCCTGCGCGCGGTGCGCGAGCGCGCCGCGCCGCTGGTCAGCGGCGCGCAGGGCCGCGCTGCGCTCGCGCTCGCGCAGCGCATCGGCGGCCTCATTGCGCAAAGGCCGGCGCCGTGAATCTCGCGTTCACGAAAATGGAGGGCGCGGGAAACGATTTTGTGGTGTTTGATTGCACTGTCGTGCCCTTTTCCCTGAATTCCTCTCAGTTGAAAAAGATCGCGGACCGACACTTCGGCATCGGTTGCGACCAGGTCCTGGTGGTCGAGAAGGCCGATGCGCAGGATGTCGATTTCCGCTATCGCATCTTCAACGCCGACGGCGGCGAGGTGGAGCAGTGCGGCAACGGCGCGCGCTGTTTCGTGAAATTCGTGCACGCCCGGGGACTGACTTCGAAGCGCGAAATCCGCGTGCGCACGCTGGGCGGGCTGATCGTGCCGCGCCTGGAAGACGATGGTGAGGTCAGTGTCAACATGGGTTCGCCGATTGTTGAGTTGCCTTTGCTGCAAGAATTGGTTTTGAAAAATGAAACCCTGCAAACAACCATTCTGTCCATGGGTAACCCCCATGCCGTGCAGGTGGTCGCCGACATCGACGCAGCCCCGGTGACAACCCAGGGACCCCTGCTGGAACGCCACCCGCGCTTCCCGAACCGCGTCAACGCCGGTTACCTGCAGGTGCGCGACCGCCACCGGATCGCGCTGCGGGTCTGGGAGCGCGGCGCGGGCGAGACGCTGGCCTGCGGCACCGGCGCCTGCGCGGCCGTTGTCGCCGGGATCCTGCGCGGACTGCTGGATTCGCCGGTCGCGGTCGAGGCGCGCGGCGGCGCATTGACCGTGTCTTGGGCGGGCGGCGACAATGCCGTCTCGATGAAGGGTCCCGCCAGAAGCGTTTTCGAGGGCGAGATCGAACTCTAAGGACGCCATGGACGCCAACGAAGTCGCGCAGTTCCTCCGCAGCAACCCGCAGTTCTTCGACCAGCATCCGCAGATCCTTGAAGCGATCGTCGTGCCGCACCCGCACGGCGGGCGCGCGATCCCGCTCACCGAGCGCCAGATCGTCTCGCTGCGCGAAAAGGTGCGCCTGCTGGAGGCCAAGCTGGGGGAGTTCCTGCGCTTCGGCGAGGACAACGACGCCATCGCGGAAAAAGTGCATCGCCTCGCGCTCGCGCTGCTGGGCGCGAAGGATTTCGCCGCCACGGCGCAGGCGCTGTACTTCCACCTGCGCGAGGACCTCTCCGTACCCCACGTGGCGCTGCGCGTCTGGGGCAAGACGCTGGCGGACGGCGTCCCGGAAGGCGCGCCGGTGGAGGGCGAATTGCGCGACAAGGCCGAGACCATGGGCGCGCCGCACTGCGGCGCGGCGGCCGGCAGCCCGTTCGTGGGCTGGTTCCACGAGGCGCAGGACCATATCCGCTCGATTGCGCTGATTCCGCTCGGCCAGACCCGCACCATCGGCCTGCTTGCCCTGGGCAGCGAAGACCCGCAGCGCTTCTATGCGGAGATGGGCACGCTCTACCTGCGCCGCATCGGTGAACTTGCCGCGGGCGCGTTGGCCGCGAGAACGTGAAGGATGACGATCTAGGCAGAAGTTGGTTGGAGACGCTGGAGCACCAGCGTCGGTTGTCGCGCCACACGCTGGCGAACTATTCGCGCGCACTCGGCCTGCTGTTCCACCTGAAGGAAAAGATCGGCCTGAGCGAGCTCGAATCGCAGCAGGTGCGGCGGTTCGTCGCGCAGCTGCACGCGCGGGGCCTCTCGGGCCGCACGCTCGCGCTCACGCTGTCGGCGTGGCGCGGTTTCTTCCATTGGCTGGCGCGCCATCACGGATTCGCCGCCAACCCGGCGCAGGGCGTACGGGCGCCAAAATCGCCGCGCATGCTGCCCAAGGCCCTGTCGGTGGAACAGGTGCAGCAGCTGCTGGAGGCGCCCGGGTCCGAGACGCCCGCGTTCCTGCGCGATCGCGCGATGTTCGAGCTGCTCTATTCCTCGGGGCTGCGCCTGGGGGAAATCGTCGCGCTGGATGCGGGCGACGGCCGGCTTGATCTCAAGCAGCGCGAAGTCACCGTCACCGGCAAAGGCGCCAAGACCCGCACCGTGCCGGTCGGCAGCCGCGCGGCCGCGGCGCTGTCGGCCTGGCTGAAAGCGCGCGCGCAGCTCGCCGCGCCTGGGGAGCGCGCGCTCTTCGTCGGCGCGCGCGGCAAGCGCATCGCGCCGGCGACGGTGCAGTCGCGGCTGCGTGCCTGGGCCAGGCGCCAGGGACTGGGCGCCTCGGTCCACCCGCACATGCTGCGCCATTCCTTCGCCAGCCACGTGCTGCAGTCCTCGCAGGACCTGCGCGCGGTGCAGGAAATGCTGGGACACGCCAGCATCTCGACCACGCAGGTCTACACGCACCTCGACTTCCAGGCGCTCGCCAAGGTCTACGACGCGGCGCACCCGCGCGCGCGCCGGAAGTAGGAAATCCAGACGTGAAATCGCTCCACCTCAAGGCCGGGCGCGACAAGTCACTCAGGCGCAGGCATCCATGGATTTACTCCGGGGCCGTGGACAAGGTGGACGGCGCGCCGGGAAGCGGTGAGACGGTCCTGGTCAAGGCGGCGGGCCAGCCCGTGGCGGTGGCGGCCTGGAGCCCGCAGTCGCAGATCTGCGCCAGGGTTTGGAGCTTTGATGCCGGTGTTCGGATTGAGAAGTCTTTTTTTGATTCCACCCTGAAGAAAGCCATTCAACTTCGTCAATCACTCCCTGCTTTCCATCACAGCAACGCGCTGCGCCTGGTGCACGGCGAATCGGACGGGCTGCCGGGCCTGATCGTGGATCGCTACGCCGACGTGCTGGTCGCGCAGTTCCTGGCGGCGGGCGTGGAAAGGTGGCGCGAAGAGATATTGAATGCCCTGGTGGAAATGACCGGTTGTGAAGCCATATTCGAGAGGTCGGATGCCGAGGTTCGGGGCTTGGAAGGCCTGCCGCTTCGCACGGGATTCGCGCGCGGCAACCGCGAGGCGAAGCGCTGTCCGATCGTCGAATACGGCCTGAACTACCGGGTCGATGTCGAAGCGGGGCAGAAAACCGGCTTCTTCCTCGACCAGCGCGAGAACCGGCAGCGCGTGCGCGCGCTCGCGGCGGGCCGGGAGGTGCTGGATGCGTTCTGCTACACCGGCGGCTTCTCGGTGGCGGCGCTGGCTGGCGGAGCGGCCAGGGTGACGGCAGTGGACAGTTCTGCATCTGCGTTGGAAGTTGCAATGGAGAATGTGAATGCGAATTCATTTGAAAATTCAAGAATTACATTTGAACAGGCCGATGTATTCGCCTATCAGCGACTGCTACGCGACCGCGGCGGGAGTTTCGGCCTGATCGTGCTCGACCCGCCCAAGTTCGCGCCCACCGCGGCGCAGGCAAAGAACGCCGCGCGCGCCTACAAGGACATCAATCTGCTCGCGCTCCGGCTGCTCAAACCCGGCGGACTGCTGGCGACGTTTTCCTGCTCGGGAGGCGTGTCCGCGGAACTGTTCCAGTCGATCGTCGCCGGCGCGGCCGCCGACGCAGGCGTGGACGCGAAAATCATCGAACGCTTCGGCGCCGCCGCGGACCATCCGGTCGCGTTACAATTTCCCGAAGGCGACTACCTGAAGGGGTTGTTGCTGCTGCGCGCATGAATCCCCGGATAACCATGAAACTTCGATTGTTTGCGGGAGCCCTGTTGCTGGCGCTGGCGCCATTCGCGCAGGCCTTCGTGTTCCTTGGCGGCTACGAAGAGGCGCCGACGGTCGCGGCGGCGCTGGAGCGCCTGAAGGCGCGGCCGGAAAAGCACGTCCTGATCTACTTCGGCATGTCGAGGTTTTCCGAAGCGGACGCGGAGACGCGCGCGGTCCTCACCAGCGACAAGGTGCGCGACCAGTGGCGCCCGAACTACGTCGTCGTCAACATCGACCTGTACGCGCCCAGCAAGGAGGAGCGCGAGATCATCGACCAGGTGCGCGTGTCCTGGGCGCCGGTGCTGCTGTTCCTCGACAACGCGGGCAAGCGGGTCGCCTATGCGCGGCGGCTGTACACCGAACGGGACGCGCTGCTGCTGAACGAATTCGTGTCGCGGCGCGAATACGCGATGTCCGCGTTCGCCAAGTACGCGGGGCAGAACTTCAACTACGTGGGCGCGGGCCGCATGGTGTCGCCGGTCCTCGTCGCGACCGGCGCGGAACGCTTCGACGACCGGCCGCGGCTGCGGGACGTGAAGGCGCAAAAATACGAGCACCTGGACGGCGCGGCACTGAAGAAACTCCTGCCCGGCAAGCGCATGTTCAAGGAGAACCAGGACTGGTTCCTCGAACTCGACCTGAAGGAAGGCAAGTCCATGCCGGCCACCGGCAAGCGCAAGGACGGCCGCGGCGAGATGAAGGGCACCGGCGTCTGGTACATCACGAAGAAGGGCAAGCTGTGCCTCGAGCTGACCTCCGGCGGTGTCGACGAGAACTGGTGCCGGCACGTGTTCCGCGTCGGCGAGGGCTATTACGTGTCCAAGGATCAGCGCCCGGATCGCCTCGTCTACCGGTTCTCCCTGCAATAGGGAGTGTCCTGCCAACGGAGTAGAGTTCCGTCCCACGTCCACAGGCCAATGACGGAATGGGCATGAGACGAAGGACTCTTCTCGGGTTGACGACGGCAGTGCTCACCGCACCAGGCAGCCTGTTCGCGCAGCAGCCGGGCCGGGTCTACCGAATCGGCGCCCTCATGTACACGACGCCGACCCCGGATGAACTAAGGAAATCGGCGTTCATGCAGGCCTTGGCCGAGCGCGGCTGGATCGACGGTAAGAACGTCGTTTTTGAGCGCCGGGCCATCGATGGTAAGCGCGAGCGCCTCGACGAACTCGCGGCCGAACTGGTGCGCTTGAAGGTCGATGTCATCGTTACCCTTGGCGTCGGGGTCGCCGCGGCAAGGAAAGCGACGCAATCCATTCCGATCGTTGCGTTTGGTGTGAACGAACCGGTCAAGATGGGATTTGCGCACAGTTATGCGCGCCCGGGCGGAAACGTCACCGGTTTGACGTTCGAGGCCGGGCTGACGATCGATTCGAAGAGCTTCGAGCTTCTCAAAGAGGCAGTCCCTTCGGCGAAACGCGTCGCCTTGCTGGCGCGATCGGCTGGCGAATTGCTGCAACGTCCCTATCTCGAGGGGATCCCACCAGTCGCCAAGGCGCTGAACGTTGATCTCCTCGTGGTCGAGGCGAATGCACCGGAGGATTTCGAGAGTGCGTTCACGCGCATGAGGGAAGGCAGTGCCGACGCGCTCTTCGTTCCAGGCGATGCGCTATTCACGTTCCATCGCGTCAGGATCGCGGAGCTGGCGCTCAAGCACCGGCTGCCGATGGGAGGGCCCTCGGCGCAGTTCGCGGAGGCGGGCGGCTTGATCGGTTTCTCCTCCGATTTCACCTACAACCTGCGCCGCGCAGCGGACTATGTGGACAGGATTCTCAAGGGCGCAAATCCCGGCGACCTGCCGTTCGAGCAACCGAGCAAGTTCCAGCTCGCTGTCAATCTCAAGACAGCCCGCGCGCTGGGTATCAAGTTCCCGCAGACATTGCTCGTTCGCGCCGACCAGGTGATCGAATGAAGCGCCGTATTTGCCCTGAAAGGGACGCGCTGACCTCGAAGCCCCTTCAGAGGTAGAATCGCAGCCCTCGCAGGTGCAACGCAGCCAGGAATTCGCTCATGGAACAGAATGAAATGGTGCCGGTGACCATCCTCACCGGCTTTCTCGGCGCAGGCAAGACGACGCTGCTCAACCGGATCCTCAAGGAAGACCACGGCAAGAAAATCGCCGTGATCGAGAACGAGTTCGGCGAGGTCGGCGTCGACAGCGAGATCATCGAGAAAACGGACGAAAGCATCGTCGA